>Ga0209370_1000048_pt1 | contig 349162 bp, 325 predicted proteins | sample AgamicAtPrz_FD_187164 | JGI IMG/M metagenome (GOLD analysis project Ga0209370, IMG submission 187164) | Agave microbial communities from Guanajuato, Mexico - At.P.rz (SPAdes) (version 2) | ecosystem: Host-associated > Plants > Phyllosphere > Phylloplane/Leaf | place: Guanajuato, Mexico...
TCCCGTCGTAGCCACCATCTTTTTTGCGGGAGTGGCGAAATTGGTAGACGCACCAGATTTAGGTTCTGGCGCCGCAAGGTGTGCGAGTTCAAGTCTCGCCTCCCGCACCATTTCAGTCTTCGGCAGCCGGATGGGGTATCGCCAAGCGGTAAGGCACCGGTTTTTGATACCGGCATTCCCTGGTTCGAATCCAGGTACCCCAGCCAATCCGATGCGCTCTCGTGGATACGAGTCGACGAATGGGATATCGCCAAGCGGTAAGGCACCGGTTTTTGATACCGGCATTCCCTGGTTCGAATCCAGGTATCCCAGCCACATCGGGTGCAGTAAGCAGTACATTTGGCTACGTAGCTCAGCTGGTTAGAGCACATCACTCATAATGATGGGGTCACAGGTTCAAATCCCGTCGTAGCCACCAAATTATTGGGGTATCGCCAAGCGGTAAGGCACCGGATTCTGATTCCGGCATTCCGAGGTTCGAATCCTCGTACCCCAGCCATACAAGACAATTTGAAAAGACACTATTGGGGTGTCGCCAAGCGGTAAGGCACCGGATTCTGATTCCGGCATTCCGGGGTTCGAATCCCTGCACCCCAGCCAAATTGACAACAGGCCCGCTTTTGCGGGCTTTGTTGTTTTTGTCGTCTGGTCACTTTTGCTTTAAAACAGCAACACTGCTGTTAAGTCCGGTCACAGAGGCGCTTCCCGAAGAGCAAAGCGTCCCGCGCAAGGACAAAAACGCCGGGAGCGTTTTTGAACAACGCAACGCGTTGGCCCGTTTACGGGCGCACCTCAGGGATGAGGTGCGTAATCGCGCGGGCCGAGCGGTCATGGATGACGAACAGCGACTTTGCGATCGGCGAGCCCCTCTGTGGCCGCGCACGGACGCCGCAGCCACGCCTGTTCTCAAGCACTTAACACTCTGCTCTTCGGCCCCAAAGACCGCAGCCGCGCCTACCTCTTACCTACAATCCCAGCGCGTAGCGCAGCACCTTGCGCTTCAGCGCGCCCGAACGCTCCGCGGCCATCAGCCCCAGGTTGCGGGCGAACTTCAGCGGCGGCAGCCGATTGCTAAAGGCGAAATAGAACAGATCCATCCCTCCCTGCATCAATAGATTATCGCGACGACGCTGTGACTGATAACGACGCAGCACATTCTCGGACGCCCACTCCTGCGCGTTAGCGCGCGCCTCCACCAGCACATCCACCAGCGCGTCTACATCGCGATAGCCCAGATTAACGCCCTGCCCCGCCAGCGGATTAATGGTATGCGCCGCATCGCCGATCAACGCCAGGCCAGGCAGCACATAGCGCTGCGCATGACGGCGCACCAGCGGAAAACCGCCCGCCGCATGCGCTTTAAAACGCCCCAGCCGCGCCGGGAAAGTCGCGGCGATCTCTTTTTCCAGCTGCGGCAGCGGCATCGCCTGCAGCTGACGAATGCGCGCCGGCGCGTCATACCACACCAGCGAGGCGCGATTATCATACAGCGGCAGAAAAGCGCGCGGCCCCTGCGGCGTAAACTGCTGCCAGGTCGCGTCGCCCGCCGGGTGCTCGCAGGTCACGCTAATCAGCAAACAGGATTGCGCATAGCTCCAGCCGTCGATGCCGATGCCCGCCATCTGCCGTACCTGCGAGTTGGCGCCGTCGGCGCCGACCACCAGCCGGGCATGCAGCGCTTCGCCATCGTTGAGATCGAGCCGCCAGCCGCCATTCTCCTGCTGTAAACCTGCGAGCGTCGCGGGACAGCGCAGCGTAATACCGAGCTGCTCCATTCTTTCCCACAGCGCGCGCTGCAACACACTATTTTCGACCATAAAACCCAGCTCCGGCAGGCCGAGCGACGCGGCGTCGAAACTGACGTGAGCCGTCTGCCACTCCCAGGTTTCCAGCTTGCGATAGGGCGCGCAGCGCATCGCCTGCACGCGCGGCCAGACGTCGAGCTGCTTCAGCAGACCCGCCGAGGCGCTGCCGATGGCGGAGATACGCACGTCGGGATCGCTGTCGGCGTCAAAAGGCGCAGGCGCCGCGCGCTCCACCACCGCGACGCGAAACTGCTGAAGCGCCAGACCGCACGCCAGCGCGGCGCCGACCATGCCGCCGCCCACCACCACTACATCAAAGCGGTTATCCTGCATTGCTCATCTCCTTCTGAATCCTTACCCGCCGCAAAAAGCGGGATAACTGGCGCAAAGTGTACCGGAAAAACGCCCGGGCGGCAGAAATGGCCTGCCCGACCAGAGACGGATCGTCGCTCGCGCCGCAGATATGCGAAGTATGGCGGCTATGCGCTGGTCACAACAGCGTCAAAGCATTACAATACGCGCCCTGCACCTCACTGCACTGAATCAATGGCTAGTTCGACAATGAAAAAACTGCATATCAAAACCTGGGGCTGTCAGATGAATGAGTACGATTCATCCAAGATGGCTGACCTGCTGAACAGCACCCACGGCTACACGCTGACCGAGGAAGCTGAAGAGGCAGACATTCTGCTGCTCAACACCTGCTCAATTCGCGAAAAGGCGCAGGAAAAAGTTTTCCACCAGCTTGGACGCTGGAAAAACTTAAAAGAGCGCAACCCTGATTTGATTATCGGTGTCGGCGGCTGCGTGGCGTCGCAGGAAGGGGATCATATTCGCCAGCGCGCCAGCTATGTGGATATCGTATTCGGCCCGCAAACCCTGCATCGTCTGCCGGAAATGATCAACAGCGTGCGCGGCAGCAAAAGCCCGGTCGTGGATATCAGCTTCCCGGAAATCGAAAAATTCGACCGTCTGCCGGAACCGCGCGCGGAAGGCCCCACCGCCTTCGTCTCCATCATGGAAGGCTGTAACAAATACTGCACCTTCTGCGTCGTGCCCTATACGCGCGGCGAAGAGGTTAGCCGTCCCTGCGACGACATCCTGCTGGAGATCGCACAGCTGGCGGCGCAGGGCGTGCGTGAAGTCAACCTGCTCGGCCAGAACGTCAACGCCTATCGCGGCGCGACCTTCGACGGCGAAATCTGCACCTTTGCCGAACTGCTGCGCCTGGTGGCCGCCATTGACGGCATCGACCGCATTCGCTTCACCACCAGCCATCCGATCGAATTCACCGACGACATCATCGAGGTCTACCGCGACACGCCTGAACTGGTGAGCTTCCTGCACCTGCCGGTACAGAGCGGCGCGGACCGCATTCTGACGCTGATGAAGCGCGCCCATACCGCACTGGAGTACAAAGCGATTATCCGCAAGCTGCGCGCCGCGCGCCCGGATATCCAGATCAGCTCCGACTTTATCATCGGCTTCCCGGGTGAGACCCAGCAGGACTTCGAACAGACCATGAAGCTGATCGCCGACGTCAACTTCGACATGAGCTTCAGCTTTATCTACTCCGCGCGTCCCGGCACGCCGGCGGCGGATCTGCCGGACGACGTCTCGGAAGAAGAGAAAAAGCAGCGCCTCTATATCCTGCAAGACCGTATCAATCAGCAGGCGATGGCCTGGAGCCGCCGTATGCTCGGCACGGTGCAGCGCATTCTGGTGGAAGGCACCTCGCGTAAAAACGTGATGGAGCTGTCGGGCCGTACCGAAACCAACCGCGTGGTCAACTTCGAAGGTTCGCCGGAGATGATTGGCAAGTTCGTCGATGTGGAGATCGTCGACGTCTACACCAACTCGCTGCGCGGCAAAGTAGTGCGCACCGAAGATGAGATGGGCCTGCGCATCGTAGAAAGCCCGGCATCAGTTATCGCGCGCACGCGCAAAGAGAACGAGATCGGCGTCGGCACCTTCCAGCCTTGATACGCGCTTCACTCAGCGGCGGCGCCTGCGGCGGCGTCGCTCTTTTCTTCTGCACGCCCTTGCTTTCTGGACGCGCTGCCCAAATATCACTAGCTACGCTTGCGCCCCGGCGACATGCCATAAATAATTTCTCAAAGTGCCGTCGTTAATCAACCCGGCATCAGCACACATTCTAACTGGCCCTGAGTGACCCAAAGGATTCGTTTGAATATCGAAACTCGTGAAATCGCCCTTGAACCGGCAGATAACCGCCGACTGATGAGCCTGTGCGGTCCGTTCGACGACAACGTCAAACAGCTTGAGCGTCGTCTGGGCATTGAAATCAACCGTCGCGACAACAGCTTTAAGCTGGTTGGCCGCGCGCTCTGCGTTAACGCCGCTGAAGATATTTTGCGTACCCTTTACGTCGATACCGCGCCGGTGCGCGGCGTCATCCCGGATATCGATCCAGAGCAGATCCATCTGGCGATTAAAGAGAGCCGCGTGCTGGAGCAGACCGCCGACAGCGTGCCGGAGTTCGGCAAAGCCGTGCATATCCAGACCAAACGCGGCGTGATCAAGCCGCGCACGCCAAATCAGGCGCAGTACATCGCCAATATTCTCGATCACGACATCACCTTCGGCGTCGGCCCGGCCGGTACGGGTAAAACCTACCTTGCGGTTGCGGCGGCGGTGGATGCGCTGGAGCGCCAGGAGATTCGCCGTATTCTGCTGACGCGTCCGGCGGTGGAAGCGGGCGAAAAGCTTGGCTTCCTGCCAGGCGACCTGAGCCAGAAGGTCGATCCCTACCTGCGTCCGCTCTATGATGCCCTGTTCGAGATGCTCGGCTTCGAGCGCGTTGAAAAGCTCATGGAGCGCAACGTGATTGAGGTCGCGCCGCTGGCCTATATGCGCGGTCGCACGCTGAACGACGCCTTTATCATTCTTGATGAGAGCCAGAACACCACCATCGAACAGATGAAGATGTTCCTGACGCGCATCGGCTTCAACTCCAAAGCGGTGATCACCGGCGACGTCACGCAGATCGACCTGCCGCGCAGCACCAAGTCGGGCCTGCGCCACGCCATTGAAGTGCTCTCCGATGTCGAGGAGCTGAGCTTCAACTTCTTCCACAGCGAAGACGTGGTGCGTCACCCGGTTGTGGCGCGAATCGTCACCGCCTATGAAGCCTGGGAAGAGGCGGATCAGAAACGCCGCGACAAGCTGGCGGAAGAGCGCAAACGCGACGCGCTGGCGGCGCAGATCGAGGCGCAGGAGAGTAAATGAGCCAGGTGATTCTTGATCTGCAGCTGGCCTGCGAACAGACCGGCGGCCTGCCTGATGAGGCCGCTTTCCAGCGCTGGCTGGAGGCGGCGGTGACCCCTTTTCAGCCGGAAAGCGAAGTCACCATTCGCCTGGTGGACGAGGCGGAGAGCCATGAGCTTAATCTGACTTACCGCGGCAAAGACAAGCCGACCAACGTGCTCTCTTTTCCCTTCGAGGCGCCGCCGGGCATTGAGCTGCCGCTGCTGGGCGACCTGATCATTTGTCGTCAGGTGGTGGAGCAAGAGGCGGAAGAGCAAGGCAAAAGCGTTGAAGCCCACTGGGCCCATATGGTGGTGCACGGCACGCTGCATCTGCTCGGCTACGACCATATCGAAGATGACGAAGCTGAAGAGATGGAAGGGATCGAGACTGAGATAATGCTTGCTCTTGGCTATCCCGATCCGTACATTTCGGAAAAAGAAGACGCCTGAGCCGCTGGCTCAGTTTATCCTGCTGTCGGCGAGGACGCCGGCAGCGACCATCCCCATCAGAGAGATCTCTAAAAAAACGCCATGAGCGACGACCATTCTCAAAACAGCGATGCACCCAGTAGTAAAAAGGGATTTTTTTCCCTGCTTATCAACCAACTGTTTCACGGCGAACCGCAAAACCGTGATGAACTACTGGAGCTGATCCGCGACTCCGAGCAAAAAGAGCTGATTGACGAAGATACCCGCGACATGCTCGAAGGAGTGCTGGATATTGCAGAGCAGCGCGTGCGCGACATCATGATCCCGCGTTCGCAAATGATTACCCTGAAGCGCAACCAGACGCTGGACGAGTGCCTGGACGTGATTATCGAATCCGCGCATTCACGTTTCCCGGTAATCAGCGAAGACAAAGACCATGTCGAAGGCATTTTGATGGCGAAAGATCTGCTGCCGTTTATGAGCAGCGAATCGGAGCCGTTCAGCATGGAAAAAGTACTGCGCCCGGCGGTTGTGGTGCCGGAAAGCAAGCGCGTCGACCGCATGCTGAAAGAGTTTCGTTCTCAGCGCTATCATATGGCGATCGTTATTGATGAATTCGGCGGCGTCTCCGGCCTGGTCACCATCGAGGATATCCTTGAGCTGATCGTCGGCGAAATCGAAGATGAGTATGACGACGAAGAAGATCGCGATATCCGTCAGCTGAACCGTCAGACCTATACGGTGCGCGCCCTGACCCCGATTGAAGATTTCAACGAGGTGTTCGGCACGCAGTTCAGCGACGAAGAAGTCGACACCATTGGCGGACTGGTCATGCAGGGATTCGGCCATCTTCCCGGACGGGGAGAGAGCATTGACATCGACGGGTATCATTTCAAGGTCGCGATGTCCGACAGCCGCCGCATCATCCAGGTACACGTAAAGATTCCGGAAAACGCGCCGTTACCTCAACTGGATGACGAATAACCCTATGTCTTTGGCCCTACTATACCCGCGCCAGCGGGTACGTTTGTTGCTGGCATTATTAACGGGGGCCATCGGCACCCTCGCCTTCTCCCCCTATGATTTCTGGCCCGCCGCGCTGCTGTCGCTAGGCGGCCTGCAGCTGCTGACGCTGGATCGGCGCAGCGGCCAGGCCACCGCGATCGGCTTCGCCTGGGGCTTCGGCCTGTTCGGCAGCGGCATAAACTGGGTTTACGTCAGTATCGCCACCTTTGGCGGCATGCCCGGACCGGTCAACGTCTTCCTGGTGATTTTGCTGGCCGCCTATCTGTCGCTCTACCCGGCGCTGTTTGCCGGCGTGCTTAACCGCATCTGGCCACGCGCGACGCTGTGGCGCCTGACGCTGGCGGCGCCGGCGCTGTGGCAGCTTAGCGAATTTCTGCGCGGCTGGGTGCTGACCGGCTTTCCCTGGCTGCAATTCGGCTACAGCCAGATCGACGGCCCGCTAAAAGGCCTGGCCCCGCTGGCGGGCGTGGAAACCCTCACCTTTATTCTGATGGTGATCGCTGGCCTGCTGGCTTACGCCCTTCACCAGCGCAGCATAAAAAGCGCTGTCGCCGCGCTGCTGCTGCTGGCGCTGCCCTGGCCGCTGCGTTATATCCACTGGACCCAGCCGCAGCCAGCGCGCAGCGTCGAGGTGGCGCTGGTTCAGGGCAATATTCCGCAGTCGATGAAGTGGGATCCGCAGCAGCTGCTCAACACGCTGCGCGCCTATAACGGCCTGAGTCAGCCGCTGATGGGCAACGCGCCGCTGATTATCTGGCCGGAGTCGGCGATTACCGATCTGGAAAGCAATCAGCAGCCCTTTTTGCGCGCGCTGGACGGCGAGCTGCGCCAGCGCGGCAGCGCGCTGATCACCGGCATCGTCGATTCCCGTCTGGAGCAGAACCGCTATCACGACTACAACTCGGTGATCGTGCTGGGCGGCGAGAAGCCCTACAGCTATCAGAGCATGAACCGCTACCAGAAAAACCATCTGGTGCCATTCGGCGAGTTCGTGCCGCTGGAGAACCTGCTGCGTCCGCTGGCGCCTTTCTTCGATCTGCCGATGTCCTCCTTCAGCCGCGGCGCCTATCTGCAGCCGCAGCTGCAGGCGGCGGGCTACCACCTTACCAGCGCCATCTGCTATGAGATCGTGCTGGGCGAGCAGGTGCGCGCCAATTTCCATCCCGACACCGATTTTCTGCTTACCGTCTCCAACGACGCCTGGTTCGGCCACTCTATTGGCCCCTGGCAGCACTTCCAGATGGCGCGTATGCGTGCGCTGGAGCTGGGGCGTCCGCTGCTGCGCGGCACCAATAACGGAGTGACCGCGGTGGTGAATGCGCAGGGCGAAGTCGAGAAGATCCTGCCGCAGTTTACCCGCGGCGTGCTGCTGGATAAGGTGACGCCGACCACTGGCGAAACGCCTTACGCCCATGCCGGCCTGTGGCCGGTCTGGCTGCTGACGCTGGGCGCCGCGCTGCTGGCGCTGTGGCGCCGCAAAGCCTGACCTGCCGTACGGCGGCGAGCGCCCTGCTCGCCGCCTTCTCGCCATATTCCGCTCGCTTTCTCGCCGTCTTCCCCGATTTTCTGCTGTGTCGTTGACCTGGCACGATGCTTGCTATCAGTAACCCTGTTTCCTGGAAACCTGGCGGACTAACGCGTTAACGCGAGCTGCGCTGCACCGTTAAAAGGCAGAGCGACGCACCCTGAGCGCGCAACCTGAGAAATACGCCTCAATTTGGTGCGGAACACTTCGCAAAATAAGAAACTTTTTCGTTTCATAACGTTAACAATCCGCTATGTTAGTGAATATTCTTAGCGCGCCGACGCGATGAGATAACAAAAAAAGCAGCAGGAAATACACACAACATCACACATCTGCGCAGTTTATATTCTGCGCGACATCTCTTGAAGGAGTTGGACCATGCAGATTCGCAAAGTGGCACTATCGCTTTTGCTGGCAGGCGTTGCAGCAGCGGGCGCAGCCCAGGCGGAAGACCTCAGCGGCACCCTGAAGAAAATCAGCGATAATGGCGTTATCGTCGTGGGGCATCGCGAGTCCTCTGTTCCTTTTTCTTATTACGACAACCAGCAAAAAGTCGTGGGCTATTCGCAGGCTTACTCCAACGCCATCGTCGAGGCGATTAAAGCGAAGCTGAACAAACCGGATCTGCAGGTCAAGATGATCCCTGTCACCTCGCAGAACCGTATTCCGCTGCTGCAGAACGGCACCTACGACTTCGAGTGCGGATCCACCACCAATAACCTCGAGCGCCAGAAACAGGCGGCGTTCTCCGACACCATTTTCGTTATCGGCACGCGTCTGCTGGTGAAAAAAGGCGGCGACATCAAAGATTTCGCCGATCTGAAAGGCAAAACCGTGGTCGTCACCTCCGGTACCACCTCGGAAGTGCTGCTGCATAAACTGAACGACGATAAGAAAATGGATATGCGCATCATCAGCGCGAAAGACCATGGCGACTCGTTCCGCACGCTGGAAACCGGCCGCGCCGTCGCCTTTATGATGGATGACGCCCTGCTGGCCGGCGAACGCGCTAAGGCGAAGAAGCCGGATAACTGGGAGATCGTCGGCACGCCGCAGTCGAAAGAGGCCTATGGCTGTATGCTGCGTAAAGATGACGCGTCGTTCAAAACGCTGGTGGACGATACCATCGCTAAAGCGCAGACCTCGGGCGAAGCCGCGAAGTGGTTCGATACCTGGTTCAAGCAGCCGATTCCGCCGAAGAATCTGAACCTGAACTTCGATCTCTCAACGGATATGCAGGCGCTGTTCAAAACGCCGAACGACAAAGCACTGAACTAACAACGACAACAAGGGCGGCCTCGCTGCCCTCTCGATTGCTGAAAACCCGGCGCGGACAGACAAGCTGCTCAGGTCGTTCCCCTGAAGCAGGCAGTACAGACGCCGTTCATCAATCTTCAGGGTAGCTTAGCTACCCTTTTTTACCGGAGCTCGTTATGGGTATCGACTGGAACTGGGGCATCTTTCTCGAACAGGCCCCGTTCGGCAACACGACCTACCTTGGCTGGCTGTGGTCCGGATTTCAGGTGACCATTGCGGTCTCCTGCTGCGCCTGGATTATCGCCTTTCTTGTAGGATCCTTTTTCGGCATTCTGCGCACCGTGCCTAACCGCCTGCTTTCGGCGATCGGCACCTGCTACGTAGAGCTGTTCCGCAACATTCCGCTGATCGTGCAGTTTTTCTTCTGGTATCTGGTGGCGCCGGAGCTGGTAGGCGAGAAGCTCGGCATGTGGTTCAAATCGGAGCTGGACCCCAATGTCCAGTTTTTCACCGCGTCGGTGATCTGTCTCGGTCTGTTTACCGCCGCTCGCGTCTGCGAGCAGGTGCGTGCCGCCATTCAGTCGCTGCCGCGCGGGCAAAAGAACGCCGGTCTGGCGATGGGATTGACCCTTCCGCAGACCTACCGTTATGTGCTGCTGCCTAACGCCTACCGCGTGATCGTGCCGCCGATGACCTCGGAAATGCTCAACCTGGTGAAAAACTCCGCTATTGCTTCGACCATCGGGCTGGTGGATATGGCGGCGCAGGCGGGCAAACTGCTCGACTACTCGGCCCACGCCTACGAGTCCTTTACCGCGATTACGCTGGCCTATATCGCCATTAACCTGGTGATCATGCTGATTATGAGTCTGGTGGAGCGCAAGGTGCGCCTGCCGGGTAACCTGGGAGGAAAATAATGTACGAGTTTGACTGGAGTTCCATTCCTCCCAGCCTGCCCTACCTGCTTAACGGTATGGTGATTACGCTGAAGATTACCGTGACCGCGGTGGTGTTCGGCATTATCTGGGGCACGCTGCTGGCGGTGATGCGGCTGTCGAGCTTTAAGCCCATCAGCTGGTTCGCCAAAATTTATGTCAACCTGTTCCGCTCGGTACCGCTGGTAATGGTGCTGCTGTGGTTCTATCTGGTGGTGCCGAGTTTCCTGCAGCAGGTGCTGGGCCTGTCGCCTAAAACCGATATCCGACTGATTTCAGCCATGGTCGCTTTTTCGCTGTTCGAAGCGGCGTACTACTCAGAAATTATTCGTGCCGGCATCATCAGTATCTCACGTGGACAGGGTAACGCCGCGCTGGCGCTCGGCATGACGCACTGGCAGTCGATGCAGCTGATTATTCTGCCGCAGGCGTTTCGCGCCATGGTGCCGCTGCTGCTGACGCAGGGCATCGTGCTGTTCCAGGATACCTCGCTGGTCTATGTCTTAAGTCTGGCGGACTTTTTCCGCACCGCGTCCACCATCGGCGAGCGCGACGGCACCCAGGTGGAAATGGTTCTCTTCGCCGGTCTGGTCTACTTCGTTATCAGCCTGAGCGCTTCGCTGTTGGTCAGCTATCTAAAAAGAAAAAGGACGGTTTAAATGATTAGCCTGAAAAATGTTTCTAAGTGGTATGGTCACTTTCAGGTGCTGACCGACTGCACGACCGAAGTCCAGAAAGGGGAAGTCGTGGTGGTGTGCGGGCCGTCGGGCTCGGGCAAATCGACCCTGATCAAAACCGTTAACGGTCTGGAGCCGATTCAGCAGGGCCATATTCTGGTAAACGGCACCGAAGTGAATAACAAGAAAACCAATCTGGCGCAGCTGCGCAGCAAGGTCGGTATGGTGTTCCAGCACTTCGAGCTGTTTCCCCACCTCAGCATCATCGATAACCTGGTACTGGCGCAGGTGAAAGTGCTGAAGCGCGACAAAGCCGCCGCGCGGGATAAAGGTCTGAAGCTGCTGGATCGCGTCGGGCTGACCGCTCATGCGCAAAAATTTCCCGGCCAGCTGTCGGGCGGCCAGCAGCAGCGCGTGGCGATTGCGCGCGCGCTCTGTATGGATCCTATCGCCATGCTGTTCGACGAACCGACCTCGGCGCTCGATCCGGAAATGATCAACGAAGTGCTCGACGTGATGGTGGAGCTGGCGCAGGAAGGCATGACGATGATGGTGGTGACGCACGAAATGGGCTTTGCTCGCAAAGTGGCGAACCGCGTCATTTTTATGGATGAAGGCAAGATTATCGAAGATACGCGTAAAGACGACTTCTTTAATAATCCGCAGTCGGATCGCGCGAAGGATTTCCTGGCGAAGATTCTGCACTAAGGGATAGCCTGGTCCCGGCGCTTATGCGCCAGAACCGCCTGGCTGCCATCCGGCCTGCGACAGCCTTGTCGCGGGCCGTTTTACTCTTCGGACAGTCTCATCCGCGTAAGCACAGTCGCCGTTCTTACGGCTCAAACGGCTGGCGCTGGAACTGATCGTGTCCGCACTCCGGGCAGCGCGTTAACGTCTCAGGGGTATAAATCGCGCGCGTAAAGTGACACTTCTCGCACACCAGATTGCCCAGTCCCACCACCTCGCCGCTCTGATACACGCCGTGATGATGGAGATCCTGAAACACCTCGCGCCACTCCAGCTGGCTCTTGTCGGTAATATCCGCCAGCTCTTTCCACAGGCTCTCGCGCATAATGCGCATAAACAGCGAATCGTTCGCCTTCTCTGGCTGATGGACCTCCTGATAGCTGCGTGCAAACTCCTCTAAATCGCGTCGAACCGCCGCCAGCGCCTGGTCGATCTCGCCCGGCGTCGCGGACTCGCTGGCCATGAGCTGCTGACGTCGCGACGTCACCAGCGCGTCGATATCCCGATCGCCCTGGCGCAGTCGCTCCGTCAGCGCGGCCAGAGATTCACGGTAAATTTGCGCCACTTTGTTCATTTTATTCTCCTTTCTGCGCGGGTAAGCCAGCTTTAAGTTTAGCCGCTTTGCGCCGTTTGCCGCGTTGTTTAGCAAAGCGAATCGGAATATGAGAGCAGGATGCGGCCTTCCGCGAGAAATCGCCGCAACAGGGCGGTGAAGTGTTGTTGACCGGCAGCCATATGGGTATGCTATGCGGATCTTAAAGTAAGCTAAGCGTTATTCATTAAGGACCACAGGCTGCCATGCAAGAGCAATACCGCCCGGAAGAGATAGAATCCCGCGTCCAGCAACACTGGGACGAAAACCAAACGTTCAAAGTGACCGAAGATGAGAGCAAAGAGAAATATTACTGCCTCTCCATGCTGCCCTATCCTTCCGGCCGCCTACATATGGGCCACGTGCGTAACTACACCATTGGCGACGTGATCGCCCGTTACCAGCGTATGCTCGGCAAAAACGTGCTGCAGCCGATCGGCTGGGACGCGTTCGGCCTGCCGGCGGAAGGCGCGGCGGTAAAAAACAACACCGCGCCCGCGCCATGGACCTACGACAACATCGAATATATGAAGAACCAGCTGAAACTGCTGGGCTTCGGCTATGACTGGAGCCGCGAGCTAGCCACCTGCAAGCCGGAATACTATCGCTGGGAACAGTGGTTCTTCACCAAACTGTATGAAAAAGGCCTGGTTTATAAAAAAACCTCGGCGGTGAACTGGTGCCCCAACGATCAGACGGTGCTGGCGAACGAACAGGTTATCGACGGCTGCTGCTGGCGCTGTGATACCAAAGTCGAGCGCAAAGAGATCCCGCAGTGGTTCGTTAAGATCACCGACTATGCCGATGAGCTGCTTAACGACCTCGACACGCTGGAAGACTGGCCGGAGCAGGTCAAAACCATGCAGCGCAACTGGATTGGTCGTTCCGAAGGGGTCGAGATCACCTTCGACGTCGCCGACAGCGAAGAGAAAGTGACCGTTTACACCACGCGTCCGGACACGTTCCTTGGCGCCACCTACGTCGCGGTCGCCGCTGGCCATCCGCTGGCGCTGCAGGCGTCGATGGGCAACCCGGTGCTGGCTGACTTTATCGCCGAATGCCGCAACACCAAAGTCGCCGAGGCAGAGATGGCGACGATGGAGAAAAAAGGCATGGCGACCGGCCTGTTCGCCATCCATCCGCTGACCGGCGACAAAGTGCCGGTCTGGGTCGCCAACTTCGTGCTGATGGAGTACGGCACCGGCGCCGTTATGGCGGTTCCGGCGCACGACCAGCGCGACTGGGAGTTCGCCACCAAATACGATTTGCCGATTACGCCGGTCGTGCTGAACCAGGACGGCAGCGAGCCGGACGTCAGCGCCGCCGCCATGACGGAAAAAGGCACCCTGTTCAACTCCGGCGAATTCAGCGGTCTGAGCCATGAAGCGGGCTTCAACGCTATCGCCGACGCGCTGGCCGCGAAAGGCGTCGGCGTACGCAAGGTCAACTACCGTCTGCGCGACTGGGGCGTTTCCCGTCAGCGCTACTGGGGCGCGCCGATTCCGATGGTGACGCTGGAAGACGGCACCGTGATGCCGACGCCGGAAGATCAGCTGCCGGTGATCCTGCCGGAAGATGTGGTGATGGACGGCATTACCAGCCCGATCAAGGCGGACCCGGAGTGGGCGAAAACCACCGTCAACGGCCAGCCGGCGCTGCGTGAAACCGACACCTTCGACACCTTTATGGAGTCATCCTGGTACTACGCGCGTTACACCTGCACCAACTACGATGAAGGCATGCTGGATCCGGCTGCGGCCAACTACTGGCTGCCGGTCGATCAGTATGTCGGCGGGATTGAACACGCCATCATGCACCTGCTCTACTTCCGCTTCTATCACAAGCTGCTGCGCGACGCGGGCCTGGTAACCTCTAACGAGCCGGCGAAGCGTCTGCTGTGCCAGGGCATGGTGCTGGCGGACGCCTTCTACTACCACGGCGCCAACGGCGAGCGCAACTGGGTCTCTCCGGTGGACGTCACCGTCGAACGCGACGAGAAAGGCCGCATCGTGAAAGCGACCGACAGCCAGGGCCGCGAGGTGATTTACGCCGGCATGAGCAAAATGTCGAAGTCGAAAAACAACGGCATCGACCCGCAGCTGATGGTCGAGCGCTACGGCGCCGACACGGTTCGCCTGTTTATGATGTTCGCTTCGCCGGCGGAAATGACGCTGGAGTGGCAGGAGTCAGGCGTCGAAGGCGCGAACCGCTTCCTGAAGCGCGTGTGGAAACTGGCCTACGAGCATACGGCGAAAGGCGCGACGGCAGCGCTGGACATCGGCAGCCTTAACGACGATCAGAAAGCGCTGCGTCGCGATCTGCACAAAACCATCGCCAAAGTTTCCGACGACATCGGCCGCCGTCAGACCTTCAACACCGCCATCGCGGCGATTATGGAGCTGATGAACAAGCTGGCGCGCGCGCCGCAGGAGAGCGAGCAGGACCGCGCGCTGATGCAGGAAGCGCTGCTGGCCGTCGTCCGCATGCTCTACCCGTTCACCCCGCACGCCAGCTATGTGCTGTGGCAGGAGCTGGGCGGCGAAGGCAGCGTGGACAACGCCGACTGGCCGGTAGCGGATGAGGCGGCGATGGTGGAAGAGTCACTGCTGGTGGTTGTGCAGGTAAATGGTAAAGTGCGTGGTAAAATTACCGTGGCCGCCGACGCGACGCAGGAGCAGGTTCAGGCTCGCGCCGCCCAGGAACATCTGGTAGCGAAGTACCTTGACGGCGTCACCATCCGCAAAGTGATTTATGTACCCGGCAAACTGCTTAACCTGGTCGTAGGTTAAGTTCAGGAGGAACTGTGCGACATCTGATTATCAGGCTGTTTGTCCTGCTGGCGGTGATGATTACCGCCGGCTGTGGTTTTCATCCGCGCGGCACCACGCAGGTGCCGAGCGAGCTGAAAACGCTGATCTTGAACAGCGGCGATCCGTACGGTCCGCTGGCGCGCACGGTGCGTCAGCAGCTGCGCATCAACAACGTCACCATCGTTGAAGATACGAAGCAGAACCGTACCGACATCCCGACGCTGCGCCTGGGCGCTGAAACGCAGGGCCGCGATACCGCCTCGGTGTTTATCAGCGGTACCACGGCGGAATACTCGCTGATGATGAACGTGACGGCGCAGGTTCTGCTGCCGGGCAAAGGCATTTATCCGATCAGCACCACGGTGTATCGTTCGTTCTTCGATAACCCGAACGCGGCGCTGGCGAAAGATGCCGAGCAGGACATGATCGTGCAGGAGATGCGTCAGCGCGCCGCAGAGCAGCTGGTGCGTAAGCTGCTGACCGTGCATGCCGCGCAGATGAACCAGAAAGAGACGCTGCCAGCGTCGGCCAGCGAACCTGCGGTGCCCGCGCCAGCCTCCTCCTCTTCCGCTACCAGTACGCAATGATCAGGATCTATCCTGAGCAACTTGGCGCGCAGCTCCGCGAGGGGCTGCGCGCTTGCTATTTGTTAGCCGGAAACGAGCCGCTGCTGCTGCAGGAGAGCGCCGACGCGATTCGCGCCGCTGCCGTTGCGCAGGGGTTCGAGGAGCATTTAAGCTTTACGCTCGACGCCCAGACCGACTGGGAAAGCCTCTTTGCCAGCTGTCAGGCGCTCAGCCTGTTCGCTCAGCGTCAGACGATGACGCTGCTCTTCCCGGAAAACGGCCCCAACGCCGCGATGGCCGAACAGCTGAATAAGCTGGCGGGCCTGCTGCATGCCGATATTTTGCTGATTTGCCGCCTGGCGAAGCTGACCAAAGCCCAGGAGAACAGCGCCTGGTTTAAAGCGCTCTCCGCTCATGGCGTGCTGGTACCCTGCCAGACGCCGGAGCAGGCGCAGCTGCCGCGCTGGGTGGCGACGCGCGCCAAAAGCATGAAACTCTCGGTAGACGACGCGGCGATCCAGCTGCTCTGCTACTGCTATGAAGGCAATCTTCTGGCGCTGGCGCAGGCGCTTGAGCGCCTGTCGCTGCTCTGGCCCGACGGCAAGCTGACGCTGCCGCGCGTGGAAGAGGCGGTCAGCGATGCGGCGCACTTTACCCCATTTCACTGGGTGGACGCGCTGCTGGCGGGCAAAAGCAAACGCGCGCTGCATATTCTGCATCAGCTGGAAAAAGAAGAGAGCGAGCCGGTTATTCTGCTGCGCACCCTGCAGCGCGATTTGATGACGCTGCTGCACCTGCAGCGTCATCAGGCGCAGCAGCCGCTGCGCGCATTGATGGATCAGCAGCGCATCTGGCAGAATCGCCGCGCGCTGTTTACCGAGGCGCTGCAGCGCGTGGACGGCGCGCGCCTGCAGCGCGCGATTCGCCTGCTGACGCAGATTGAACTCACCCTGAAGCAAGATTACGGGCAGCGTATCTGGCCGCAGCTGGAGACGCTCTCGCTGCTGCTCTGTCACCGACATTTTCCTGCGAGCTTCGCCAGTGTCTGAACTTCACGCCCTGTTCGGCGGCACCTTCGATCCCATCCACTTCGGCCATTTGCGGCCGGTAGAAGCGCTGGCGCAGCAAACCGGGCTGGCGCGCGTGCTGCTGCTGCCCAATAACGTGCCGCCGCATCGCCCGCAGCCGGAAGCCAGCGCGGCGCAGCGCGTCGAGATGCTGCGCTGTGCTATTCAGGATCGGCCGCTGTTCGATATCGATACTCGCGAGCTGATGCGCGAAACGCCGTCGTGGACGGTGGCGACGCTGGAGGCGCTGCGCGCCGAACGCGGGCCGGATCAGCCGCTGGGATTTATCATTGGTCAGGACTCGCTGCTTAACCTGTCGGGCTGGCATCGCTGGCACGATTTGCTGTCGCTTTGTCATCTGCTGGTATGCAAGCGTCCCGGCTACCCGACCGAGATGGCGTCGCCGGAGATGCAGCGCTGGCTGGAGAACCATCTGGCTGTTGATACGGCGCAGCTGCACCAGCAGCCCGCCGGCTTTATCTGGCTGGCCGATACGCCACTGGTGAATATCTCCGCCACGGAAATCCGGCAGCGCCGTCACGCCGGCCTGTCGTGCGAGCAGCTCTTGCCGCCGGCCGTTATCGACTATATCGACCGCGCAGGGCTCTATCTGAAATAAGCGCTCACCGGGCATATATCGCACGGGCAAAGGCGTGCTATACTGCGCGGCTTAATTTTTTGGCTGCCTCATCGGGGCCAGCAGCCGGCCCGCTACTATCCGTATTAAAGGGGAACCTTTTGCAAGGTAAAGCACTCCAAGATTTCGTTATTGATAAGATTGATGATCTTAAAGGTCAGGATATCGTCGCGCTCGACGTTCAGGGTAAATCCAGCATCACCGACTGCATGATCATCTGCACCGGCACCTCGACGCGCCACGTCTCGTCTATCGCCGATCACGTGGTGCAGGAGTCGCGCGCTGCCGGTTTGATCCCGCTCGGCGTCGACGGCAAAAATGCCGCTGACTGGGTGGTGGTCGATCTGGGCGACGTCATCGTGCACGTCATGCAGGAAGAGAGCCGCCAGCTGTATGAGCTGGAAAAACTCTGGAGCTGACGCGTGAAACTGCAGCTTGTGGCCGTGGGCACGAAGATGCCCGACTGGGTGCAAACCGGTTTTACTGAGTATCTGCGTCGTTTTCCCAAAGATATGCCGCTGGAGCTGGTGGAAGTGTCTGCCGGAAAACGCGGCAAAAACGCTGATATCAAGCGTATCCTGGAAAAAGAAGGCGAGGCGATGCTGGCCGCAACCGGCAAGGGCAACCGTATCGTTACGCTCGATATTCCCGGCCAGCCGTGGGAAACGCCCCAGCTTGCTCAGCAGCTGGAGCGCTGGAAACAGGACGGCCGCGACGTCAGCCTGTTGATTGGCGGTCCGGAAGGATTATCGCCTGCCTGCAAAGCCGCCGCCGAGCAGAGCTGGTCGCTTTCCGCGTTGACGCTGCCTCATCCGCTGGTGCGCGTGCTGGTCGCTGAAAGCCTCTATCGCGCCTGGAGCATCACCGCCAATCATCCTTATCATCGTGAATAACCGGTAAGGCTAACCCCGACATTTTAAGTAGCGGATGAAATTACAAAGCAACGCCTTTCGCGATTACAGTGCCGAGCAGAAACTCTTTGTCCGTCGGGCGTTAATTGCGTTCTTCGGAATTCTGGTGCTCTCCAGCGTGCTGGTGGTCAATCTTTACCACCTGCAAATCCTGCGCTTTGAAGATTACAGTACCCGCTCTAACGAAAACCGCATCAAGCTGGTGCCGGTCGCGCCGAGCCGCGGCATTATCTACGACCGCAACGGCACCGCGCTGGCGCTTAACCGCACCATCTATCAGGCGGAGCTGGTGCCGGAAAAAGTCGACAACCTCAAGCAAACGCTGGAAGATCTGCGCCCGGTGCTGGATATCACCGACGAGGATCTCGACGCCTTCGATAAAGAGCGCAAGCGCTCGCGTCGCTTTACCTCGATTCCCGTCAAGGTCGGCCTTAACGACGTGCAGGTGGCGCGTTTCGCCGTCAACCAGTACCGCTTTCCCGGCGTCGAGGTGAAAGGCTATCAGCGTCGCTACTATCCCTACGGCCCGACGCTGACGCACGTCGTCGGCTACGTCTCCAAAATCAACGACCGCGACGTGGCGCGCCTCGATAAAGAGGGCAAGTGGCCGAACTACGCCGCGACGCACGATATCGGCAAGCTGGGCATCGAAAGCTACTACGAAGATGTGCTGCACGGTATTACCGGCTATGAAGAGGTCGAGGTGAATAACCGCGGCCGCGTGATCCGCCAGCTGCACGAGCAGTCGCCGCAGGCCGGACGCGACATCTGGCTGACCATCGATCTCAAGCTTCAGCAATATATCGAAACGCTGCTGGCCGGCAGTCGCGCGGCGGTGGTAGTCAGCGATCCGCGCACCGGCGAGATTCTGGCGATGGTCTCCACGCCCAGTTACGATCCGAATCTCTTCGTCGACGGCATTTCGGGTAAAGATTACCGCGGCCTGCTCAACGACGAAAACCGCCCGCTCTATAACCGCGCCATTCAGGCTTCCTATCCGCCCGCCTCGACGGTGAAGCCCTATGTGGCGGTCTCGGCGCTGAGCGCCGGCGTCATCAACCGCAATACCAGCCTGTTCGATCCCGGCTGGTGGCAGCTGCCCGGCTCGGAAAAGCGCTATCGCGACTGGAAAAAATGGGGTCACGGGCGCCTCAACGTGACCAAATCGCTGGAGGAGTCGGCGGATACCTTCTTCTATCAGGTGGCGTATGATATGGGCATCGATCGCCTGTCGGAATGGATGAACAAATTCGGCTACGGCCACCGCACCGGCATCGATCTGCCGCAGGAGAGCGCCGGCAACATGCCGACGCGCGACTGGAAGATGAAGCGCTTCAAAAAACCGTGGTATCAGGGCGACACCATTCCGGTCGGCATCGGTCAGGGTTACTGGACCGCGACGCCGCTGCAGATGAACAAGGCGCTGATGATCCTGATTAACGACGGCGTGGTCAAAGTGCCGCACCTGCTGCGCGCCACCCGCGAGGGACGCACTATGGTGCCCTGGCGTCAGCCGCCGGGCGAGCCGATCGGCGACGTTCACTCCGGCTACTGGGAGATTGCCAAAGACGGCATGTACGGCGTGGCGAACCGCGCCAACGGCACGGCGCATAAAAGCTTCGCCGACGCGCCCTATAAAATCGCCGCCAAATCGGGTACCGCGCAGGTCTTCGGCCTGAAAGAGAACGAGACCTATAACGCGCACAAAATCGCCGAGCGTCTGCGCGACCATAAACTGATGACCGCGTTTGCCCCTTATGACAAACCGCGCGTCGCCGTCACCATGATTCTGGAAAACGGCGGCGCAGGCCCGGCGGTCGGCACGGTGATGAGACAGATTCTCGACCACATTATGCTGGGCGACAACAATACGGCTCTGCCGGACGCGGCCCCTACCCCGCCCGGCTATGAAGGTGAATAACGATGTCGATGAACGATAGTCCGCAGAAAAGATCGATCTGGACGCGTATCCACATCGATCCGCTGTTTATGCTGGTGATTCTGGCGCTGCTCGCCTATAGCGCCATCGTGATCTGGAGCGCCAGCGGCCAGGATCCGGGCATGATGGAGCGCAAAATCGGCCAGATTGCGATGGGCCTGGTGATGATGCTGGTGCTGGCGCAGGTGCCGCCGCGCGTCTATGAGGGCTGGGCGCCCTATCTCTATATTATCTGCGTGATATTGCTGATCGCGGTGGACGCCTTCGGCCATATCAGTAAAGGCGCGCAGCGCTGGCTCGACCTCGGCGTGGTGCGCTTCCAGCCCTCGGAGATCGCCAAAATCGCCGTGCCGCTGATGGTGGCGCGCTTTATCAACCGCGACGTCTGCCCGCCGACCTTAAAGAATACCGGCATCGCGCTGATCCTGATCTTTATGCCGACGCTGCTGGTCGCGGCGCAGCCCGACCTTGGCACCTCTATCCTGATTGCCGCCTCCGGGCTGTTCGTGCTGTTTCTTTCCGGCATGAGCTGGAAGCTGATCGGCGTGGCGGTGCTGCTGGTCGCGGCCTTTATTCCGGTGCTCTGGTTCTTCCTGATGCACGACTACCAGCGCGACCGCGTGATGATGCTGCTCGATCCGGAAAGCGATCCGCTCGGCGCCGGCTACCATATTATTCAGTCTAAAATCGCTATCGGCTCCGGCGGATTGCGCGGCAAGGGCTGGCTGCACGGCACCCAGTCGCAGCTGGAGTTTTTGCCGGAGCGCCACACCGACTTTATCTTCGCCGTGCTTGCGGAAGAGCTCGGTCTGGTGGGCGTGCTGATCCTGCTGGTGCTCTATCTGCTGCTGATCCTGCGCGGGCTGGTGATCGCCGCGCGTGCCCAGACCACCTTCGGCCGCGTGATGGCGGGCGGATTAATGCTGATTTTGTTCGTTTATGTTTTCGTTAATATTGGCATGGTAAGTGGTATCTTACCGGTGGTTGGCGTTCCTCTGCCGCTGGTCAGCTATGGCGGCTCGGCGCTTATTGTCCTTATGGCGGGATTCGGCATCGTCATGTCGATCCATACTCACAGAAAAATGTTATCTAAAAGCGTTTAAGAGGCTGCACATGCGTAAGGAATGGCCTGCTGTTGCTCTGGCACTACTGGTTTTGACCGCCTGTACCACCACTCAGGAACCGCAAAACACCGCGCCGCCGCAACCGGCCTATAACGGCCCGGTGGTGGAAATCCCGGGCGTCGAGCCAAAATATGAGCCCATTAATCCCGGCACCAGCCAGGATTACAGCGCGAACGGCAAGTCTTACCGTATCGTCAAGGATCCCTCTAACTTCAGCGAAGTGGGATTAGCCGCCTGGTACGGCGAAGAAGCGCAGGGCAAGCGCACCGCTACCGGCGAAAGCTACGATCCCGACGCGCTGAGCGCGGCGCACCCTACGCTGCCGCTGCCCAGCTACGTGCGCGTCACCAACCTTGCCAACGGTCGCCAGATCGTGGTGCGCGTCAACGATCGCGGTCCTTATACGCCGGGACGCATTATCGACCTGTCGCGTGCGGCGGGCGATCGCCTCAATATCTCTAACAATAGCCGCGTGCGCGTCGATTACATCAAGGTCGCGCCGGACGGCACGCTCTCCGGCCCCGGTACCATCGGCACCGTGGTGGCGAAGCAGAGCTACGCCCTGCCCGCGCGCCCCGATCTCGGCGGCAACGGCGTGATGAACGGCAGCAGCGAACCTGCCGCCGCGCCGGTGCCGGCGCAGGATATTCGCGCCGTCGACAACCGTACTCTGCAGAGCAACGGCGAGATGGGCGCGCCTGTCAGCAGCAGCGGCTTCCTCGGCGCCCCTCAGCCGCTGGCAAACGGCGTGCTGGAGGGCAGCGAGCCTGCGCCGCAGCCGGTCGCCGCGCCTGTAGCCGCACCAGCGGCAGCGGCGCCTGTCGCCAGCAGCGCAACCGCGCAGCCGTCCGGCGGTTTCGTGGTGCAGGTGGGCGCCATCAACGACGCTGCGCGCGCGCAGCAGATGGCGCAGAGCCTCGGAGAGAAATATGGCGTGCCCGGCTCGGTCGAGAATGCCGGCAACAACGTCTATCGCATTCAGCTCGGCGGTTTTAAAAACCGCGCCGATGCCGCTGCGCTGCAGCAGCGCCTGAACGCCAACGGCCAGGCTTCATTTATCACCAGCGCGCGTCGTTGAATTCCCGGCTCGCCGCGCTGGACATCTCTGCTAACAACAGAATGCCAAAGCAAGATGCCTGTAAAACAGGCATTTGCTATGATGAGCCACTTTTTTTTTAACCTTAACTCACGGATGTTGTAGTCCATAACATGAACACGCTGAAACCCTCTCGTTTTCTGAAACGCCTGACAGTGGGATCACTGGTCGCCTTTTCGCTCAGCCATGTAGCATTTGCTGATGACGTCAACCTTAAAACGATGATCCCGGGCGTGCCGGATATCGATGCCGAAGCCTATGTGCTGATCGACTACAACTCGGGCAAAGTGCTGGCCGAGAAGAACGCCGATGCCCGTCGCGATCCCGCCAGCCTGACCAAAATGATGACCAGCTATGTGATTGGTCAGGCGGTCAAAGCAGGCAAGATTCACCAGGAAGATATCGTAACCGTCGGCAAAGACGCCTGGGCGACCGGCAATCCGGTGTTCAAAGGCTCGTCGCTGATGTTCCTGAAGCCGGGTGATCGCGTGCCGGTTTCCCAGCTGACGCGTGGCATCGTGCTGCAGTCGGGCAACGACGCCTGCGTGGCGATGGCGGACTATGTCGCCGGCAGCCAGGACGCCTTCGTCGGCCTGATGAACAACTACGTGAAGGCGCTGGGCCTGCAGAATACCCACTTCCAGACGGTGCATGGCCTGGATGCGGACGGCCAGTACAGCTCGGCGCGCGATATGGCGCTGATCGGCCAGGCGCTGATCCGCGACGTGCCGGACGAGTATTCGGTTTATAAAGAGAAAGAGTTCACCTTTAACAATATTCGCCAGACCAACCGCAACGGTCTGCTGTGGGATACCAGCCTCAACGTCGATGGCATTAAAACCGGCCACACCGAAGCGGCAGGCTACAACATCGTCTCTTCCGCCACCGAAGGCCAGATGCGTCTGATCTCGGCGGTGCTGGGCGGCCGCACCTTCAAAGGACGCGAAGTCGAGAGCAAAAAGCTGCTCACCTGGGGCTTCCGCTTCTTTGAAACCGTGGCGCCGCTGAAGGCGGGCAAAGAGTTCGCCTCTGAGCCGGTCTGGTTCGGCAACAGCGATCGCGTACAGCTCGGCGTAGAGAAAGACGCCTACCTGACCATTCCGCGCGGCCGTATGAAAGATTTGAAAGCCAGCTATGTGCTGAACAACAGCGAACTGCACGCCCCGCTGCAGAAAAATCAGGTCGTGGGCAGCATCAACTTCCAGCTTGACGGCAAGACCGTGGAACAGCGTCCGCTGGTGGTGCTGAACGAAGTGCAGGAAGGCGGATTCTTCAGCCGCATCATCGATTACATCAAGCTGATGTTCCATCACTGGTTCGGCTAAGCGGCCTGGCGGTTGAAAAGTCGCCACGTCGTCGCCATAACTACGCTATGATAATGCTCCCGCTTCGGCGGGAGCCTGTTTTTTATGCACCGGAGTCAATATGAAAACCAAACTGAATGAACTGCTCGAATTCCCTACCCCTTTTACCTATAAAGTGATGGGTCTGGCGCAGCCGGAGCTGGTTGATCAAGTGGTTGAAGTGGTGCAACGCCATGCGCCAGGCGACTACTCGCCCGACGTCAAGCCAAGCAGCAAAGGCAACTACCACTCGGTATCGATCACCATTAACGCCACGCATATCGAACAGGTGGAAACCCTGTATGAAGAGCTGGGCAATATCGATATCGTGCGCATGGTGCTGTAAGTGCCGGCGTCGGCGAAGGGTCTTGGTCTTGCCCTTTGCCGACGTTATACTCAGCCTTTCCTCCTTAACCGGACCGCCGTTTTGTCAGCAGATACGCTTCTTATTCGTCAGCTCGGCCAGCGCGACTGGCAACCCGTCTCCGATGCCATGCATCAGTTCACCGATCGCCGTAACGGCGACAGCCGCGACGAAGTCTGGCTGGTGGAGCATCACGCCGTTTTCACCCAGGGCCAGGCCGGCAAGGCCGAACATCTGCTGATGCCGGGCGATATTCCGGTGGTGCAGAGCGATCGCGGCGGTCAGGTCACCTATCACGGTCCGGGCCAGCAGGTGATGTACGTGCTGATTGACGTTAAGCGCCGCAAGATCGGCGTGCGTCAGCTGGTGACCGCGCTGGAAGAGACGGTGATCGGCACGCTGGCGCACTTCGGCGTAGAGGCATGCGCGCGTCCCGACGCGCCGGGCGTCTATGTCGGCGAGGAGAAGATCTGCTCGCTCGGTCTGCGCATCCGTAAGGGCTGCTCGTTTCACGGTCTGGCGCTTAACGTCGCGATGGATTTAACCCCATTTCTGCGCATCAATCCCTGCGGCTACGCCGGAATGCGCATGACGCAGCTCAGCGCCTTTCAGCCCGGCGTCAGCCTGGCGGACGTGCAGCCGCTGCTGGTGGCGGCCTTCGCGCGCCAGCTGGGCTTTGCCCAGGTTGAGTGGCTGGCGGCTGAATCGGCGCCGCTGCCTTAACCGTGCATGCGAATTTACAAAATTGTAACTTTTCCCGCCGCCGGACGGCTGCTTCTGCCAGGCGGAACTGGTATAATTTTTGAAATTTTATCAAATAAAGTTGAAAGCTTTACCGCTGGCCTGAAGGCGAAAGCTCTCATCACGCAATCCGACCGGAACCTGCAGACTTATGAGTAAACCAATTCAGATGGAACGCGGCGTCAAATATCGCGACGCAGATAAAATGGCGCTGATCCCGGTGAAAACCGTGGTGACAGAACGTCAGGAGCTGTTACGCAAGCCCGAATGGATGAAAATCAAGCTGCCTGCGGATTCCAGTCGAATCCAGGGCATCAAGGCGGCGATGCGCAAAAACGGCCTGCACTCGGTGTGCGAAGAGGCCTCCTGCCCTAACCTGGCTGAATGCTTTAACCATGGCACCGCGACCTTTATGATCCTCGGCGCCATCTGTACCCGCCGCTGCCCGTTCTGCGACGTGGCGCACGGCCGCCCTAACGCCCCGGACGCCGGCGAACCGCTGAAGCTGGCGCAGACTATCGCCGATATGGCGCTGCGCTATGTGGTCATTACCTCGGTAGACCGCGACGACCTGCGAGACGGCGGCGCGCAGCACTTCGCCGACTGCATCAGCGCGATCCGCGAAAAGAGCCCGACCATTAAAATCGAAACCCTGGTACCCGATTTTCGCGGCCGTATGGATCGCGCGCTGGAGATCCTCACCGCCACGCCGCCGGACGTCTTCAACCACAATCTCGAGAACGTGCCGCGCGTCTACCGCCAGGTGCGTCCGGGGGCAAACTACGACTGGTCGCTGAAGCTGCTGGAACGCTTTAAAGAAGCGCATCCGTCTATCCCGACTAAATCGGGTCTGATGGTGGGCCTGGGCGAAACCAATGCGGAAATTATCGAAGTGATGCGCGACCTGCGCCGTCACGGCGTCACCATGCTGACGCTGGGCCAGTACCTGCAGCCGAGCCGTCACCATCTGCCGGTTCAGCGCTACGTCAGCCCAGCCGAGTTTGACGAGATGAAAGAGGAAGCGCTGGCGATGGGCTTTACCCATGCCGCATGCGGGCCTTTTGTGCGCTCTTCTTATCATGCGGATATGCAGGCGAAAGGTCTGGAAGTGAAATAAACTCAGCCCTGTCGCAGGCAATAAAAAACCAGACGCTATTAGGTCTGGTTTTTTTATGTCCGTGAGAAATAAATGGTTACATCTATTCTCTGGCGGTCATGCATCACTCTTTATGGGTGACGCGCTCTGCCGGAACATCTTCAGCCGTTGTCTTGGTTGCGGTGGGTTCTTCATCTTTCATGGCTTTTTTGAAGCCTTTGATTGCGGAGCCCAGATCGCCACCCAGTGAACGTAACTTGTTGGTGCCAAAAAGCAGTACGATGAGCGCACCGATGATCAGCAGTTTGGCAATACTGATACCTTCCATACTTTACCTTTCAACCTAAGCGAAAATGAACAGTGCTATTTACGCGCAGATCGCCGCCAACCTCAACTAGATTCTGTAACAGAGTAAGATTGTTGATGCAGCGTTAAATAAAACGGCTTAAAAATGCCTGAGTGCGCGGGTGCTGCGGCTGCGCGATCACCTGCTCGGGCGGCCCCTGCTCCACCACCACGCCGCCATCCATAAATACCACCCGATCGGCCGCTTCGCGCGCGAAACCAATCTCGTGGGTCACTACGATCATGGTCAGTCCCTGATCCGCCAGCGTGCGCATGGTGGCCAGCACTTCGCCGACCAGCTCAGGGTCAAGCGCCGAGGTCGGCTCGTCGAACAGCATCAGCGTCGGCTTAATCGCCAGCGCGCGGGCAATCGCCACACGCTGCTGCTGACCGCCGGACAGATGCCGCGGCCAGGCGTCCGCCTTATCGCTCAATCCTACCGTCGCCAGCAGCGAACGCGCATAGGCGATCGCCTCGTGACGCGGAAATTTATGCACGCCGATCGGCGCCTCGATGATGTTCTGCAGCACCGTCAGATGGGGATAGAGGTTAAACTGCTGGAAGACCATGCCGATTTTCTGGCGCTGAAGGGCGATTTTACGCGGCGAGAGGCGATGCAGAATGCCCTTTTTCAGCTCGTAGCCAATCTGCTCCTCTCCTACCATGATCGAGCCGCCGTTCATATCTTCCAGATGGTTGATGCAGCGCAGGAAGGTCGATTTGCCCGAACCGGACGGTCCGAGGATCACCACCACCTCGCCTGGAAAGACGTCGAGATCGATCCCTTTCAATACCTGGTTATGGCCGTAACTTTTATGGACGTTACGCGCGCTGACCAGCGGCGCGACAGCACTCATAAATCCTCCTTCTGCAGCAGGCGCGCGCCGGAGAGCGGCATGGATGCGCGCGATGTCGCCGCTTCTACCGTGCGGCGCGTGCCGCGCGCGTAGTAGCGCTCTATCGCCGACTGGCCGACGTTCAGGATTGAGGTAATCAGCAGATACCAGATCACCGCCACCATCAGCATCGGAATAATTTCAAAGGTGCGGTTATAGATCGCCTGCACCGAATAGAGCAGATCGCCCATAGCAATGACGCTCACCAGCGAAGTCGCCTTAATCATGCTGATCAGCTGGTTGCCGCTGGGCGGAATAATGGCGCGCATCGCCTGCGGAATAATAATGCGTCGTAGCGCGCGGCTGCGGCTCATGCCGAAGGCCTGGGTGGTTTCGACCTGGCCGCTATCCACCGACAGCAGTCCGGCGCGGATAATCTCCGCCATATAGGCCGCCTCGTTCAGCGCCAGCCCGGCGATGGCCGCCGTCAGCGGCGTAATCAGATCGTTGGTGTTCCAGCTGGCCCAGGTCAGGGATGTCCAGGGCAGCGTCAGCGAAAGCGTGGGAAACAGCGTCGACAGGTTGTACCAGAATATCAGCTGCACCAGCAGCGGCGTGCCGCGAAAGAACCAGATATAGAGGCTGGCGATGCCGCTCAGCAGCCGGTTCTCCGACAGACGCCACACCGCCAGCAGCAGTCCCAGCCCGGTGCCGAGGATCATCGAAACGACGGTCAGGCCGAGCGTGATTTCCAGCCCCTTCAGCACCGATTCCTCGGTAAACCACTGCAGCACCACCTTCCATTCGAAGTTAGGGTTGGTCGCTACCAGCCAGAGAAAGTTGGAGGCGAGGATCAGCGCCACAATCCAGGAGACCCAGCGTCCCCAGGCGGGCGCGCTGCGGGCAAAAGCCACGTCGCGCTGCTGCACGTCGGCCCTGTCCGTGGCTCGTGTATTGTGGATGTTCCGACTCATTTTGCCGCCCCTTTCGCCAGGTTGAGACCCGGCGCGCTAATCATATTGCCGTCCAGCTTCCACTTTTTCATGATGGCGGCGTAGGTGCCGTTTTGGTAAAGCGCCTTATAGCCATCCAGCACCACCTGGCCCAGCGGCGATCCTTTTGGCACCACCGTGCCCTGGAAAATATCGCCGAAGCCGTTTTTCTGCCCTTTGCCCGCCAGCTCAAGCTGGCCGCTTGCCTGCTCGATAAAGTATGTCAGCGGCGCCTGCGAAGAGAAGAAGGCGTCAGACCGCTTCGAGCGTACCGCAAGAATCGACGAGGGCTGATCGGTGAAGGATTGCACCACCACGGCCGGTTTGCCTGCCGCTACGCACGCTTCCGACTGTTTGCGGATCACCTGCTCTGCCGATCCCGCCGCCATCACCGCGATGCGCTTGCCGCAGGTATCCTCCAGCCCGTTAATCTTTTGCGGATTGCCTTTTTGTACCCCGAACACCACGAACTCCTGCACGAAGTCGATAAAGTCCACTTTCTGCTGACGATCCGGGTAGTCGCCTATCGGGCCGATCGCCAGCTGGTAGCGCCCGGAGTTAATGCCGGAGAGCACCCCTGACAGACCGCTGACCGTGGCGTGCTCGATTTTCACGCCCAGCAGCTGGCTCAGCGCGCCGCTGAGGTCGGCGGAAGCGCCGTCCATAGCGTGTGGGCCGTTGACGATTTCATAGGGCGGAAAGGATCCGTTGTTTACCGAGATCATCTTGCCCGCCTGCTTAATGGCGTCGGGCAGGCGGTCATGCAGCCCCTGGTCAACCTGCTGCGTCGGTATGGCGTCGGCGGCGTGGGCCAGCGAGGCACTCAGGCCAAGCGCCAGCAAAATGGCGGTTGCACTCTTTTTCACGGTGATTTCTCCCAGGCGTACTTATTCTGTTTTGAGTTCCGGACGGGCGAAGCGACGATTTTCCAGCACCGGCAGCACGCTGCGCGCATAGGCGATACGCTGCGGATCGAGCTCCGCAAACACCAGCGCGGTCGACTCCGGCGCTTTGGCGATGGCGACGCCCAACGGATCGACGACCAGGCTGTTGCCGATATTGCGCGGGCCGCACTCGCCCACCGCCACCATATAGCAGGTGTTCTCCAGCGCCCGCGCCGTCGTGAGCAGCTCCCAGTGCATCTCTTTCAGCGGGCCTTTTACCCAGGCGGCGGGCAGCACCAGCACCTCGGCGCCGTCCAGCGCCAGACGCCGCGCCAGTTCGGGAAAACGCACGTCGTAGCAGGTCATCAGCCCCACCTTCATACCGGCGACCTCAACCAGCGGCGGGATAACGGCGCCGGGATTGACCCGCTGCGACTCCTGCATAGCGAAGGCGTCGTAGAGGTGCAGCTTTTCATAGGCGGCGATGATTTCGCCGTTGCGCAGCGCAACCAGCACGTTCAGCGCTTTGTCGCCCTCAGTCGGCACATGAATGCTCATCATGGTGGTCAGCGCACTGTCACGGCTTTTTGCCAGCAGCTGCGTCAGAAAAGGGCCATCCAGCGGCTGGGCCGCCTTCAGCACCAGATCGGGATCGGCGATATCGCGCGCCAGCACCCCTTCCGGCAGCACCAGCAGATCGGCGCCGCCCGCTTCGGCGCGCGCCATGAGATCGAGGCAGATAGCCGCGTTTTCCTGCCATTCGCGGCTGACCGCGAACTGTCCCATCGCTACTTTCATCATATGTCCCCCTTGCTGGCCGCCGGGAAGATCGCTTCCGGCGTCAGGCGCGTTTTCGTCAAACCCTGCAGATAAAGCTCATCGGCAAAGTCGGCAATCATCTTCTTGTTAACCTCAAACCCGTTCTGATTCCAGCTGGCGGGCAATTCCTGGGCGGTACGTCGCAAATCGTCCAGCAGCCAGGGCGTGGTGTCGGCGTACTTCTCCCGCTTTTGCATCCACAGCCGCCCTGAGCGATCGATAATCTCGCTGAGCGCCTGCGGCAGCCAGGGATGCGCCTCCGCCAGCGCCGGCTTGAGCGCCAGAATATGGATGCCCGGCACGTAGCCGACGCGATGGAAATAGTCGCGCTCCGCCTGCTGAAAATCGACCTGTAGCTGACGCAATCCGGAGTCCGGCTGGAAAAAGCCTTCCGGCATAAAAGGCGTAAACAGCGCGTCCAGCTCTCCTGCCCGCAGCAGATCGAGCAGCGGACGCTCGCCCGGCGCGGCTTCGATGCGGCCCGGACGGCCAAACCCCGCCAGGCGATCGACGACGGGATGCGACTCCGTCAGGCGACCGGCGAACCAGTAAGCATCGTCGATCTCTATGCCCGCTTCGCGCAGTACGGCGCGCGTCCAGGTGTTACCGGAGTCCTGCCAGCCGGTGACGCCGATGCGCTTGCCCTTCAGCTGCGCCGGCGTTGTGAGCGGACTGTCGGCAGTGGTGATAATGCAGCGCTGCCGAAAGCCGCGCATCAGAAAGTGCGGCAGTCCCAGCAGGCTGGTTTCGCCGCGTGCGCGTCCCTGGGCATAGCGGCTGAAAGAGACTTCGCCGCCCTCATAGTCGGGGCTATCGCCCAGGTGATCGACCAGCGTGCCGACGCGGTCGATCACCAGCTCAAAGCCCTCCGGTCGCAGGTCGCCCAGCGCCAGCGGCGTAAAGTAATCCCAGTCGCGCACGGCCAGTCTGACGGTTAATCTGCTCATGTTTGCCCCGTTAGCAGGTAGCGCCCTGTGGCGCCGATGATTTATTCATCAAATAGTGCTTGAATTTGATACTAGTTCGGGAATACTTATCTGAACAATCATTAATTCGTTACTGAACAAAGTATTTTCTTATGACGCAAACGGTGGATATCGACTGGCTGAGCGAGCAGATAAGCGATGCCTCAGTAAAAGGCATTGCGCTGGCAGCCTCCACGCTGATCCGCGAAGGCAAGATTGCGGTAGGTATGCAGATGCCTGCCGTACGCGAGCTGGCGGAGAAGCTGGGCGTCAGTCCGGCGACGGTGTCGGCGGCCTGGGGGCAGCTTAAAAAGCATAAGGTGCTGGCGGGCAAAGGACGCAGCGGCGTCTGGGTGTCGGGCAATACCGTAATGCCGCGCCCTATTCGCTTTGAAAAGATCGGCAACTACGGCGACAACATCCGCGCCGATCTGTCGATGGCCTCGCCCGATGCCGCGCTGCTGCCCGATCTGCAACCTGCCCTGCTGGCAGCGCTGCAGTCGCCGCACCTTAACAGCTATGTTCGCGAGGCGATTTCGCCGGTGTTGTTGTCCGCCATCAAGCCGCGCTGGCCCTATGCGGCCGAAGCCTTTCTGGCGACGGACGGCGGCTTCGACGCGATGAATCTGGTGGTGCAGACGCTGGTCTCGCCGGGCGATCGCGTGGTGATTGAGGATCCCACCGCGACGCGGCTGCTGGATATGCTTGATAACGTCGGCGCGGAGATCCTGCCGTTGGCCTGCGACGATGAGGGACCGCTGCCAGAGATGCTCGCCGCGCTGCTGCAGAAGTCGCCGGTGATGGTGATTTACCAGCCGCGTACCCATTCCGCGACCGGCAGCAGCGTCAGCCGAGCGCGTCAGGCCGCGCTGGCGCAGACGCTGGCGCAGAGCGCGACGCTGATTGTCGAAGATGATGGGCTGGGCGATCTCTCCGCGACGCCCGCCTGGAGCCTCGGCACTATTTTTCCTGACCGCACGCTGCACGTCCGCTCGTTTTCCAAAGCTTACGGCCCCGATCTGCGGCTGGCGGTTCTCTCCGCTACGGCGGAGATGGTGAGGCGCATTCAGGCGTGGCGCAATTTCGGCGTCAGCTGGACCAGTCGAATTTTGCAGGACAGCGTCGCCTGGCTGCTGCAGGACGCCGCGACGCAGGAGACGATCGCCGCCGCGCGCGCAATCTATCGCCAGCGTCGCGAGCAAATGCTGGCGGCGCTGGCGGCGCATGGGCTGAGGCTGCCGATGCGCGACGGGCTAAGCATTTGCATACCGGTGGCGTCGGAGCAATATGCGATGATTACCCTGGCGGCGCGCGGCATCGCCGTGCTGCCCGGGGAGCGCTGTCGACTGGGGCCGACGCAGTTTATCCGCGTCAGCATCGCCTGTTTGCAGGAGAGGCAGCTGGAGATGCTGGCCAGCGCGCTGGCGATCGCCGCCGGGCGCGAGGCGCGGCTTAGTTCAGACCTTTGATATGGTAGCGCGGCGACTCTTCATAGCCTTCACGCAGGTAAAACTGGTTCGCCTTGAGCCGCGATGCGTGGCAGTGCACTTCCATGCGGTCGCAGCCACGCTGCATCGCCATCGCTTCGGCGTGCTGCAATAGCTGCTGGCCGACGCCCTTGCTGCGTTCCCCTTCTGCGATGCAAAAGTAGCTGATGCGCGCAAAGTCCCCCGCCAGCGCCAGCTGAGGAATAAAATGCATCGACAGGAATCCCAGCACCTGGGTGCCATACTCCGCCACCAGCAGCATCTCGTCGGGATCGCTGCTCAGCTGGGCAAGGCGTTTATCGATAAAGCTCTCGGTGCCGCCGTAGCCTAATTCGGCCAGCAGCGCGCTGAGTGCAAAGCTGTCTTTCGCCTGTGCCTGACGTATATTCATCCTGCCTCCTGAAGAAGATAATGCTGCCGCTCTGTTATATAGCGTCAGCAAACAAAAAGCTGCAACTACGGGTTGTTATAATAATGTTACGAGGCTTTTATGTGACTGACGCCGCAGTTCGTGCGGCGTTACGCATTCATCCTAAGCGATTGAGGCGGAGTAAATCTTTGTCGGCAAGGTCAGGCAGCGTAACGAGCGGGTTTTGCGCCTTTTTTAAGGCATAAAAAAACCCGCCATAAGGCGGGTTTTTGAAATTCTGACTGTTAACTTACAGGCTGATAACGTTAGCAGCAGATGGGCCTTTGGCGCCTTCGGTGATTTCAAACTCTACGCGCTGACCTTCAGCCAGAGTTTTGAAGCCGTTGCTCTGGATAGCAGAGAAGTGTACGAACACGTCTTTGCTGCCATCTTCTGGAGTAATGAAACCGAATCCTTTGGATTCATTAAACCACTTAACGTTACCTTTAATCTTGGACATCTATATTACCTTTACATGAAAAATGGACACTAAACTGTGTCGCCGTCTAGTACAGCAATTGCCGTGACATTTGTCCAGTGAGAATTGATGAAAAAGTGATAAATATCGCCTTTTTTTTTCACTTCGTCCTCCTCTGACAGACGCCCCGAAAAATTAAAACTGAAACCTCAGCCAGGCGAAGTAGACGTTGCCGTTATTGTAAGTGCCCGGAATATAGGTCATCTGAAAATTCAGCGGGCCATAACCCACCGACGCCAGCGGCAGCAGCGCAGGAACCGGAATATAGTGCCAGTTATCGCGCGCCGTGACGCCGGCGGTGTAGCCGGCGCCGAGATGAAAACGGCTCCCGTCAATCGGATGCCATGTCGCCTCCCAGCCGTAGCCGGTGAACGGCTCCCACTTGTTATAGGAGTCTTTAAAGGCCATCAGATAGAGGCCGTGCCAGTTGCCCTTATCGTCATAGCGCGAGATGCCGCCGCCTGCGCCCCAGGGACGCTCGTTGTAGCGCTTGATATGCTCGTCGTCGTAGGTCCAGCGGTTATGCCAGGTGATGGCGGGCAGATAAAAGTCGCTGTTCTGCGGCTGCTGCCAGGTCTGCTGCACGTTGCTGGTGAAGGTGTTCCAGCCGCTCTGGATACTTTGCGTCAGGGTGGCAGCCTGAAGGGAACATGAAAAAATAAGCGCGGAGCAGGCACCCACTACGGCGCTCGAAGAAGACCGGTTCACAACTCTTTTCCTGTACAAATCGACGGCGCGCCGACCAGCTTGCTCCTTTCCGGCCGCACGCATCCTGGTTGAATACAATCCTGCGTCAGGGGCGCGATTATGCCCAACCGAAATCAAACCGGGACCAAACAGAGAAAAATAACTGCGTTTAGCTGCCTCGACAGGCGTGCCCGAGGCCATTTCAGCGCCTCATCAGATAGCTTCTGATACGCCCCTGCGCGTCGAGGTTACCAAATGAAACAATAACGTCATGTAATTATTAAATAATTAATCAGCAACCCCAAAAGATAACGCGCATTAATTGTTTAGGATTTTTGATAAATAAAGTGGAGGGATTTGTTAGAATAGCGCCTGTTCGATTCAGGCATGGAGAGCATTAGTATGGTAATGAAGATTCGCTGCACCGCCTGCGGCAGTGCGAAGTTTACTTTTACCCACGATCCTTCAGCAGATCCAGCGTTTCATGGCGCACGCTGCGCCAGCTGCAATAAGCGTCTGACGGCGCGGGATCTGTTGCCGAATACGCTCGTCGACCCTATCGCGCGCTGTCTGGTCGCGCAGGCGTCTAAGAAGGACAGAAGCAAGGGCACCTGAGCGGTGCCCGCGTTGATTCAGAAAATTAACTTAAATACGCCGGTCAGCGTCAGTAACCCAACAATGAAAATGATGGCGATAATCCACAAAATTATTTTCATATCCATGTTCCTTTGCCAGTAAAAAACCTTTCCGGATAAGAGTATAGCCTATCGCTGCGTTTTTGCTGGGCCACTTTCCGCGCTGGCTGACGTGCACGCTTTCCAGATAAGCCCGAACTATTTTTGCGACGCCGGCCGCAGCAGCTGTTTTTTTAACCACTTCACGCTTCGTTTCCGCCTTTTCCACCCGCTAAACTTTTAGCGGCAAAGGCAGGCCTCTGCGACGACCACCGTAAGATGAGCAACAAGGAGACACTATGAGCATGATAAATACCAGTATGGGTCGCTACAGCCTCAAGGCGAAAAATGCTGGCGATCACATTAAAGGGTCTTTCGCTATCAATGATGAAGGCGGCACGCAGCTCAGCATGCAAGAGTTTGATGAGCACTATATTGATGATGTTATCAATAACGTGATCTACCCCGTTACCGGCGGTAATCGCGAAATTTCGCGCGCGCTGCGCGAGCAAATGGTCAAAGCCGGCTTTGAACAGCCGCATTAACCCCCTCTTTGGGCCACGCGTTGTGGCCCATCTCCTCCCCTGAAACCATCACTTGCCGTCGCTTTTTTTTAGCCGCAGGATGCGATGTACCCATAAAAAGGAGAAGAGCAAAGTGAGTGAACTCTATCGAATCAATGCCGCGCGGCTGCATCAGTTTGTGCAGGCGATATGGCTGCACGCCGGCAGCGAAGCCGACGAGGCGCGTCTGGTGGCGGATCATCTGGTGGCGGCGAATCTGGCCGGACACGACTCCCACGGCGTCGGCATGATCCCCAGCTATATGCGCTCGTTCAGCCAGGGCCATCTGCAGCTTAATCAGCATCCGGTGCTGGAAAAAGACGCCGGCGCGGTGCTGACCTTTCACGCCCGTTCCGGCTTCGGCCAGGTGGCCGCTTATGAGGCGATGCAACAGGGCATCGCGCGCGCGCAACAGCTGGGGATCGCCGCGGTCGGCCTGCACCACTCGCACCATATCGGCCGCATCGGCCACTGGGCTGAACAGTGCGCCGCGGCGGGACTGGTCTCTTTTCATTTCGTCAACGTGATGGGCGACCCGATGGTGGCTCCGTTCGGCGGCAGCGATCGCCGCTTCGGCACCAACCCCTTCTGCGCCATTTTTCCGCGCCGTGACGCCAGCCCTCTTCTGCTCGATTTCGCCACCAGCGGCATCGCCTTCGGCAAAACGCGCGTCGCCTGGAATAAAGGGGTAGACGTGCCGCCCGGCTATTTGATCGACCATCAGGGCAAGCCGACCGAACATCCTGCCGTTATGCATGAGCCGCCCTACGGCTCGCTGCTGCCCTTTGGCCTGCACAAGGGCTATGCGCTGGCAACGCTGTGTGAAATCCTCGGCGGCGCGCTCTCTGGCGGACGCACCACCCATGACGAAACGGTGCTTGCCAGCCATGATGCGATCTACAACTGCATGACCGCCATCATCCTTAACCCGGAAGCGTTCAACGCGCCGGCGATGCAGGAGGAAGCGGAAGCCTTTCTCGACTGGGTGAAGCGATCGCCGCAGAGCGGCAGCGAGCCGATTCAGGTGCCGGGAGAATGGGAAGAGGCGAATCGCGCGCAGCGCGAGCGTGAGGGGATCCCGCTGGACGCCAACAGCTGGGGACAAATCTGTCTGGCGGCGACCCAGGCGGGAATGCCTGACGAGGAGCTGGCCGCGTTTCGCGCGCTGGCCAGCTAAGGCTATCCGCCGGGCAACGCCCGGCGGTAAAGCTTAAATCACCATTGACAGCAGCATACAACCCACCAGACCGCACACCGAAATGATGGTCTCCAGCGCCGACCAGGAACGAATGGTCTCGCCAATCGTCAGGTTGAAATACTCTTTAAACAGCCAGAAGCCGGGATCGTTGACGTGGGAGAAGATGACGCTGCCGGAGCCGACCGCAATCACCATCAGCTCCGGACTGGCGCCGCTGCTGGCGATCAGCGGCGCGACAATGCCACCCGCGGTAATCGCCGCCACGGTGGCGGAGCCGAGCGCAATACGCAGCACTGCGGCAATCGACCAGGCCATAAAGATCGGCGACACGTTGCTTTCCTGCATCATCGCGGCGATATATTTATCGACGCCGCTGTCCACCAACACCTGTTTGAACGCCCCGCCGCCGCCGATAATCAGCAGCATCATGGCGATAATTTTAATCGAATCGGTAATGGTGCCCATCACCTCATCCATGCTGCGTCCGCGATTAAGGCCGAAAGTGAAGATGGCGATCAGCACCGCAATCAGCGTCGCCATCACCGGGTCGCCGAAAAACTCCGCGTAGGGCAGCAGCACATGTCCTTTCGGCAGCACCATTTCCGCCAGCGCGCGCAGCGCCATCAGCACCACCGGTACCAGCGCGGTCCAGACGCTGACGCCGAAGCCTGGCATCTCTTCTTCGCTAAAGGTTTTCGGGTTATAGAGCCCTTCCGGGATCGGTTTATCGATGCTTTTCAGGAAGCGGGCGTAAACCGGGCCAGCGAGGATCACCGTCGGGATGCCGAGCAGCGTGCCCCACAGCAGGGTTTTGCCCATATCGGCGTTAAACAGCGTCGCGATCGCCGTCGGACCGGGATGCGGCGGCAGGAAGCCGTGCGTTACCGACAGCGCGGCCGCCATCGGCACGCCGACGTAGAGCAGCGGCACGCGCGCCGAAGCGGCGATGCTGAACACCAGCGGCAGCATCAGCACGAAGCCAACTTCATAAAAGAGCGCGAAGCCGACGGTAAAGCCGGTCAGCACCAGCGCCCACTGAATATGCTGCTTGCCGAACTTCTCAATCAGCGTGGTGGCGATACGCTGCGCGCCGCCGCAGTCGGCCAGCAGTTTGCCGAGCATGGCGCCGAACCCCATAATCAGCGCCAGACTGCCGAGCGTGCCGCCGACGCCGTTTTTAATCGAAAGGATCACTTTATTGACCGGCATGCCCTGCATCATGCCGACCACCAGCGCCACCAGAATGAGCGCGATGAATCCATTAAGTTTGAAGCGAATCATCAGCAGCAGCAGTAACGCCACGCCGATCGCCACAATAAGTAAGGGCATAGGTTTTCTCCACCTTACTGACCGGCCAGCGCCAGCAGCATATTGTTATCATGGGTCCGAAACGGACATTGGGTACGGCATCGAAAAAACGAACTAACAGTCAGACACAACCTGTTACCAGTAACATGTTAAGGGTAACATCCTGATGAAAGCACCTCCCCGCAGAGGCTGAATTTCTGTTTTGCGAAGGTGATCAACTTTTCATCGCGGCGTTATCAGAAAGTTTGCCGCTGCCGCCGTTCGGCTTTTGGTTACACTCTCTCTTTTCCTGATGACATAAGGATGTTGCGGTGAGTGAGAACCTGATCGAGCTGTACAGCAATCAACGAACCCTTTCTGGACGCGGCAGCATCAGTAAGCTGGTGCCGCTGCTGAGCGCCGATCCTCAGCCTACGCTGCTGTTCTGCGGGCGCTCTTTTCTTAACGGCCCCGTCTATGCGCGTCTGAAAAGCGAACTGAACGATCTCATTATTGGTTATGAAATCGTGGCGCATGAAGCGTCACCGGCTGAGATTGACGCCTGGGTCACACGCTGGCGCGGTCACGTGGACCGCGTGGTGGCGATTGGCGGCGGCAGCGTGCTCGACGGCGCCAAAGCTTTCAGCGCCATGATGCAGCATCCACTGCCCACCGCGCGCTATCTGGAAAAGGTCGGCGACACGCCGGTGCAGGCGGTGACGCTGCCGCTGATCGCCGTGCCGACCACGGCCGGCACCGGCAGCGAAGCGACGCAGAACGCCGTGGTGACCGACCAGCATGACATCAAGGTTAAGGCTTCGCTGCGCCATCCGGTATTTGTCCCGCAGGTGGCGATTCTGGATGCGGATTTGCTGAAAGGCGCGCCCGATAAGGTGCTGGCGACCTGCGGCATCGACGCCTTTACCCATCTGTTCGAGGCTTACCTCTCCAGCAAGGGCAATCTGTTTACTCGCCAGCTGGCGCTGACCGGGCTGCGCCAGTTCGTTCAGGCCTGGCCCGCGCTAAACCGCGACGATGCGCAGGGCGACGCGGCGCGCGAAGCGATGATGATGGCCTCCTGGCTGGGCGGCGTCTGCCTCAGCAGCGCCGGTCTGGGGGTGATCCACGGCATCGCCGGCGAGCTGGGCGCCATCAAGCCTTATCATCACGGCGAAGTCTGCGGCCGGCTGCTCTTTCCGTTCCTCGATCTGCTGGCAGAAAGCGACGATGCGCAGCAGCAGCAGCTGATGCAGGAGCTGCAGCAGCAGCTTTTCGCCGTGCCGGAGGCGCAGCCAGCGCGCTTTTTGAAAAACTGGCTGCAGCAGCAGGCGATCGCGCCTTTCTGGCAGGAGACCCAGACGCTGAGCAGCGAAGAGGCGGAGTGGATTCTGGCGCGCGCCAACAGCAAAAACTCGCTGGTGAACTACAGCCAGCAGGCGATGCGCGCGATGCTGACGCAGGCGTGGCGCGTGGTGCCAGCGCAGGCATAACGGGCAGCGACGCCGCCCGCCCGCGCAGCATTCAGGCGAACGGCGGCGCGCCCGCCAGCATCTTCTCAATAACCTGCAGAACGCCCGCCTCGTTGTTGCCGGGCGCAGCGTAGCGCGCCGCCTCTTTTACCCGCTGCGGCGCGTTGGCCATGGCGAAGCTAAACCCGGACTGCCTGAGCATTTCCAGATCGTTGCCGCCGTCGCCAAACGCCAGCACCTGCTGATGATCGATGCCCCAGCGCTGCGCCAGAATATTCAGGCCGTTGGCCTTGTGATGGCCCGGCACGATAAGATCCACCGAGCCGTGGCCGCTCGAGGTCGCCGCCGCCGCGCCCGCGTGCAGGCGCTGAATATCCGCCATCAGCGGTTCGACATAGTCGTCGGAGAGGTTAAGCGCGAACTTGAACAGCCGATCGTCGCCCGTCTCTTCCAGCGAGTTAATTGCCTTCAGCCGATGGCAATAGTGGCGCATTTTCGCCAGCCACTGCTCTTCCACCACGTCACTGAAGTAGTAGGCGCTTTCACGCCCGCACAGGATATAACGCAGCCCTGGATAGTTGCCGTTTTGCAGCGTATCGAGCACCGCATGCACGTCCGGGCGAGAAAATGCGCCGCAGAACAGCTCTTCTTCACCATCCAGAATCCAGGCGCCGTTCTCCGCCACAAAGGCGATCTCGCTGGCGATAGAGGGAAAGAAAGATTTCAGCTGGTAGTACTGATTGCCGCTGGCGACGACAAACTTAATGCCGCGTGCTTTCATCTCTTCATAGCAGCGCATAAAGCGCGGGCGATCGTACTGCTTCTGGTTATCAAGAAAGGTGCCGTCCATATCGACCGCCACCATTTTTACCGCTGTCATCTCGACTCCTTATCAGGCGAAAGGGAACAGTGTGGAAGCAAAGCATAGCCTGGCGAGCGTGAAAAAAAGAGGAACAGACGCGCGCGCAGGCAGCCGGTTTTCAGAGGATTGCGGCGGAAATCAAGGAGAACGGGCGGCCGGGGCCGCCCGAAGAGCAGGCTTAGTTAAAGGCGTTGCCGAGGATCAGCGAAGTGATAATGCCCGTCGCGGCGGCAATCAGCACATAGTTACCGTCGATATAGGACCAGTACTCGCCGCGCGGCGGCTCCGGCAGACGGCGCTCGCGCCAGTCGTCTACCCGATAGTGCGGGCCGCGATATTCGTGCGGCATCGGGTGGCCGCGGCGAAAATCGTGCCCGTTCCAGGCGAAATGATCGCGGTCACGGTCGCGATAGTCATGTCGGTCGCCATGCGGGTTGCCGGCGAAACGGTCGCGATCCGGACCGCGATCCGGGCCATGGCCCTGCGGACCACGGCCGCGATCGTCGTGGCGGTCGCCATCGTGACGATTGCCGTCATGCTGCTGCCAGGGCTGGCCATGATGGTCGCCCGGGCCGTCAGCCCAGGAAAGGGTAGAAATCAGTGAGCTGCATGCAATAAAAGTCGCGATAACGCGTAATGTTGTTTTTTTCATCGTAAACCTCCAGTGGCAACAGCGAACGTCGCGCCGTTGAGCTCTACTATCGGCGATTTGCATGGCGCCTGCACCTCCAAAACTCTTAAAAATCGGTAACTTACAGACTATTACGCCGTTTAGCGCTTCCTTAACACTTGGCAGAAATTGTGGAGACCGCTGGACCTGCGGGCGGTGCGACGAACAGAGCGGGCGGTAGCACGTAAAATGGCGGTTTAACAAAGCGGAAAATAGAATCAAACAGAAATGAAAACCCGATCGAAATCGATCGGGGGAATCGAAATTCCTTTATACCGAAGGCCGGCTAATCCTTGCCAAATCAAGGAAAAAACTAGAGGAGACAACACTACATCACCAGTGTTGAACAAAGAGAGTAACACTGCAACTATTATTTTGGCACCACTAATTTTCCTGATTAGGATATTTCCTGATTTATATCACCCTGCGCCGACTTATTTTTTAGCGTGAATTAGACGTTCCGTTAAATATCTGCTTCGGGCATCTCTATTCAAGCAAAACAGGTATGGGGTCTGACCAGCGAGAGAAATTAATTATTGGGGCTATTAATTTGGCTGCTAAATATTGCCTTACGGAAACTTTAGCGCACGGTCTGGCTACTCGCCCGTATTCCGCGCCAGCCCTGCCCGTAACGAAGCACAGCGCGAACTAAAAAAGCAACATTGCTTTCATTTTATTTACGTTTTATCCGCTCGGCTTAGCCAGCTTCATTAATCACACTTTTTTAGCGAAGGCGATAAATCTTGCGATATACGCTGCGCATAATAAAAACAGACTCAGCAGAAAAGCTGCGGTAAATCTTCTATTTCCAGCGCGCTAAAATAGTATCCCTGCAGACCGTAAAGCGGAATATGTTCCAGCGCCGCCAGATCCTCTTTATTCTCGACGCCCTCTACGATTATCTGCGGACAATAGCGCTGAATATTGGCCATTAATACCGGAAAGATCGATTTATCCTTTTGCTCCCAGAAAAAGCGCTTGTCGATTTTCACCGCCTCAAACAGGCCGGTATAGAGCGCTTCCAGATTGGCGAAGCCGGTGCCAAGATCGTCAAGGAAGAAACGGATGCCGCGCGCCTTCAGCCGATGCAGCGTTTCGCGCGCCTCGTAATCCTGATGAAAGTCGATAGCTTCGGAGACCTCCAGCCGTATGACGCTGGCGGTGCTGAGCAGCCAGCCCAGCCGCGCATCCTCCTCCAGCATGGTCACCATATCGCGATCAACATTGATGCTGACAAACAGGTGATACGCCTCAAGCTGCGCCACGACCGGCGACAAATCGCTCAGCTGCTCATAGAGCAAATCGCGCTTTTCGCTGCACGGCATATTTTCAATCACCATAAAGGGATTGCGCGATTTTCCCGCCAGCGAGGTATAGCGCGTCAGCAGCTCAAAACCGACAAAGCGGCCGCTCTGCGACATAACCGGCTCAAGGATAAATTTTTTACTCAGCGTAGAGGCCAGGGAGTGTGAATTCATAAATACCTCGGGCAGAGCCCAAACGGCAGCGATCGACCGCATAACGCCCGTTAAGACTGGCTGCGGTTTATTTAAGAGTAGCGAAAGATAGAGCGACGGGAAGGTAAATTAACCGCGCGTTTTGTCAACGCGCGGTCGGCGGTTCAGGACGCGCTTAGGGTCACCGGCGCATCTGGCAGACGGGTAAAGTGGGTCACGATGTAGTGGAAATCGGCCGTGGGATCGAGCTGTGCAAACGTCTGCGGATAGAGATCTTTCGCCAGAATCTCCATGCCGATGATGTTGTAAGGATGGTTATAGAAGTGGTGATAAACCCCATAAACGCGGCCATTCTCGACCGGCGCGATCTGCTTCAGGCCGCTGCGATTCAGCAGGCCGCTAAAGGTCGCTGAAACCTCTTCCGGCGTCGTGTTATAGCCAAACGGCAGCACCCCAGGATTAGGACGCTTCGAGCCGGTCATAATATAAACGTCCGGCTTCATGGCGATAATCTTCTCCAGCGAGACAAAGCCGGCGTTGCCCGGCAGCAGCGCAGAGCCGATATTCTTACCGCCCACCGCCTCCACCAGCCCGCCCCAGCCGTTATGGCCGTGAGTGAAACAGCAGTTGTCGCTGTTGCCGGCAATCGGCTCGATAAACACCGTCGGCTTCTGCGGCACTTTTGCGATGGCCGCGTCGAGCTGCTGTAAGCGCTGCTGATAAAAGGCGGTATAGTCGGCCGCCTCTTTCTCGCGGTTAAGCACCTTGCCGAGCAGCGTCACGCTGCGCGCGGTGTTCTCTTTCGGGTGCAGCTCATAGTCGATAAACAGCACCGGAATATTGAGCCCTTTCAGCGTATCCAGCACGCCTGACTGCTGCAGCGCCGATTTCGCGCGCAGCTGGGCGATCATCAGGTCCGGCTTCTGCGCCAGCACGCTTTCGAGATTGACCTGCCCCTGATCGTTGAAGCCCATATCAACAATGTTGCTCGCCTGCGGCCAGCGCTGCTTCAGCAGATCCCAGGTCTGGGTATCCTGCTTTTTCGGCAGGTTATTCCAGGCTACCACGCGCCTGAAGGGATTGTCGCGGTCGAGCAGCGCCAGCGCCAGCACGTCGCGGCCATCCTGCAGGATCACATGCTGCGGCTCATGATCGAGCCGAATGGCGTTGCCGTCGAGATCGGTGATCTGCAGCGGATAAGTGGTGGCGCCGCACGCTGCCGACGTCAGCAGTCCGGCCAGCAGAAGTCCCTTTTTCATCGCTTACTACCTCAGTAACTAATAATTATTCTCAACAAAGCTAGCATGTTGCGGGACGGGAAAGCTAAACCGCCGCTAAACGGCCCGCGCGTAGCGGGCGCCTTCTCGTTAGCTGAGCAGGGAGTAGAAGATGGCGGAGATCGCCACCAGTCCAATCAGCACCACGAACAGATTGCTGAGATGCCCGCTGTATTTGCGCATTGCGGGAACGTGGCGGATGGCGTACATCGGCATCAGGAACAGGATTATCGCGATCACCGGCCCGCCGAGGGTTTCGATCATATCGAGAATGCTCGGATTCCAGCTCGCCACCAGCCAGGTGCTGAGCAGCATAAACAGCGCCGTCGCCTGGTTCAGCTTCGCAGGCGCCAGGCTTTTGCCGCGGCTGTGCAGCATTTTATTGACCAGACCGTTAAAGCCTTCGCGCGCGCCGAGATAGTGGCCGAGAAAGGATTTGGTAATGGCGACGATGGCGATCAGCGGGCCGAGCCAGGCGATCACCGGGACGTTAAAGTGATTAGCGAGATAGGAGAGAATCGAGATGTTCTGCGCCTTCGCCGCGGCGAGATCCTGCGGCGACAGGCTGAGCACGCAGCTAAAGACGAAAAACATCACCGTCGCCACCATCAGCAGATGGGAACAGGCGAGAATGCGCGAGCACCTGGGCTCCGCGCCTTCGCCATACTCCGCGCGCTTCGCCACGGCGAACGAGGAGATGATTGGCGAATGGTTAAAAGAGAAGACCATCACCGGGATCGCCAGCCACAGCGTCATCGCGATGCCTTTGCCGCCGCCGCTGTGGTGCAGCGACAGGGTCTGCAGCGCCGCGCCGTGCCAGTGTGGGATCAGATAAATCGCCAACAGCATCAGTACCGCGACAAAGGGAAAGACCAGAATGCTCATCGCCCTGACGATCATCTGTTCGCCGAAGCGCACTACCGTCATCAGGCCGATAATCAGTATCAGCGACAGCAGCACGCGCGGCGGCGACACCAGCCCTAACTGATGTTCGATAAAGCTCTCTACCGTATTGGTGATCGCCACGCTGTACATCAGCAGAATGGGAAAGATGGCGAAGAAGTAGAGCAGCGTAATGATTTTGCCCGCGCCGGCGCCGAAGTGCTCTTCCACCACGTCCGTAATATCTTCTCCCGCGTTTTTACCAGAGAGCACAAAGCGGGTCAGCGCGCGGTGGGAGTAGAAAGTCAGAGGAAAGGCGAGGATCGCCATAATGATCAGCGGCAGCAGCCCGCCGACGCCCGCGTTGATCGGCAAAAAGAGTACCCCTGCGCCGATTGCGGTGCCGTAAAGCCCCAGCATCCAGGTGGTATCGGTTTTGCGCCAGCCGCGTTCGGCGGGCGCCTCTGCGGCTGCGGTCAGCGCGCCGGTTTGCGTGGTTTTCATCTGCCTGTCCTGTCTTCATAACCTCAACGCCGTCGACGGTGAGTGGGCATCGACGGCCACATTACCGCGCCGCCCTGCTCTGCCGCTTTGCGGCAGCACGGCGATTTGCGGCAAAAAAACGTCTCTCCACGGCGGGAGTAAACGATTGCGCAGGATTTTTACACACCTTAACGACAGGCTTCAACCGCGATGCGCTAATCGTGCATATTTAGGTCGAATATCCGTTAACGCGGCGATGCGCCCGCGTTGTCGCGCGCGCTCCGCCGCGCTGGATTTAAATTTTTAAACGAAACCACAGATTGGCATTACAAAGCGCGCCGGGCGTTCTATAGTTCACCCGCAACACTTAACCCTGAGGTTTATGCATGCGTGTTAAAGGACTAAATATCGGTTTCTTCATCGTGATTCTGGCGATAGTGACCGTTGCGTTTTTCGATGTACTGGCGCCCTACTTTTCACCCATTCTCTGGGCGGCCATTCTGGCGGTGATCTTCGCCCCGCTGAAGACCTGGCTGCGGCACAAAATGGGCGATCGTAACGGTCTGGCGTCGCTGGTGACGCTGCTGATTATCTGCCTGATCGTGTTTACGCCGCTGGCGATTATCGCCTCTTCGCTGGTGGTGGAGGTTAACGCCGTCTATCTCAAGCTGCAGAGCAATTCGGCGCAGTTTCCGACGGTATTCGCCGATCTGCTGCATCACCTGCCCGGCTGGCTACGCAACTTCCTCTCTGAGCATCAGATGAATAACGCGGCGCAGATCCAGCAGAAGCTGTCGACCTTCGCGCTGAAGGGCGGCCAGTATATGGCGGGCAGCGTTTTCCTGATCGGCAAAGGCACCTTCACCTTTACCGTCGGCTTCGGCGTGATGCTCTATCTGCTCTTCTTCCTGCTGAAAGACGGCTCCTATCTGGTGCATCTGATTCTGGAGGCGCTGCCGCTTTCGACCTACGTGAAGCATCACCTGTTTATGAAGTTTGCCGCCGTTTCACGCGCCACGGTCAAAGGCACGGTGGTGGTCGGCATCGTGCAGGGGATTCTGGGCGGGCTGGCGTTCTGGTTTGTGGATATCGACGGCAGCCTGCTGTGGGGCGCGCTGATGGCGTTCCTGTCGCTGATCCCCGCCGTGGGCTCGGCGATTATCTGGGTGCCTGCGGCGATCTTCTTCTTCGCAACCGGCGCGCTGTGGAAGGGGCTGTTCCTGGTCGGTTTCTTTGTGGTGATCGTCGGACTGGTGGACAATATTTTGCGTCCGCTGCTGGTGGGCAAAGATACCAAAATGCCTGATTACCTGATCCTGATCGCCACCTTAGGCGGCATGGAGATTTACGGCATTAACGGCTTTGTGATTGGTCCGCTGATCGCCGCGCTGTTTATCGCCTGCTGGAACCTGCTGTCGGGCAAGGATAATCGCGACAACGTCGAAGAGATTGACGAAGAGTTTATCGAGGAAGGGAAAAAGCTGTCGGACGAGGCCGCTCTCGGGAATGACGCGGGTAGTGGTGCGTAAACGGCATCCCTGCCGACGCGGCCTGCGCAAACAGGCACCTCATCTCTGAGGTGCGGCAGTTGCCGGGCCAACGCACCTTTTACAGGCTCTGGGAGCCGTCTGTGTGGGACGCACTCAGGCGGCTCTGGCGCTTAGTGAATCGCGTCGGTTTTGCCATGCCAGTAGTTATAGAGACGCAGCGCCGCAGGCTGTATCGCGTCAGTGCTCTGCAGGTAGGCGATCTCATCCATACCGTCGAGTTTCTCGACCTCATCGATATCGCCATGCAGCGCAATCGCCTGCAGAGACGGCTGTAGCTCGGCGGGCAGCTCCGGCCATTCCGCCAGCGCCACGCCGGTCATATAGCCAAAGCACCACTCTTCCACCACCAGCAGTTCGCGTCCGTCCATTTCACGATAGCCGAACAGCGGCTCAAACTGCTCCGGATAGAGGCTGAGGCGCTCGGCGATATCGTTCATCATTCGCGCCGCCAGAGTATTGAAACGCTGCTCATCCGCAGGATCAGCCCAGTCAGGCGCGCTTTCGCCCCAGATAACCGGCTTCATCGCATCGAGCGCCAGCGGCGACGGACTGGAGAGCGCCGCGGTGAAAAGACCGTCCAGCTCGCTGATATCGATCAAGCCGTCTTCGCTGTCGTGCTCCATCAACACATCTTCCATCCACTCGATTTCGTCTGCGTTCAGTGGGCCTGTAGCCATGGTAATTCCTCTTGTGGTGTGTCGAAGGGGTGGGCGGCGCGCGCTGGCAGGCAGCCCTGTGGAAAGTCGGGTGAGAGAACCTTGTCTCAGCAGGGAATCTATTTCGCTGCGGATAGTGTGCCTGAGAGCAGGCGCGAAGCCAACCAAAGAGACCGGCGGCGAGCGGATGTCGTACCGCGCCGGTATGAAGCCGGTCACGAAATTGATAAGGCAAAAAGGAGTCGTCAGAGACGGCGAGCGACCGCTCAGGCGCGCTATCGCCAGTCGCTGCCGGAGGTCGCTCTCAGCAGGCCGAAAACTCATGCGCCGCACGCATTAATCGATACGCAAAATGCACTTATTAACGCCGCCTTCCTGTTCCAGTCTTGAGTCACAACAAAGTAATGAATCATTAACATTACGTAAACGCTGGAGCATTTAATGGAAACATCCTCTGCATCAATCAACACGGTTCGCGCCCGGGCAGGCGCGATCTTTCGCGTCACCTCGGGAAACTTTCTCGAGCAGTTCGACTTTTTCCTGTTCGGCTTTTACGCCACCTATATCGCCCATACCTTCTTTCCGGCGAGCAGCGAATTCGCCTCGCTGATGATGACCTTCGCCGTTTTCGGCGCCGGCTTCCTGATGCGCCCCATCGGCGCGGTGGTGCTGGGCGCCTATATCGATAAAGTGGGCAGACGCAAAGGGCTTATCGTCACGCTCTCGATTATGGCGACGGGCACCTTTCTGATCGTGTTGATTCCTTCCTATGCGGCGATCGGCTACTGGGCGCCGCTGATTGTGCTGATGGGACGGCTGCTGCAGGGCTTTTCCGCCGGCGCCGAGCTGGGCGGCGTCTCGGTTTATCTCTCTGAAATCGCCACACCGGGCAAAAAAGGCTTCTATACCAGTTGGCAATCCGGCAGCCAGCAGGTCGCTATTATGGTGGCGGCGGCGATGGGATTCGCCCTCAACGCTCTGATGGAGGAGAGCGCGATTCGCGACTGGGGATGGCGCATTCCTTTCCTGTTCGGCTGCCTGATCGTGCCGTTTATTTTCTTCCTGCGCCGCAACCTCGAGGAGACGGCGGAATTCAGCGCCCGCCGTCAACATCCTGAAATGCGTCAGGTCTTTAGCACCCTGCTCGGCAACTGGAAAACCGTGATGGCGGGCATGCTGATGGTGGCGATGACCACCACCGCCTTCTATCTGATCACCGTTTATGCCCCCACCTTCGGCAAAAAAGTGTTGATGCTCAGCGCATCGGACAGCCTGCTGGTGACTCTGCTGGTGGCGGTATCAAACTTCATCTGGCTGCCGATTGGCGGGGCTATCTCAGATCGCTACGGGCGTAAACCGGTGCTGATCGCCATGGCGCTGATCGCCATCGCGACCTCCTACCCTGCCCTTAAATATCTGGCGGCCGATCCGAGCTTCTACTCGATGCTGGGCGTGCTGCTGTGGCTCTCGTTTATTTACGGGCTCTATAACGGCGCCATGATCCCGGCGTTAACGGAGATCATGCCGGTCTCGGTCCGGGTCGCGGGCTTCTCGCTGGCCTATAGCCTGGCCACCGCGCTGTTCGGCGGCTTTACGCCCGCTATCTCCACCGCGCTGATTGAAGTGACCGGCGACAAAGCCGCGCCTGGTTTATGGATGAGCTTCGCCGCCGCGTGCGCGCTGCTGGCGACCCTGTTTCTCTATAAGCAAGAGTCGGTTCATCATCACGCCGCTAAAAAAACGTTCGGTTAAGGAAAAAAAGATGAAACGATGGTTACCCCGCCTGCTGCTTATCGCGCCGCTGTTTATCCTGAGCTGGGATGCGTCGGCAAAAGAGATTACGGTAATGATCTCCGGCGGCTTCAAGGCCGCCTGGGAAAAGCTCAGTCCCGCTTTCGCCGCTGAAAAAGGCTATACCGTCAAGACGGTGCCGGGGCCGTCGATGGGGCAGTCGCCGGAGGCGATTCCCAACCGGTTAGCCGCGGGCGAAAAAGCGGACGTCATTATTATGGTCGGCTATGCGCTGGATAAGCTCGATAAAGAGGGACGCCTGCTGCCCGGCACGCGCACCGAGCTCGCCGACTCAAAAATCGGCGCAGTGGTGAAAAAAGGCGCCGCCGTGCCTGATATCACGACGGCGAACGCGCTCAGGGCTACCTTGCTGAAGGCGCACTCGGTCGCCTATTCCGACAGCGCCAGCGGGAAATATGTCGAGACGACGCTGTTCAACAAGCTGGGCATCGCTGAGCAGCTAAAGCCTAAGGCGACGATGGTTGAGAAAACCCCTGTGGCGCAAAGCGTCGCCAGCGGCCGCTACGAGATCGGTTTCCAGCAGGTCAGCGAACTGCTGCCGGTGGCCGGGGTGACCTTTATCGGCAAGCTGCCGGAGGATATGCAGTATGTCACCCGCTTCGCCGGCGCGGTCTCCAGCCACTCAGCCCAGCCGGAAGAGGCGAAAGCCCTGCTGGCGTACCTCTCCTCTCCCGGGGTGCAGCAGCAGATTCAGGCAACCGGTCTCGATTCCGTTAGCGGTCGTTCGCCTGCCCCTCAGACGCGTTTATCGCAATAATCATCGCCTCCAGCTCACCGGCAAGATGCGGCAGCTCTTGACCGGTGCGCTTCACGATGCCGACCGTGCGGCGTACCGTCGGCTCATTCAGCGGAATGGTGGCTAAAAACGGGTGGCCCGCCTTCGGCATCGCCATCCCCGGCACCGCGGCGATCCCCAGTCCGGCCTCCACCATGCCCAGCAGCGTCGTAACGTGACGCGTTTCGCAAACGCTCGGCTTTTCCGGCACGATGCCCGTCAGTGCCTGATCGAGCAGGTTGCGGTTGCCTGAGGTTTTATCCAGCCAGACATAGGGCCAGCTATAAAATTCCCGCCAGCCCAGGCTCTTCCTGCCGGCGAGCGGATGGTCGCGCGGGCAGACGGCGACATAGGCCTCATCCACCAGCGGCAGAAATCTGACATCCGGCTGCGGCGCGCCGGTAAAGCTCAGGCCGAAATCGGCCTGTCCTGAGATGACCGCGTCGTAGACGTCGCCGGCGCTGGAATCGATCAGCTTAATACGTACGCGCGGGTAGTGAAGCTGAAACTGTGCGATGACTTTGGGCATAAAATAGTAGGCGGCCGACGGCACGCAGGCGACCGTAACCAGGCCCGTTCGGTGCGGATTGACATCCCCGACGTCGGCGATGGCGCTCTCTAGATCTTTCAGGATCTGCTGCGCGCGCGGCGCGAAACTGCGGCCCGCCATGGTCAGGCTAACGCGCCGCGTGGTTCTTTCGAACAGCCTGACGCCAAGCGACGTCTCTAACTTATCGATGCGTCGGCTCAGCGCCGGTTGAGAAAGATGAATCGCCTCTGCGGCAGCTTTAAAGCTTCTGAATGTCACCAGAGCCTGAAAAGCGTAGAGATCGTTAAGGTCGACGTTTAACGTCATCGGCTTCATATCGCAGTGGGTTCCAGGTTGACGGCGGTAAGCGCCTTATTCTACAGAGATACGCCGCCGTTGCGGGCATCTTTGCTACAGCGCCGGAGCTATCCCGCCACTTTAATCCCCTCAGCAGGCTGCCAGGCGTTCCACATCCGCCAAAAAACGTCGGCGACCACCTCTTTAAGGTTTTCCGGCTGAAACTGGACGCTGCTGCAGGCGGGGCCGAGCACGGCCTCGATGCGCGCCTCGCACTCGCCGGTGCCGAGATTCAGCACGAAGCCATCGCAGTGCTGGCTTAGCCAGATTATTCTGCCACAGGTGCAGGATGAAGGATTATGCAGGGTGACTGCCGTTGAGGTTTCTGTGGTGTTCATCATAGAGCCCATTAAGCGAATAGAGGCCGCGTTGCAGGCCGGTTATCTGCCGGCCTGGCGGCAATGGCTGCCTTATCGGCAGCCGGTAACAGCGCGTGGCGCGATCGTTCAGCGGCTAAGCGGCGTCCGCCAGCTTAATTTCCTTCAGCAGGCTGAACGCCATTTTCATGTGATCTTCACTGACGACAAACGCCCTGAAGACGCCGCGCTCGTCATAGCCTTTGGCGACGAGGCCGGTCGCTGAAAACGACATTTGCCACTGATAAGCGGGATTCGCCGGATCGCCTGCCAGGTGGAGCGGCATATCGGGCGTTTTCACCTTGATCAGCATGGCGGGCAGCGTCAGCTTCGCGCCGCCGCCGGTGAGATTCCGGCCCAGCGTCATCGCCGCCAGCATGGCGGGCTGGAGATAGGGCATCAGCCTGCCCTGAATTTCCGCACAGTCGCCCAGCGCGTAGATATCGGGCGCGGAGGTGGCGAGCGCGTCGTCGACCACAATGCCGCGCCGCACCTCGATGCCCGCCTTCTGCGCCAGATCGAGATCGGGACGCAGGCCGATGGCGCACACCACGGCGTCGAAGCGCCCTCGCTCGCCGTTGCTGAAGCGCGCTTCCAGCGCGTCGCCGTCGCGCGCCAGCTCGACGAGTTCGGTCTGGAACCGGAACTGAACGCCGCTGCGCACCAGATGATGCTGCAAGCGGCCGCCGATCTCAGGCGGCAGCAGCGCGGAAAGCAGGGATGCGCTGCGGTCGATAAGCGTCACCTGCTTGCCGGCGCGGGTAAAATCCATCGTTAGCTCGGTGCCGATCAGGCCGCCGCCGATCATCAGCACCCGCTCCGCGTTAATCAGATCCGCTTCGCATTGCCGGAACTCTTGCTGGCTGTTCAGGGTATAGATGAGTTCCCTGCCCTTCACGGCGGGCACCATGGCGCCGGCGCCGGTGGCGAGAACCAGCCTGCCGTAGGGAAAATCTCCGGCGCTGGTCTGCACCAGGCGCGCCGCGCGATCGATGCCGCTGACGCGGGTAAAGGGATGCAGCATGATGTTCTGACTTTCCGCCCACTGCGCGGCCGTCTGGCGGGTTAACGCCTCGGCGCGATAGCCCATGCTGAAGACATGGCTGAGCTCGGGCTTATTGTATTCATCGCAGCTGTCGGCGGCGATGATGCGAACCGGCACGCTTTTATCCTGCTGCCGGATAAATTTCACCAGCTGCCGCGCGGCGAAGCCGGAGCCGATAATAACGATATCTGCTGACACAGGTTTAGCCCTCATAAGGATCGAACACGGATTTGCCCAGCGCGCAGCCGGGGCATAAGAAATCGTCCGGCACCTCCTCCCACGACGTGCCGGGCGCGACCTCCTGACCGGGTTCGCCCTCTGCCGGGTCGTAAACCCACTGGCATACGGTACAAATCATTTTCTGACCGCTCGCGCTGTCCGCTTCCGCCGTGCCGCCGCCGCTGCTTTCGAGCGCGGCGGCGGCGATCGCGGCGGCGGCGCTGTCGACGGCAGCCGCGGCCGTGGGGATCGGCGAGAGCGCCCAGGCGCGCGCGATGCTGCGGCCGTGTTCGCGACACGCTTCCAGCGCGGAGAGGTCGGGACGCCATTTGGTTTTCAGGGCGATGGTCATATCGAAACCGGCATCCTGCAGACGGGTCGCTACGCGGTCGACGGCGCCGCCCGTCCAGCCATAGGAGCCGAACGCGGAGGCGCGTTTATTGCGGAACTTCAGCCCGGTGATCTCTTCCAGCATGCCCGCCACCTTCGGCATCATCACGTTGTTCATGGTGGAGGAGCCGACCAGAATGCCTTTGGAGCGGAAGCAGGAGGTGATGATCTCATTTTTGTCGTGGGTCGAGACGTTGTAGACCTTCACGGCGACGCGCGGATCGGTCTCGCGAATGCCCTGCGCGATGGCGTCCGCCATCATGCGGGTATTGTTCGACATGGCGTCATAAAAGATGGTGATGCGATCTTCCTGGTAATCGGCGGCCCACTTCAGGTAGAGCTCGACAATCTGCGCCGGGTTATCGCGCCACACTACGCCGTGAGAGGTGGCGATCATGCTGAGCGGCAGATTGAAGCCGAGGATCTCGGTGATCTTCGCCGTCACGAGGCGCGCAAAAGGGGTCAGGATATTGGAGAAGTAGCGCTGGCACTGGTCGAACAGCTCGTGCTGATCAACTTCATCGTTAAACAGGTGCTCATCGCAGTAGTGCTGGCCGAAGGCGTCGTTGCTGAACAGCACCGCGTCTTCCGTCATATAGGTCATCATGCTGTCTGGCCAGTGCAGCATCGGCGTTTCCACGAAGATCAGCTTTTTGCCGTTACCGATATCGAGCGAGTCGCCTGTTTTCACCACGTTGAAGTTCCATTCGGGATGGTGGTGATGACCGTTAATCGACTCCACGCCGTTGGCGGTACAGTAGATCGGCGTGCCGGGGATCAGTGCCAGCAGCTCAGCCAGGGCGCCGGCATGATCTTCCTCCGCATGGTTGATCACGATGGCGTCGATCTGTTTCAGATCGATCTCTTCGCTGAGATTCTTGACGAAATCGCTGCGGAACTTGAGATCCACGGTATCGATTAAAACGTTTTTTCCTTCACAGATTAGGTAGCTGTTGTAGCTGGTGCCGCGCTGCATCTTGTACTCTTTGCCGTGAAAATGCTCTACTTCCCAGTCCCGTTTGCCGACCCAAAAAATATTGTTTTTGACGTGAATGTTCATCAGATGCCCTGTTAGCTTAAGGTGGATTCACTTACTGCATTGCATCCGGCGTGCCAGTTTTTATCTTATTGATTTATGTAATAATTAATTTATAACGCTGTTTAAAAGACAATAAGAAAGCGTGTTTTATTCACATGCCATTGTCTTAAATACAATGTGGCAGAGACAAAAAAGCCCGCCGAAGCGGGCCAGGGTCATAACGCTGGTTAGCGCGCAGGAATATGCACCTCGCGCGCAAACCCTTCGCCCTCAAGAGCGATATCGGGGTCGGCGAAAAAATCGATATTAAAGCAGGTGTCCTCGGTCAACAGTTCGATGCGATGCCAGTACTGCGGCGGGCTAATGCCAAACTGACCGGCGTTGATGGTTAGCGTCATCTCGGGTTCCGCCTCGTTTTCGCCGGCGAAGCCGAAATAGTTCACCGCGCCGCGCATCACCGAGAGCCGGCCATATACCCCTTTTTTGGTGTTGTGATGGGTTAACAGCGCGTTGGGCACGCTCTCTCTTTTCCAGAAAGGCGTGAAGCGGGTATGAACGAAATGTTCAGGAATGCTGTGAGCCATGGTGGGCCTCCTCTAGCTGATGATGCCGCCGCGCGTCAGCCATTCCCGGCGCTGCTCGGCGAGTTCGTGTTTCTCGGTGCTGTGCTTAAAAACCGCAACGCGCAGGCGCTGCTGCTGGGTAAAGCGCTCTTCGCGCGTCAGCCGGCTATCCTCACTGAGTTCGCACAGCAGTTCGTTCATCTCGCGAATCACGTTGTTGGCGATGGCGGCGTCGACCGCGGTAATCACTTCATCCAGATGCGTCATGGTTTCACCCGACATAAGTATTAAGCTGCTGTAGCAGGAGCGAACCGGCGATCAGCAGCGACAACGGCGTATAGGGAATATCTAAGTCTACCCAGGCTTTGCGTCCGTCATATTCGGTTTCGAAATGAAGCCGGTCCGGCGAGGTCTGATAGTAGGTAAAATCGGGTCCGCGGCGGCCGCCGAACGCCGCCCAGCGCAGGGCGTTGGCAGCGGCTTTGATCTGTTTTGCGCTGAGCGCTTTTAACGTTGCGTGGCTGGACATCGGTTTGCTCCTTAGCGTTATTCACTACGCTAATAAGGCATATTCCGTGCCATTTCTTAAGCTATTGATTCTGGTCAAAAGAGAAAACAAGCATTGTATTTATAACAAGCCTTTCTATTGTTATTAAGACACTCCCTGTACAGGTGACTACATGGCTCTCTCAGTCGACACCCTGGCGGCGCTCGCCGTGGATATTCAAAACGGCGTGCGCGAGCGCGACCGTTTTATGCAGATGGTGAAAGGCATCCACCAGGCGTTGAACTGCGACGCGACCGCCCTGCTGCGCTATGAAAACCAGCAGTTCAGACCGCTGGCAACCGCCGGGCTGGCGCCTGACGTGATGGGCCGCCGCTTTAGTCTTGATGCGCATCCGCGGCTGGAGGCGATCGCGCGCGCGGGCGACGTGGTGCGCTTTCCCGCGGATAACGATCTGCCCGATCCCTACGACGGCTTGATCCCCGAACAGGGCGAACTGCATGTGCACGCCTGCGTCGGCATGCCGCTGTTTGCGGGCCAGACCCTGATCGGCGCCCTTACCCTGGACGGCATGGACGCGCACCAGTTCGATGATTATAGCGACGAGGAGCTGCGCGTGCTGGCCAGCCTGACCGCCGGCGCGCTGAACAACGCCCTGCTGGTGGAGCAGCTCGAGCAGCCCGCCTCCTCGTTTATCCCGCCGCACAGGCGGCCGGAAGAGCGCGAGGAGATGCAGATCGTCGGCCAATCCGCGCCGCTCACCCATCTGAAAAAAGAGATCGCCGTGGTCGCCCCTTCTGACCTGAGCGTCCTGATTATGGGCGAGACCGGCACCGGCAAGGAGCTGGTCGCCCAGGCGGTGCATCGCCTCTCCCATCGCGCTACCCAGCCCCTGATCTACCTCAACTGCGCCGCGCTGCCGGAAACCGTGGCGGAAAGCGAGCTGTTCGGCCACGTCAAAGGCGCATTTACCGGCGCGATTCACGACAGGCCAGGCAAGTTCGAGCTGGCAGATAAAGGCACGCTGTTTCTCGATGAGATTGGCGAACTGCCGCTCTCGCTGCAGGCCAAACTGCTACGCGTGCTGCAGTATGGCGATCTGCAGCGCGTGGGCGAAGATAAAGCCCTGACTGTCGATGTACGCATTATCGCGGCGACCAATATGGATATGCGCAAAGCGGTCACGGAGGGAAAATTCCGCGCGGATCTTTATCACCGACTCAGCGTCTTCCCGCTGTTCGTGCCGTCGCTGCAGGAGCGGCGCGACGATATCGTGCTGCTTGCCGGCTATTTCTGTGAAAAGTGCCGAATAAAGTTCGGCCTGAGCACTATCGCCCTCAGCCCGGCCGCCCGCGCCCTGCTCGAAACGGCGAGCTGGCCGGGAAACGTGCGCGAGCTGGAGCATGCCATCTATCGCGCGGTGATTATCGCGCAGGCGGAGTCACGCAGCGGCGAAATCGTGTTGCTGCCTCAGCACTTCAGCCTGGAAGGCGAAACCCCGGCGGACGCAGCGGCAGGCAGCGTGCCGACCGCGCCGCTGACCTCGCTGCCGATAAGAAGCCTGGCGGAGGCGACGCGGCAGTTTCAGTATGAGTACATTCGCTATGTCTACGAAAACAGCGGCAAAGTCTGGGCCAAAACCGCGCGCCAGCTGGAGATCGATCCCGGCAACCTGCACCGTCTGGCCCGCAAGCTCGGCCTGAAATAACAGGCCGCAACGGCGCCGTTCGCCGTTACAGCGCGGGATGCGCGCCTTTCATCGGGCTGACGGCCTCCAGCAGCGAGGCGATATGCAGAATTGCGGCCTCGTCGTGCCATTTGCCGACAATCTGTACGCTAATCGGCAGCCCTTCGCGACTGCGGCCAAAAGGCAGCGCGACGCCGGGCAGCCCCGTCACGTTAAGCGGCACGGTCGCGCCCTGAAGCCAGGTCGCATCCACGCTCTGACCCTCAATGATAAAGCGATCGACGCCGTGCTTATGGGCCGGGATCGGCAGCACCTGGGTGATCAGTGCGTCGTAGCGCGAAAAGTAGTCGGCGAAGCCATCTTTTAGCCGTTCTGCCGCCTGCTCGGCCTCAATAAACTCGGCCATCGAGGAATCAGGCAGCGAAAGCATGGTTTTTGCCATTTTATAGATCTCATCTGGTCGACGCCCTGCGGTAGCGGCTGCAAAGGCCGGCTTCATCTCCATAACGTGGATGCGGTTGAAAATATCCAGCGCAACGTCCCGCTCCAGCGCCGGAATGCCCACCTGCTCAACGGCTATCCCCATACTGCTCAACGCCTGCGCCGCTGCCCTGACCACGGCCGCCACCTCGCCATCGATCGGGCCAAAACCGGGGCCGGTCATCCAGCTGATGCGCAGCGGTCGGCTGGCGTTAAACCGCAGTCCATCAGAAAGGCGCGGCGCGCTGCTGGAAAAGGCGTCCTGCCCGTCCGGGCCTGAGAGCTGTGAAAAGGCGAGCGCCAGATCGCGCACCGAGCGGGCCATTGGGCCGACGTGCCAGAAGCGGCGCGGCGCGCGCGGCCAGATGCCGGTCATCGGCACGCTGCCGTGGGTGGCCTTCATGGAGGCAATGCCGGTCTGCGCAGCCGGGCCGCGAACCGAAATAGCCAGATCGGTGCCCAGTCCCAGCGGCGACATCCCCGCCGCGATGGCGGCCGACTCGCCGCCGCTGGAGCCGCCCGGCGTACGGCTTAAATCCCAGGGGTTGTTTGTCCGGCCCGAAAGCAGGTTGTCGCTTTCAATCCAGTATGAGAACTCAGGCAGATTGGTTTTCGCCAGCAGAATGCCGCCGGCAGCCTTGATACGCGCCACGCTGGTGGCATCTTCGGTCGGCAGCCGATTTTTAAAAAATGGGCGATCCGCGCTGGGTCATCACGCCAGCGGTGTCGATCGAGTCCTTGACGGTAAAAGGCACGCCGTGCAGCGGGCCGAGCGGTTCGCCCGCCATCACGGCGGCTTCTGCCGCGCGGGCGGCCTCCAGCGCGCCAGCGGCGACAGTGACGATCGCGTTGACCTGCGGGTTAGTCTCTTCAATACGATCAAGATGGGCCTGCATCACCTCAACAGGCGAGATGTCGCGGCGGCGGATCAGTTCGGCAAGGCGGGTAGCGTCGGAAAAAAAGATCTCTTTGCTCATGATTAATTACCTATCTAACGTTTGGTAGGTTTTAAGTTAGCGGTTTAATCCTCTTCTTGTCAACACCTACCTAACACATGTTAGAATATTCATTAACTGACAGGAGAACGAGTATGAGCAAAACCTCTAAAGAGGCCCTTCTTCACGCGGCGCGCCTGAGCGCGCAGGCGCATGGCTATAGCGGCCTGAATATCCGCAGCCTGGCGAGCGAGGTCGGCATTAAGGCGGCAAGCATTTATCACCATTTTCCCAGCAAGGCGGAGTTGGGCGCGGCCGTTGCCAGACGCTACTGGGAAGAGACGGCGGCCGATCTGGACGTGCTGCGCGAAAGCGAGCCGGATGCGATCAGCCGTCTGCGGCGCTACCCCGAGATCTTTCGCCGCTCGCTGGAGCGCGACAACCGCATCTGCATGGCGAGCTTTATGGCGGCGGAGTATGACGATCTGCCGGATCAGGTTAAAGAGGAGGTGAAGATCTTCGCCGAGGTCAATATCGCCTGGCTCGCCGCTCAGCTTGAGGAGGCGGGCATCGCCAGCGACGAAGAGCGCAACAGTCGGGCGCAGGCGATTTATGCGGCTATCGCGGGCGCCCAGCTGATGGCGCGCGGCCGGTCAGATATCGCGCTGTTCGACAGCCTGGTGAAGAGCTACGCTCAGGCCGGGCTGTTGCCGGCGTAGCCTCGACAGCCGGTGCGTTGCCGGCCGTGCTGCTGTATAAAAGAGTGAGGCGCATTCCTGCATACTGAGGCGGTGACGTAATGTCGGATGAAAAAAGAAACATTACCTGCGAAGCGGAACTGGAACGGATCTATGGCGCGGTCGCCAGACCCTCGCTGACCAAGGAGATCGACCATATCCATCCCGCCTACCGCCCTTTTATCGAGGCGGCGCCCTTTGCGGCGCTGGCGACCTCGGGACCGGGCGGGCTTGACGTCTCGCCGCGAGGCGATCCGGCAGGCTTCATCGTTATCGAAGATGCGAAGACGCTGTTGCTGCCTGACCGACGCGGCAATAACCGCATCGATAGCCTGCGCAATATTCTGCACGATAATCGCGTGGCGCTGCTTTTTTTGCTACCCGGCATCGGCGAAACGCTGCGGGTGAACGGAACCGCGGAGATCTGCAACGATCCCGATCTCCTTACCCGCTTCGCCGTCAACAATCAGCTGCCGAAAACGGTGCTGCGCATCAGGGTGGAGAGCGTCTTTTTTCAGTGCAGCCGGGCGATTATCCGCTCAAAACTCTGGGATCCCGCCGCGCAGATCGCGCGTGACAGGCTGCCCAGTCCGGGAGCCATTCTGCATCAGCTTTCGCAGGCGGAAATAGACGGCGAGACCTATGACCAGGCGCTGCCGGAGCGCTTAAAGAACACCCTTTACTGAACAACCTGCTCTCAAGCCCTGATGCGATCGGGGCTCTCTCCCTTCTTGCCGCACATCGCCCTGTCTGCCTGGTGTTAACAGAAAAGGCGCGCCGTTTAATCATTCATATTTTTTGATTAACAAAAGCAATTATGTCAGCTTTTAAATTATCACGGTCAGGCGCACTATCACTCCATCGAGGCAAACCACCTCACAAACTGAAAAACTCATTAAGGAACTGACCATGAAAACCATCAAAAATTTCGTCGCTGTTATCGCTCTTTCGCTGATCTCTTTCGGCAGCTTCGCGCAGACTATTACCGCTTCAGCTTCTACCCTGGACGCGGCGGAAGCGCAGATCGCCGCCCAGGCGCATCAGGCGGGCGCCTCCTATAAAATTACCGGCGCGCGCTTTAATAACGGCGCCTATGTTTCAGCCGAGCTGACCAAATAAGCGTTTTCAGAGGCCGCCTGCGCGGCCTTTGGTTGTTAAATCTCTACTGACCTCTCCCCTCTCTGCGTTTATTCACTCTTCTCTTTGCCGGATCAATACCTGCTCTGCGGCGCCAGCTTATATTCCCTGCGGAATGCAGGATTAACGGTACACTTAGCCGAAGAAGCACTTATTCTCTTACGCTGCGCGCTGGCGATCCCGCGCGTTGGGCTTTGCCTCTTTTGTCGCGCCAGGATTACTCTTTACGCCCGCTTAAGGACACCTGCGAAGGAAAAAGCATGAATAACGATATCAATCAGGAGATTACCTTCCGTAAGCTCAGCGTGTTTATGATGTTTATGACCAAAGGCAATATCGCGCGCACGGCGGAGGCGCTCGATCTGAGCAGCGTCAGCGTGCACCGCGCGCTGCACACGCTGGAAGAGGGAATCAACTGCCCGCTGTTTATCCATAAAGGGCGCAATCTGGTGCCGCTGCCCGCCGCCTGGACGCTGCTGGAGTATTGCCAGGACGTTACCGCGCTGATGAGCAAAGGCATAGAAGAGGCAAGACAGGTGGCAGGCGTAGGCTGCGGTCGATTAAGGCTCGGCACGCTCTACTCGCTTACGCTGGAGACCATTCCCCGTCTGATTATGGGCATGAAGCTACGACGCCCCGCGCTTGAGCTCGATCTGACTATGGGCTCCAACCAGATGCTGCTCAATATGCTTGAGGACGATGCGCTCGACGCGATTTTAATCGCCACCGACAGCGGCGAACTCAGCAACCCCAATTTTGATGTGATCCCGCTGTTTCACGACCATATTTTTCTCGCCGCGCCGGCAGGCGAAAAGCTCGATACCTCGCGCGACGCGGATCTGCGCGACTTCGCCGATCGCGATTTTGTCTCGCTGGCGGAGGGCTTCGCCACCTACGCCGGCTTTCAGGAGGCGTTTCAGGTGGCCGGATTCGAACCGCGCATCGTCACCAAAGTAAACGACATCTTCTCTCTGGTCAGTCTGGTGCAGGCGGGCATGGGCTTCTCGCTGATCCCCGGCCGCATGAAAAAGGTTTATGAAAACAGCGTGCAGCTGGTCCGGCTGGCAGAGCCCTACCAGATGCGCCAGCGGGTTTCCATCGTCTACTCGCACCATCGCGAGCGCGATCAGGATCTGCTGGCGCTCGCCGCGGAAGGCCGCATGTACGCGCGCAGCCTTACTGAATCAGCCGTTTAGCCAGGTGGCGCGCGACCTCGACGCTGTTGCGCTCCATGCAGATCGCCTCTCCCTGCCAGCCCGCCTGGTGCGTCAGCCCGGTCAGCACATTGCCCGGCGGCATCTCAATCGCCAGCCTGGCGTCGCGCTGATTGGCCGCGATCACGGCGTCGCTCCACTGCACGGTGCGCGCCATATTGAACGCCAGATCGTCGGCGATTTTGGCGGGCTCCCAGATCACGCGGCCGGTCGAGCCGCTCAGATAAGCGCATGAGGGCCGTGACAGCGAAACCGAGGCGAAGGCGCTGGCCAGCTCCGCCGCCGGCTTATCCAGCAGCGCGCAGTGGGACGGCACGCTGACCGCCAGCCGCGCCGCCTTGCTGGCGCCCGCGTCGAGCGCTTTTTGCGCCACAGCAGCCATATCCTCGTCGCGTCCGGCGATCACCGTCTGGGTTTCCGCATTGATATTGGCGATATAGGTATTGCTGCCCGTCATCAGCTTTTCCAGCCGGCTGAGCGTCAGCCCGACGATGGCGGTCAGGCCGTAGCCGTGGGGATAGGCGCTCTCCATTAGATCGCCGCGCAGGGCGACCAGCCGCAGCGCGTCGCTGAAATCGAGCGCGCCCGCCACCACGGCGGCGGGAAAGGCGCCGATAGATAAGCCGCTGACGATGTCCGGCTTCACGCCGTTTCTGATCAGCTCGCGCGCCCAGGCGACGCCGACGATCAGCAGAGAGAGCTGTACGGCGCGCGTGTGGCGCAGCGCCTCCGGGCTGTCGAGCGCGTCGGTCTCCTCTCCCAGCACGGCGCGCACGCTGCTCAGCAGCGCGTCTCCGTCAGGCAGATTGCGCAGCATGCCGGGACGCTGCGTGCCCTGGCCAGGAAAGGTAAAGAGGATTTTCATAAAGTCTCCCTGCTCCAGGGCGACGCGGTCAGCACCGGGCCGGCGGCGGTTTTCACCAGCGCGCGCCCGTCGCGCAGCCACTCGCTAAGCGCGAACGCGCCTGACGGCGTTTCAACCTGGGTGTCGACGCGGCAGGGCAAACTCTCCGTCTGCGCCTGCCACTGCTGTAAAAGGTCGCGCGCCAGCGGCTGCGGCGCGCGGATGGTTAAATCGAGATCGCTGCCGGGATGCAGCACCGAAATAGCCGTTGCCAGCGCATAGCCGACGCTGCCGGTAACGCCCCAGCGCCAGGGCCAGCGGTGCTCGCTGAGCGCAAGCGCCGCCTGGATCGGGCGGTAAGCGACAAAAGGCGACGCCAGCAGGCAGGCGCGATCGGCGAGCATTTCCGGCGTGGTGACGCGCAGGATATCCACCGCCTGCACCCACGCTGCGGCGCGCTGCTCCCGTCGCTCGCCGCGCACGCCGACCGGGATCCGCTCCGCCGTCGCGACGTCGCGCCTTACCACCAACGGCAAGCCGACGTGCCAGTGCTGGCTGACCCACGCCTCTTTCACCGACAGCAGCGCGCTGTCGGCGCGAAGCCAGAGCAGGTCGTGAGGGCGCGGGGTCATCGTCATATCAAATTCCTGAAGTCAGCGTAATAAACAGCGGCAGCGACAGAATACAGAGCACCGAGCTAAGCAGCAGCACCGCTTCCGCATCGGGCGACTGCACGCCGAAACGGTTGCCGAACACCACGCCGAAGAAGCCGGCGGAGAGCGCGATCATCAGAATCGCGGTAATCGCCACCGGGCCGCTCAGGCCGAGCGCGGCGACGATACCCCAGGCGATAAAGGGCTGAATCAGCAGCTTGACGACGGTGCCGACGCCGACCACGGCGTTGAGTTTCAGCTTACGCGCCGAGAGGATGACGCCGGTCAGGAACAGCGCCGCCGCCGTCGCCGCCAGGCCCAGCGGTTTAATCGCCGCCAGCACCAGATCCGGCATGGTAATGCCGATGGCCGACAGCACCACGCCCACCAGCGGGCCAACCACGATCGGTTTTTTCACTGAACGCCACATCAGCACCGGCAGCATGGCAGAGGTCGAACCGTGGTCCTCGCCGGCGGCGCGCGCCTTTTCGCGCTCCAGAATCAGCAGGCAAAGCGGCGTCAGCAGCACCGAGCCGCAGGCGATAGAGATCGCCACCGACAGTGAAGTGGAACCATTTTCTCCCAGTACGCTGCCGAGGATCGGCAGCCCCAGCGCGGCATAGTTCGGCAGCGCCACGGTCAGCGTCAGCACGGCCGCATCCTGCGGGGATTTTTTAAAGACTTTGGTGGCGAGAAAATAGATTGCCGCATAGGTGATCCACATGGCGCCGGTAAGCACCACAATCAGCGGCCACTGGGCGACAATGCCGGGCCAGGAGGTCTGCACCGTGGCGCTGAACAGCGCGGCGGGCAGCGCAAAATCCATCACGAAAATATTCAGCAGCGAGACGTCTTTATTGTCGACCATACCGGCTTTACCGGCCCAGAAACCCAGCAGCATAATGACGAAGATTGGAGCAAGGGCATGAACAATTATGTAAATCATAAATCACCTGTATTTAAGAAATAATATTCCAGTCACGCGATGTTTATAATTTCTAAAAGCGGCCCTCACTCCGGGGCGCGGCGGCGCGCCCCGAACAGACCGATTTCGGCAGGTCTTTTTATTTATTTCTGCGTTTTACCAGGCGGCGCGCATACGCTCGCGCACCAGGGAGGAGCTGCGGCGGTTTTCCGCGCCGAGCCGGGTTTTCAGCGATGGATCCTGGCGGGCGTCGGCGATCGCCTTTTGCAGCGCGATTTCTACCTGCGCCAGATCGGCGTCGGAAGGCGCGTCCGGGTTGCTGATGGTCAGCAGATCGGCCAGCAAACCAAGGGTGGCGAAGTTGCTGACGTCATAGGCCATCGGCGGAATGGTCGCCGCCAGTTTTTCCAGCGCCTCGACCGTACGCAGCGTAATGCGCGCGGCGGACGCTTTGCCCATCGCATGCACCAGCACGCCCTGATCGTTAATCGCGATCAGACGGTTTGCCTGATAGCCGTGCGCCAGAAACGCGCCCGACATCGCCTTGCCGACAATCAGGCCGATCACCGGATGTCCCGCCAGACGCGCTTTGGCATAGGCGCCGGCTGCGCCGGCAAGCGCCTGATGAATGCCGAACGCCTCTTCGCGTCGACCGTAGGCCTGGCTCGGCACGTCGATGACCGCGATAATCGGGCGCTTCACGTCGCTGTTTTTATCTGCGTCGATGGTTTCATTCACCACTTTCGCCAGCGTCCAGCCCTCCAGCAGCCCGACTTCGCCGCGCGCGGCGCGCGGGTAGTGGTTGTTTGCATCGGGAACCACGGCGATCAGACGTACGCGCTCGCCGTTGAGTTCGCCGTCAGCCACCTGAACCGAGTCGCACAGGCCGCTCAGGCGCTGCGCATTAGGTGCCAGTTTTTCCAGCCAGGTCGCACCGCGGCTGATAGTCTGGGTCATTATTTATCCTCCCGGGCAAAAAGCTGTTTAATCTGCGCCGTATCTGCCTGCTGACGCGTATCGAAGCGGGTCAGACGCGGCAGGAAGTCGGCATATTTGTCGCTGCGGTGCTGCGCCGGCACGCCCTTCTCGATAAAGGTATTCATCGCGGTTTTCACCGCGCTGATGCCGTCATCGACCAGCGCGTCGGCCAGGCCGCTCGCGTAGCGGATTTCGCCGCCGGTCATGCTCCAGATAAAGGGACGGTCGCGCGAGTCGTACTCTTCAATGCCCGCTTCCTGCTCGATAACCTGCGGGCCGTTAAGCCCCAGACGCGCCTCGCGCGTGACGATCAGATAGCTGCAGAGCGCGGCGGCGATCGACATACCGCCGAAGCAGCCGACGGTGCCAGCGATAATGCCGATAACCGGCGTATAGCGGCGCAGATCGACGATAGCGGCGTGGATATCGGCAATCGCCGCCAGCCCCAGATTCGCCTCCTGCAGGCGCACGCCGCCGGTTTCCAGGCAGAGCACCGCCTGGGTCGGAATGCCGTTGCGGTTGTCTTCCGCCGCCAGCTCTAACGCCGCCGCCATTTTCGCGCCGGAGACTTCGCCCATACTGCCGCCCTGGAAGGTCCCCTCGATGGCGATGACCACCGCGGACTGGCCGTTGATGGTGCCGCGCGCCACCACCATGCCGTCGTCGGACTGCGGCACGACGCCCTGCGGCGCCAGCCAGGGCGACATGATGCCCTCAAAGGGATCGAGCAGTTCGCGGTAGCTGCCCTCGTCCAGCAGCGCATGAGCGCGCTCGCGGGCGCGCAGTTCGATAAAACTCGGATCGTTACGCATGGCTTACCTCTTCAAAAACCTGTTCGATACGGATGCGCGCAACGCCCGGCGTCGCGCCGAAATCGTGGATCACCAGCTGCCCGGCAGGCAGGCCGTTGAGCAGACTGAGGCGATCGAACAGCGCCTTCCAGCGAGCGTCGCTATTGTCGAGGGAGGTAGTGATATCAATACTCAGCGTTTGCCCTTCGGCTGCGGTGAACAGCACTTCCATATCACCGGAACCAACGACCCCTGCAAGGGCTCTGCCGCTGAAGGTGCGGTTAGCAGGGAAAGATAATGTGATGTGTTCCATAACGTCCTCTAAAGAAAAGAGTGATGGGCAGTAACGGCTACCCTGTCAATGAACAGCGTGGCGGCCAGCAGATCGGCGGCGCCTCCCGGCGAGGCGTTCAGGGTCAGCATGTCGGCGTCCAGCTGCGCCAGCGCGCGCTGGCCTTGCGCCGTCATGCAGCCTCCGGCCAGCAGCACCGCACGGGCGCCCGACTGCATCGCCTGCAGGCCTTCGATGCCGGCGCGGGAAAGCACGCAGGTATCGCTGAGGGAGGTCATGATCGCCATCAGCGCGTCAAGCCGGGCTTCGTTTTCACTCGCACCCGCCGCCCGGCTGCGCAGCAGCTGCGGCAGCGCCAGCCTGACGACGTGAGGAAAGGCCTGCTGCGCCTCTTCCCGCGCGCCGGGCACGCGATAGCGATGCGTCGCCTTCAGCCCTTTGCTGAACAGCTTCGGCGCGGCGCGATCGGGCAGGCTGGCCAGCGACGCCGCAGTACGGGCGAGCCGCTCCGCGTCGGCGCGGCCGCCGTTCATCGCCGCGGCGCTGACCAGCAGGCCCAGCGCCCAGATCGCGCCCCGATGGGTGTTGACCCCGCCGGTAGCCGCCATCATCTGCCGCTCCCCTTCCCGCCCAAGGCGGCCGACCGCTTCGCGCAGGGCGACGTCGGCCGGACGCTGCCAGCACTGACGCGCCAGCTCCAGAAAGGTCGGCTGCAGGCTGCAGGCCGAGCGCTCCATCAGCGCCAGCGTCAGATCCTGATGCGCGCCGTTGCCGCGGCTGTCCACCAGACCCGGCTTCGGACTGAGGCGCGCCTCATCGATCAGGCAGTCGCGCGCGATGGCCGCCAGCTGACTAACCTGCGCCTCGGCTTGAGTCTGTGACAGGAGTTTCATTACCAGCTCCGGAATTTTGCCGGCGGGTTGTAGAGGCCGTCTGACCATTCGACCAGATCCGCGACGCTGCCTGCAGCGAGCAGAGAGCGCGTGGCGTCTGAGCGGCGAATGCCCATATCTTCCGGATAGACGACCTTGCCGCTTTTACGCAGCGCAGCCACGCGCGCGGCGTCGACGCCCAGACCGATATCGGTGATGCCCGCTACCGCGGCCACCATGGCGCGGCGCTCTTCAAGACTGTCGGCGCGATAGAGATAGGCGATGCCCTCTTCGGTCAGCACGTGGGTCACGTCATCGCCGTAAATCATGACCGGCGCCAGCGGCATACCGGACGATTTCGCCACTTCTACGGCGTCGAGCTGCTCGACGAAGGTCGGCTTCGCGCCCGCCTGGAAGGTTTCCACCATCTGCACCACCAGCTTTTTACCGCGCTGCATCGGGTCCGGCTCGGTAATCATATTGAGCCAGGCGGGCGTCGCATGGCGGCGACCGTGGGGATCGTGGCCCATGTTGGGCGCGCCGCCGAAGCCGGAAAGGCGACCGCGCGTGACGGTAGAGGAGTTCGCCAGCCCGTCGACCTGCAGTGTCGCGCCGATAAACATATCAACCGCGTACTGACCGGCCAGCTGGCAGAACGCACGGTTAGAGCGCATCGAGCCGTCGCTGCCGGTGAAGAAAATGTCCGGACGGGCGCGGATATACTCTTCCATACCCAGCTCGCCGCCGAAGCAGTGCACGCTCTCTACCCAGCCGCTCTCAATCGCCGGGATCAGCGTCGGATGCGGGTTCAGCGTCCAGTGTTTACAGATTTTGCCTTTCAGTCCGAGCTGCTCGCCGTAGGTCGGCAGCAGCAGTTCGATTGCGGCGGTGTTGAAGCCGATGCCGTGGTTGAGCGACTGCACCTGATGTTCGGCGTAGATGCCTTTGATCGCCATCATCGCCATCAGGATATGCTCCTGTTTGATCAGGCGCGGATCGCGCGTGAACAGCGGTTCGATGAAGAAAGGCTTGTCGGCGACGACGATGTAATCAATCCAGGAGGCGGGAATATCGACGCGCGGCAGGTCGCTTTCGTCATCCACCAGCTCGTTGACCTGGGCGATAACGATGCCGTCGCGGAATGCGGCGGCTTCCACCAGCGCCGGCGTATCTTCGGTGCTGGGGCCGGTGTAGAGATTGCCTTTGCGGTCAGCTTTATAACCGGCAATTAGCGCCACATTCGGACTGAGATCGACGTAGAGTCGGGAATAGAGTTCGATGTAGGTGTGGATGGCGCCAATTTCCAGCTGGCCATCCTGCAGCAGTTGGGAAATACGTAAGCTCTGCGGGCCGGAAAATGAGAAATCGAGTTTGCGGGCGATGCCCTTTTCAAAAATATCGAGATGTTCGCTACGGCCCACGCTGGGCATAATCATATGCAGGTCGTGGACTTTCGCCGGATCCACTTCAGCCAGCGTCCGCGATAAAAAATCGGCCTGTTTCTGGTTATTTCCTTCAAGGACAACGCGGTCGCCTGGAGCAATTAATTTCTCCAGCGCTTCTACCGCTCTTTCAGTAGGGATCACTTTACCGTCTACGGGAAAAGAGGCGAGACGACGCGCTTTTTCACTGCGGCGCGTGTTCCATTCCCGGACCGGCGCTTGGCCAGTGTGCATTATAACCTCCTGATTCAGATAATCATTCTTTCGTTTATGCTGGATGGAGTCTGCGCTTTCTGCTCAAGTGATTCAATTAAGGCAACGGGAAGATCATTAGTCTTAGAGTAATGATTCAGGTATCGGAGTGGAGATAAACGAAACACGAAAACTGAGTGTAGACGTCATCTTCAGGAGAAAAAGGCGGAAACAAAATATTTCTTCAGTTTGTAATATATATTTCCCGCGCACTTCTGTTTTTTAATGCGCCGTAACAGCTAAGCGGCCAGGATAATACGCGGATTATGCAGGTTATTTTTTCTTGTCGTCAGATGGCATAAACAGCGACTGCGTATTTTTAATAAAATGCATTATGTCGCTATTTTTTCTTCCCTCTTTCCAGCAAAGATACAAAGAGGTGGTGATATCGGTGCCGGTAATATCTAACGCCGCCACATCCTGGCGTAAAAAATTACGCTGCGAAGCGGGAATGCAGGTTATTCCCACCCCCATCGCCGTCAGGTCGATAGCGGTGTTGACGTCCCGCGCCCGCACTATTTTCGCCGGCACCAGGCCTGCTTCCGTATACATGCGCAGCACGGTGCCGCCCAGCCCAACGCCGTCGGGATCCTGCTGAACAATCAGGGTTTCGCCCGCCAGATCGCGCAGGCTGACCTGCTTGTCCCCGGCGCGCGGATGGTCGTCGGGTATCACCGCGCTCAGCGCCGTCTGATGGATTTCCCGGCAGGCGATAAAGCGAAAATCGGGCAGCGGCCCGCGCAGAATGCCTGCATCCAGCTCGCCGCTTTGCAGCAGGCCGATCTGCTGATTGACGTTATATTCCATCGGCTCAAGGCGGATCGCCGGGAACTGGCTTCTGAAACTTCGCAGCGCCCTGACCAGCAGCGGCTCCAACACCGCCGTGCCGACATAGCCGAGCCGCAACAGGCCCCGGCTGCCGGCGGCGACCTCTTTGACGGTGGCGCGCAGGTTGTCGATCCTCTGCATCGTGCGCTCCGCCTCCTCAAGCAGCAGTTGCCCTTCGACCGTCAGGCTGACCTGACGTTTGTTACGCTCGAACAGCCTGACGCCCCAGCTCTGCTCCAGCGACTGAATATGCTGGCTCAGCGCGGGTTGCGTCAGGCCGACCTCCGACGCCGCGCGGGCAAAATGCAGGGTGCGCGCCAGGGTAATGAAGGATCGCAGCTTAGGGTATTCCATGACTCACCTGATAACAGTTACTTATTAATAAAAGCATAATAGCAATTAGACCCTTATCAGTCTCGGCGTTATCTTCCTCCCATACCGCCATCCAGCCCTTTCGGGCTCGGCATCTTTCCACCTGTTTCAGGAGGCTACATGAGAATTATTGTCGGCATGACCGGCGCGACGGGCGCGCCGCTCGCGGTGACCCTGCTGCGCAAGCTGGCGGCGATGCCGCATGTAGAGACGCATCTGATCGTCTCCCGCTGGGGTAAAACCACCCTTGAGCACGAGACAGGTTTGCAGCTAAACGACCTTAAAGCGCTGGCGGACGTTTACCACAGCGCCGGCGATCAGGCCGCGACTATCTCCTCCGGCTCCTTTGTCACTGATGGGATGATCATCATTCCCTGCAGCATGAAAACGCTGGCGGGCATTCGCAGCGGTTATGCTGAAGGGTTGATTGGCCGCGCGGCGGACGTCGTGCTGAAAGAGCAGCGCAAACTGGTACTGGTGGCGCGGGAAACGCCGCTGAACACCATCCATCTGGAAAATATGCTCGCCCTTTCGCGCATGGGCGTCAGCATCATTCCCCCTGTTCCTGCCTGGTACAACCATCCCGAGACCATCGCGGATGTTGAAAACCATATCGCCGGTCGCGTGCTCGATCAGTTCGGGCTGGAGACCGCGCAATCGACCCGCTGGCAGGGCCTGGCCCGCTAAACGCCCGGTTAAATCTTACTTTGCTCCAGGAGAAAAATATGACAGACATTGCACAGCGTCCCGCAGAGGAAAAAAGCTTCGATCTACGTGCCGCCATCGACATTTTGAAACAGTATGACGGCGAATATATTGAAACCAGCGAACCGGTGGATCCGGCCGCTGAGCTGTCGGGCGTTTACCGCTATGTCGGCGCAGGCGGCACGGTGATGCGCCCGACCCGCACCGGGCCGGCGATGGTCTTCAACAAAGTGAAAGGCTATGACGATTTTCGCGTGCTGATCGGCCTGCTGGCTTCGCGTCAGCGGGTGGCGCGACTGCTGGGGGTGCCGAAAGAGAATCTGGCTAACCTGCTGCGCGAATCGGTGCATCGCGCTATCGCGCCGGTGGTGATCCCCAACGAGCGGGCGGTCTGTCAGGAAGTGGTGCATCTGGCATCCGACGAAGGATTCGATATCCGTACGCTGCTGCCGGCGCCGACCAATACCCCTGAAGACGCAGGCCCCTACTTCACGCTCGGCATGTGCTACGCCGCCGATCCGGAAACGGGAGAGCATGATGTAACTATTCACCGCCTCTGCGTGCAGGGCAAAGATGAAATCTCAATGTATTTCGTGCCGGGCCGTCATCTCGATCAGTTCCGCATCAAAGCGGAACAGGCCGGCAACCCGCTGCCTGTCACCATCAGCATCGGCGTGGATCCGGCAATTGAAATCGGCGCCTGCTTCGAGCCGCCTACGACGCCGCTGGGCTTCGACGAGCTGGCCATCGCCGGCGGGCTGCGCGGACGCGCGGTAGAGCTGGTTGAAGGGGTGGCGGTCAAGGCGCGCGCCATCGCCAACGCGGAGATTGTGATTGAGGGCGAGCTGATCCCCAACTATCGCGTTCAGGAAGATCAGCATACCCACACCGGCAAAGCGATGCCGGAGTTCCCAGGCTACACCGGCGAAGCGCAGGCGGCCGTGCCGGTTATTAAAGTGAAGGCGGTCACCCACCGTAAGCACCCTATTCTGCAGACCTGTATCGGGCCAAGCGACGAGCACACCAATCTCGCCGGCATTCCGACCGAGGCAAGCATTCTCGATATGGTGGAGCGTGCGCTGCCGGGGCTGGTAAAAAACGTACACTGCCCGTCGCCAGGCACCGGCAAATATATGGCGGTGCTGCAGATCAACAAGCGTAGTCCGCAGGATGAGGGACGCCAGCGTCAGGCGGCGTTACTCGCCTTCTCCGCCTTTTCAGAGCTTAAACATGTCTTCCTGGTGGATGACGATGTCGATATCTTCGATTTGAGCGATGTGATCTGGGCGATGACCACCCGCTATCAGGCCGACGTGGATACGGTGTTTATTCCCGGCGTGCGCTGCCATCCGCTCGATCCGTCACAGGATCCCGCGTTCAGCCCCTCTATTCGGGCGCACGGCATCACCTGCAAAACGATTTACGACTGCACGGTGCCTTATGACCTTAAGTCGAACTTCCAGCGCTCGCAGTTTATGGAGGTCGATGTTAATCGCTTTGTGCCGGGCTTTACTGACCAGACGGCATAAGCAGACACGCGATTATCGATGGCTGGCAGCATATCGCCAGTCATCGATTCGCTACCCGCGAGTCAAACACCTGCCATAATGACCTCACTGGCGTCCTTTTCCGCATGGAGCAGAACGCCTCAATAAGATGGAGGCAAAATGGCTTCGCCCGAAAAAGCGCTTCAGGATCTCCTTACTCAAATAACCCGCATTCGCTTTCCCGCTGTTTCAATGGCCATCGGTAAAGGCAGCGACATAATATGGCATGAAGCTGCGGGCTATGCCGATCTGCGAAAGCAAATCGGCAATACGCCAGAAACGCTGTTCGGCATAGGCAGCATTACAAAAGTCTTTATTGCGGTCATCGCGCTTCAGCTGCATCAGGAAGAGTTACTTCCCCTCGACATCCCCATTTCATACTGGCTTGATGAAAAGCAGCTATCGCGCATCGCCCATATCGACACCGTCACTCCGCGACAACTTCTGAACCACTATGCCGCGATTCCCAGTTGGGAAGATGATCCTGAATGGATTTACGCTGCGCGCGGTCAGCGTTTCGATCCAGAGAGAAGCTGGATACCGCCCGAAACGCTTGACTATATCAGGGGTAAATCAGCGTCAGACCGGCCGGGAGAACGGTTTCGCTATTCGAACACCCATTTTACTCTTCTTGGGCTGTTGATTGAGACCGTTACCGGCCAAACGCTCGAAGAGGTGCTGAGCCAGCGGATCCTGATACCGCTCTCTCTGCGAAACACACTTCTGGAAGGCCCTTTCTCTCCGCGGAACAAAACGCTTGCTGCACGCTATCATCGGCTGGACGCCGATTTCATGCAAAACGCTGGCCTCTCGCCACATTTTAAACCGGAGCCGCATGGCCTTATCGACGTCTCAGCAGCCAGCCTCGCGGTTGAATGGGCTGCTGGCGGTATCCTGTCCACTGCTCGGGACCTCATGACGTTTATTCTGGCACTAAAAAATGGAGAGCTGCTTACGGCGCAAAGCATGGAGAAGATGCAGCGCTGGCTTCCCGCAGAGTGGGACGAAATGGGATTAAGCCTATTTAAAATCGATACGGCGTCTGGCCCGGCTATAGGGCATGGCGGCAATGTTCTGGGTTTTAGCGCATGCGTATGGTGGTATCCAGAAAGCGACTGCGCCGTAGCGATATTAACCAATGTGGGGTCGATGCATGCGGCCCCGCATGCTGACTGCGCCAGCCGTTTTTTCAGAGAGTCTGATGCAGGCAAGCTGGCGCAGAAAATAGCCTTATGCGCTGACTGGTGATAAACAAAACTGAGGAAAAATGCATGAGCGCTATCGTCGAACGCGGAGAGTCGCCTTTTATTCCGGGCTTTATGCTGCAGGATGTCACCCTGCCCAGCGGCGTCAGGCTGCGGGTCGCCACGGGCGGCCAGGGCGAACCGCTGCTGCTGCTGCACGGCCATCCGCAGAACCATCTCGCGTGGCGTAAAATCGCTCCGCAGCTGGCGCAGAAATATCGCGTGATACTGCCCGATCTGCGCGGCTACGGCGACAGCGAAAAACCCGCCAGCGACGCCGCACATCGCCCCTACTCTAAGCGCGTAATGGCAGAGGATATCAGCCAGCTGATCGCGGCGCTGGGCTATCAGCAGGTGGTTTTTGTCGGTCACGATCGCGGCGCGCGCGTAGGCCATCGCCTGGCGCTTGATCACCCCGATAAGGTAAGCCGCTGCGTGTTTGTGGATATCGCCCCGACGGCGACCATGTATGCGCTAACCGATAAAGCCTTCGCCACCCGCTATTTCTGGTGGTTTTTCCTTATTCAGCCTTCGCCGCTGCCGGAAACCCTGATCGGCAACAACACCGCCTTTTTCCTGCGCAAGCACCTCGACGGCCAGCTAAAAACCGCCGACGCGACCTCGGAAGCAGTTTTCAACGACTACCTGCGCTGCTATCAGAATCCAGAGATGATCCATGCGGTGTGCGAAGACTACCGCGCCGCCGCCACCTGCGATCTGGAAGATGACGCGGCCGATAGCGAGAAAAGGATCGCCTGTCCGCTGCTGCTGCTGTGGGGCGCAAAAGGCACGGTCGGCGAACTTTATGACGTGGTGGAAACCTGGCGCGATAAGGCGCGACAGGTCAGCGGCGAGGCGCTGCCCTGCGGGCATTCGCCTCACGAAGAGGTGCCGGAGATCTTCCTGGCGAAGCTGTGGGCTTTTCTGAGGGCGCACGCCGTTCTCACCTGTCATATTTCAGGCTGAGAATCCTCAGTAGCTTATAGACGGCCGACACAACAGGCGTGGGAAGACGATAAATAACGGCTATGCGACACTTATTTCATAGTAGCTGAACGCAGGATATGAACGGATGATTATTCATTATCGTTGTCGCGGCTTTTACTATAAAAGGTTGCTCGCTCCATTATTTAATTTTCTTAACAGGAAAAATATTATGGCCTCTACCGCTTCTGAATTAGCTCAACAGGCAATTACCAGCGTTAATGCGTTGCAAGCGTTGGCTGAAAATAGCGCCGCAGTACCCGACGATATTCAGGCGCAGTTCGACAGCTTCGCTGAAGAAATTAAAGAGCTTGAATCACGTCTGGAAACGCAGCAGGACTTGAGTGAAGTGTATCGAAACGAGATTCTGAGCAATAGTGAATTCCTGGGATTTGCCATTGAAATCATGAGTAAAATTCAGGCACTTCTTAGCAGCGGCGTGATCAATACTATGCCTGTCGACGACCAAAGACAGCTTAACGAGACGCTGGGTTATATTAAAGAACGACAGAAAAACAATCATGCCTATCGTCAGGCGCGGGATCCAGGGTTGCGTTCGTATAAAGAGTATCGCAATCCGGCCTAACGATTATATCTATGGTAAAACCGCCTCCTTGGCGGTTTTTTATGCGGCCAAATCAGCAAAGGCTACGTTAATTAACATTGCAGGATACAATATAAAGGCATAAACAATGACAATTGTAATATGTCTTCGCGGCAATTTTCTTAACCACCCTTTAAAATTCCTGTCAGCAGGTCTTTTTAACGATGAAACAAAGCCGGATAGCAGTGGGCTATTTCTTTAGCCACTTTTCCAGCTGTTCAATTTCAGCTTTTTGCGCTTTGATGACAGCTTCGCCCATTTTTCTCATCTCAGGATCTTTTCCATATTTCAGCTCTGTTTCCGCCATGGCTATCGCCCCTTTATGATGCTCAGCCATACCTTTTGCGAATGCCCGGTCAGCATCCTGCTCCTTCATTGCCTCCATCATGCCGTGATGCATATTTTGCATGCCCGACATGTACTCTTTTGACGCCGGAGAGAGAGGCATGGCCTGCGTCATGTTCATGCCCGGCTTCTGCGCCATAGCCGCAGCCGGCAGTACAACCAGCAGAGAAATCAGAACGGTGCGTAAATTTTTCATGGCTTACTCCTTCTTAGCGCCAGAGGTCTTGAGGGTTGGCCGAGAGATCCAGCTTATGCGGATAAGAACTATCCCGATCGCCGCGTTATCAATCGCGTTATCGGTCATGGCAGCTAAGCTTAGTCGACACTCACTCGGCCGGGCAGCCGTTCCTTTCCGGACGCAAGCAGGAGAAGATCATGAAAGCAGTTATTTACAACGGTCCCTATGATGTAAAAGTAAAAGAGGTGCCGGATGCGAAAATCGTCCGCCCCACAGATGTCCTTGTCCGCATTACCACCACCAACATCTGTGGCTCTGATTTGCACATGTATGAGGGCCGGACCAGCTTTGAGCAGGGCCGTATTTTAGGGCACGAAAACCTGGGTGAAGTGGTTGAAATTGGCTCAGGGGTTGAGCGCGTCAAGGTCGGAGACTACGTCTGTCTGCCGTTCAACATCGGATGCGGTTTTTGCGAGAATTGTGAGAAAGGTTTGACGGGCTTCTGTCTTACAGCCAATCCGGGAACCGCAGGCGCTGCTTATGGGTTTGCTGAAATGGGTGCCTGGGAAGGCGGTCAGGCGGAGCTGCTTCGGGTCCCCTTCGCGGACTTTAACTGTCTCGTGCTCCCGCCTGACGCAGTAGAAAAAGAAGATGATTATGTGATGCTCTCTGACATCTTTCCTACCGGTTGGCACGCAACAGAACTCGCAGGATTAAAGCCAGGCGAAAGCGTAGCGATTTACGGCGCGGGGCCGGTGGGCCTGATGGCTGCCCATTCAGCCATCATAAAAGGTGCTTCACAGGTGTTCGTGGTGGATACACACAAAGACCGTTTGGCCCTGGCGGAGAAACTGGGAGCGACGGCCATCAATGCGACCGGCGATGAAGCCGTGCAAAGAATTCTCGACCTGACGGACGGACGTGGCACCGATTGCGGCTGTGAGTGTGTGGGCTATCAGTGCTGTAACAAACATGGCCATGAAGACAATTCGATCACGATGAACAGTCTTGTGGCGTCAACCAAAGCAACCGGGGGAATTGGTGTGGTTGGCGTATTTATTCCTCAGGATCCGGGAGCGGCATCAGACCTCGCCAAACAAGGTAAAATGCCTTTTGATTTCGGAAGCTTTTGGTTTAAAGGACAGGCAATACGTACCGGGCAGGCAAACGTCAAAGCCTATAATCGTCAACTGGCCCGTCTAATCCATCAGGGAAAAGCCAGCCCCGGCGACATTATCTCACACCGCCTTTCGCTTGAAGAGGCGCCCACGGGATATAAACATTTTGACGATCGCGACGAAGGATGGACAAAGGTTATCCTTAAACCTTAACTGACGTTGGCCAGTAAAAAATAACATCTGAAATGTGGATGTCGACAGGATACCCTTGCGTATCCTGTCATCATGCGACTCTTCCTCTGTCAGGCAATTATCGATGCAATACGGCTGCAGCCGCTATTGTCTGTTGCAGTTTATATGGCTGTGCCAGGATGGTTTTGAAATGAACGGATCGTGTTTGTGTGGAGCAGTTGTATTTGAACTAGCTGAAAAGCCTGCCCTGTTTTATCGTTGCCATTGCTCGCTTTGCAGAAAGCAGAGTGGCGTCGGCTACAATCTTGCCACGCTGGTGAAAAGCGCCGGATTCAGGTGGATTAACGGCGAAAACGGCATTGTTTCATGGTCAAAACCGACTGGCTACCGGACAGATTTTTGCAGCCTGTGCGGCTCAACGGTGCCTAACCCCTTGCGCGGCGAGCCTTATGTCTGGATCCCCGTTGGCTTACTGGATGAGCGGCTTGAAATGCAATGCGCAGGAGACTTCTGTACTGATGATGCCATGCCCTGGGATAAGACGCGCTCACCTCAATGCCATGCCGGACCTGTCGACTCGCTGGCGTCACTTTTAACGTGCCTGAAACTCACTTCCTGAAGATTGGCGACGGCAATCAAGCGGACGTTTCAGTAAAGAGTAACCTCAGGGCAGCAATGACTGCCCTGAGCCGATCGATCAGGCTTTATTAACTCTTTTTAGCGCGCCACTCAGCCTTTGTACCCCAGAAGTAACAATGACAAAGAACGCCGGCACGAAGAAGATAGCCAGCAGCGTGCCGCTGATCATCCCGCCAAAAACGCCTGTACCAATGGCATTCTGGGTGCTTTTACTGGCGCCGCTCGCCAGCATCAGCGGCACCACGCCAAGGGTAAAAGCCAGCGACGTCATGATAATGGGGCGCAGGCGTAACCGGGCGGCCTCTCTGGCGGCCTCAGCTAGCGGTTTACCCTGCGCATAAAGCTGCCGGGCAAACTCCACGATCAGGATGGCGTTTTTGGTGGAAAGTCCGATGAGCGTAATCATGCCGACCTTGAAAAAAACGTCATTAGACATCCCCGCGATAAACACCGCCAGCAGCGCGCCAGCCATACCCAGCGGAACGACAAGAATGACTGAAAGCGGCACGGACCAGCTCTCATACAGCGCGGCAAGCACCAGGAAAACAACAAGCACGGATAAGGCTATCAGCAAGGGCATCTGCGCCGCCGTGCTGCGCTCCTGCAGCGAGGCGCCGGTCCACTCGGCGAAGTAGCCTGTCGGCAATGATGCCGCGAGTTTATTCATCTCAGTCATCGCCGCGCCGCTGGCGTAACCGTCGCCGGGGCTGCCAGCGATTTTAATGGCGGGATAGCCCTGATAACGATTGAGCTGCTGTGGCGACTGCGACCAGTTTGCCGTGACAAAGGCCGACAGCGGCACCATCTCGCCCGAAGCATTCCTGACGTAGAGCTTGAGTAAATCCGCCAGCTGCATGCGGTAGGCGGAATCCGCCTGCACAATAACCTGCTGCACGCGCCCGTTATCCACGTAGTCATTCACGTAATTTGAGCCGATGGCGGCTGACAGCATCTGATTAATGTCGTCAAAGCTGACGCCCATCGCCTGCGCTTTTTCCCTGTCCACCTCAAGCGCGGCGCTGACGCCCTCGGGCAACCCCTCGATGTAGACATCTCTCACCACGCCGCTCTGGTTGGCCTTTTCCGTCAGCGCTGTGGCCGCCTGCAGCAAGGCGGCGTAGCCGCGACCGGCGCGATCCTCGAGGTAAAGGTTAAAACCTGATGACGTCCCCATGTCGGAGATGGCAGGCGGCATCAGGCTCATTACCGTGGCGGCAGCGTCGTTGCTCATTGTGGTCTGAACAAATTCCGCTTCGCCATCCGCGGTTGCGCCCTGGCGTTCTCCCCAGTCCTTCAGCGTGGTAAAGGCCATTGCGGTGTTCGGGCCGGAGCCGGAAAAACCAAAGCCGAAAATAGAGATATTGCTGGCAATGCCGGGCCTTTCCATAATCGCTTTTTCAAGCCGATCGACCACATAGCGGGTTCTTTCCTGCGTGGCGTCTGACGGCAGTTGGATCGACGTCATAAAGTAGCCCTGATCCTCATCGGGAATAAACGATGAAGGCAGCGCCGACCAGGCGGCAAAAATCATCGCGCACAGCGTCGCGTAAATCAGCATGACGCGGCCGCTGCGGCGCAGCGTGGCGTGCAATCCTCGCTCATAGCGGGCCGTCAGGGCATTGAAGCGGCGGTTAAACCAGCCTGCAAAGCCCCTCTTCTCCTCGCCGTGCTGCGCAATCGGCTTCAGCAGCGAAGCGCACAGCGCGGGAGTCATGGTCAGCGCAAGGAAAGCTGAGAACAGAATGGAAACGGCCATGGATAGCGTGAACTGGCGATAGATGACGCCGACCGAGCCGGTAGCGAACCCCATTGGGATAAACACCGCGGTCAGCACCAGCGTAATGCCGATAATCGCCGGCGTGATCTCGCGCATCGCCTCACGTGTCGCCTCTTTCGGCGACAGACCTTTTTCCGCCATCAGGCGCTCAACGCTCTCCACCACCACAATCGCATCGTCCACGATGATGCCGATGGCCAGCACCATGCCGAACATGGTCAGCACATTAATGGAAAAACCGCTCACCAGCATCACGGTAAAGGTGCCGAGCAGCGCCACCGGCGCAACAATCGCCGGAATAAAGGTGTAGCGCAGATTTTGCAGAAACAGCAGCATCACCAGGAAAACCAGCACCATGGCTTCAATAAAGGTGTGTATGACTTTCTCAATCGAGAGCTTCACAAAAGGCGCGGTATCAAACGGCACCGAGAACGCCATGCCCTGCGGCAGCACCGTTGAAAGCTCATTCAGTCGTGAACGCACGCCTTCAGCGGTGCTGACGGCATTGGCGCCGGGCATCAGCTGAATCGCTGCGGCCGTGGCGGCGTGTCCATTTTCGCGAATAGCGAACGCGTAGCTTTGCAGCCCCTGCTCCACGCGCGCCACGTCAGTCAGCCGGACGCGCGAGCCGTTACTCAGCGCCTTAAGCGTAATGTTGCGGAAATCCTCCACCGAACTGAGCTGTCCGCGCACCGTGAGCGGGTAAGTAACGGATTGTCCGGGCTGCGCCGGTTCATCGCCGATTCTGCCGGGCGAGACCTGTGCGTTTTGCTGGCTCAGGGCGGTAGTGACGTCGCTGACCGACAGCTTATAGTTGAACAGTTTGATTGGATCCAGCCATATGCGCATCGCTTTCTCCGCGCCGAACAGCTGAACTTTGCCGACGCCCGGCACGCGCCGCAGCTCCTCAGAAACGTTACGCGCAAAATAGTCGCTCAGGTCCTGCTCGCTGTACTGCCCCGTGGGCGAACGCAGCCCGACAATCATCAGAAAGCCTGAGTTGGCCGCCTCTACGTTCAGCCCGTTCTGGCGGACGGTTTGCGGCAGACGCGGTTCAACCACCTTGATTTTGTTCTGCACATCAACCTGAGCGAGCCTGATGTCCGTGCCGGGTTTAAAGGTCACCGTGATGCTGGCCGTGCCAGAGGTATCGCTTGAAGACTCGAAGTAGAGCATGTCGTCGACGCTGGAGATCTCTCTTTCGATCAGCGAGATAACCGACTCATTCATGGTTTCCGGCGTGGCGCCCGGATAGGTTACCGTAATGCTGACGCTCGGCGGCGCCACCGACGGATACTGCGCCACAGGCAGCTGCGGAATGGCAATGAGGCCTGCCAGGACAATAAACAGGGCGATAACCCAGGCAAAAACAGGCCTTTCAATAAAGAATTGCGGCATCGGTATATCCGGTGGTTAAGCGGCAGGAGGTCATTCTTGCGTCTGGCTCAGATTTGCCCGGTGTTGACGCGGCGGCCGATATCTTTGAGCTGGCAGTACTTTTCCAGCAGCTGCGGGCCGTCATCCAGGCTCATGGCGAACATCCACATATAGGTCATCACCGAATAGATATGTCCGGCGTCGCGAACGCCGTTTAGCGTCATGTAGAGAATGGTCATGGCGAACAGCAGCGCAGTCACGCCCCCAATGGCCAGATATCCCATGGCTTCACGATCGGAAAGGCGGATACGCAAGCCGGCCAGCACGCCGTAATGCTTCGTCAGCGCAGGCGCTGTGGCGGTGCTGACAAAGCCCACCTCTTTTTCCAGCCGGTTATTCAGACGCACAAACAGCGCTTCGTTTTTACGCGTAAAGCCGGGCAGAAAGCCGCCAAAGAAAACCAGGATGGCGATGCAGGCGATGCCGGTCCAGAACTCAATAGCCAGTAGCATCACAGCGGCTCCCGTAATCGACGCGACGGAAGTGATAAGCACCGGCAGATGCTTCTCGAAAAAATCGACGAATTCGCGCGACAGCGTGACGCGCGCCGCAATAGTCGATGCGCCCTGATTTTCGCTGCGCTGCGTCAGGATCACCGGTACCGCCAGCTCGGCGTAAATACGGGCAAAAGTGCGGGTATCTACGCTGCGGCGCGCGGCGCCAATCGCCCACATGATAAATACCATGCCCGCATATAACATAGCGTGCAGCGCCCGTCCCGAAAGCATGGCGTTGATGGCAAATCCCGCCAGTAGCGGGTAGAGCAGATACATAACGTTCTCGGCAACGACCAGAAAAAATGTGAGCAGCAGCTTTTTACGATGCCGACGCCCCAACATTTTCAGGGTCTTGAGGGCGCTGCGAGCAGGCGCAGGCGGCGCTGGCGTTTTGAATATTTGCATGTTTAACTTCTGATTATGATGTGCTTGAGCGGTTGCTCAAGACTGAAGCGAGTCTATTTGAGCGCTTGCTCAAAGTCAATGCAGGGAAATATCGAACCTATGCCAGCAGAAAACCTTCGGACTAAAATCCTCGACGGAGCGATAGCGCTTTTTATCGATAAAGGCATCGATAACGTGACGACCCGGGAGCTTACCGAGCATGTCGGTATCTCACGTAGCCATATCTATCACTATTTCCGCGACTGGCGTTCGCTCAGGCTGGAGGCGGTTGAGCGTTTCATGCAGGCCGATCTTGATGCTTTTAAAGAGACTATCGCCGGTTTCGCGCCTGATGCCGCGCTTGATGCTTTTATTACCAGTTTGCCTGCCACCCAGGATGCGGACTGGCAGCTGTACAATGCGGTCTGGACGCAGGCCCAGCACGATCCGGCCTATGCCGATTTGGCCATGAGCAACATGAACAGATGGTTTAGCCTTTTAGAAAGACTGATTGAGACGGGCATTGGCCTGGGACTTTACCGGCAGGTCGATGTGGCGCGCACCGCCCGTATGATAGGCGGCGCGGTGAATGGCTATGCCGATATTCTTAGCGTAAACCCCACAGCAGCGGGCTTTCAGCAAGCGAAAGAGGATTTACGCTATTTGGTTAAGCAGCTTTTAAGCGTTGCTGAGTGAATAATGGGCATTCGCTGGGCAGTTGCCGTTCTGCGCCCCTCTTCCCGAGGGGCTATGATTAATCAGAAGGTTACCCAGTCATTCTCAGCAGAGGTAGCGGATGCCGGCACCTTATGACTGGTTCTGTTGTCCGGCACTTTCTGATGCATCGCCGGCGTGGATGACGGCAGCCGAAAGACGGAAACAGTTTTTTCCAGCCCAAGCGCCTGCTCTTCAAGACTGCTGGCCGCAGCTGAAGACTCCTCCACCAGCGCCGCGTTCTGCTGTGTCGTGGTATCCATTTCCGTCATCGCCTGAGCAATCTGGGTAATGCCCCGGTTCTGCTCATCCGATGCCGCGGCGATCTCGCCCATGATATCCCTGACCTGCGAAACGGATCGGACGATATCTTGCATCGTATCCCCGGCGCGATTAACCAGTTCAGTCCCGCCGTTGACCCGATCCAGCGATTCCCGGATTAACGTTTCAATCTCTTTTGCAGCCAGCGAACTCCGCTGCGCCAGATTTCTTACCTCGCCGGCAACGACTGCAAATCCACGTCCCTGTTCACCCGCCCGCGCCGCCTCAACAGCCGCGTTCAGTGCGAGAATATTGGTCTGAAAGGCGATACCGTTTATTACGGCAATGATCTCGCCGATTTTTCCAGAACTCTGGCTGATGCCGCCCATCGTGGTAATGACATCCCTGATGATTTCCCCACCCCGCCCCGCATTATGCGAAGCCTCAGTGGCCAGCCGACTGGCATGATGCGCGTTTTCGGCATTCTGTTTTACCGTCGAAGTCAGCTCTTCCATACTGGCTGCGGTCTCAACGACGGCTGCGGATTGCTGCTCTGTTCGCGATGACAAATCGATATTGCCTGCGGCAATCTCCGAGGATGCACGCGCCACGCCGTTTACGCCGTCACGCACGCGCGAAATGATGGTGCGAAGGCTCAGGTTCATGGTGTTGACGGCGGTCATCAGCTGGCCCAGTTCGTCAGAGCGTGTGCTGGCGATTTCCGACGTCAAATCGCCTTCCGCAATACGTTGCGCGGAAGAGAGGGTTTCTTTAAGGGGCCGGGTAATACTGCGGGTCATCTGCCATGCAACCAGAAGGCTAAGCACAATGCAGGCGATAGTGGTAAAACCAATCTGCCAGAGCGCCGTCTGAATATACCTGCCTGCCATTTCTGACTGATAAAGCGCCAAATCTGTCATCGTTTTATTCAGCGTAACTGCGGCCCCGGTCATCTCGTCTGAAGCCAGTTTTTCTAAATGTGCCTGCTGTAGATATTTTTGCAACAGACCGGGCATGGCTGCGCTTTTCTGTTGTATGGCTGTCAATAACTCGCTGAGTAAAGCATCATCAGAGGTGCCAGCCGTTGCCATGAGCGACTGAATCTCATCAAGTTGTCTGATAAGGGTATTCAACAACGCTTCATCTGGCTTTGTCAGATAATCTCGTAATGTCAAAGAGAGAGAATCAATTTTCGATTTCAGGGCAAAAAGCGCCGCCGCTGTTTCAGATGGTACAAAAGAGACACGTGAGCTGAGCTGCTCTGCGAATGAAGGAAAGGCCATCGCGGTGAGTTCTGTTAACGCGCTGTCGGTGTTGTTCGTCGCGGCAAGAAAGCTCGCTCGTTTATCCTGATACTGTTTCAGATTTTGTTCGAGCCGAATGACTTTTGCCTCGCCTTCGGCAGACCATACGTGCTCTTCCAGATTATCTTTCAATACGGCCAGCTTATTCATCGCCATCCCGTTAAGCTCAAAATACCTTTTATCCCTGGTATATTGAAACAGCGTCCGATTGAGCCTGGCGTCACTAAGCGTATTGGCCATATTCACAATAATGTCACGTTTAGCCGAGTTTTCCTGAATGCTAAAAAAACAGCGGAACGCAAGCAGCGCAATGATGACAGAGGCGAAGATGACTAATGCAAAACCCAGCGTTAGTTTGCCGCCTATTTTTAAATTTGGGAAAATTTTCATGACTTTCATTGATGCAGCCCCTGTTTGGCAGTTTTCCCAGTGGCGAAAAGCCCTGCTGGATATCTGCTTTATCGGGAAAGCAGCCATAAAATTTATATTAATTTTGCGACATAGCTCATCCATCTGCATTAAAATTGACAACGATCACTTTTTTCTCGCTAAAAATAAGAGGCAGAACATTAAGGGATCTAACTATTTCCTGTGCAAAGATAACCATAAAAAGAAATAATGTGCGCCTACTCTTCGCTTCCCCAGACGTCAGAAACAGGAAATGAATAGAGTGAAAATGACAGGCCGTTTCGGCCCCGCAATCTTTTTTTTTACTCTTCGAATAGCAGAACAGGCGCCCTGTTCATTTGCAAACAAAGTATGCGCCGAAATATCGGCTTCAAGAGATTAAAACGTAGAAAGCCCTCTTCCGCCCTAAAGTAAATAATAAAAGTGACGTTAACTGTAATAGCCTCACCAGGGTAAGTTTAAAATTAAAAAGTACTTTGCCCTCTTACGTGAGGGCTTTACTCGTTGCTATGGCCGAAAGTTTAAACACAGCGCAGCTTCTGGAAAAAATAACCTCTGCACACTGAGGGTCGCTGTAGCGTAATACAGCGACCCGCCAGGGAATAACCGTACGTCGAGCCGCACTCTTTTCAACGAGGTGTCGCCATAGAGGGACGGCATATCGACAAACCCGCATCAGAGGCCGATTTCTTTTTTATATATTTTGAAGCATTCACGAAGGAGTGAAAGAAGAGAAAATGGCACGCCCTACAGGATTCGAACCTGTGACCTACGGCTTAGAAGGCCGGTGCTCTATCCAGCTGAGCTAAGGGCGCACGGGGATGGCGAGGATTATACGGCGAGACCTCGACGAGTCAACGATTTTGGCCGCTGCCACAATGCGTATGCCGAAGAATCAGACAACGGGCGGCGATTCAGAACCTGACAGCGCGCCGCGCTTCTGACAGAATAGGCGCCTTTCCCCGATTCAACACAACACAGTGGATTTCCTCTCTGATGGCAGCAAAAATTATTGACGGTAAAACGATTGCGCAGCAGGTGCGCCTTGAGGTTGCGGAAAAAGTAAAGCAGCGCCTGGCGGCCGGTAAACGCGCGCCGGGTCTCGCGGTCGTGCTGGTGGGCGAAAACCCCGCTTCGCAAATCTATGTCGGCAGCAAACGCCGCGCCTGCGAAGAGGTCGGCTTCGTGTCGCGCTCTTACGATCTGCCGGCGACCACCAGCGAAGCCGATCTGCTGCAGCTGATTGACGATCTCAATGACGATCGGGAGATTGACGGCATTCTGGTGCAGCTGCCGCTGCCGGCCGGCATCGACAACGTCAAGGTGCTGGAACGCATTACGCCGGATAAAGACGTCGACGGCTTCCATCCCTACAACGTCGGCCGTCTCTGCCAGCGCGCGCCGACGCTGCGTCCCTGCACGCCGCGCGGCATCGTGACGCTGCTGGAGCGCTACAATATCGACACCTACGGCCTGAACGCCGTGGTGGTTGGCGCCTCCAATATCGTGGGCCGTCCGATGAGCATGGAGCTGCTGCTGGCGGGCTGCACCACCACCGTTACCCACCGCTTCACCAAAGATCTGCGTCACCACGTCGAGCATGCCGATCTGCTGGTGGTCGCCGTCGGCAAGCCGGGCTTTATTCCCGGCGACTGGATTAAGCCGGGCGCGGTGGTGATCGATGTCGGCATTAACCGACTGGAGAGCGGCAAAGTGGTCGGCGACGTCGATTTCGAGGCGGCCTCGGCGCGCGCGTCGTACATCACGCCGGTGCCGGGCGGCGTAGGTCCGATGACCGTCGCCACGCTGATCGAAAACACGCTGCACGCGTGCGAAACCTATCACGATAAAGAGGAAGCATAATGGCGACTTTTAGCCTGGGTAAACATCCACACGTCGATCTGTGCGATCTGCTGAAGCTGGAAGGCTGGGTAGAGAGCGGGGCGCAGGCCAAAATCGTTATCGCCGACGGCGAAGTGACGGTTGACGGCGCGGTGGAAACCCGCAAGCGCTGCAAAATCGTTGCCGGTCAGACCGTCGCGTTTGCCGGACAGCGCATTACCGTTACCGCCTGACGGCGGCGACAAGCGGGCGTCTGGCGTAAAGGCCAGGCGTCCCGCCCTGCCACTTTCTGAACACTGCCCTCATCAACCCGCGATGCCTTAGCAGATAGCCTTTGCAACAGGCGCAGGCTATCCGCTAAGGCATAAAAAAGGGCGCCTGAGCGCCCTTTCCGGTGTTACTTACGACGCCAGGTCGAGCCCTGCGGCCCATCTTCCACAATTACGCCCAGCTCGTTCAGCTTGTCGCGCGCGATATCGGCCTGCGCCCAATTTTTCTCTCTGCGCGCGTCGGCGCGGGCCTGCACCCAGCGCTCGATCTCGGCGACGTCGTCGGCGTTGGCCTGCGCCCCGCTCTGCAGGAACTGCTCGGGATCCTGTTGCAGAATGCCCAGCACGTTGGCAATCTCGCGCAGCTTCGCCGCCAGCGCACTGGCTGCATCGCCGTTTTCGCCTTTCAGACGATTGACCTCGCGCGCCATATCGAACAGCACCGAGTAGGCTTCCGGCGTGTTGAAGTCGTCGTCCATCGCCGCGCGGAAGCGCGCGTCAAACTCTTCGCCGCCTGCCGGCGCGACGTTGCGATCGGTGTGGCGCAGCGCGGTGTAGAGGCGCTCCAGCGCCGCGCGCGCCTGGTTAAGATTCTCTTCGCCGTAGTTAAGTTGGCTGCGGTAGTGGCCCGACATCAGAAAGTAGCGCACCGTTTCGGCGTCGTAGTGCTGCAGCACGTCGCGCACGGTGAAGAAGTTGCCGAGCGATTTCGACATCTTCTCGCGATCCACCATCACCATGCCGGAGTGCATCCAGTAATTAACGTAGGGGCCGTCATGGGCGCAGGTCGACTGGGCGATCTCGTTTTCATGGTGCGGGAACATCAGATCCGAGCCGCCGCCGTGAATGTCGAAGTGCGCGCCGAGCTGTTTGCAGTTCATCGCCGAGCACTCGATATGCCAGCCGGGACGGCCGTTGCCCCAGGGCGAAGGCCAGGCGGGCTCGTCCGCTTTCGACATTTTCCACAGCACGAAATCCATCGGGTTGCGCTTCACTTCGGCCACTTCCACGCGCGCGCCCGCCTGCAGCTGCTCCAGGTCCTGACGCGACAGCGCGCCGTAATCGGCATCGCTCGGCACGTCGAACATCACGTCGCCGTTGTCGGCGACGTAGGCGTGGCCTCGTTCGATTAGACGTTCCACAAGCTCGATAATCTCGGCGATATGGCGCGTGGCGCGCGGCTCCTGATCTGGCGGCAGAATGCCCAGCGCGGCGAAATCCTTATGCATCTCGCCAATCATGCGGTTGGTGAGGGTTTCGATGCTTTCGCCGTTTTCATTGGCGCGTCGAATGATCTTATCGTCGATATCAGTAATGTTGCGTACGTAGTTCAGACGATAGCCGCTGTAGCGCAGGTAGCGAGCAACCACGTCGAACGCCACGAAGGTGCGCCCATGGCCGATATGACAGAGGTCGTACACCGTGATACCGCACACGTACATGCCGATTTCACCAGCATGGATAGGTTTGAATTCCTCTTTCTGTCGACTCAGGGTGTTATAAATCTTTAGCATTGAACAGTTCCGTTTAGACGAGTGCGGTAAACACTTTTATCAGGTTATTCAGTTATTGTGCCGTATTTTTCGCGCTTGCGCGACGGCAGCGTGCCGAGAGCGCCGCGGGCGTGCTGACGCGTCATTGGAATTTATGATATAAGAGGCGTCGACAAAAATGGCCAGCGCGTTTTGCGGCGGCCAGACAGCTGACGACAACCTTTACAGGACGAGAATGATGGTTACTTTCCAGACCAACCACGGCGACATCGTAATTAAAACCTTCGACGATAAAGCCCCCGCTACCGTGCAAAACTTCCTCGAATACTGCCGTGAAGGTTTTTACGACAACACCATTTTCCACCGTGTTATCAACGGCTTTATGATCCAGGGCGGCGGTTTTGAGCCGGGCATGAAGCAGAAAGAGACCAAAGCTGAAATTCGCAACGAAGCGAACAACGGCCTGAAAAACACCCGCGGCACTCTGGCGATGGCGCGTACCTCCGCTCCGCATTCCGCTACCGCGCAGTTCTTTATCAACGTCGCCGACAACGACTTCCTGAACTTCCGCGACGAGAGCCTGCAGGGCTGGGGTTATTGCGTGTTCGCAGAAGTTGTGGAAGGCATGGACGTGGTCGACAAAATCAAAGCGGTTTCTACCGGCCGCAGCGGCATGCACCAGGACGTACCGAAAGATGACGTCGTCATCCAGAAAGTTACCGTCAGCGAGTAATGTCGCGCACCCTGTTTATCGCAGATTTGCATCTGTGTCAGGAAGAACCGGCGATCACCGCCGGTTTTCTGCGTTTTCTGGCGCGTGAAGCGCCGCGCTGCGACGCGCTCTATATCCTTGGCGATCTGTTTGAAGCCTGGATTGGCGATGACGATCCCAACCCGCTGCACCAGCAGGTCGCCGACGCGCTGCGCGCGCTGCCGGTACCGGTCTACTTTATTCATGGCAACCGCGATTTCCTGCTCGGCAAGGCTTACGGCCGCGCCAGCGGCATGACGCTGCTGCCGGAAGAGCAGGTGCTGACCTGCTACGGTCACCGCGTGCTGATCCTGCACGGCGATACGCTCTGCACCGACGACGCGGGCTATCAGCGTTTTCGCGCCAAAGTGCATCAGCGCTGGCTGCAACGCCTTTTTCTCGCCCTGCCGCTGTTTATTCGCCAGCGCATCGCCGCGCGCATGCGCGACGGCAGCAAACAGGCGAACCAGCATAAGTCGCTCACCATTATGGACGTCAACGCCGACGCGGTTGAGGCGGCGATGGTGCGCCAGCAGACGCGCCTGATGATCCACGGCCACACCCATCGTCCGGCGATCCATCGCTTCGGGTTACAGGGAGAACCTGCCAAGCGCGCAGTGTTAGGCGCGTGGCACGAGCGCGGCTCGATGATCCAACTGGATGCCAGCGGCCTCAGCCTTATCGAATTCGACTTTTAAAACGGCGCTCAACGTGCCGGAAAGGCGGCGACGCAACCGTTTTCCTTCCGCCTTTCTCATGCTATTCTCTGTGCCCTTCTTTACCTGCCCGACCGGCCAGGTTCGTTTGTTTATTCACAGGAGTTGACCGCATGTCATCCAACGCCGCCCCGGCCCGCATTGCTATTGTAATGGGCTCCAGAAGTGACTGGTCCACCATGCAGTTCGCTGCGGAAATCCTCACCAGCCTGGACGTGCCCTTCCACGTTGAAGTGGTTTCCGCGCATCGCACCCCGGACAAGCTGTTCAGCTTCGCCGAAACGGCCGCCGATAACGGCTATCAGGTGATTATCGCGGGCGCGGGCGGCGCGGCGCATCTGCCGGGCATGCTGGCGGCGAAAACCCTGGTGCCGGTACTGGGCGTGCCGGTGCAGAGCGCGGCGCTGAGCGGCGTCGACAGCCTCTACTCTATCGTGCAGATGCCGCGCGGCATTCCGGTCGGCACTCTGGCGATCGGCAAAGCGGGCGCGGCCAACGCCGCGCTGCTGGCGGCGCAGATTCTGGCGATCCACGACTCGGCGCTGGCCGCGCGCCTCGGCGACTGGCGCCAGGCGCAGACCGACGAGGTGCTGAATAACCCGGATCCGCGGGAGGATGCATGAAGCCGGTTTGCGTACTGGGCAACGGTCAGCTGGGCCGTATGCTGCGCCAGGCGGGCGAGCCGCTGGGCATCGCCGTCTACCCGGTCGGCCTCGACGCCGAACCGGACGCCCTGCCGATTGCGCAGAGCGTGATCACTGCTGAAATCGAGCGCTGGCCGGAGACCGCGCTGACGCGCGAGCTGGCGGTGCATCCCGCCTTTGTGAACCGCGATATTTTTCCGCGTCTGGCGGATCGTCTGACGCAGAAGCAGCTGCTCGATCAGCTACATCTCGCCACCGCGCCCTGGCAGCTGCTGGCCGATAAAAGCGAATGGCCGCAGGTATTCGCCTCGCTGGGCGAGCTGGCGATTGTTAAGCGCCGCACCGGCGGCTACGACGGCCGCGGCCAGTGGCGGCTGCGTGCAGATGAAACCGATACGCTGCCGGATGAGTGCTACGGCGAGTGCATCGTCGAACAGGGCATTAACTTTTCCGGCGAGGTGTCGCTGGTGGGCGCGCGCGGTCAGGATGGCCGTACCGTGTTCTACCCGCTGACTCACAACCTGCATCAGGAGGGCATTCTGCGCACCAGCGTCGCCTTCCCGCAGGCGGACGCCGCGCAGCAAACGCAGGCGGAAGCGATGCTCGGCGCCATAATGCAGGAGCTGAACTATGTCGGCGTGATGGCGATGGAGTGTTTCGTTACGCCGGAAGGGCTGCTGATTAACGAACTGGCGCCGCGCGTGCACAACAGCGGACACTGGACGCAGAACGGCGCCTCCATCAGTCAGTTCGAGCTGCATCTGCGCGCCGTGCTGGGCCTGGCGCTGCCGCAGCCGGTGGTGTTCGCGCCATCGGTGATGGTCAATCTGATCGGCACCGCGCTGAACAGCGACTGGCTGCAGCAGCCGCTGGTGCATCTGCACTGGTATGACAAAGAGGTGCGCCCGGGCCGCAAGGTTGGACACCTCAACCTGACCGACAGCGACAGCGCACGGCTGACCGCGGCGCTAGCGGCGCTGGTGCCGATGCTGCCGCCGGAGTACGCCAGCGGCATCGCCTGGGCCGTAGCGAAGTTCTGATTAGTCAGCGCTAAAGCCTACAAGCGGGCCCCAGGCCCGCTTTTTTTATGCTGACTCCGCGCGCCGGAACAGCGCCTTGCCGCGCAGCAGCCGCGCCCCCAGCCAGCCGCCGCACAGCGAGAGCAGCAGCGCGCCGCCCAGCGGCAGCGCCAGCCACAGCGTCCAGTCGGGCTGCCACGGGAAGTCGAAGATTTTGCGCTGCAGCGCCCAGAGCGCCGCTTCGGCCCCCAGCGCCGCCGCCACGCCGGAAACTACGCCGAGCAGCGCGAACTCGCACCACAGCGTCCCACGCAGCAACCTCTTGCTGGCGCCCAGCGTGCGGCAGACCACCAGCTCCTGGCGCCGCTGATGCATCCCGACCTGAATCTGCGCCAGCAGCAGCAGCACGCCGCAGAAGGTCACCAGCACCACCATAATCTCCAGCGCCTGACTCACCTGCGTCAGCACCAGGCCGATCTGCCGCATAATGCTGCCGATATCGAGCAGGCTTAGCGTCGGAAAGGCGCGGTTGAGCTGCGCCAGCAGCGCCGGATCGTTATTCAGCCTGAAGCTGGTCAGCCAGGTTTGCGGCTGCGCATCCAGCGCGCCGGGCGGAAAGATAAAAAAGAAGTTAGGCCGCAGGCTCTCCCAGTCCACCTTGCGCAGGCTGGTAATTTTTGCGCTAAAGGTCTGGGTATCGCCGGTAAAGGTCAGCGTATCGCCCAGCTTCACCCCCAGACGGCCGGCGAGTTCCGCCTCCATCGACACTTCACCCGGCTGCGGCGGCCAGCTGCCCGCCGTCAGTGGATTGTGATCGGGCCGCTCGCCCGTCCACGTCAGGTTCAGCTCGCGGTTCAGGGCGTTATCCAGCTTTGGATCGGCCTCTTTGCCGTTCAGATCGGTCAGACGCGCCCGCGCCACGGGATAGAAGGTTTCCGGCTTCACCTGATGCGAGGCGAGGAAAGCGCGCACCTGCGGCACCTGATCCTGGGTGATATTGAGCAGGAAATAGTTTGGGCTGTCTGGCGGCAGCTGCTGCTGCCAGCGGTCCAGCATATCGCCGCGCATCACCAGCAGCAGCGCCAGCAGCATAAAAGAGAGCGAAAACGCCGCCAGCTGGCTCAGCGTCATGCCCGGCTGACGCAGCAGACGGTTGATCGCCAGCCGCAGCGCCAGGCTGCGCACCACCAGCCGCCGCAGCAGCAACAGCGTGCCCCAGCCCAGCAGCGCCAGCACGCCCGCCAGCGCCGCCACGCCCGCCAGCAGCGCCCACAGCATCTTGCTGCCGCCCACCAGCAGCGCCAGCAGCGCAATCACCACCACGCTCATCGCCGGGATATAGCGCTTCAGCGGCCAGATATCGGCCACTGCGTCGCGACGCAGCACGCGCAGCGGCTGGGTCGCCAGCAGCAGCCGGTAGGGACGCAGCCCCACCAGCAGCGAAATCACGAACAGCGAGCCGATCGCCCAGAGCCACGGCCAGCCGCTGGCGGGCGGCAGGGTCGCGGGCAGCACCGGCTTCAGCATCTGCATCAGCAGCGCCTCGACGCCCAGGCCGAGCGCCCCGCCGCACAGCGCCGCCAGCAGCAGCACCGCCAGCCACTGGCCGACGATAAGCCGTCGCAGCGCGCCCCGCGTCGCCCCCAGCGTTTTCAGCACCGCCACCAGATCGTAACGGCTGCGGCAGTAGTGGCTCATCGCCACCGCGACGGCGGCGATGGCCAGCATCAGGGTCAGCAAGGCGGAGAGCAGCAGAAACTGCTGGGCGCGCTGCATCGAGCGCCCCAGCGCGTCTTCGGAATTCTCTACGCTGATCCAGCGCTGATCCGCCTTTAGCTGCGGCTGGATCCAGCGATCGTAGCGCGCCAGCTGCTGCGGCTCGCCGGCGAACTTATAACGCCAGGTCAGGCGGCTGCCCGGCTGGATCGCGCCGGTCTTTTGCGCGTCGTCGAGGTTGATCAGCAGGCGCGGCGCCATCTGAAAGGGATTAAAGCCGCCGTCCGGCTCCTGAATCACCTCGCCCGCGATGCGCAGGCTGGCGTCGCCGACATCCAGCCTGTCGCCCACCTTGAGGTTAAGCAGCGCCATTAGCCGCGGCGCAGCCAGCGCCGTGCCGGGCGCGGGTTTCAGGCCCGGCGGATCGGTCTGCAGATCGCCGAACATCGGATAGCGGTTATCGACCGCCTTGACCGCCGCCAGCTGCGGCGTCTCGCCGGCGAAGGTCATGGTCATAAAGATGAGCTGCCCGCTGACGCTTAACCCCTCTTCCCGCGCTTTCGCCAGCCAGGCGTCCGGCACCGCCGCGCTGCTGCGCAGCGTGCGGTCGCCCGCCATAAAGTCGCGGCTCTGCTGGCTGAGCCCTTTCTCCATGCGGTCGCCGATGGCGCCCAGCGCCAGCACGCAGGCCACCGACAGCGTCAGCGCCACCCAGACGATCAGCAGCGAGGGCGAGCGCCACTCGCGCCAGAACCAGCGCCAGATCATCGCTCCTCCCACACTTTGCCGTCGCGCAGCCGCAGGCGGCGGTCGCAGCGCGCCGCCAGCTGTTCGTCATGCGTCACCAGAATCAGCGTGGTGGCGTAGTCGCGGTTGAGCGAGAAAAGCAGATCGGCGATACGGTCGCCGGTTTTCCGGTCCAGATTGCCGGTAGGCTCATCGGCGAACAGCAGGCCGGGCTGCCCGTTAAAGGCGCGCGCCAGCGCCACGCGCTGCTGCTCGCCGCCGGAGAGCTGCGCGGGCAGATGCGTCAGGCGCTCGCCCAGCCCCAGCTGGGTTAATAGCTCGCGCGCCTGCTCGCGGCTCCGGCGGTCGCTCTCGCCGCGCAGCAGCGCGGGCAGCTGCACGTTTTCCAGCGCGTTCAGCGTAGGCACCAGCATAAAAGACTGAAAAACGAAGCCGACCTGCGTCGCCCGCAGCGCGGCGCGCTGCTCTTCGTTAAGCTGGTGCAGGGGCTGTCCCAGCAGCCTGACCTCGCCGCTGCTGCCGTCGTCGAGGCCCGCCAGAATGCCCAGCAGCGTCGACTTGCCGGAACCGGACTCGCCGATTAGCGCGATGGTTTCGGCCCGTTTGACAATGAAGTCAACTCCGGTAAGGATGGACAACTGGTGTTCCCCCTGACCGACGGACTTTGTAAGATGATGAACTTCAAGAATGTTTTCCGCTGGCATTACTCTTTCCTGTTTTTCGTTCTTCTGCTGGCATCGCATCTGGCCGCTGCGAACACCCTGTTAGTGTTAGGCGACAGCCTGAGCGCTGGCTATCGTATGTCGGCCAGCACCGCCTGGCCGAGCCTGCTGAACGGCAGCTGGCAGCAGCGGCCAAAAGTGGTCAACGCCAGCATCAGCGGCGACACCGCCGCGCAGGGTCTGGCGCGCTTGCCGGCGTTATTAAAACAGCATCAGCCGCAGTGGGTGTTAATCGAACTGGGCGGTAATGACGGCCTGCGCGGCTTTCCGCCGCAGGCTATCGAGCAGGATCTGCGTAAAATCATCGACGACGTAAAGGCGGCGAACGCCGAGCCGCTGCTGATGCAGGTGCGTCTGCCCGCTAATTACGGGCGGCGTTATACGGAAGCGTTCAGCGGGATCTATCCCAGACTGGCACAGCAGTACAACATTCCTCTGGTGCCCTTTTTTATGGAGCAGGTCTACCTGAAACCTGAATGGATGCAGCAGGACGGCATCCATCCGAATCCCGATGCGCAGCCCTTTATCGCCGAGCTGATGGCGAAAGAACTGGCCCCTTTAGTTAAGCATGAGTAACCTGGGGCGACGCGCTTTTTATGGGTAAAGATATGCAAAAAACCGTTGTAATTACCGGCTGTTCCAGCGGTATCGGCCTGGTAGCGGCGCAGTATCTGCTGGCGCGCGGCTATCGCGTGATTGCCGCCTGCCGCAAGCCTGAGGATGTCGAGCGGATGCGCGCGCAGGGCTTTGTCGCCGTCACGCTCGATCTCGACGACGCGGCGAGCATCGATCGCGCCGCCGATGAAATTCTGGCGCTGACGGCGCATCGTCTGTTCGCGCTGTTTAACAACGGCGGCTTCGGCCTCTACGGCCCGCTGCGCACGCTGTCGCGCCAGCAGCTGGAGCAGCAGTTCTCCACCAACTTCTTTGGCGCCCATCAGCTGACGATGCGGCTGCTGCCCGCGCTGGAAGCGCACGGCGACGCGCGCATCGTCAACACCAGCTCCGTGCTCGGCCTGATCTCCACACCGGGCCGGGGCGCCTACGCCGCCAGCAAATATGCGCTGGAGGCCTGGAGCGACGCGCTGCGCCTCGAGCTGCGCCGCAGCGGCGTGCGCGTCAGCCTGATCGAGCCGGGGCCGATTCACACCCGTTTTACCGACAACGTGACCCAGGGCGAGCCGGATCAGCCGGTGCGCAACCCCGGCATCGCCGCGCGCTTTACCCTGCCGCCGGAGGCGATCCTGCCGAAGCTACGGCATGCGCTGGAGAGCCCGCGCCCGCGCCTGCGCTATCCGGTGACGCTGGTCGCACATGCGATGAGCATCCTGAAAAGAGTGCTGCCGGGCTGGATGCTGGATCGCATTTTAAGCAGCCGCTGAGAATTCATCTTGAAGCGGGCCTGTCCGGCCCCATATTCTTTAAACACTTTCTGCCAAGAGACTTAGTCATGTCACCACAAGCTTCGATTATCGACGTTAACGAATCCAACCTGCATCAGACGCTGGAACAGTCCATGCAGATCCCGGTGCTGTTCTATTTCTGGTCGGATCGCAGCCAACATTGTCAGCAGCTGACGCCGCTGCTGGAACGTCTGGCGCAGGAGTACGCCGGCCAGTTTATTCTGGCGAAGCTCGACTGCGACAAAGAGCAAATGGTGGCGTCGCAGTTCGGCCTGCGCTCGATCCCGACGGTCTATCTGTTCCAGAACGGCCAGCCAGTCGACGGCTTCCAGGGGCCGCAGCCGGAAGAGGCGGTTCGCGCGCTGCTGGAAAAAGTGCTGCCGCGCGAAGAGGAACTGAAGGCGCAGCAGGCGCTGGCGCTGATGGAAGAAGGCAAACCGCTGGAGGCGCTGCCGCTGTTGAAAGAGGCCTGGCAGCTCAGCCGTCAGGCGAGCGAAATCGGCTTTTTGCTGGCGGAAGTGTTGATCGGCCTGAACCGCAGCGACGAAGCGGAAGAGGTGCTGGCGAAGGTGCCGCTGCAGGATCAGGATACCCGCTATCAGAGCCTGATGGCGCAGATCGATCTGCTGAAGCAGGCGGCCGATACGCCGGAAATCCAGCAGCTGCAGGCGCAGCTGGAGAGCGACCCCGCGAATGCCGAGCTGGCTGCTAAGCTCTCGTTACAGCTGCATCAGGTAGGCCGTAACGAAGAGGCGCTGGAGCTGCTGCTCGGCTTCCTGAAGCGCGATATGAACGCGGCGGACGGCCAGGTGCGCAAAATGCTGCAGGAGATCCTTGCGGCGCTCGGCACCGGCGACGCGCTCGCGGCCCGCTACCGTCGCCAGCTCTACTCGCTGCTCTACTAAGCCGGCGGGGCGACATCCGGGCCGAAGCGACTCGGCCCGTAAATTAACAATCGGGAGGTTATATGTTAACAGTCATTCCCGCGCTGATCGTGCTGGCGCTGGTCACGGTGTGGGCGGGCGTCAAGATCGTGCCGCAGGGCTATCAGTGGACCGTGGAGCGCTTCGGCCGCTACACCCGCACGCTGCAGCCTGGGCTGAGCCTGGTGGTGCCCTTTATGGATCGTATTGGCCGCAAGATCAATATGATGGAGCGGGTGCTGGATATCCCCTCGCAGGAAGTCATCTCCAAAGACAACGCCAACGTCACCATCGACGCCGTCTGTTTTATTCAGGCGGTGGATCCGGCGCGCGCCGCCTATGAGGTCAGCAATCTCGAACTGGCGATCATCAATCTCACCATGACCAACATCCGTACCGTGCTCGGCGGCATGGAGCTGGATGAGATGCTGTCGCAGCGCGATAACATCAACACCCGATTGCTGCACATCGTCGACGAGGCGACCAATCCCTGGGGCGTGAAAATCACCCGCATCGAAATCCGCGACGTGCGTCCGCCGCAAGAGCTGATCGCCGCCATGAACGCGCAGATGAAGGCGGAGCGCACCAAGCGCGCCGATATCCTTGCGGCGGAAGGCGTGCGCCAGGCGGCGATTCTGCGCGCCGAAGGCGACAAGCAGTCGCGCATTCTGAAGGCCGAAGGCGAACGCACCTCGGCGTTCCTGCAGGCAGAGGCGCGCGAACGTCAGGCGGAAGCTGAAGCGCGCGCCACGAAAATGGTCTCCGAAGCGATCGCGGCGGGCGACATTCAGGCGGTGAACTACTTCGTGGCGCAGAAATATACCGACGCGCTGCAAAAAATTGGCGAAGCCAGCAACAGCAAGGTGGTCATGATGCCGCTGGACGCCAGCAGCCTGCTCGGCTCGGTGGCGGGCATCAGCGAGCTGCTTAAAGGCGCCGCTTCAGAGTCGAAACGCTGATGTTAATGGAGATCATCGCCCATCCGCACTGGTTCTGGCTGACCCTCGGCGGGCTGCTGCTGGCGGCGGAGATGCTCGGCACCAGCGGCTATCTGCTGTGGAGCGGCATCGCGGCGGTGCTGGTAGGCATTGTAGAGTGGCTGGCACCCTTCAGCTGGACGGCGCAGGGCTCGCTGTTCGCTCTGCTGACGCTGGTCTGCGTTTATCTCTGGTATCGCTGGATGCGCCATCGCGAGCGCCATCAGCAGCCCAACTCCCTTAACCAGCGCGGCAATCAGCTGATCGGCACGCTTCTGACGCTGGATGCGCCGCTGGTCAACGGCATCGGTCACGTGCGGCTGGGCGACAGCAGCTGGCGCGTGCAGGCCGATCGGGATCTGCCCGCGGGCGCTCAGGTCGTCGTGACGGGCGTCGAGGGCATTACGCTGCACATCAGGCCGCGTTAATCGGGCTGGCTATGGCCGCAGCATCCCGCCAGATTATTGATAATCGGGCACTCCGCCCCTTCGTCCCCCGGACAGGCGTCGGCCAGCGCCAGCAGCCGCATGCGCATCGCCTGTAGCTCTTCGATATGGACGGCGATCTCCGCCGCTTTCTGCAGGGTGCGCGCTTTCACGTCGGCGCTGTGGCGCGCTGGATCGTTGAACAGCGCCACCAGCTCGCGGCACTCGTCGAGCGTAAAGCCCACCTGACGCGCCTGGCGCAGCAGATTAAGCTCATCGAGATGATGCGCGCTGTAGCGACGATAGCCATTGTCGCTGCGCAACGGCGGCGTCACTACGCCCTTCTCTTCATAGAAACGGATCGCCTTGCTGGTCAACCCGGTTTTTTTCGCGACATCGCTGATGTTCACCCTGCTCCTCCTTAAAAATCGATCGCGGCCAGTCTCTGTAAAAATAGTTTGACCTTCCCCTTGATGGAAGGTTTAGCCTGTATCACGAGTGATAAAAAGCTCGCATTGTTAACATCGACACAACAGGAGAACGCTATGTCTCACACTATCTCGCTGGCGCTGGAAGGCCTTTCCTGCGGCCACTGCGTCAAACGCGTTAAAGAAGCGCTCGAACAGCGCGACGATGTCGAACAGGCCAGCGTCACGCAGCAGGAAGCGCAGGTCGTCGGCAGCGCCGACGCCGCCGCGCTGATCGCAACGGTGGAAGAAGCGGGCTATCACGCCACGCTCAGCGGCGACAGCCACCCAAAGCCTGAGCCGTTGACAGCTTCAGAGCCGCCGCCGGAGGCGCTGACAACGGTGGTGGAAACCGAACCGGCACAGCAGCATGAAAGCGCGCAGTTTCTGCTTATCGAAGGCATGAGCTGCGCCAGCTGCGTCAGCCGGGTTGAGAAGGCGCTGGAAAAAGTGCCTGGCGTGACTCAGGCGCGCGTCAACCTTGGCGAACGCAGCGCGCTGGTGATGGGCGACGCCTCTGCGCAGCAGCTGGTCGAGGCGGTCGACGCGGCGGGCTACCACGCTCAGCCGGTGCAGGATGAACAGGAGCGGCGCGACAGGCAGCAGAGCAGCGCGCGCAAGGCGATGCGCCGCTTTAGCTGGCAGGCGGCGCTGGCGCTGGCGTTCGGCGTGCCCCTGATGTTCTGGGGCATGCTCGGCGACAATATGATGCTCAGCGACGCCAACCGCACGCTCTGGCTCGCTATCGGCGCCGTCACGCTGCTGATTATGGCGGTCGCTGGCAGCCACTTCTACCGCAGCGCGTGGCGCAGCCTGCGCAACGGCAGCGCCACAATGGATACGCTGGTGGCGCTCGGCACCGCCGCCGCCTGGATCTACTCCATCAGCGTCGCCCTCTGGCCCGACTTCTTCCCCGCCCAGGCGCGGCATCTCTATTTCGAAGCCAGCGTGATGATTATCGGCCTGATTAATCTCGGCCACGCGCTGGAGCAGCGCGCGCGCCAGCGCTCCTCTAAAGCGCTTGAGCGGCTGCTCGATTTGACGCCCGCGCAGGCGCGCCTCGTTAGCGAGCAGGGCGAAATGCTGGTGCCGCTCAGCGCGGTGCAGCCGGGCATGACGCTGCGCCTGACTACGGGCGATCGCGTGCCGGTGGACGGCGAGATTACCGAGGGCGAAGCCTGGCTTGACGAGGCGATGCTGACCGGCGAAGCGGTGCCGCAGGGCAAACGCGCTGGCGACAAAGTCTACGCCGGGACGCTGGTGCAGGACGGCGCGGTGCGCTTCGTGGCGCGCGCCACCGGCCAGCACACCGCGCTGTCGCGCATTATTCATCTGGTGCGTCAGGCGCAGAGCAGCAAGCCGGACGTGGGTCGCCTCGCCGACCGTATCTCGGCGGTCTTCGTGCCGGTGGTGGTCGCCATCGCCCTGATTAGCGCCGCCATCTGGTATCTGTTCGGTCCGCAGCCGCAAATCGCCTATACGCTGGTTATCGCCACTACGGTGCTGATTATCGCCTGTCCCTGCGCGCTGGGTCTGGCGACGCCGATGTCGATTATCGCGGGGGTCGGGCGCGCCGCCGAGCTGGGCGTGCTGGTGCGCGACGCCGACGCGCTGCAGCGCGCCAGCCGCATCGATACGCTGGTCTTTGATAAAACCGGCACGCTGACGGCCGGCACGCCGCAGCTCGACGAGGTGCTGACGTGGCACGGCTGGTCGCGCGAGGCGGTGGTGCAGACCGCCGCCGCGCTGGAGCAGAACGCCAGCCACCCGCTGGCGCAGGCGATTACCAACGCAGCGGGCGCGGCGGCCACGGGCGAAATAGCGCAATTTCGTACAATACGCGGCAAAGGCGTCAGCGGCATACTCGACGGCAAGCCGCTGCTGCTGGGCAATGCGGCGCTGATGCAGGATAACGCTGTCGCCCTGCAACAGGCGCAGTCGGATATCGAGCGGCTGTCGCGTCAGGGCGCGACGCCGGTGCTGCTGGCGCAGGACGGCGAGCTTGTCGGCCTGATTGCGCTGCGCGACCAGCTGCGTCCCGAGAGCAAAGCGGCGCTGGCGCGGCTGCGTCAGGCGGGCTACCGCCTGATGATGCTGACCGGCGATCGCGAAGAAACCGCGCGCGCCATTGCGCAGGAGGCGGGCATCGACGAGGTGATCGCCGGCGTGCTGCCGGAAGCGAAGGCGCAAACTATCGCCGCGCTGCAGCAGCAGGGACGCCGCGTCGCCATGGTCGGCGACGGCATCAACGACGCCCCGGCGCTGGCGCAGGCGGATGTCGGCATCGCCATGGGCGGCGGCAGCGACGTGGCGGTGGAAACCGCGCCCATTACCCTGATGCGCGCCGATCTTAACAGCGTCGCCGACGCGCTGGCGCTCTCCAGCGCGACGCTGCTTAATATTCGTCAGAATTTGCTGGGCGCCTTTATCTACAACAGCCTGGGCATTCCGCTGGCGGCGGGCGTGCTCTATCCGCTGACCGGCGCACTGCTCAGTCCGGTAGTGGCGGGCGCGGCGATGGCGCTGTCGTCGATTACCGTGGTCGGCAACGCCAACCGGCTGCTGCGCTTTCGCCCGACGACGCGACAATAGCCGCTAATGCCCTGTTTTTCAGCGGCGGGAATCGCTAGCATGGCGTTTTGACTCAGTAAGGACGGGGCATGACAGGCAGCATATGGCGCAGTGTGCAGGGGCTGGCAGGCAGACTTTTTCCCGCCAGCTATCGCTGGCCAGCCCAGGATATTCGGCTGGACGATCGCCTGCTGCATCTGGTCGGCAGCATTCATATGGGCACGCGCGATATGCAGCCGCTGCCCGCGCGTCTGCTGCGGCAGCTGGATAAAGCGGATGCCTTGATTGTCGAGGCGGATATTACGCAGGGCGGCTCGCCGTTCGACGATATCGACCCGCGCGATCCGCTGGAGACGCGCCTGGCGCCGGACGAGCAGGCGCGGCTGGCGGCGCTGTGCGGCGAACTGCACCTGTCGCTGACGATGTTCGACGCCCTCCCCGCCTGGCAAATCGCGCTGATGCTGCAGGCGCAGCAGGCGCAGCGGCTGGGTCTGCGTCCCGATTACGGCATCGACTTCCAGCTGCTGCAGGCGGCGAAAACGTTGAATAAGCCGGTCATTGAGCTGGAAGGCGCGGAGACGCAAATCGCGCTGCTCAAGTCCCTGCCGGATGACGGCATGGCGCTGCTGAAAGATACGCTGACGCACTGGCATACCAACGCGCGGCTGCTGCAGATGATGGTGAGCTGGTGGCTTGATACGCCGCCGCGTGAGCCGCGCATCGTTTTGCCCTCGACCTTCAGCACGGCGCTCAACGATACGCTAATCGCGCAGCGCAACGCGCAGTGGTGCGATCGGCTGCGAGCCTTGCCGGCGGGGCATTACGTGGTGGCGGTGGGCGCGCTGCATCTCTATGGCGACGAGAATCTGCCTGAGCTTTTACGACGCTAGAAAAAAAAGCAGGCCGGTATTGCTATCGGCCCGTCAAAGAGGAATTTGTTTATGATTTTGGTTATCGCACAGCCTTTCGGCTGGCGCAGGGACCATTCTCACGCAAAGCACAAACTTTCGCCACCATTAATTTATTTAATTTAGGAATGGGATTTTTCCTATAAGGAGAAGTTTATGACGCCTGCCGTAAAACTGCTGGAAAAACAAAAGGTCCCCTTTACTCTTCATCCTTATGAGCATGACAGCCAGGAAACCAGTTTTGGCGACGAAGCAGTGCGCAAACTTAATCTGGACGCGCGGCAGGTCTATAAAACGCTGCTGGTGGCGCTTAACGGCGACGCGAAGCATCTGGCGGTGGCGGTTACGCCGGTCGCCAGCCAGCTCGATTTGAAAAAGGTGGCGAAAGCGTTAGGCGCGAAAAAAGCGGATATGGCCGATCCGCAGCTGGCGCAGCGTGTGACCGGCTATCTGGTCGGCGGCATCAGCCCGCTGGGCCAGAAAAAGCGGCTGCCGACGGTGATCGACCGCTCCGCCGCCGACTTCGCCACGATTTTCGTTTCCGGCGGCAAGCGCGGCCTGGATCTGGAGCTGGCAGCGCAGGATCTGGCGCGCCTGCTCGACGCGCCGCTGGCGGATATCGCGCGACGCGACTAGCTGCGCGGCTGGGCGCAGAGCTGGTCGATCATCCAGCGTCCCGCCGGTCCCGGCGGATTGCGGCGCGACCAGATCGCCTCTACCGCGATTTGCTGCGGCCAGCCCGGCAGCGCCAGTTCCTGCAGTAGCCCATGACCAAACTGCGTAACCAGCCAGCGCGGCAGAACGCTCCAGCCAAATCCCTGCTCCGCCATTTCCAGCAGCAGCAAATAGGTCGGCGCCGACCAGACGCGTCCCGGCGGCGTAATCGCGTGCGGCTCGACCCAGGTGTTGAGCCGCAGCTGGCGCACCTGCTCCAGCGCGCTTTCCGTCAGGCCGGCGTGCTGCGCCAGCGGATGATCGCGATGAATATAGATGGCCATTTCCGCATTGACCTGTAGCCGTGCCACGGCGATATCGGGCGGCAGCGCGGGCTGGGCGCGCACCACGCCCAGATGTACCCGCCCCGCCTGTAGCAGATCCAGCACGTCTTCATCTTCGGCGATCATGCACTCCAGTTCGATCTCCGGGAAACGTGCGTCGAACTGTTTTAATAGCTGCTCATGGTGTTGGGTCTGCCAGAAGTCCGATACGGCGAAGCTGAGGCGCGGCTCGATCCCCTGCGCCAGACGGATAGCCAGCGCGTCGAGCCGCTCGCTGGCAGCCAGGATCTGCTGCACCTGCGCCAGCGCGCCTCTGCCCTGATCGGTCAGGATCGGCTGACGTCCGCTGCGATCGAACAGCTTAAATCCGAGATCGTCCTCCAGTCCGGCAACCGCCATGCTGATCGTTGACTGGCTTTTGCCCAGCGCGCGCGCCGCGGCGGAAAAGGAGCCGCTGCTGACGGTCTGCACAAAAGCCTCTAAGGATTCCGGTGAGTAACGCATTTCATCCATCGCTTTTATCGATAGGTCATCATTTTATCTTATCACCCGGAGATGCCAGAATGCGCGCCTTACTGTTGGAGGTTGATAATGCGTACCCGTTCGCTGAAAGAACGCTTTTTACATGCGCTGGGGTTTGAAACTCTGGCGATCCTCACCGTTTCGCCGCTGGCTGCCTGGGCGATGGATAAGCCGCTGTTTGAGATGGGCGCGCTGGCGCTGATGCTCTCAACCGTCGCGATGCTGTGGAATATGATTTACAACGCCATTTTCGACCGTTTCTGTCCGCCAGGCAGGGTTCATCGCGGCGTGCTGATCCGCGTCCTGCACGCGCTGCTTTTTGAAGGCGGCTTTATTTTGATCGGTTTGCCGATTGCTGCGTGGATGCTCGGCATTTCGCTGTGGCAGGCGTTTCTGCTGGAGGTGGCCTTTTTCCTGTTTTTCCTGCCCTACACCATGGCGTACAACTGGGTGTGGGACAGGCTGCGTCCGCGCTGGTTTGGGCGTAGCGCCTGCGAGGCATGACCTCTCAGGCGGCTACAATATCAAACAGCGGGTAGTATGGACCGAGGAGCAAAGCGTCCCGCGACAGGGATATCGCCAGGGCTTACGGCGCGTTATGCGCCGTTTCCCGTCCCCACGGCCAGAGCCACGCCAGAATCATCTGCGGATAGCTGCGCTTGTGCGACTTTTCACGCGCCTTTTTCTCTGCTTCCGTAAGCCTGTGGATCGCATCCGTCGGCGCATAGTCAGTGGCTTTTAGCGGCGAATGGGCGTTGACATAGTCGCGCAGCACCTCGGCGTCGATATTTCCCGGATTCTGATAGCCCGGATGGGTATCGAGGCGCGGATAGCCGTCGCCGCCTGCGGCGTTAAAGCTGTTGGTCGCCATGCGGTAGGTTTTATTCTCCTGCAGCGGCTGGCCGTTTATCCGCACATCGCTTACCGTGCTGCCGTCCGCCACCAGGCTGACGTGCGCAAACTGCGCAAAGCCGCCCGTATCAGGCTTGATGTTCGCCACCACGTCGAGATATTTCTTCACCTCGGCGCCGGTTAGCGTCACCGACACCACCTGATTGCCGAACGGCTGCACCTGCAGCAGATCGCGCCAGCTCAGCTTGCCTGCCGGCAGCGAGGCGCGAATGCCGCCGCCGCTCATCACCGCGAAGTCCGCCTGGGTTTTCGCCATCTGCGCGCGCAGAATCAGCTGCCCGAGATTGGTCTGGGTAAAACGCACCTGCTCGCGCTCGCCGTCAAACGGCCCCGCCGCGCTGCCGACGGCGACGTTCAGACGTGCCTCGGCTCGTTTCTGATAAGGCATCAGCAGCTTCATCATGGCGGTATTTTTCGGGATCTCCTGCTGATACGTCAGCCAGGTCTCGCTGCCGTCAGCGTTTTTGATCTGATGCTTGAGGTTGACCGGCACCAGCGCGTAGGACTCCAGCGCCACCTCGCCGTTGCGCCAGGTAAAATCGCCGCGTCCCACATATTCGCCCCACTGCCCCGCCTGCATGATCCACACGCCGTTCTGCTTGTCTGGCTGGCAGGCTGCGCCTGGCTGCCAGGCCTTTACTCGTTCGTTCTCTTTCGCCATGCAAAGCGTATCGTGCGAATGGCCGCCGACGATCATCGCGACGGTGCCGGGCGGCAGGCTGCGCGCCAGCGTCACGTCGCCAGGCGCGTTGCTGCCGTGCTCGCCGTTGTCGTCATAGCCGAGATGGCTCAGCACCACGATAACGTCAGGCTTCTCGCCTGCGCGTAGCTCCGCCACCGCTTTTTCCGTTTCGCTCACCGGATCGCGGAACTCGATATCGCGCAGATGCGCCGGATTCGCCAGCTTAGCGGTATCGGGCGTCGCCAGGCCCAGCACGGCGATCTTCAGCCCCATACGATTGAAAATCGCCCAGGGTTTGAAGAGCCGCTGGCCGGTGCTTTTCTGGTAGAGGTTAGCGGCGAGAAAAGGAAAACGCGCCCAGCTCTCCTGCTTGCGCAGCACCTCGAGCGGATGGTCGAACTCGTGATTGCCGAGCGCCATAGCGTCATAGCCGATCAGGTTCATGCCGCGAATATCGGGCTCCGCCTCCAGCGCGTCCGACTCTGGCACGCCGGTGTTGACGTCGCCCGCCGAGAGGATCAGCGCGCCGCCGCCTTTGGCCTGCACGTCGTAGCGCAGCGTATCCATTAAGGTCTTTTGCGCCGCCAGACCATATTCGCCCTGCGCGCTGTACCAGAAATGACCGTGCTGGTCGTTGGTGTGGAGAACGCTAAAGCGGTAAGTGCGATCCGGCTCGGCAGCCTGAGAAAGCAAGGGGGTCAGCGCCAGCAGCGCAAGGCCGGTGGTAGCCCATCGTGATAACAGCAAAGCCTGTCTCCTTATTTTAAGCAGTCCCGTTCCGGGTGGTGTCAGCATGCTGACCCACTGTGTCGCATATTCCACTGTTTAACTCAAGATGAAACACCGCTATCGCTGGCACTGAATTACTTTTAACACTCATCGCCAAAGAAGAACCGAAGCGCTAAAGCTGGCGCAAAGCTCTGCCTGAGGTCGGCTGGCGCCCTTCGGCACGCATTCCAGCGCGATAGTGGTCATCAGAACGCCATTTTTCAGGAGGATATTGTTATTACGCGCCGCGCAATCTTGCTTCTTTACGGCTCAGATTGAAGAAAACAGAGAAAAACAGCGATTCGACTCCGCTTTCCTCTTATTTTCAAACTTTTTTCTTATTATCCCGCAAATAGCACAGCGAAAATTAGCACATTGCCTTAAACTTAATTGTTACAGGCAGATACATTTGCACACAAGGAGACAGGCATGCATCACACCACACCGCTGATCACCACCATCGTCGGGGGGCTGGTCCTGGCGTTTCTCCTTGGCATGCTCGCACAGCGGCTACGCATTTCGCCGCTGGTCGGCTATTTGCTGGCGGGCGTGCTGGCTGGACCTTTTACGCCGGGCTTTGTCGCCGATACCAATCTTGCGCCGGAGCTGGCGGAGCTGGGCGTTATTCTACTGATGTTCGGCGTCGGGCTGCACTTTTCGCTGAAGGACTTAATGGCGGTAAAGAGTATCGCCATTCCCGGCGCGGTGGCGCAGATCGCCGTCGCCACGCTGCTGGGAATGGGCCTCTCCGCCTGGCTGGGCTGGTCGCTGATGACCGGGCTGGTGTTCGGTCTCTGTCTCTCCACCGCCAGCACCGTGGTGCTGCTGCGCGCGCTGGAAGAGCGGCAGCTGATTGACAGCCAGCGCGGCCAGATCGCTATCGGCTGGCTGATTGTCGAGGATCTGGTGATGGTGCTGACGCTGGTGCTGCTGCCCGCCATTGCCGGCATGCTGGAACAGGGCAACGCCAGCCCGCAGCTGCTGGCGTGGGATCTGCTGCTCACCATCGGCAAGGTCGCCGCCTTTATGGTGCTGATGATGGTGGTGGGCCGCCGCGTAGTGCCATGGATCCTGGCGAAAAGCGCCGCCACCGGCTCGCGCGAGCTCTTCACCCTGGCAGTGCTGGCGCTGGCGCTCGGCATCGCCTTCGGCGCAGTGGAGTTTTTCGACGTCTCTTTCGCCCTCGGCGCTTTCTTCGCCGGCATGGTGCTGAACGAGTCAGAGCTGAGCCATCGCGCCGCCCACGATACGCTGCCGCTGCGCGACGCCTTCGCGGTGCTCTTTTTCGTCTCGGTAGGCATGCTGTTTGATCCGATGATCCTGGTGGAGCAGCCGCTGGCGGTGCTGGGCGCGCTGGTGATTGTGGTGCTGGGCAAATCTGTCGCCGCCTGGCTGCTGGTGACGCTGCTGGGCCATTCGCGCCGCACCGCGCTGACTATCTCTGTCAGCCTGGCGCAGATCGGCGAATTCGCCTTTATTCTGGCCGGACTCGGCATCTCCCTCAACCTGCTCAGCAGCGAGGGGCGTAACCTGGTGCTGGCGGCGGCGATCCTCTCGATTATGCTCAACCCTATCTTGTTCAGCCTGCTGGAGCGATTCCTGGCGAGGAGCGAAAGTCGTCAGGCGCAGGCGCAGGAAGAGGCGGTTGAGGAGGAGAAGCAGATTCCGGTGGATATCTGCCATCACGCGGTCATCGTCGGCTATGGCCGGGTCGGCAGCCTGCTGGGCCAGAAGCTGCTGGAGGCGGACGTGCCTTTCGTCGTCGTGGAGAACTCGCGCGCGCGCGTCGAGGCGCTGCGCGAACAGGGCATTCGCGCGGTGCTCGGCAATGCGGTGCGCGCCGAAACCATGGAGCTGGCGCGGCTCGACTGCGCGCGCTGGCTGCTGCTGACCATTCCCAACGGCTTCGAGTCGGGCGAGATCGTCACCACCGCGCGCGAGAAGTTTAACGACATCGAGATTATCGCGCGCGCGCACTACGACGATGAAGTGGAATACATTATGGCGCGCGGCGCCACGCGCGTCGTGATGGGCGAGCGCGAGATCGCCAGCAGCATGCTGCATATGCTGGAGGCGGAGATCGCCGAGCGCCCTATCGTACGAGAGTGCCCGATTTAAGCTGCAGAGGCAGAGCGCCGTTTTACCACGGCGCTCGCGCGGAAAGAAAGCAGGCTCCGGCAGGCGCCTGCCCTCTTCCTGCAAGGCTTAACGATCCCAGTAGGACTCTTCCAGGCTGTCTTCGCGCTCCGGCAGGCCGCGCGTCAGACGCGGCGAATGCTGGTTAAGCACCTGATAGCTGACGCGGTTGGCATATTTGCACACCTGCGCCAGCGACGAATAGGTCAGGTATTCGCGCGCATGCTTGCTGGAATTCGGCACTTTTTGCCGATGGTAGTTATTCGCCGTGATGTCGTGCAGCAGCGCCGCCAGCGCGCCGTCGCCCGCGCCGTTGGTGTTCATGATTTTCTCCGGTCCGCCCATATAGGGCGCAATATGGGAGAAGATGCGCAGCGGCTGCTCGCACTCCTGCTGACGCATGGCGCGGCTGAACTCATACTGGTTGAACTCCGCGATCGCGCCAGGCAGCAGCGGATGATTGGTTTTGCGCTTGAACGCTTCCTCGGTGTAGCCCGCCATATAGAGGCCGGTCGGACCGGCGGTGCAGAGCACCAGATCGACCCACTCCAGCGCCATATCGGCCGCGCGCAGCGGATCCGATTCCCCGGTCAGCGCCAGCGCCTCCTCTTCGTTCATCGCCACGATAGTGACGTGGTCGCGCAGGAAGTCGCGCCAGAACTGCGGGTTGTCGCCGATGACATACTTCGTGCCCAGCGTCAGCACCACCGGCACGTTGTGGCGTTTCGCGTACTTGATCGCCTGCAGGGTGGCCTGCGGCATCGGCTCGCCTTCGCCGCAGCGCACCAGGTAAGAGGTGAGCACCAGCGCTGACGCGCCGGCGATGACCGCTTCGGGAATGCTTTCGGCGCGCAGCTGGTTCATCTGCCCGGGACTGATGGCGAAGGTACGTTCGCCCTGCTCGCCGATCAGGGTAAAGCAGCGGCCAATGGCGCCGTCGACGCCCTGCAGATAGTTGAGATCGACCCGGCTGGAGGTGTTGCAGAGGTAGCGATAGGCGTAACCGCCGATCTGAATATTGCTGCACATCACGCCGAGCAGCACCGACCGGTCATCGGCCAGCACCGAGTAGTTGTGCAGCGTGTTGCCGATGGTGCCGCCGGCGAACTGATGGCTAATCAGGTTATCGCGCAGCAGCTCGTGGTAGAGCGCTTCGGCAACGTCGTCGGCGATCACTAAGGAGTGCCCGGCGCTCAGGCCGTAGCGAACCAGAAAGGCTTCATCGACTTTGGCTTCGATATCCACCAGCGTCTGATCGATTCCCACGACCCAGCTGCCCTCTTCCACCTCCTGCGAGGCGGCGTGCAGCAAGGGATCGCGAGCGCTAACGGGAAAATAGTGTTTGGATTTGCGTTTGCCGGGAAATTTCATGATGGGCGCCGTCAGAAAAACAGGCGGAGGATGATAGCACATTCTCCGCCGCGGCTTTAACGACGCGCGTTGACCAGCTGCACCATCATCTCGATGTGGGCCGCGTCGGCGTTGAGCGCCGGGATATATTCGAACTTTTCGCCGCCGCCGTGCAGGAAGAACTCGCGGTTCTGCTCGTTGATCTCCTCCAGCGTCTCCAGGCAGTCAGAGGCAAAACCCGGACTCATCACCTGCACATGCTTAATGCCCTTTTTCGCCAGACCCTGCATGGTTTCGTCAGTGTAGGGCTGCAGCCAGGGCTCGCGGCCAAAGCGCGACTGGAAGGTCATCATAATTTGGTCGTCGCGCAGGCCCAGCGCCTGCTGCAGCAGCACCGTGGTATCGGCGCAGCGCAGCGGGTAGTCGTCGCCCTCTCTGGCGAAGCGCTGCGGAATGCCGTGATAGGAGAGCACCAGCAGGTCCGGCTGGCCGTGGGCCGCGAAAGAGCGCTCGACAGACTCTTTCAGCGCGGCGATATAGGCCGGATGTTCGGCGTAGTCGCGAATAAAATTGATATCCGGCAGGGTACGCGCGGTTTTGAAGGCGCTGTAGAGACCATCCCACACCGCCGCCACCGTGGAGCAGGAGAACTGCGGGTAGAGCGGCAGCACGATCAGGCGCGTGACGCCCTGCGCCATCAGGCTGTCCACCGCGCTCTGCAGGCTGGGGTTGCCGTAGCTCATCCCCAGCGCCACCGGCATATCGACGCGCGCCGCCAGCGCCTCGCGCTGCTGCTTGCTATAGACCATCAGCGGCGAGCCGCCTTCCATCCAGACGGAGGCGTAGAGCTTCGAGACGCGCGGCGAGCGAAACGGCAGAATGACGCCATTGAGGATCGGCCACCAGAGCCAGCGCGGCGTATCGACGACGCGAGGATCGCTGAGAAACTGTTTCAGATAGCGCTTTACAGCGGGAGTTGTGGGGGCGTCTGGCGTACCGAGATTAACCAGTAACACGCCGGGCTTGTCTTGCCTCATTGTTATTCCTTGATAGCGGAGATGCGTGAAAACAGGAGGAATTGTAGCGGAAAGCGGGAGAGGGAAAAGCAATTACTGCAAAAGGGGCTGGCACTGCCAGCCCCAACGGCGTTAGCCGAGAATGCGCGCCAGCTGCTTGCTGACCTCGGCGACCGGCTGGGTGCCGTCGATTTTGTGGTAAGCGGTGTTGCCCGCTTCCGCTTCTTTGCTGTAGTAGGCGATCAGCGGCGCGGTCAGCTGATGGTATTCCACCAGACGCTTGCGCACGGTCTCTTCCTGATCGTCTTTACGCGTGGTCAGCTCTTCGCCGGTGACGTCGTCCTGACCTTCCACCTTCGGCGGATTGTATTTTACGTGATAAACGCGGCCCGACGGCGCATGCACGCGGCGGCCGACGATGCGATCGACGATCAGCTCGTCAGGCACCGCGAACTCCAGCACGCTGTCAATTTTGATGCCCGCTTCTTTCATCGCGTCCGCCTGCGGGATGGTGCGTGGGAAACCGTCCAGCAGAAAACCGTTTTTGCAGTCTTCCTGCGCGATACGCTCTTTTACCAGCGCGATAACCAGCTCGTCAGTGACCAGTTTACCGGCGTCCATGATGGCTTTCGCCTGGTTGCCGAGCTCGGTGCCGGCTTTAACCGCCGCACGCAACATATCGCCCGTGGAGATTTGCGGAATGCCGTATTTCTCCATGATGAACTGAGCCTGAGTGCCCTTACCTGCGCCCGGAGCACCGAGCAGAATAATACGCATTGCGTAAATCCCCTTGCGAATCGCATTGATCAATCTAGAAGGCGAAGACCATACCATTATGACCCGCTCACCACAAGAAAGGCGCGGCTTCCTTGCCGGCAACGGCAGCCCGTTTCTCCATAAACGGCGACGGGCAGGCACGGCTACTCGCTTTTTTCAGATTCGCCGCCAGGATTGAACAGCGCCTGAACGCGCCTGAGGATGTGCGGCGTCAGGTTGGTTTGCTTGCGCGCGCCGCCGCGCTGGGTGGCGCGCACCAGCAGATAGCCCTGCTGCGGCCACAGCTCCAGATCGCTGGCGGGACTTAGCGCGGCCAGCAGCCTCGGCGGCAGCGAAAAGCTGGCGAACGGCATGCCCGGCGTATGGCTGGAGATGAGCGGCTGCGGCGCATTAAGACTGATCGCCTCGACGCTGGCGTGATTGTAAGGACGCCAGCCCTGCTCGCGCAGACGGCCCAGCGCGGCCAGCACCGGCGCCGCCAGCGGCAGGCCCTGTTCGAACAGGCGCAGCTCGCTGCGTACCAGGGTGCTGAAGTCGGCGGTGCGCAGCGCCACCAGCACCAGGCCGCCCGGCAGATCGGCATGGCGGTCGAGACGCGCCACGAAGAGGCCGGCGTGAGCGATCACCACTTCATGCAGCACGCTGGCGAAGCTTTCGCTGGCGTCGACCACGCCCTGCTGCATGGCCGCTTGCAGCGGCCGCACGCGACCTTGCGGCAGCGCGACGTGGGCGACGAAATTGATATTCCCGGCCATCAGCGGCACGGCAGGCAAGACGTTCAGCTCCGTCACAGGATAGTGGGTAGCGTAGCGCGTCTGGTTGCGCGCCTGCTCCTGACGCAGAAACAGCTGGGAAAGCAGGATGCGCGCCACGTGCAGCGAAGGGGCGAAGAACAGATCATACTGCTCCAGCCGGTAATGCCGTGACAACAGGGTGCGTAACCGGTCTCGCGCCTCGGAAGGTCGATCGGCCCAGGGATGAAATGCCATCGCGTCGTGGTTCTCTTTTATCGGTCAGGTGATGGCGGCAACAGCAGACCAGGCATAGCTTTGCCTGGCAGTCAACCCGCTATAATCAGCGGGCCAGGTTAGCGGAATGCGGCTGGACTTTAAAATGATATAAACTGACAATCCCTGTTAGGTTTTTACACAGGGGATGAGTATGACCCGGCTACCTCCGCTAAGGGCGCTGCACCATTTTCACCAGGCGGCGCTGCATAGCAGCTTTAGCGTGGCGGCCGAGCACCTGCACGTTACGCACAGCGCCGTAAGCCATCAGATTCGTCAGCTGGAGAGCTGGATGGGCAAGCCGCTTTTCGTGCGCACCAACGGACGCGTAAAGTTAACCTCGCACGGCGAGCGTCTGCTGCTCAGCTGTCAAAAAGCCTTTAGCGAACTCTCCACCACCTGCGCCAGCATTCGCACCGGCATGCGCCATCATCTCAGCCTCTCCTGCGCGCCGAGCTTTTTGTCGCAGTGGCTGATCCCGCGCATCAGCACCTTTTATCAGCGCTATCCCGATATCGAGATCCACTTTCAGGGGCAGATGGAGCTAAGCCAGCTGCGCAGCGAGCATATCGACGTGCTGATCCTCAGCTATGAGCAGCCGCCCGAAGGGGATATCGACGCGACGCTGATCGGCGACGACTATCTTGGACCGCTCTGCGCGCCGCTGTTCGCCTCGCGCTTTCGCTGCGCGCAGGATCTCGCTACGCTTCCCCTGCTGCACGTCGATACGCGCCTGCACGCCTGGGCGGAGTGGGCGAAAAACGCCGAGGTGCGCGGCAATTTCTGGTCAGGTAAGCATTTCGACAATTTGACGCTCGGCATTCAGGCGGCGAAAAACGGACTGGGCGTGATTGTGGCGCCGCGGCTTCTGGTGCGCAAAGAGCTTGAAGAGGGAACGCTGATCGCCCCGCTCGGCTTTGTGCGCGCCGATCGCGCGACCTGGATGATGACCAAGGAGTCGCGGCGCAACGACGGGGAGATTACGCTGTTTCGCGACTGGCTGCGCGAGGCGGCGCAGCAGTAAGATCATACAGGCCACCCGCGACCGCATCGCTGTAAAAAAAGGCCGATGCATACGCACCGGCCTTCATGTCTGTAGCTGCGAGCTTACGCAGATAGCGCTGACCGATCGCAAAGTCGCTATTCGCATCCCTGCCGCTCGGCCCGCGACATCCTTGTCGCGGTACGCTTTGCTCTTCGGTCAGCGCTACCTGCGTTTTAGCAGACGCGTCGTCTGGAATAATCAGACATTGAGCGTTACTTAAGCCGTCAGCAGCTGATTCATTCGACGGATAAACTGGTTAGGATCGTCCAGCGTGCCGCGTTCAGCCAGCAGCGCCTGATCCAGCAGCAGCTCGACCCATTCGCCGAAGCGCGCGTCGTCCTGGGTATCCGCCACGCGTTTCACCAGCTGGTGGTCCGGGTTGATCTCGAAGATATACTTCACTTCCGGCACCGCCTGGCCCGCCGCGGCGAACAGTTTCGCCATCTGGGTACTCATCTCGTTGGCGTCGGTGGTAACGATAGCGGGCGTATCGGTCAGACGATGCGTCAGACGCACCTCTTTCACGCGGTCACCCAGCAGCGTTTTCACACGATCCACGAACGGCTCCAGCGCCTTCTCCGCCTCTTTCTGCTCTTCGCTCTCTTCATCCGCCAGCTTGCTCAGCGACTCGTCTGCCTTGCTGACCGACTGGAACGCCTTGCCGTCGAACTCGGTAAGATAGCTCATCATCCACTCGTCGATGCGATCGGAGAGCAGCAGCACCTCGATGCCTTTCTTGCGGAACAGCTCCAGATGCGGGCTGCTCTTCGCGGCGGCGTAGCTGTCGGCGGTGATGTAGTAGATCTTCTCCTGACCTTCCACCATGCGGCTCACGTACGCCTCCAGCGACACATTCTGCTCGGCGCTGTCGTTGTGCGTCGAGGCAAAGCGCAGCAGCTTCGCGATCGCTTCCTGATTGGCGCTGTCTTCCGCCGGGCCCTCTTTCAGCACCAGACCAAACTCTTTCCAGAAGGTCTGGTATTTCTCGGCGTCGTCTTTGGCCAGCTTCTCCAGCATCTGCAGCGTGCGCTTCGTCAGCGCGCCGCGCAGGGTCTGGGTGACGCGGCTGTCCTGCAGGATCTCGCGCGACACGTTCAGCGGCAGATCGCTGGAATCGATCAGGCCGCGCACGAAGCGCAGGTAGTTCGGCATAAACTGCTCGGCGTCATCCATAATAAAGACGCGCTGCACATAGAGCTTCAGGCCGTGCTTGTGATCGCGATTCCACATATCGAACGGCGCGCGCGACGGGATATAAAGCAGGCTGGTGTACTCCTGCTTGCCCTCGACGCGGTTGTGGCTCCAGATGGCGGGATCGCTAAAGTCGTGCGCGATATGCTTATAGAACTCGTTGTACTCTTCGTCGCTGATGTCAGACTTGTTGCGCGTCCACAGCGCCTGGGCTTTGTTGATCTTCTCCCAGGTGGTGGTGTCGTTCTCTTCGTCTTTGCTTTCAATCTCTACCGGCAGCGCGATGTGATCGGAATATTTGCCGATAATGCTGCGCACGCGCCAGGCGTCGAGGAACTCATCTTCGCCTTCGCGCAGATGCAGCGTAATCTCGGTGCCGCGATCGGCTTTGGTGATATCGGCGATGGTATATTCGCCTTCGCCCGCCGACTCCCAGAATACGCCTTCATCAGCCGCCGCGCCGGCCGCACGGGTGCGCACCGACACTTTGTCCGCCACGATGAACGCCGAGTAGAAACCGACGCCGAACTGGCCGATCAGCTGGCTGTCTTTCGCCTGGTCTGAGCCCAGCGATTCAAGGAAAGATTTGGTGCCGGATTTGGCGATGGTGCCCAGGTTCTCAATCACCTCGTCGCGACGCATGCCGATACCGTTGTCCGACAGCGTCAGGGTGCGTTTGTCCTTATCCACAGAGAGACGCACGCGCAGCTCGCCGTCGCCTTCATAGAGGCTGGCGTCCGACAGCGCGCGGAAGCGCAGCTTGTCGGCGGCGTCCGAGGCGTTGGAAATCAGCTCGCGCAGGAAAATCTCTTTGTTTGAATAGAGGGAATGGATCATCAGATGCAGAAGCTGTTTTACCTCTGACTGAAAGCCACGCGTCTCTTGTCCTTTCATGGTCATTGTTACCTCAACGGAATCAGGTTGAACGAACGTTGAGGTTGATGTGGGGATGGTGCGGAAAATTTCAAGCCGACGTCGTTAACGACGTCGGCAAGCGTTCAGAAAGTAATCTTGTGGCGTCCCGCCAGCGAGTGGGAGAGCGTGGTGCCGTCTACCATCTCCAGCTCGCCGCCAACCGGCACGCCGTGAGCGATGCGGCTGGCTTCGACGCCGTACTGGCCGCAGAGCTCGGCGATATAGTTGGCGGTCGCTTCGCCCTCAACCGTAGGGTTGGTGGCGAGGATCACCTCTTTCAGGGGCTCTTTCTCCAGCCGCTGCTCAAGTCGATCCAGCCCGATATCCTGCGGGCCGATGCCGTCCAGCGGGGAAAGATGGCCCATCAGCACAAAGTAGCGACCGGCGAACTGGCCGGTCTGCTCGATGGCGTGAATATCCGCCGGGCTCTCCACCACGCAGATTAGCCCATTCTGCTGACGCCGGGGATTGGCGCAAATGGTGCAAATTTCCTGCTCGGTGAAGGTGCGGCAGTCGGCGCAGTGGCCGATTTCGGACATGGCGCGCGTTAACGCCTGCGCCAGCCGCATGCCACCGCTGCGATCGCGCTGCAGCAGCTGAAACGCCATGCGCTGCGCCGACTTCGGCCCAACGCCGGGCAGGCAGCGCAGCGCCTCCATCAGAGATTCAAGCAGTGGACTGGTTTGCATCAGAACGGCATCTTGAAGCCGGGCGGCAGCTGCATGCCCGAGGAAACAGAGGCCATTTTCTCTTTCTGCGTTTCGTCGATACGGCGAGCGGCATCGTTGAATGCGGCGGCGACCAGATCTTCCAGCATATCTTTGTCATCTTCCAGCAGGCTGGGATCGATCTCCACGCGGCGGCAGTTGTGCGCGCCGTTGATGGTGACTTTCACCAGGCCCGCGCCCGATTCGCCGGTCACTTCCAGCGCGGCGATCTCTTCCTGCACTTTGGCCATTTTGTCTTGCATCTGCTGGGCCTGCTTCATCAGGTTGCCCAGTCCGCCTTTACCAAACATAGTTTTCTCTCTCAGCTAAGGCCGCATCGCTATCCATAAGACAGCGGCAGCGTGGTCAAACGGGTCGGATACTCTCTTCATCCAGATCGGCGTCGAAGAACCGGCGCAGCGTCTGGATGTGGGTATCACTAATGATAGACTGGCGCGCCTGCGCCAGCTTCTCTTCATAAATGGCCTGTCGCCACTCGAGTGGCGTCAATACCGCAGGATTATCATCTTCAATGATAGTCAATTCAACGGACTGACCGGCGGCGTCGCTCAGCGCGGCCGCCAGCACCTGCTGCGCCGACGCGGAGTTCAGGTGACGCTGCGTGGAGCGCAAATGCAGGCAGACGCCCTGCTCCGTGCGCTCTTTCCAGGCGTTCAGCGCCAGCTGCTGCACCAGCTTCGGCAGCGGCAGCGCGGCGATTTCCGCCGCCCAGGGATCGCGCTGCTGCGCTTCTTCCATCAGGCGCGCCGCCAGCTCAGGGGTTTTCTCATGCTCAAGCGCCGAACGCAAGGCTTTTGGCGTCGCCACCGGTTCGGGCGCCGCCTCGACCGGCGACTGCGCTTTCCAGCGATACGCCTCTTTTTTCGCCGGCGCCGTCTCGCGCGGACGCGCCGCCTGCGCGCGTTCGGTGACGGAGGCCAGGCGCTCCAGCGCGGAGGTAGCCGGCCGCGTCAGGGACGCTGCCGGCTCACTCTTTTTTGGTTTGCTGGCCCCCTGGCGCAGCAGCTGGGTGCGCGCCTGCAGGAGCTGGCTGGTGGTATCGGAAAACGAGCCGTCAGGCGCGGCGGCCGGCGGTGCCGCGACCGGCGGCGCGACCCGTTCCTGTGGCGGCGCGGGCGGCGCCATCTGCGGCTGCGCGGCGGCGACATGCTGCTGCGGCGCGACGGCGTGCGTCTGCGGCGGCGCGACTGCGGCGGACGGCTCCGCCTGCGGCGTCATGGTTGGGCGCGCTGCCGGTTCGGCAATCGCCGTTTGCGGATGGAACGCCAGCGCGCGCAGCAGGGTCATTTCGACGCCCATGCGGCGGTCGGGTGCCAGCGGCAGATCTTTGCGCCCCATCAGCAGCGTCTGATAGTAGAGCTGAACGTCGGCGGGCGGCACCACGCGCGCCAGTTCGCGCAGGCGCGGCGCGTGGCTCTCTTCTTCATCGCTGATCGAGCCGGGCAGCAGCTGCACCATGGCGATGCGGTGCAGCAGACGCAGCATCTCCACCAGCAGCGCTTCCCACTCCACGCCGCGCGACGCGGCCTGGTTGAGCAGCGTCATCACCTGCTCGCCGCTGCCGTCTACCAGCGCCTCGATCAGGCCCAGCGGCTGCTCATCGTCCAGCGTGCCGAGCATCTGGCTGACCACGAGGCTGCTGACTACGCCCTGCCCCATCGCGATCGCCTGATCGGCCAGGCTAAGCGCGTCGCGCATGCTGCCGTCGGCGGCGCGCGCCAGCAGCTGCAGCGCGCGCGGTTCGTTTTCGATCTGCTCCTGCTGCAGCACATAGTCGAGCTGCTTGCGGATCAGTTCGACGTCCAGCGCCTTGAGATGAAACTGCAGGCAGCGGGAGAGGATCGTCACCGGCAGCTTTTGCGGATCGGTGGTAGCCAGCAGGAATTTAACGTGCGACGGCGGCTCTTCAAGCGTTTTCAGCAGCGCGTTGAAGCTGTGGCGCGACAGCATATGCACTTCGTCGATCAGATAGACCTTAAAGCGGCCGCGCGCGGGGGCATACTGCACGTTGTCCAGCAGATCGCGCGTGTCTTCCACCTTGGTGCGCGAGGCGGCGTCGATCTCGATCAGATCGACGAAGCGGCCCTGTTCGATCTCGCGACAGTTGTCGCACTGGCCGCACGGCGTGGCGGTGATGCCGGTTTCGCAGTTGAGTCCCTTCGCCAGCAGGCGCGCGATGGTGGTTTTGCCCACGCCGCGCGTGCCGGAGAAGAGATAAGCATGATGGAGACGTCCCAGTGACAGTCCATTCGCCAGCGCGGTCAGGACATGTTCCTGACCGACAACGTCAGCAAATGCCTGAGGACGCCATTTTCGCGCAAGTACCTGATAGCTCATGTGGATTCGATCACTGGATGTGGTTGGAAAGATGAGCGCAGACGCGCTGCAACCCCTGTATATCGTTGCAGTAGTTTAACAGCGACGGCGGGCATTGCCTATCACTTGCTGGCCTCGCGCGCGGCGAGGCCATCGTCACTTAGTGACCCGGGAAGTTGACCAGGCTGTAGCAGTTGACGCCCAGCGCTTTCAGGCGAGATTCGCCGGTCAGATCGAAGAGGTTAATCACGAACGCGGCGTCTTTGACCTCGCCGCCTGCGCGGCGGATCAGCTTGACCGTGGCTTCGATGGTGCCGCCGGTCGCCAGCAGATCGTCTACCACCAGTACCACGTCGCCAGGCTTAATGGCGTCTTTATGCAGCTCGAGCGCATCGGTGCCATATTCCAGCTCGTAGGATTCGCTGAAGGTCTCGCGTGGCAGTTTGCCAGGTTTGCGCACCGGCACGAAGCCGACGCCTAATCCCAGCGCGACCGGCGCGCCGAACAGGAAACCGCGCGCTTCGGTGCCGACGACTTTGGTAATGCCACGATCGCGGTAGCGCTCAACGAGCAGCGCGATGGTCGCGGCGTAGGCTTGCGGATCTTCCAGCAGGCTGGTGACGTCGCGGAAGAGGATCCCGGGTTTCGGGTAATCCGGAATGCTTTTAATGCTCTCTTTAATGAATTCAAGCTGCTGCGCAGTTGCGGTCATAATGTTACGCCTGGTAAAAACTTTATATCGCGCAGCTTCCATAGCGTCAGATTCCAAAATGAATCAGACGCAGAGAGTAAAAAAAGGGAAGCCACGCACGAAGATGCCCAAATCTAAGCAAATGGCCGGCTAAATGCAACCTTATCGCGGCGGCGCGCGATCGTCGGGCGATTCGGCCACCACAGGAATACGCCACATCATCAACAGCAAAAAGCAGAGCATTACGCCAAGAAAAAGGCGCACCCACAGAATTTTCACCAGCCAGATCGAAACGCAAAAGGTCACCAGCGTCAGCGCCATGGCGCGCCCTTTCGCGCCCCGCGGCATCGCGCGGTGGCGCTGCCAATGGCGCAGATAGCGGCCAAACGGCGAGCGCCATAGCAGCCAGTGGTGAAAGCGCGGCGACGATCGGGCGAAGCACCAGGCCGCCAGCAGCACGAATGGCGTGGTCGGTAATAATGGTAATACAATGCCCAGCGCGCCGAGTATGATAGCCAGCCAGCCGAGAGTCAGCAGTAAAATACGTTGCATAGCCTTGCCTGAATCCTTTGCATGCGCGCTACGTTAGCACAGATAAGGAAAAGATAATGGCGGACGCCACCACACAACAGCGCCTGGCCGCCTGCCTGGCGGCGCTTAAAACGCAGATCGCGCGCCATCCCGACGGCCACTGCCGCACGCCGCGCTTCGACCGCCAGCTGTTTACCGCCAGCGGCACGCGGCTGGCGGACTATCTGCAGGAGATTGAACGCAATCTGCAGCTGCTCTGCGCCTCGTCGAATGCGCAAGAGCGCGTCTGGCTGGCGGAGAAGCTGGTGAATCAGATTGCCGCCCTGCAGCGCGAAGCGAACACGCAGCAGCTGCGCCCGCGCCGCGAACGGCCCGCGGCGACGCCGCGCCAGCAGAAGCTGGCGGAATACCGCGAATATGAGCGGCGGCTGCAGGCGATGATCGACCAGCGCGAACAGCGGCTGGCGCTGGCGGAGAGCCTGGCGGCGCAGCAGCAGTTGAAGCAGGATCTCGAGGTGCTGGAGGGCCGCATGGCGCGCTGTCGTCAGGCGATTCATGCGGTGAACTGGGCGCTTTCGCTGCGCGGCGACGCTCTCTGACGCCTATACTTAGCGCCTTCTGTTCAGGAGCCTGAAATGGGAATCATCGCCTGGATTATCACGGGAGCGGTCGCGGGCTGCCTGAAGCGACGCTTTTTCCCCGGACGCCCCGGCGGCCTTGTCGCCACGCTGGTGCTGGCGGTAATCGGCGCGCTGGTCGGCGGCTACATCGCCAGCTATTTCGAGCTTGGCTCGCTGGCCACGCTGCATCCCGCCGCACTCGGCATCGCGCTGACCGGCGCGTTACTTATGCTGCTGGTAGCGGCGAAACTGCGTATATAAGGAATGAGAATGTCACTGGAAAACGCGCCTGACGAGATAAAACTGGCGGTAGATTTGATTCAGCTGCTGGAAGAGAACCGCTTGCCAGCCGACACCGTGCTGGCGGCGCTGGCGATCGTGCAGCGCGACTTCGAGAAAAAGCGCGACGCGGAGCGTCAGGCCTGATGCGACGCGGTTAACGTCGGGCTCAGACGCAGCATATCGATAAAGGCTTCGACGATTTGCGGCGCGCTCGCGGCCAGGTCGAAGCTCTCCGGCGTAAACAGCCAGCTCTCCATCATGCCGTTGACGTAGCCCCGCATCAGCAGCGCCGCCTGGCGAGTATTGAGCGTGACGGGTAATTGCCCTGCCTCAATGCACTCTTTCAAAACATCTTCTATTTTGTCATAGCACTCTGACAGCAGGCTTTGCTGCATGATTTGCAGTGCGGCCATTTCGCCGACGAACTCGCACTTATGGAAGATGATCTCCATCAGCGCGCGGCGTTGCGGATCCTTTGCTGTCGCTTCAAAGATATAGATCAGCATCGCGCGCAATACAGAAAGTGGATCGCCAGGGTATTTTGTCTGATACTCAAGTTCCACATCATCAAGCCCAGCGTCGGTGCGCAGCCAGATTTCGTGTAACACATCGGCTTTATTTTTAAAGTGCCAGTAAATAGCGCCCCGCGTTACGCCAGCCGCTGCGGCAATATCCGCAAGCGAGGTGGCGGAAACGCCCTGGCAGGAAAATAACGCAAGGGCGGCATCAAGAATTTGATGACGCGTTTCAAGTGCTTGGGCTTTGGTTTTTCGTGCCATAGGGAGCTTTTTTTACAAACTGGCAAGTTTACATACATTTGTGAATGTATGTACCATAGCACGACCCGGGTTTTAGCGCAGCAATGGGTTTATCGGTTTGTGATCCATTGATCAATTGATATCGGACACTAGAGGTTTATTTATGAATAAAAACAGAGGATTAGCGCCTCTGGCGGCCGTCCTGATGCTTTCAGGCAGCTTTGTGTTAACAGGATGTGATGATAATAAATCCCAGCAAGCCGCCCAGCAGCACCCGCCGGAAGTGGGCGTTGTCACCCTTAAAAGCGAACCCCTGAAGATCACCACGGAGCTGCCGGGCCGTACCTCCGCCTATCGCGTGGCTGAAGTGCGCCCTCAGGTTTCCGGTATCATTCTGAAGCGTAATTTTGTGGAAGGCAGCGATATTAAAGCGGGCGAATCGCTTTATCAGATCGATCCTGCCACCTACCAGGCAAGCTACGACAGCGCGAAAGGCGATCTGGCGCAGGCGGAAGCCAACGCCCGCATCGCGCAGCTGACGGTTAACCGCTACAAGCCGCTGCTTGGCACCAAATATATCAGCCAGCAGGATTACGATAACGCCGTCGCTACTGCCGCGCAGAACGCCGCCGCGGTGCAGGTTGCGAAAGCGAACGTCGAAACCGCCCGTATTAATCTGGCCTACACCAAAGTGACCTCGCCTATCAGCGGTCGTATCGGCAAATCGTCCGTGACCGAAGGGGCGCTGGTGCAGAGTGCGCAGACCACCGCGCTGGCCACTGTGCAGCAGCTCGATCCGATGTATGTCGACGTCACCCAGTCCAGCGACGAATTTATGCGCCTGCGCGCGGAGCTGGAATCTGGCCAGCTGAAACAGGTCGACGGCAAAGCGACCGTTACCCTGCTGATGCAGGACGGCAGTGAATCGCCGCAGAAAGGCACGCTGGAGTTCTCCGACGTCACGGTTGACGAGACCACCGGCTCTATCACCCTGCGCGCTATCGTGCCGAACCCGGATCACAAACTGCTGCCGGGCATGTTCGTCCGCGCGCGCCTGGAGGAAGGCACCAACCCGAATGCGCTGCTGGTTCCGCAGCAGGCCGTCGCCCGCACCCCGACCGGTCAGGCGACCGTGATGGTGGTTGGCGCGGACAACAAGGTTGAAGTGCGCAGCGTCAACGCCGCGCAGGCGATCGGCGACAAATGGCTGGTGACCTCTGGTCTGAAAGAGGGTGAACGCGTGATCAGCGTCGGCACGCAGCGCGCGAAGCCAGGCGCTCAGGTGACGCCGCAGGAAGTCTCTGCCGAGCAGAAATCTGACGCGAACGCGCAATCTCAGACCCAGTCTGAAAAAACTTCGTCTTAACAGGAGCCGTTGATACATGGCTAAGTTCTTTATCGATCGCCCCATCTTTGCGTGGGTAATCGCCATCATCGTGATGCTGGCGGGTGCGCTATCGATTCTTAAGCTGCCGATCGAGCAATATCCCAACGTTGCTCCGCCGGCCGTGCAGATTCGTGCCGCCTATCCGGGCGCCGATGCGAAAACGCTGCAGGACTCCGTGACGCAGGTTATCGAACAGAATATGAACGGTATTGATGGGCTGATGTACTTCTCATCAAACAGTGATTCTTCCGGTAACCTGCAGCTGACCCTGAGCTTTGAATCCGGCACCGATCCCGATATCGCGCAGGTCCAGGTGCAGAACAAACTGCAGCTGGCGATGCCGCTGCTGCCGCAGGAAGTGCAGCAGCAGGGTATTCAGGTGCAGAAATCCTCCAGCAGCTTCCTGATGGTGGCGGGTTTCGTCAGCGATGACGGCTCAATGACCCAGAACGATATCTCCGACTTCGTCGCATCGAATATCAAGGACCCCATCAGCCGTACCACCGGCGTGGGCGATACCCAGATCTTCGGTGCGCAGTATGCGATGCGTATCTGGATGGACCCGGCCAAGCTGAATAACTACCAGCTGACGCCGGTCGACGTCATTAGCGCCATCAATACGCAGAACGCCCAGGTCGCGGCGGGTCAGCTTGGCGGCGCGCCTGCCGCACCGAACCAGCAGCTTAACGCCTCAATCATTGCGCAGACGCGTCTCACCTCGACCGACGAATTCGGCAAGATCCTGCTGAAGGTGAATACCGACGGCTCGCAGGTTCGCCTGCGCGACGTAGCGAAAATCGAGCTGGGCGGCGAGAACTACGAGGTTATCGCGCGCTATAACGGCAAACCGGCTTCCGGTATCGGTATCAAACTGGCGACCGGCGCGAACGCGCTGGATACCGCCAACGCGGTGAAGGCGGAGCTGGGCAAACTTCAGTCGACCTTCCCGGCCGGCCTGAAAGTGGTTTACCCCTATGACACCACGCCGTTCGTTAAGATCTCGATCTTCGAAGTGGTGAAAACCCTGTTCGAAGCGATCGTGCTGGTGTTCCTGGTGATGTATCTCTTCCTGCAGAACTTCCGCGCCACGTTGATCCCGACTATCGCGGTGCCGGTGGTGCTGCTCGGCACCTTCGCTATCATCAGCGCCTTCGGCTACTCGATAAACACGCTGACGATGTTCGGTATGGTGCTCGCCATCGGCCTGCTGGTGGATGACGCCATCGTGGTCGTGGAGAACGTTGAGCGCGTGATGGCCGAAGATGGCCTGCCGCCGAAAGAGGCGACCAAGGTCTCAATGGAGCAGATTCAGGGCGCGCTGGTCGGTATCGCGCTGGTGCTCGCGGCGGTCTTCATCCCGATGGCCTTCTTCGGCGGCTCAACCGGCGTTATCTACCGTCAGTTCTCTATTACCATCGTTTCTGCGATGGCGCTGTCGGTGCTGGTGGCGTTGATCCTGACGCCGGCGCTCTGCGCCACAATGCTGAAGCCGATCAAGAAAGGCGATCACGGCAAAACCACCGGTTTCTTCGGCTGGTTTAACCGCCTGTTCGACAAGAGCACCAACCATTACGTCGACAGCGTCGGCCATATCGTGCGCAGCACCGGTCGCTACCTGTTGATCTATCTGGTGATCGTGGTGGGCATGGCGTATCTGTTCCTGCGTCTCCCCTCCTCCTTCCTGCCGGAAGAGGATCAGGGCCTGCTGCTCGCTCAGGCGCAGCTGCCTGCGGGCGCGACGCAGGAGCGTACGCAGAAGGTTATGGATCAGATCACGGACTACTTCCTGAATAAAGAGAAGGACAGCGTGAAGTCGGTGTTTACCGTTAACGGCTTCGGCTTCTCCGGCCGTGGTCAGAACACCGGTATCGCCTTCGTCAGTCTGAAACCCTGGGATGAACGCAGCAGCAGCGATCTGAAGGTGCCGGCTATCGCCGGTCGCGCTATGGGCGCGCTGGGCCAGATCAAAGATGCGATGGTGTTCCCGTTCAACCTGCCGGCGATTATCGAACTGGGTAACGCCACCGGCTTCGACTTTGAGCTGATCGACCAGAACAACCTTGGTCATGAAAAACTGACCGAAGCGCGTAACCAGCTGCTGGGTATGGTGGCGCAACACTCCGATACGCTGGTGGGCGTGCGTCCCAACGGCCTGGAAGATACGCCGCAGTACAAGCTGACTATCGATCAGGAAAAAGCGCAGGCGCTGGGGGTATCGCTTTCCGATATCAACACCACGCTCGGTTCCGCCTGGGGCGGCTCTTACGTCAATGACTTTATCGATCGCGGCCGCGTGAAGAAGGTCTACGTGATGGGCGAAGCCAAAGATCGTATGCTGCCTGACGATATCAGCAAATGGTACGTGCGCAACAGCAGCGGCAACATGGTGCCCTTCTCCGCCTTCTCGTCGGCGAAGTGGCAGTACGGTTCGCCGCGTCTGGAGCGCTATAACGGTCTGCCGTCAATGGAGATTCTGGGCCAGGCTGCGCCAGGCAAGAGTTCTGGCGACGCCATGAACCTGATGGAAGAGCTGGCGTCGAAACTGCCTGCGGGCATCGGCTATGACTGGACCGGCATGTCCTATCAGGAACGCCTCTCCGGCAACCAGGCGCCTGCGCTCTATGCGATCTCGCTGATTGTGGTCTTCCTCTGTCTGGCGGCGCTCTATGAGAGCTGGTCGATTCCGTTCTCGGTCATGCTGGTGGTGCCGCTCGGGGTTATCGGCGCGCTGATCTTTACCACGCTGCGCGGACTAAGCAACGACGTTTACTTCGTGGTGGGTCTGTTGACCACCGTCGGGCTATCGGCGAAGAACGCCATTCTGATCGTCGAATTCGCCAAGGATTTGATGGAGAAAGAGGGCAAAGGTCTGGTAGAGGCGACGCTGGAAGCCTGTCGTATGCGTCTGCGTCCGATTCTGATGACCTCGCTCGCCTTTATTCTCGGCGTGTTACCGCTGGCGATCAGCACCGGCGCAGGTTCCGGCGCGCAGAACGCCGTCGGTACCGGCGTAATGGGCGGGATGGTGACAGCGACCGCGCTGGCGATCTTCTTCGTTCCGGTCTTCTTCGTGGTGGTGCGCCGCCGCTTCGGCAAGAACAAAGCGGAGCTGGAAAAAGGTCACCCAACCGAACAGAGCCATCAGCATTAATTTTTGCTGAATGATAAAAGGCCGCGCAAGCGGCCTTTTTTATTGCTGGCGCGCCTGTTCGCCCCTCTTCACTCGCTTACCCGCGGGTAATCCCTCAAAAGATCGCTCAGGGATCTTTTCGCCATCGTAGCCGACACAGGTTGCATTTATCGCCAACGCGCGCCATAATATTGTTACTTTATAACATAACATTTGCGAGGCGTTATGAAACCGACTATTCATCCTGACTATCGTCCTGTGGTGTTCCACGACACAACCGTCGATAAATATTTCAAAATCGGCTCCACCATTAAAACCGAGCGTACCATCGATTTTGAAGGCGAAACCCTGCCCTATATGACGCTGGACGTCTCGTCTGCTTCCCACCCCTACTACACCGGCAAGCAGAAAGAGTTCGCCAAAGAGGGGAGCGCCGCGCGCTTCAACCAGCGCTTCGGCCGTTTTCTTAATAAATAAGGACGCTACAGATGCAGGTATTGAGTTCACTGGCGTCGGCCAAAAAGCGCCATAAGGATTGCAAGATCGTGCGCCGTCACGGACGCGTTTTTGTGATTTGCAAATCGAATCCGCGCTTTAAAGCGGTGCAGGGAAGAAAAAAGAAACGTTAGTGAGTGTCGTGACAGCTGGCCGGGGAAATCCCCGGCCTTTTTTATTTCATGCTGCGGATCATCGCTTCGACATTGTGACGGAACGCCGCGACATAGGTGGGTGCAGGACCGGAAGGCTGCGACAGCGCTTCTGGATAGAGCTCGCCGCCCGGCTGCGCGCCGGTTGCGCTGGCGATCTGCTTCACCAGGCGTGGGTCGGTTTGATTTTCAATAAAATAGCTATGGATATGCTCAGCCTTGAGCTGCTGGATCAGCCCACCGACCTGGCTGGCGCTCGCTTCCGCTTCGGTAGAGAAGCCGACCGGCGCCAGAAAGGTCACGCCGTAGCGCTGCCCGAAATAGCCAAACGCGTCGTGGCTGGTCAGCACCTTGCGCTTCGCCGCCGGTATCGCCGCAAAGGCGGTTTTTGCCCAGCCGTCCAGCGTCTGCAGCTGCTGAATATACTTTTCGCCGCTGCGGCGAATCGCATCGGCGTCTTGCGGATCCGCCTTAATTAGCGCGTTCATCACGTTGGCGGCGTAGATGACGCCGTTGTGCATGCTATTCCACGCGTGGGGATCGGTCACGGTTTTCCCCTCCTCTTCCATCGTGCGCGTCGCTATCCCGCGCGAGGCCACCACGGCGTCGCCTTTATAGCCCGAAGCGCTCACCAGACGATCCATCCATCCCTCCAGCCCCAGACCGCTGACGATGACCAGATCCGCGCTGGCCAGCGCCTGACTATCCTGCGGCGTCGGCTCGAAGGTATGGGGATCGCCATTCGGTCCGACCAGCGATTTTACGTTCACGTGCTCGCCGCCTACCTGCTTCACGATATCCGCCAGTACGGTAAAACTGGCGACGACATTCACGGTTTTCGCCATGGATAGCGGGCTGATCAGCAGCGCGCCGATCGCCAGGCTTAACGGTAACTTCTTCATAAATACCCCTGTTTAATGGCGGCGCAGAAGGCCGCCGCATGGACCTGCCAGAATAGAAAGAAAAAAGAGCAGCGCGGCGCTTAGCACCACCGCCGGGCCCGCCGGCAGCGAGAAGCGCCAGGAGAGCATCAGTCCGATAACGGCCGCGGCGATCGCCAGCCCCATCGCAGCGGCGAGCATCCATGCCAGATGCCGGCTCCAGAATCGGGCGCTGGCGGCGGGCAGCATCATCAGCCCGACCGACATCAGCGTGCCGAGCACCTGAAAGCCCGCCACCAGATTCAGCACCACTAATAGCAGAAACAGGCCGTGCACCAGCGGCGCGCTCCATTTGCCCTGCGCGCGCAGAAAATCGGGATCGAAAGCGTCAATCACCAGCGGCCGGTAGATCGCCGCCAGCATCAGCAGGGTAAAGGCGGCAATAGCGCCGACCAGCAGCAGCGCCGGCTTATCCACCGCCAGCAGCGAGCCGAACAGCACATGCAGCAGATCGACGCTCGAGCCGCGCAGCGATACCAGCGTCACGCCGAGCGCCAGCGAGCCCAGGTAGAAACCGGCAAAGCTGGCGTCCTCTTTCAGCGGCGTGTAGCGACTTACCGCGCCGGAGAGCAGCGCCACCGCCAGCCCGGCGATAAGCCCGCCAACGCCCATCGCCACCAGCGACAGGCCCGATATCAGATAGCCGATGGCCGCGCCCGGCAAAACCGCGTGCGACAGCGCGTCGCCAATCAGGCTCATGCGACGCAGCGACAAAAAGACGCCGAGCGGCGTGGCGCTGACCGCCAGCGCCACGCAGGCGATCAGCGCGCGCCGCATAAAGCCGAATTCGATAAAAGGCTGAATCAGCGTCATAAAGCCGGGCTCCGCAATGCGACCGACGCCTCTCTGGCAGAGTGTTCGCCAGCATCGTCCAGCGACAGCACCTCGCTGAAATAGCGCTCTACCAGCGGGCGGTCGTGCAGCACCACCAGCAGCGTGGTGCCCGCCTGACGCTGCTGTTGCAGGATCGACATCAGCAGCGTCACGGTTTTGCTGTCGATGCCGTTAAAAGGCTCATCCAGCAGCCACAGCGCGCTGCGCTGCAGCAGCAGCCGGGCGAACAGCACGCGCTGCAGCTGACCGCCCGACAGCGTGGCGGGCTGCGCGCTGGCGAAATCGCGCATCTGCACCGCATCCAGCGCTTGCTCGATCTCCCGGCGCATGCTGCGGCTAATGCCGCCAAACCAGCCGCAGCGCGGCCAGCAGCCGATCGACACCAGTTCAAAAACGGTTAGCGGAAAGCGCGTCTCCAGCTCGCTGCGCTGCGGCATCCAGCCGATAGCCTTGCGGGGAAGTTGCAGCTCGCACTTTCCGGCAACCGGTTTTATCAGCCCGGCGATGGTTTTTAGCAGCGTCGATTTGCCGCTGCCGTTGGCGCCGACCAGCGCCGTCATGCTGCCAAAGGTTAATTCGGCATTAATGACCGGCGTTACTGCCCTGTTCTGATAGCCAGCCTGCAGCTGGGCGAAGCGCATCATGATGCGACTCCCCACTTTATCGCCAGCGCCAGCAGGACGACGATGAACAAGGCGACAGCGACTCGTCCGCCCAGTGAAAGCAGCATTCCGCTCTGATCCATAACTCACTCATTATGTTATAACATAACAATAATCTATCCTGGTTTTAGCGCGAGGTGTGCAGGCAATATGTTTCAAAAGGTATCAGCAGTTCTGTACGTCTTCTTAAAAGGAGATGCCATTTATCTGATTCAGCGAGAAAAAAAGCTTTACGAATAATAACAATAGGTTTTGTCGTTAAGAGAGGAGTTGCAAAGTGGTTGCACAAGACTAATGATCGGTTTAACAATCTATTGAGCGGTAAATGAAATGTCTCTGCAGCTTGAAAGCAATATCAACCCGGATAACCCGTCCGTCCCAGAATTAACGGCGTTTATCCAACGGAATATTCCCAAAATAGCGCAACCTCTGGCAGGTGATTTGCAATGGTATTCACCGCACGCGCAGTTAGTTCCAGAGAGTTTTAAAATAAAGTCTGTAGAAAAGTTAGCCAGCGATCGTTTTAAAATGCTTTATCAATTCGATGGACATATATTTAGTCCTTGCCTGGATTTAAATGAATTTTTTACTCGCGAAGAACAGGTTCTGTTTCAGGTTCTTCCCGGCAGACTTGAGTTTGAGCTCATAGAGAGCCAGCAACCTTCACCCGCTGACGAATTGTAATATTTGGTAATTGAGGTGAGCAAATCTAATGATTGTGTTTTATATTTAATGTATCCCAAGCTCTGACCGCTATTCGTAATCACTTCCTGGCCGCTTAACCTTAACTCGCCGCGTTGCGGTATCCGTGCAAGCTATGGAGGGGAAAAAGATGGACGAGTACTCACCGAAACGGCATGATATTGCCCAGCTTAAATTCCTGTGTGAGAGCCTGTTTGACGAAAGCATGGCGACGCTGACCGACAGCCATCACGGCTGGGTTAACGACCCGACTTCTGAGAACAATTTACAGCTTAATGATTTGATTGAGCACATTGCTTCTTTCACGATGAATTACAAAATTAAGCATGCTGAAGATGAAGATCTGATAACGCAAATCGACGACTATCTTGACGATACCTTTATGCTATTCACTAATTACGGTATCAATGCCCAGGATCTGAATCGGTGGCAGCGTTCCGCCCGACGCTTATTTAATCTTTTTAGCGAAGAGTGCGCTTTCCTTCAGCAACCCAGTCACTCCATTTAGGTAAACACGAGACCGGTTTATTTATGAACGATAAAAATCTGACTAAAACTGATTATTTGATGCGGCTGAGACGCTGCCGCTCGATCGATACGCTCGAACGCGTGATTGAAAAGAATAAGTACGAATTATCCGATGACGAACTGGCGGTATTTTACTCCGCTGCCGATCACCGTCTGGCTGAACTGACGATGAATAAGCTTTACGATAAAGTTCCTGGCTCGGTATGGAAGTTTGTGCGTTAACACACTGTTTTTCCTTCCTCTTAGCTACAACACACCCGCTTTATTCTGAATAAATCTTTAACTGGCCATGGAGTGGCGGTTATGAGAGACGTCTGGGAATTTTTAGAGGGGAGAAAGTGGTGGAGGCCCTGCCAGCCACATCCCGGCACACGCGTCGCCTGCTGCGGCTGCTTCCTTCCGGACCTGACCGAGTTCACAAGTTAGCATTGCGGGAGGACCAACAGAGCCTCCATTGACAAGCCCTCTTTCGAAGGCGGGGGCATTATCAGGGAAGCCCCCGGCAATTGCAAGCGCCGACCGGATGACCGTTGTTTTCTTGAACAATGCGTCTCGCCAGAGGGCCGCATGGCTGTGCTACAGTAGCGTTTTTGCTTCTGCGCAAGGTCGTTATGGATCCGCAAGAGAGTTTTCAGCAGCGCATATGGCACATCGTGGCCGCTATTCCGCCAGGCAAAGTCGCTACTTATGGCGATATCGCCCGGCTGGCGGGTTCGCCGCGTGCGGCGCGTCAGGTGGGTGGCGTACTGCGTCGTTTGCCCGTCGGCAGTCGGCTGCCGTGGCATCGCGTCATTAACCGTCACGGCACCATTTCGCTACAGGGCGACGATTTGTTAAGACAACGCGACGCCCTGGCGGCGGAAGGCATTGAAATAAGTGACGACGGGCGCGTCGCGCTGGATGTTTATCGCTGGCAGCCCTGACAGCGGGGCGAAACCGCCCCGCTCGGAGATGATTACAGACTGGTTGGTGCAGGCACGGCGGAAGATGGCGTGACCTGAGTCGGCGAGGTCGAGGGCACAATGCTGACCGCGCCGGGCTGCGTAGGCAGCGCGGTTTGCGGTACTGGCACCAGCAGCAGTTCCGCTTTGGTGCCGCCCTGGTTGATGACCGGTTTCACCGAATCGGTGATAAAGGCCAGCTTGCCGTCGATGGTAATAGCCGCGCTCAGCAGAATACGCGCGTTGGGCTGGATATCCGCCGGGTTAAACGGCAGCACGAACTGGAACGGCGCCTGCTTGCCCTGCGTGTGTACGGCGCGCTGCGACAGCACTTTCGACGGCGCGTTCGCTACTGTCGCGTCGGAGAGCGTGACCGTCAGCACCGCGTCAGGCGGCAATGCGATCCGCTGACGAATATAGACCGAACCGCTCACGTTAGGCTGCGCAATTGCCGCCTGTTGCCCTGCCGCGCTGGCGCCCAGCGTCGGTACCGGTACCGGCTTGCTGTGATCGGCACAGCCTGCGGCAGCTGCAATCAAGGTAATACCACTTACCACTTGCCAGAGTTTCATTGATGTCGTCTCCATCTGATCACTATGATTATCGGCTGCGAATTTATCGCCTGGGGTTTCATTCGCCTTATGTGGTTAATCCTGGCATAAAATCCAGATATTTCCTCTCTCTCCCCGCGTGGCGTCCGCTGCACTCTTTGATTGACGGCAACTGGTCGGATCTTTCACACTGAGCGGGTTAACTTTGTGAGGATTGCACTATGAGCCAGGCGCTGCAAAATCTGCTGAATTTATTAAATCTGGAAAAGCTGGAAGAGGGTCTCTTTCGCGGCCAGAGCGAGGATTTAGGACTGCGTCAGGTGTTTGGCGGTCAGGTGGTCGGCCAGGCGCTCTACGCGGCGAAACAAACCGTGCCGGAAGAGCGTATTATCCACTCTTTCCACAGCTACTTTTTACGGCCGGGCGACAGCAAGAAAGGCATTATTTACGATGTGGAAACCCTGCGCGACGGCAAAAGCTTTAGCGCGCGCCGCGTCAGCGCGGTACAGAACGGGCAGCCTATTTTCTATATGACCGCCTCTTTCCAGGCGCCCGAGAGCGGCTTCGAGCATCAAAACGCGATGCCTGAAGTGCCCGGCCCGGAGACGCTGGCGTCGGAGCAGGATCTGGCGCAAAAGATGGCGCATCTGCTGCCGGAAAAGGTGCGGGAGAAGTTTATCGCCGAGCGGCCGCTGGAGATACGCCCGGTTCAGATCCACAATCCGCTGAAAGGCCGCGTCGACGAGCCGGTACGTCAGGTCTGGATCCGCGCCAACGGCGGGCTGCCTGCCGATTTGCGCATTCACCAGTACCTGCTGGGCTACGCCTCCGATCTCAACTTTCTGCCGGTAGCGCTGCAGCCGCACGGCAAAGGATTTCTTGAGGCGGATATGCAGGTCGCTACCATCGACCATTCGATGTGGTTTCACCGCCCGTTCAACTTCAGCGACTGGCTGCTCTACAGCGTGGTGAGCACCTCGGCCTCCGGAGCGCGCGGTTTTGTGCGCGGCGAGTTCTATAACCAGCAGGGCGTGCTGGTCGCCTCGACCGTGCAGGAAGGCGTGATGCGTCAGCGCAGCGTATAAGCTATCAGGCCGCGCAAAAGCAAAAAATAAGGGGCGAATCGTCGCCCCTTTTTGTTTTTTCTGTTTTTAGCGCACTGCTTTTCTTGCCCAGCAGCTTACTGGTTGTAAGCGTTCTCGCCGTGGCTGTTGACGTCCAGACCTTCGCGCTCCTGCTCTTCCGGCACGCGCAGGCCGACAATCATATCCGCCAGCTTAAAGCCGATAAAGGCGACCACCGCAGACCAGACGATCGTTACGCCGACGCTGAACAGCTGCACCCATACCTGATGACCCATGGTGACGCCTTCCGCATAGCCGACGCCGCCCAGCGAAGAAGAGGCGAACACGCCGGTCAGGATACAGCCGACGATGCCGCACACGCCGTGCACGCCGAAGACGTCGCACGGGTCGTCCACACGCAGCATTCTCTTCAGCGAGGTCACGCCCCACAGCCCGGCCAGACCGCCCACCAGGCCGATAATCAGCGCGCCGCCGACGCCCACATAGCCGCAGGCCGGAGTAATGGCCACCAGGCCGGCGATAAAGCCCGAACAGGCGCCCAACAGCGACGGTTTACCGCGCACCGCCCATTCGCCGAAGGTCCATGACAGCACCGCGCCTGCGGTCGCTACCACGGTGTTCAGGAAGGCCAGCGCGGCAATTTCGTTAGCGGCGGAGGCGGAGCCGGCGTTGAAGCCGAACCAGCCCACATAGAGGATCGCCGTGCCGGTGAAGACCATCGGCAGATTATGCGGTTTGAACGCCTCTTTGCCGAAGCCGGCGCGTTTGCCCACCAGATAGGCACCGACCAGACCCGCGATAGCGGCGTTAATATGCACCACGGTGCCGCCGGCGAAGTCCAGCGCGCCATCCTGCGCAAGAAAACCGCCCGCCCAGACCATGTGCGCAATCGGCAGATAGGCCAGCGTTACCCACACGCCGACAAAAATCAGCACGGCGGAGAAGCGAATACGCTCGGCGATGGCGCCGACGATCAGACCCACGGTGATACAGGCGAACGACGCCTGGAACGCCACGTGGATATACTGATAGAAACTGCCCATTACCGCTTTCAGCTCGATGTTTTTCAGCATCGCCCACTGGAAGCTGCCGAAGAAGGCGTTGCCTTCGCTAAAGGCCAGCGAATAGCCGTACACGATCCACAGCACGCAGACCAGTGCAAAAGTCACCGCCACCTGCGTCAGCATAGAGAGCACGTTTTTGCCGCGAATCAGACCGCCGTAAAACAGCGCGATCCCTGGAATCGTCATAAACAGCACCAGCGCGGTGCAAATCATCATAAATGCGTTGTCGGCCTTATCCGCTACGGCAGGCGCAGCCATCGCCAGCGACGGTAACAGCGACAGGCTGATGAGGCCCAACAAGGTGAGTGCTTTATTCATTTTTTTCCATCCCATCAGATAACGTAGCCGAAATTAGAGCGCTGCTTCGTCGGTTTCACCGGTACGAATACGAATAACGCGCTGCAGCTCGGCGACAAAAATTTTGCCGTCACCGATCTTGCCGGTATAGGCCGCTTTGCTGATCACATCCACCACTTCGTCGAGCTGGTCGTCGGCGATCGCGACGTCGATCTTGACCTTGGGCAGAAAGTTCACGCTGTACTCGGCGCCGCGATAGAGCTCTGCATGGCCTTTCTGGCGACCGAACCCTTTAACTTCAGAGACGGTCAGCCCCTGAATGCCGATAGAGGAGAGAGCTTCGCGCACATCCTCCAGTTTGAACGGTTTGATGACCACGGTAACCAGCTTCATTGCATCCCCTCCGGGTAATAGACAAGTGAGTCGCCTCAGACACGCAGAGACAGAAGCAAAGGCTGTGCCAGGAATGAAAACGCGCAGGCAGCGCGGCATAAATGCAGCCCGGCCCGGCCTGAATTGGCAAAAGAAGAGAGTGGAAAAAGAAAAGCGAAACCAGAAGCTAAATAAACTGCACTTCTTTGGTGCTTGTGGCCTCAAAGAAGTGCAAAGAGTAAGAACATTCTGATAAATGCGCGCAAAAAAGGTGCAATTTACTCTACGGTAGCGACCGCCTTGCCCGACGCGAGTTCATCGCCCGCCTGCTGCAGCTGATACATCTGCCAGTAGCGCCCCTGTCGCGCAAGCAGCGCGGCGTGATCGCCCTGCTCTACCACCTGACCACGATGCAGCACCAGAATAGTGTCGGCCTCGGTAATGGTCGACAGACGATGGGCGATCACCACCAGCGTCGTGTGCTGGCGCAGTCTGCTCAGCGTCTGCTGAATCGCCTGCTCGGTGCCGGAGTCGATATTGGCGGTCGCCTCGTCGAGGATAAGAATCTGCGGCATCTCCACCAGCACGCGCGCCAGCGCCAGCAGCTGCTTCTGCCCGACCGACAGGTTATTGCCCTGTTCGCCGAGTCGTGTATGAATGCCGTCTGGCAACGCATGCGCCAGCGATGCGAGCTGCACCTGCTCCAGCGCCTGCCAGACTGCCTCTTCGCTGATATCGCGACCGAGGCGCACGTTAGCCAGCAGGCTGTCCGCCAGCACCACCGGATCCTGCTGCACCATGGCGATGCCGCGACGCAGCGTCTGATGGCTGAGCTGACCAATGGGACGATCGTCCAGCCAGATTTCGCCGCGCGTCGCCGGATAGTAGCCCATCAGCAAATTCGCGAGGGTGCTTTTACCGCTGCCGGTATGGCCGACCAGCGCCACGAAACTGCGCGCCGGCACCTCAAGGTTGATGTCGCTCAGCACCTCGCGATCGGCGCGATAGGCGAAACTCAGCTGACGCAGCGAGATGCGTCCCGAAGTCAGTGGACGATCGTCGCTGCCGTAGCGCTGCTGCGTGGCATCCATCAGCTCGAAAATACGTTCGCCCGACACCACCGCCTGCTGCAGCATCGACTGCTGTGTCGTGAGTTCGATCAGCGGTTCGTTGAGACGGCCAAGATAGGTGATAAAGGCATAGAGCACGCCGACTTCGAAAATGCCCGGCGAGGAGAAGCTGAACAGCATCAGCAGCCCGCAGAGGATCATCGCCGAAAACAGGCTGAGCAGCGGACGCAGCAGAAAACCGTCGAGCCGCAGCGTCTGCATGCGCGCCTGATAGTGCGAGCGGCTGGCCTGGCTCATGCGCTCGCCGAAGCGCGCCTGCTGGCGAAACTGCTGGATCACGCTCATACCGTTGATCACTTCGTTAAAGCCGTTGTTGATATCCGCCAGATAGCTGCGCACGCGGCGCGCGATGGGCGTGCTGTAGCGCTGATAAATCAGCATCACCGTCAGTACCAGCGGGAAGATCGCCATCGCCACCAGCGCCATGCGCCAGTCGAGGCTGAACATCGCCACCATCATCGCGCCGATCAGCGCCGCGCTGCGCAGCACCGTGGCCACCACCGTCACGTAAAGATCCCTGATCACTTCGGTATCGTTGGTGACGCGCGAGATAATCTGTCCAACCGGCTGGGTGTCGAAGGCGCTGAGCGGCTGACGCAGCGCCGCGTCCATAACGTCGCTGCGCAGCTGCTGCACTACGCCGATCGCCGCGCGGTTAAACAGTAGCGCCTGAAAATAGTGCAGCCCTGCCGCCAGCAGCTGCAGCAGAATAAAGCCCGTCACCAGCCCGGCGACGATGCCCCAGGGCATCTGGTGCTTCGCCACCAGGTTATCGATAAAGTAGCTGACCAGTACCGGTCCGGTCACCTCGGCCGCGGCGGCGATCCAGAGCAGACCGACCGCCAGGCCCAGCGATTTGCGCCACGGCCTGCCGTAGGCGAGCAGCCGCTTCAGCGTTGGCCATAAGCGTTTAGAGGTCGCCATCGAGCGCTCCTTTTGCCGATTCGTCTTCGTCCAGCGCCGCCTCAAGCTGTTGATAGCGATACATATCGCGATACCAGCCCGGCTGCGCCGCCAGCGCGTCATGATCGCCGCGCTGGGCGATCTCGCCCTGCTGCAGCACCAGAATTTCGTTCGCTTCCGCCAGCGCCGACAGGCGATGTGCGCTGATAATCAGGGTGCGGCCCCGGCCCCAGAGGCGCAGGTTATGCAGAATATCGTGCTCGGTGCGGCCGTCGACCGCCGACAGGGCGTCGTCGAGGATCAGGATCTCCGCGTCGAGCAGCAGCGCGCGCGCAATTGATAGCCGCTGCTTCTGGCCGCCGGAAAGCATCACGCCGCGTTCGCCCACTTCGGTGGCGTAACCCTGCGGCAGCCGCAGGATATCCTCATGCACGCAGGCCAGCTTCGCCGCGCGCTCAATCTCCTCCTGAGTGGCGTCGGGCTTGCCCAGCGCGATATTGCTCGCCACGCTGTCGGAGAAGAGGAATGGCGTCTGACTGACGACCGCCAGCCGGCTGCGCCAGCTGTCGATGCGCAGCTGCGTCAGGGGAATGTCGTGGTAGCGAATATCCCCCTGGTCGATATCGAAATGGCGCTGCAGCAGGCTGAGCAGCGTGCTTTTTCCGCTGCCGGTTGGGCCGCACAAGCCCAGCATCTGTCCGGGCTTCAGCGCAAAGTTGAGGTTGCGCAGCACCGGCGCGGCGCTGGCCGGATAGCGAAACTCGCGGATCGAAGCCTGCAGCACGCCCGCTTCCGCCGGTGGCTCCCTTTCGCCATCCTTGACCGCAGGCGCTTCCGCCAGCAGCGCGCCGATGCGGCTCCAGGCGGCGCTGCCGCGCTCGACGATGTTGAACATCCATGCCAGCGCCAGCATCGGCCAGATCATCAGGCCGAGATACATCACAAAGCTGGTGAGCTGACCGAGCGTCAGCTGGTCGTGCCACACCATCCAGCTGCCGCCGCCGATCGCCAGCAGGTTCGAGAAGCCGATAGCGATATAGATGGTCGGGTCGAAACGGGCGTCGACGCGCGCCACGCGCAGGTTTTTCGCGCCGGTATCGCGCGCAATAGCGGAGAACTGATCCGACTGGTGCGACTCCAGGCCAAACGCCTTAATCATGCGGATGCTGGTCAGGCTCTCCTGCGTCTGGTCGTTCAGGCTGGAGAAAGCCGCCTGCGCCAGCTTAAAACGGTCATGCAGCTGGTTGCCGTAGCGGTGGATAAACAGCGCCATGATCGGCATCGGCACCAGCGACAGCAGCGTCAGCTGCCAGCTGATCTGCAGGCTCATCACCAGCAGCACCACGCAGCCCATCACCAGCGAATCCACCAGCGTCAGCACCCCTTCGCCGGCGGCGAACACCACGCGATCCACGTCGTTAGTGGCGCGTGCGATAAGATCGCCGGTGCGATGACGCAGGTAAAAAGCGGGATGCTGACGGCTGAGCTGGCGATAGAAATCTTCGCGCAGTTCGACAGCAAGCTGATAGGAGGCGCCGAACAGCAGCACGCGCCAGACGTAGCGCAGCAGATAGGTCGCCACGGCGGTGACCAGCATCACGCCGATCCACATCATAATAGTGCGCCCGCTCATGGTGTGATGCGTGGCGCCATCAACGATTACACCCACCAGATGCGGCGGCAGCAGCTGCAGGATAGCGATAACGATCAGGAGAGTGATCGCGCCCAGATAGCGTCGCCACTCGCGGATAAAATACCAACTTAACTGGCTAAATAGTCGCACTACGCTCTTCTCTTTCTTTTGCCTCAGGGGGCAACGGGTAACGCCGTGGTGTATTTGATCTCCTCCATGGCGAAGCTGGAGGTGACGTCGATCAGGCCCGGCACGCTGTTGACCAGACGCTTGTAAAAGTCATCGTAGCGTTTCATATCCGCAACCTGAATGCGCAGCAGATAGTCGAACTCGCCCGCCGTGCGGTAGAACGCCAGCACCTCAGGCATCTCCTGCACCGCCGTGACGAAGCGCTGATACCATTCGCGGCTGTGCTGCTGCGTTTTAACGAACATAAAGGCGGTCAGCGCGAGGCCGAGCTTTTCCGCATCCAGCAGCGCGACGCGTGCACGGATGATACCGTCATCCTCCAGCTTTTTCAGTCGCTTCCAGCACGGCGTGGTAGTGAGGTTAACGGCGTCCGCCAGCGCCTGCAGCGATAGCGTGCAGTCCCGCTGCAGCAAATCAAGTAAATGACGGTCAGTTTTATCTAACATTTCTCTCCTCGGGAGAATATTTTTCTCCAGATACGCCATTATAGCGAGAATAAAGCCAACTCTTTTTCCTGCGCGTGCCTTACAATCAGCCCATCTTTTCAGCCGGAATCGCATCATGAGTAACTGGACTCGCCACGCCATTAATGAAATCAACGCGGACTTTCAGCGCTCCGCCGAAACCCACCTGATTCGCTTTCGCCTGGCGGATTATCCCGGCATCGATTTCTATCTGAAAGATGAGAGCACCCATCCCAGCGGCAGCCTGAAGCATCGGCTGGCGCGCTCGCTGTTTCTTTACGGGCTGGCGAACGGCTGGATCAACGAGAACAGGCCGGTGATCGAGGCCTCTTCCGGCAGCACCGCGGTCTCGGAGGCCTATTTCGCTCAGCTGCTCGGCCTGCCCTTTATCGCCGTCATGCCGGCGAGCACCGCGAAGCGCAAAATCGAGCAGATTGAGTTCTATGACGGCCAGTGCCACTTCGTCGCCGACCCGTGCGAGCTTTACAGCGCCTCAATGGAGCTGGCGCGGGAGCTGGACGGCCATTTTATGGATCAGTTTACCTACGCCGAGCGCGCCACCGACTGGCGCGGCAATAATAACATCGCCGAGAGTATTTTCCGCCAGATGGCGCTCGAGCCTTGTCCCGTGCCGCATACGCTTATTATGGGCGCCGGCACCGGCGGCACCTCGGCGACGCTGGGCCGCTATATTCGCTATCAGGGCTTTGCCACGCGGCTGCTGGTGGTCGATCCCGAGCACTCGGTGTTTTACGATTACTGGCACAGCCGCGACGCGACGCTGCGCAGCCCGCGCGGCAGCCAGATCGAAGGCATCGGTCGTCCGCGCGTCGAGCCCTCTTTTATGCCCGACGTGATTGACGAAATGATGAAAGTGCCGGACGGCGCCACGCTGGCGGCGATGCTGAAGCTGGCGCACATTATCGGCCGTAAGCCAGGCGCCTCAACCGGCACCAATTTCTGGGGCATGATGCAGGTGGCGAAGCGGATGCGGGCGAACGGCGAACGGGGCGCGCTGGTGACGCTGATGTGCGACAGCGGCGAGCGCTATCCCGACAGCTATTACGATGAAGGCTGGGTCACGCGGCAGTTTGGCGATATCAGCCGCTGGCAGCGCGAGCTGGAATAAAATCGCGGACTCCCTGTCCGCTTCACTGTAATCCTCAGCATTCGGGGGAATACGCGAGGTGCGGCGTCGCCATCCAGTGATCTAAATAGTGAGACACCGCCTGTGTCTCGCAATGGCCGATAACCGGCAAATGGGGCAGCGCGGACTTGAGCTGGCTCATGGCGTTGCCCATCACAAACCCTTTCCCCACCAGTCCCAGCATTTCGCGGTCGTTCATGGCGTCGCCGAAGGCCATGCACTCCGCCAGCGGCAGCGAAAGATGCTGACACAGCATGGCGAGCGCGCTGCCTTTGTTGCAGTTGAGCGGCAACACCTCCAGACAGTCGAGCGCCGAGAAACAGATATGGGCGCGGTCGCCGAGCGCCGCCTCCAGCTGCGTCTTCAGCTGGCAAAGCCGGTCGTGACTCTCGACGAAGCAGATTTTGGTGACCTGGTGCGCGGGAATGCTTTTCAGGTCGCGCAGCTGATAGCGAAAGCCGCTCAGCGCGTGCGCCTGCAGCATCTGCGGCACCGGCACGTCGGTAAACCAGCCGTCGTCGTTGAAAACGTGCACCGTGGCGGCGCTATCCCAGCGGCTGTGCAGCACCTCTTCCGCCACCGATGGCGAGAGATCGCTGGCGAATAGCAGATTGCCGTCCAGATCGTGCACGCGCGTGCCGTTGCCGGTGATCAGCCACGCGGGCAGCGTGATGCGCTGCCGCAGGATCTGCATCTCCAGCAGGTGACGACCGGTGGCGAAGGCCAGCTGTACGTCGCGCTGATGCAGCGCCAGCAAACTGTTTAACGTCTGCTGGCCCAGCTGATGGCTGGGCAGCAGCAGCGTGCCGTCCATATCAAATGCGGCAAGTCGCGCCATTGCTCTCTCCCGTTGATAAATCAGCATTCACTATCGCCTGGCAATCCCGGAACTAATAGTGAATACTTTTCGAAAACTGTTCCGGGTTTTCTATGCGCCAGCTTAATCGCCTTAATCAGTTTCAGCGTCTGTGGCAGCTGAGCCAGGGCGCCCCCCAACAGACCTGCGTGGCCGAGATGGCCAGCCGCTGCTTTTGCAGCGATCGTCACCTGCGCACCCTGCTGTCGCAGTGGCAGCATGCAGGCTGGCTGCGCTGGCAGGGCGAATCGGGGCGCGGCAGGCTGGGCACGTTGACCTTTCTTCGATCGCCCGAACAGCTGCGGCAACAGCTGCTGCAGACGCAGCTGCAGGCGGGAAATGCCGCCGAAGCGCTGCAGGTGCTGGATATGGCGCCGGAGCGGCTGGTGGATCTGCTGCGTCCCCTGATGGGCGGCCAGTGGCAAAACGACGCCCCTGTGCTGCGCATTCCCTACTATCGTCCGCTCGATTCCGTCGCGCCGCTGCAGATTGTCGGGCGCGCCGAACAGCACCTGGCGCGTCAGCTCTTTTCCGGCCTGACGCGATTCGAAGCGGATGAACCGGTCGGCGATCTGGCGCATCACTGGCAGCACGCCGACGAGGGGCGCGTCTGGCTGTTCTGGCTGCGTCCGCAGCTGTTCTGGCATAACGACGAGCCGCTTCAGGCCGCGCAGCTGGTCGAGCAGTTTCAGCGCATTTTGCAGGACGCGCGCGCGCAGCGCCTGCTGGCAGACGTCGCAAGCGTAGACGCGCCGCATCCGCTGGCGCTGCGCTTTCGGCTGAGCCGCAGCGACTACTGGCTGCCCTGGCGACTGGCGCATCAGCTCTGTTTGCTGCCCCATCCGCAGCAGCCGCGCCTCGGCAGCGGTCCCTGGAAGCTGGCGCACTTTACGCCCGAACTGGTGCGTATCGAGAGCCATACGCGCTGTCACCTGCAGCTGCCGCTGATGCAGGCCGTTGAGTACTGGATTACGCCGACGCTGTTCGATCGCGCACTCGGCACCAGCTGCCGTCATCCGGTGCAGATCGCCATTGGCGATGCGGCGGATCTGGCGTCGCTACGTCCGGTCAGCCGCAGCATCAGCCTCGGCTTTTGCTACCTCGCCTGTCGTCCGCGCGCCGGTTTTAGCCCGGCGCAGGCGCGTCGTTTGCTCCGCCTGCTGCAGCAAAGCGGCATCGTTGCGCAGCTGCCGCTGGAAGAAGGGCTGATTACGCCGAGCAAAGAGCTGCTGCCGGGCTGGCCGGTGCCGCAGGTGGAGGATGAGGCGCCGCATCTGCCGCCGCGCCTGACGCTGCACTACCAGCTGCCGGTCGAACTGCATGAGATGGCGCAGGCGCTGCGTGAGCTATTGCGGGCGGAGGGCTGTGAGCTCACCCTGATCTTTCACGACGTAAAAAGCTGGCAGAACAGCGAGGATCTGGCGCAGGCCGATCTGGTGATGGGCGACCGGCTGATCGGCGACGCGCCGCTTTTTACGCTGGCAAGCTGGCTGGAGATCGATCGGTTGTGGCCTGCGGAAACCAGCCAGCATCTTCGTCAGCAGCTGTCGAGGATACAGCGGCTGGCCGACGGCGAGGCGCGCCGCGCCGCACTACACCAGCTCTACCACAGCCTGATGCGCGACGGCCTGCTGCTGCCGCTGTTCAACTATCGCTATCAAATCTTCGCACCCCCAGGCGTAGAGGGCATCCAGCTTAATACCCTTGGCTGGTTCGACTTCAGCCGCGCCTGGGTTCCGCCGCCGCTGACGGCGTGAAGGAGCGCTTCGCGCTGTTCAGCAGGCGGGAGAGTGATTACCATAGACGCAAAATTTTCGACCAGGACAAAATGATGAAACGAGCCGTTGTAGTCTTTAGCGGTGGACAAGATTCCACCACCTGCCTGATCCAGGCGTTGCAGCAGTATGATGAAGTGCACTGCGTCACCTTCGACTACGGCCAGCGCCATCGCGAAGAGATCGAGGTCGCCCGCGCGCTGGCGCTGAAGCTGGGCGCACGCGCCCATAAGGTGCTCGACGTCACTCTGCTGAACGAGCTGGCGGTAAGCAGCCTGACCCGCGACAACATTCCGGTTCCCTCTTATGATCCCGCCGCCAGCGGCCTGCCGAGCACCTTTGTGCCGGGACGCAATATTCTGTTTCTGACCCTCGCCTCGGTTTACGCGTATCAGGTCGAGGCGGAGGCTGTCATCACCGGCGTCTGCGAAACCGATTTTTCCGGCTATCCCGACTGCCGCGACGAGTTCGTTAAAGCGCTGAACCACGCGGTCAGCCTCGGCATGGCGCGCGAGGTGCGTTTTGAAACCCCGCTAATGTGGCTCAATAAAGCAGAGACCTGGGCGCTGGCCGACTACTGGCAAAGCCTGACGCTGGTACGCGAAGAAACGCTGACCTGCTATAACGGCGTCAAGGGCGACGGCTGCGGCGAATGCGCCGCCTGTCATCTGCGCGCACGCGGCCTGAACGACTATCTCGCCGATCGCGACGCCGTGATGGCGGCGATGAAAAGCAAAAGCGGCCTGATCTGATATCGGCGCGGCGCCGCACAGATGCGCCGCGCTGTTGACTCAGACGGAGAAAGCCTCTAGCCGCGCGCGCAGCTCGCTCTCCAGCGCGACCGCTTTCTGCGTGCGCAGATCGATGCAGACAAAGGTCAGCGCCGCATCCGCCACCAAAGTTTCGCTCCCCGCCAGCGTTACGCGCTGGGTAATCACGCCGCTTTTTCCGTTCAGCTGCGTCATTTCACTGTGTATTGCCAGAACGTCGCCCAGCACAGCCGGGCGACGATAGTTGATATTGATATTCACTACCACGAACGCCAGCTGCTGCTGCTGCAGCCAGTTGAACGCGTCCGCCTCTTCGAGCCACTGCCAGCGCGCCTCTTCCAGAAACTCCAGATAGCGCGCATTGTTGACGTGCTGATACACGTCGAGGTGATAGCCGCGAACTTTAATCGTGGTCTGCATGCCTGACATCTCCTGTCGTTAAAGAGGACCTAACTGGTATGACCTCTTTAGCGTAGCAAAAGCCTTTTTGCCGCGCGGCAAAAGCGTCAGGGTTGCGCCTTAGCTCACAGTTTCAGCCGCCCGGCGTTACGTTCGATAAGCGAATTGCCGATGCCCGGCACCTCCTTTAGCTGTTCGACGGCGGTAAACGGCCCGTACTGCTCGCGGTAGCTGACAATCGCCTGCGCCTTTTTCAGCCCGACGCCGTTCATCGCCGCCGACAGCTGCTCGGCGGTCGCCTCGTTAATGCTGATTTTTTCGCCTGCCGCCTGCGCGGCCTGGGCAGTCGGCGTTTCGCCTGCGGTTTCCGCCGCCGTCACGCTGGAATAGCCGAGTGCGCCGCCAAGCGCGAGGGTAAAGCAAAGAACGGACAATAGTGATTTAGACATGCTCTGTTTCTCCTTGTGTTTAACAGCAAGGAGAGCGTGACAGAGAAGAGAGAAGGCCTCAAAAGGCAACATCCAGAAATGGAAAAGGCCGCGCAAGCAGCCTTTTCGGTTTTCACTGCAAAACACTTTTTTGCGAGCGTTACTGCATTTGCGCTGCGGCGCCGTATTTAATTTTGGCTTCTTTGCGCAGATTTGCGAGCAGCGCTTCGAACGCCAGCTGCGCGTTGTTCTGCGTCACGCCCTTAATCATTTCGTCTACCTGCTCCTGCGGCAGCGTACCGCTGCTGACCTTGTCCAGCGCCACCAGCACCACATTGCCCTGCATATCTTCGCTCACGCCCCACGACGCTTTACCGTCAACGGGCTGCGGCAGATTGAAGGCGGTCTGCGCGACCGGATCCTGGCTGTTGCGGTCGACGGTTTTGCTGGCGCTCAGCGTCAGACCGGCTGCGTTCAGCGCATCCTGTTTGCCCGCTTTGAGATCGGCCAGCAGTTTGTCCGCCTGCGCCTTCGCCTGCTGTTCCGCTTTATCGTGCTTCAGCGTGTCGGCAATCTGCGCTTTCACCTCATCCAGCGGTTTAATCGCTTCAGGTTTGTGCTCGCTGATGCGCAGCACGAACGCGCGGTCGCCATCCACGGTAATCACGTCGGAGTTGTTGCCTGGCGCACCGTTCTGGCCAGTCAGGCCGCCGTTAAAGATAGCGTTTTTCACCGCGTCGAAGTTGAGCTCCTGCGGCACGCTGTCGCGGCTGAACCAGCCGGTTTCAACCACTTTCAGGCCGGAAGCCTGCGCAGCGCCGGCCAGCGACTCATTGTCGTTGCTCGCCGCTTCGCTCACTTTCTGCTGCTGCTGGTAGAAAGCGTCGACCGCTTTCTCCTGCTTCGCTTTGTCGGCCACCGCGTCGCGCACTTCGGCCAGCGGTTTGATCTGCTCCGGCTGGATATCGTCCAGACGCACCACCAGGAAGCCGACCGACGATTTAATCACGCCCGAAAGCTGGCCCTTCTGCGTCAGCCCGGCGTTTTTCAGCTCGTCCGGCGTGGTGGCCGGCTCAAGCCAGCCCATATCGCCGCCCTTGCGCGCAGAGATGGGATCGATCGATTTGCTTTTCGCCAGCGCGGCGAAGTCCGCCCCGCCCTTCAGCTGCGCCAGCACGGCGCTGGCATCCGCCTCGGTTTTGGTCTGGATGACGCTGTAGCGGTTACGCTGCGGCTGGGTGTAGTCCGCTTTATGTTGGTCGTACCAGCTCTGAATGTCGGCGTCGCTAACGCTGGCCTGCATGCTGGCGGCATCCATTTTGATGTAGCTGACGCGGAACTGCTCCGGCGCCATAAAGTTGTTTTTATGCTGCTGATAGTATTGCGCGATCTCGTCGGCCGTCGCGGTTTGTTTCGCCGCCAGCGCGTTGACGTCGATAGTCGCCTGACGAATGTCGCGCTTCTGCGACACCAGATCCACCAGCTTGCTGGTTTCGCCTTTCAGCATAAAGTCGGTATTAGCGACGGCGTTGATCAGCTGCTGGGTCGCCAGCTGCTTGCGCAGCGCTTCCGCATAGCGATCGGCGGTAAAGCCCATGCTGCTCAGCAGAGCGTTATATTTCGCGTTGTCGAACTTGCCGTTGGTCTGGAACGCCTGCTGGGCGAAGATCGCCTGCTTGATCTGATCGTCGCTGATAGTAATGTGGAGGTCGTTGATGTACTGATCGAGCAGCGCCTGATCCACCAGCTGCGACAGCGCCTGCTGACGCATCTGCTGCATGAAGCCGTCGTTGCCGGCAAGCTGCGAGAACTGATCGCCCAGCATCTGCTGCTGGCGGCTGCGCTCGTTGTTGAACGCCTGATCGAGCTGCGCGCGGCTGATTTCCTGTCCGTTGACTTTAGCGGCGTAATCGCTGCCGCCGCCGATAAGGTAGTTGCCAACGCCGGTCAGCACGAAGGAGAGAATAATCAACCCCAAAATAACCTTGAGCACGACATGATTCGACGCCGCGCGTAAATTGTCCATCATGGTATGACAACGCTCCGCTGTAGTGTGGATATAAACCTCGGGCGCAACGCCTGTCGGATAAAGGTCGTTACGCAACTGCCGTTTAGCCTGGCAGCTTCACTCCTGTTGAGACAAGTCTTAGCGCGATTTATCCCCGGATCCGAATAAAAAAGGCACATCAAATTTGATGTGCCCGTATGTTACATGAGAACGCATGAACCGTCCTCTAGTCCACGGAAGAAAATGCTTCTGCGGACGGGTGCGATGTCATGCGTTGACAGCGTCTTTCAGCGCTTTACCGGCGCGGAAGCCCGGCACTTTGCCAGCGGCAATGGTGATCTCTTTGCCGGTCTGCGGGTTGCGGCCGGTACGTGCGGCACGTTCGCGTACGGAGAAAGTGCCAAAGCCCACCAGAGCCACTTCGTCGCCGCCTTTCAGCGCGTCGGAAACAGAACTGGTGAATGCGTCCAAAACACGTCCCGCTGCTGCTTTAGAAATGTCAGCGTCTGCAGCAATTTTGTCGATCAACTGTGACTTATTCACTCTCTTCATCCCCTCTTTTATTATTTCACTTCACATCCGCGCGTCCTGGCGGATACGAATGCGCAGCACGTTATATCAAGCCTGTTGAGGCGAAACAACGGAATTCATCTTAATCGCTGAATCCGCAGCCCCCTAAATTAACGGCACTAAAAAAAGCTGGCAAGCGCTCATTGGCCTGCCAGCTTCGCTTTTTAACGCTTTATGTCGCTAATCACTATTTTGCGGTAGCAACCTGCATGCCGTAAGGGGCGTTTTCCAGCGCAAGGCCTAAAACTTCTTCGATGCGTTTCACCGGATGGATCTCCAGATCGGCGATAACGTTGGCCGGAATTTCTTCCAGGTCGCGTTTATTATCGTCCGGGATCAGCACCACTTTAATGCCGCCGCGATGGGCCGCCAGCAGCTTCTCTTTCAGGCCGCCGATCGGCAGCACCTGGCCGCGCAAAGTGATCTCGCCGGTCATCGCCACGTCGGAACGCACCGGGTTGCCGGTCAGACAGGAGACCAGCGCGGTGCACATCGCGATACCGGCGCTCGGGCCATCCTTCGGCGTCGCGCCTTCCGGCACGTGAACGTGGATGTCGCGCTTCTCGTAGAAATCGCCGTTGATGCCCAGCTTCTCGGCGCGCGCACGCACCACGGTCAGCGCCGCCTGGATCGACTCCTGCATCACCTCGCCGAGCGAACCGGTGTAGGTCAGCTTGCCTTTGCCCGGCACGCAGGCGGTTTCGATGGTCAGCAGATCGCCGCCCACTTCGGTCCATGCGAGGCCGGTTACCTGGCCAACGCGGTTTTCGCTTTCGGCGCGGCCATAGTCGAAGCGCTGTACGCCCAGGTAATCCTTGAGGTTGTCGCCGTTGATGGTGATGTGCTTCTGCTCTTTATTCAGCAGCAGCGTTTTCACCGCTTTACGGCACAGCTTCGACAGTTCGCGCTCCAGGCTACGCACGCCCGCTTCGCGCGTGTAGTAGCGGATGATGCCGACGATGGCGCTGTCTTCCACCGTGATTTCGCTCTCTTTCAGGGCGTTACGCTCAATCTGCTTCGGCAGCAGATGCTGTTTGGCGATATTGAGCTTCTCATCCTCGGTGTAACCAGAGAGGCGAATGACTTCCATGCGGTCCAGCAGCGGCGCCGGAATGTTCATGGAGTTGGAGGTGGCAACGAACATCACGTCGGAGAGATCGTAATCGACTTCGAGGTAGTGATCGTTAAAGGCGATGTTCTGCTCGGGATCGAGCACTTCCAGCAGCGCGGAAGCAGGATCGCCGCGCATGTCGGATGACATTTTGTCGATCTCGTCCAGCAGGAACAGCGGGTTTTTTACCCCGACCTTCGCCATTTTCTGGATCAGCTTGCCTGGCATGGAGCCGATGTAGGTGCGGCGGTGACCGCGAATTTCCGCTTCGTCACGCACGCCGCCCAGCGCCATACGCACATACTTACGGCCGGTCGCCTTGGCGATCGACTGACCCAGCGAGGTTTTACCCACGCCCGGCGGTCCAACCAGGCAGAGGATCGGGCCTTTGATTTTGCTGACGCGGCTCTGCACGGCGAGGTATTCCAGAATGCGGTCTTTGACGCGCTCCAGGCCGTAGTGGTCGGTGTCCAGCGTCTCCTGGGCCTTGCGCAGGTCTTTTTTCACCTTGCTGCGCGCGTTCCACGGCACCTGGACCATCCAGTCGATATAGCCGCGTACCACCGTCGCTTCGGCGGACATCGGCGACATCATTTTTAATTTCTGCAGCTCGGCTTCGGCTTTTTCACGCGCTTCGGTCGGCATTTTCGCCGCGTCGATTTTGCGCTTCAGGGCTTCGTACTCATCCGGTACGTCGTCCATTTCGCCCAGCTCTTTCTGAATCGCCTTCATCTGCTCATTCAGATAGTACTCGCGCTGGCTCTTCTCCATCTGCTTTTTCACGCGGTTGCGAATGCGCTTCTCAACCTGCAGCAGATCGATTTCCGACTCCATCATCGCCATGAGATATTCCAGACGCTCGTTCACGTCCGACATCTCCAGCACCGACTGTTTATCGGCTAATTTCAGCGGCATATGGGCCGCAACGGTGTCGGCGAGGCGCGCCGCATCGTCGATATTGTTCAGCGAGGTCAGCACTTCCGGCGGGATCTTTTTGTTCAGCTTGATATAGCCTTCAAACTGATTGATCGCCGTCCGTACCAGCACTTCCTGTTCGCGCTCTTCGATTTCCGGCGAGATCAGGTATTCCGCCTGCGCGGTAAAATGGTCGCCATTATCCGCCAGGGTAGTGATATGCGCGCGCTGCAGCCCTTCGACTAAAACTTTGACGGTGCCGTCAGGCAGTTTCAGCATCTGCAGCACTGAGGCTACGGTCCCTACAGAGAAGAGATCGTTAATGCCAGGTTCATCCGTTGAAGCCTCTTTCTGGGCAACCAGCATGATCTTCTTGTCATGATCCATCGCCGCTTCGAGGCAACGAATCGATTTTTCCCGACCAACAAACAACGGAATTACCATGTGCGGATAAACCACCACGTCGCGCAGAGGCAACACGGGGATTTCAATGCGTTCAGAACGCTCAGGATTCATAGAGCTCTCTCTTAGTTAGTGTCCGCCAGGTGATGGGCACCGCATAATGCAGGGAATGTGCAGTTAAACCCACAGGATTATGAGTATATGGGGATGATCGTTCGACATTCAACGTCATGAGAGCGAGAAAAACAAAAGGGGAAAGAATTTTCCCCTTTTTTAATAATATCAACGCCCTTACGCTGGCGAATTATTCGCCAGACGCCTGGGCTTCATGCTTGCCGTAGATAAGCATCGGCTCTGACTGGCCTTCGATAACCGACTCGTCGATCACCACTTTTTCTACGTCTTCCATAGAAGGCAGGTCATACATGGTTTCCAGCAGCGCGCCTTCAACGATAGAACGCAGGCCGCGGGCGCCGGTCTTACGCGACATCGCTTTTTTGGCGATGGCGGTCAGGGCTTCATCGCGGAACTCCAGCTCGACCCCTTCCAGGTTGAACAACGCCTGGTACTGTTTGGTCAGGGCGTTCTTCGGCTCGCGCAGGATCTGGATCAGCGCTTCTTCGCTCAGCTCGTTGAGCGTCGCGACCACCGGCAGACGACCAATGAACTCTGGAATCAGGCCGAATTTGATCAGATCTTCAGGTTCAACCTGAGAGAGTAGCTCGCCTTCGCTCGCTTTTTCCGACTTGCCTTTTACCGTTGCGCCAAAACCGATACCGGAGCCGGTTTCCACGCGCTGAGAGATCACTTTATCCAGACCCGCGAACGCGCCGCCGCAGATAAACAGAATTTTAGAAGTATCGACCTGCAAAAACTCCTGCTGCGGATGCTTGCGACCGCCCTGCGGCGGAACGGCCGCTACGGTGCCTTCAATCAGCTTCAGCAGCGCCTGCTGCACGCCTTCGCCGGAGACGTCGCGCGTAATAGACGGGTTATCCGACTTACGCGAGATTTTATCGATCTCATCGATATAGACGATGCCGCGCTGCGCTTTCTGCACGTCGTAGTCGCACTTCTGCAGCAGCTTCTGGATGATGTTCTCCACATCCTCGCCCACGTAACCCGCTTCGGTCAGCGTGGTGGCGTCGGCCATGGTGAACGGCACATCCAGCAGGCGCGCCAGCGTCTCCGCCAGCAGGGTTTTACCGCTACCGGTCGGACCAATCAGCAGAATGTTGCTTTTGCCCAGCTCGATGCCATTGCTGGTATCGCCGTTGCGCAGGCGTTTGTAGTGGTTGTACACCGCAACTGCCAGCACTTTTTTCGCCTTTTCCTGGCCGATAACATAATCATCGAGGTGATGGCGGATTTCGTGCGGCGTAGGCAGCGCGCTACGTTCGCGATGCGGGGCAACTTCTTTAATCTCTTCGCGAATGATGTCATTGCACAGATCGACACATTCGTCGCAGATATACACTGACGGCCCGGCAATCAGCTTACGCACTTCATGCTGGCTTTTGCCGCAAAAAGAGCAGTACAGCAACTTCCCTGAACCGTCTTTGCGCTTATCTGTCATCAGTTAACCTCTTCTTGTTCTCAGGCCATACTGGCGTACGGCGCAGGCCGTGCGAACACGGCCAATATTCATTCAACTCAAACCCGTTTCCCAGTAACTATAGCGTAAGGAGACGGGCAGATGAGTCTTATTCGCGATGTGTCAGGACGGAGTCGACTAAACCATACTCTACCGCTTCACTCGCCGAGAGGAAACGATCGCGCTCGGTATCGCGCTCAATTTCTTCCAGCGACTTGCCGGTATGCTCCGCCATCAGCTCATTCATGCGCTGTTTCACTTTCAGAATCTCTTTCGCATGAATCTCAATGTCGGTCGCCTGGCCCTGATAGCCGCCCAGCGGCTGGTGAATCATCACGCGCGAGTTCGGCAGGCAGAAGCGCTTGCCTTTAGTGCCGGCAGTCAGCAGGAAAGCGCCCATTGAACAGGCCTGGCCCATACAGATGGTGCTGACGTCGGGCTTGATAAACTTCATGGTGTCGTAGATCGACATGCCTGCGGTGATCACGCCGCCTGGGGAGTTGATATAAAGATAGATATCTTTCTCAGGGTTTTCCGCTTCCAGAAACAGCATCTGCGCCACGATCAGATTGGCCATGTGATCTTCAACCTGGCCGGTCAGGAAGATGACGCGCTCTTTCAGCAGGCGGGAATAGATGTCGTAGGAACGCTCGCCGCGCGAAGTCTGTTCAACCACCATGGGCACCAGCGCATTGCGCGGCGCAGTAAATTCACGATCGCCACTGTATGACATTACCGTCTCCTGGATATAGTTCATTGGCTACATTCTGTACCGATTTTCTCTGAAGCGAGCGCGTTCTGCGCAGCTCCGCTTCGTTTCCGACACCTTCAAGGACGGTTAATCAGCCAGTCTAACTCTCTTCTGCATACTCCCTCAATCTGGGGATACTGCCCTGCTGTTTCAAGCATAACAACCTTTTCTCTATTCGCTAACCTGGAAAAAGCGCAACGTGAATAATTTGCCGGTTTATTAAGCGAATAGCAGCGGAAGAGCGCCGATGGCGCCGGAAAAACAAAAAAGCCCGCGACTTTGCAGCCGCGGGCTTAGCACTTCTGGTTAAATCAGCGATCAGGCAGCGGTGGTCTGATTCATCAGTTCCTGGAAGCTGGTCGCTTTCTCAGTCACTTTCGCTTTTTCCAGAACGGCTTCAACCGCCTGCTCTTCGAGCGCGACGTTACGCATGTTGTTCATCAGCTCGTTGTTTTTGCTGTAGAACTCGATTACTTCCTGCGGATCTTCGTAAGCGGACGCCATCTCTTCGATCAGAGCGTTAACGCGTGCTTCGTCAGCCTTCAGCTCATGGGTGCGAATTACTTCGCCCAACAGCAGACCCACAACAACGCGACGTTTCGCCTGCTCTTCAAACAGCTCGCGCGGCAGTTCCAGCGCTTGCTTCTCGTTGCCGCCGAAGCGCTGCGCAGCCTGGCGACGCAGTACGTCGATTTCGCTGTCGATCAGCGCAGCCGGCACGTCGATGTCGTTGGCTTTCACCAGGCCGTCGATCGCCTGCGTTTTCACGCGGTTGCGGATAGCGCCTTTCAGCTCGCGGTCCATGTTTTTACGTACTTCAGCGCGCAGGCCGTCGATAGAACCATCTTCCACGCCGAAACGCTTGATGAACTCTTCAGTCAGCTCCGGCAGTTCGCGCGTTTCAACTTTCTTCAGCACGATGTCGAACTTCGCGTCTTTCCCTTTCAGGTTTTCCGCGTGGTAGTCTTCCGGGAATTTCACGTCGATAGTGAAGGTTTCGCCCGCTTTATGACCCACGATGCCCTCTTCGAAGCCCGGGATCATACGGCCCTGGCCCATCGCCAGCACGAAGTCAGAGGCTTTGCCGCCTTCGAACTCTTCGCCGTCAACTGAACCGCTGAAGTCGATGGTCGCGCGATCTTCAGCCGTTGCCGCCGCATCGCTCTCTTTCCAGTTAGCCTGCTGCTTGCGCAGGGTGTCCAGCATGGCGTCGACGTCTGCGTCGGTCACTTCCACCAGCGGTTTTTCAACTTCGATGCTGTCCAGACCCTGCAGTTCAACTTCCGGATAGACTTCGAACTCGACCGCGTAGGTGAAATCTTCGCCTTCTTTATACTCGCCCGGCACGTAGTTCGGCGCGCCAGCCGGATTGATTTTTTCTTTGATGATGGCGTCAACGAAGTTGCGCGTCATCAGCTCGCCCAGCACGTCCTGGCGAACAGAAGCGCCATAGCGCTGTGCGATGATATTGGCCGGCACTTTGCCTTTACGGAAACCATCGATACGGACTTTTTTCGCCACTTCCACCAGTTCTTTCTTCACTGCGCTTTCGATGCTGTCAGCGGGGACAGTAATCGTAATGCGACGGCCCAGACCCTGCGTGGTTTCTACTGAAACTGTCATCTTGTTACCTCAAAAAATCGCGTGCTCGGTCAACTTCAGACACCACACATTATGCAATGCGCCGTATCCAACAACCGGGACGGCTTCCATTAAGAGAACCTGATCCCTGTCACCAGAAGCGTCCCGAAGACATTCCGGAAAAATAGACGCAGCATTATAGCGGCATCGCCCTGGTGAGTCGAGGCTGGAAACTCACCACTTTTTAGCGGCTTTGCTGCTTTTTTGCGCCGGAGATCGCGTTTATCGCTAAATAATGAAAAAAAACGGCCCGCAGGCCGTTTTTCAAAAGCGGGAGGAGATCAGGCGAGGGTGCCGGCGCCGCGGCAGTTTGGCGAGGCGAGCACGGTATCCTGCAATCCCTCCCACTCTTTCAGGGTATAGGTATGCAGCGCCAGCGCGTGAACGCTGCCTGCCAGCTCGGCGGCGAGCTCGCCGTAAATCGCCCGGTGGCGCGCCAGAAAGCGCTGACCTGCGAATACGTCGCTGACGATAACCACCTTGAAGTGGCTTTCGGAACCCGCCGGGACATTATGACGATAGCTTTCGTCATGCACTTCCAGATGAGCCGGCTCAAAAGCCAGGCGCAGCTTCTCTTCGATCTGTTCGCGAATCATTGTCTCTTTCCTCAATGGCGAGCGCTGTGCCCCATCTGGTTAAATATTAGTAGGTTTTCAGACGCATCCGCACAAATGTGTGAAAATATTTCCGCCGCCGTCTAAGCCGAGCGGCATGATAGCGCAGCGCGACTGCGGGTCAATGCCTGGATTTTTCTTAGCATATAAAAAAGGCGTTTAGCGCGAATTTCCCCTTCGCAAGGGCTTTTTTCACTGCCGCGCAATGCTATGATGGCCGCAGTTTTTGCAAACCAACCCACAACATTAACGAGAATAAGTATGTTGAAAAAACTGTTATTTCCCCTGCTGGCCGCCTTCATTTTGGCCGGCTGCGCCACCAACAGCAATACGTTGACCATTCAGCCGAAAATCGAGCTGCCGCAGCAGGATCCGAGTCTGATGGGCGTGACCGTCAGCATCAACGGCGCCGATCAGCGCAGCGATCAGGCACTGGCGAAAGTCAACCGCGACGGCCAGCTGGTTACCCTGACGCCGTCCCGCGATCTGCGCTTCCTGCTGCAGGAAGTGCTGGAGAAACAGATGACCGCGCGCGGCTATATGATCGGGCCGGAAGGCGCCGTCGATCTGCAGATCGTGGTAAACAACCTCTATGCGGATGTGACCCAGGGCAACGTACGCTACAGCATCACCACCAAAGCGGATATCTCGATTATCGCTACCGCGAAGAACGGCAACAAGCAGGTGAAAAACTATCGCCAGACCTATAGCGTAGAAGGCGCCTTCAGCGCGACCAACGACAAGATCACCAAAGCAGTGAACTCGACGCTGGGCGACGTGATCGCCGATATGGCGCAGGACACCAGCATCAACAACTTCATCAAGCAGAACGCGCACTAATCCGCAGCACTATATGCATGCCCGGCGCGCCGCCGGGCATCGCTTCAGGGTCAGCATGAATCACTATCTTCGCATCTTCACTCAACGAAACGCCGCCGTTTTACTGCTGCTTGGCTTTGCTTCAGGCCTGCCGCTGGCGCTGACCGCCGGCACGCTGCAGGCGTGGATGACGGTGGAAAATGTCGATCTCAAGACCATCGGCTTTTTTTCGCTGGTCGGCCAGGCGTACGTCTTTAAATTTCTCTGGTCGCCGGTGATGGACCGCTTTACGCCGCCGTTTCTCGGCCGTCGCCGCGGCTGGCTGCTGCTGACGCAGCTGGCGCTGATCGCCGGGATTATCGCCATGGGCTTTATGCAGCCCGGGCGCGACCTGACGCTGCTCGCCGCGCTGGCGGTGCTGGTCGCCTTCTGCTCCGCTTCGCAGGATATCGTCTTCGACGCGTGGAAAACTGACGTGCTGCCGCCGGAAGAGCGCGGCAGCGGCGCCGCCATCACCGTGCTCGGCTACCGACTGGCGATGCTGGTCTCCGGCGGGCTCGCGCTCTGGCTGGCGGATCGCTATCTCGGCTGGCAGGCGACCTACTGGCTGATGGCGCTGCTGATGGTGCCAGCGCTTATCGCCACCCTGATGGCGAAAGAGCCCGATACGCGCGCCACCACGCCGCATTCGCTGCGCGAGGCGGTGTCGCTGCCGCTAAAGGACTTTTTTCAGCGCAACAACGCCTGGCTGCTGATCACCCTTATCGTGCTTTATAAGCTGGGCGACGCCTTCGCCGCCTCGCTGACCACCACTTTTCTGATCCGCGGCGTCGGTTTCAACGCCGGCGACGTCGGGCTGGTGAACAAAACGCTCGGCCTGCTGGCGACCATTATCGGTGCCCTCTACGGCGGCGTACTGATGCAGCGCCTGAGCCTGTTCCGCGCCCTGATGATTTTCGGCGTGCTGCAGGCGGTTTCGAATTTCGCCTACTGGCTGCTGGCGGTGACCCCGCCGCATTTATGGAGCATGGCCAGCGCCGTCTTCGTGGAGAATCTGTGCGGCGGCATGGGCACGGCGGCATTTGTCGCGCTGCTGATGACCCTGTGCAACAAGTCATTCTCCGCCACGCAGTTCGCTCTGCTCTCGGCGCTCTCGGCGGTTGGCCGCGTCTATGTCGGCCCGGCGGCCGGCTGGCTGGTAGAACTCTGGGGCTGGCCGACCTTCTACGCTTTCACCGTGCTGGCGGCGCTGCCCGGTCTGCTGCTGCTGCTGCTCTGTCGCGACACGCTGAACGACGCGCAAAACAGCGAGCGCTTCTTAATGCGCACGCGTTTTGCCGCCGGCTACCGCTGGACCACGCGTCTGTTCTGCGTCGGCAGCGCTGTTATCGCGCTCTGGCTGACGACGCTGGCGTGTCAGGCGCTGGGGCTGTGGCGGCTGGAGAGCGTGCCGGGCGCGCTGTTCGAAGCCGGTATGGCGCTGCTGGCACTGGCGGTATGCGGCGGCGTGACGCTTGACTACATCGCGCAGCGCAAAAGCGCGGCTCAGCAGCATTAATTAACAACAGGTATTATTTCACTACGAAAATGGATCAAGCCGCCCTGACGGGCGGTAAAAGTTAAACTTTGTCATCCAGTGTTATTTTCCTGGAAATATTAAGATCCTGATTCTGCATTCAGCGAATATATTAAAAACCGGTGCGCAATTATTTTGTATAAATTTCATCACCCAAATGATGCAGATTTGTTAAAGAATTGAGTATCAAAAGTAAGGTTTATTCTTTCCCTGATTTCTTTAAGGATACTTTCATCGGTTTTTGTTATATTAGTGCCAACTGCTTGTCGCAGTTAATAATTTATCACCCCAGGCAACATCTGTGACACCCTTAGCAAAAGGTGTCAACACGCTGCTGACACATCCTTATGCTGGTTTACACTGCATAAACCTTCCCGTAAAATGCGCGCACACTTAAACGACAATAAGCCCTTTGTCATTGAGGTCGTTAAATGAGACTCAGGAAATACAATAAAAGTTTGGGGATTTTGTCATTAATCGCAGGCACTTTGTTAATGAGTGGCTGCGATAATGCGTTGTTAAATCCCAAGGGACAGATTGCACTTGAGCAACGTTCGTTGATTCTGACAGCCTTCGGCTTAATGATGATCGTCGTTATTCCGGCAATCTTGATGGCGGTGGTGTTTGCATGGAAATATCGTGCATCCAACACTGAAGCGAAGTACAGCCCCAACTGGTCGCACTCTAACAAAGTCGAAGCCGTGGTCTGGACCATTCCGATCCTGATCATTCTCTTCCTCGGCGTGCTGACCTGGAAATCAACCCACGCGCTGGAGCCGAGCAAACCGCTGGCCTCTGACGTGAAGCCGGTTGAGATCCAAGTGGTGGCGCTGGACTGGAAATGGTTGTTTATCTACCCGGAACAGGGTATTGCCACCGTTAACCAGATCGCTTTCCCGGCTAACACGCCGGTGAGCTTCAAAATTACCTCTAACTCCGTTATGAACTCCTTCTTTATTCCGACGCTCGGCAGCCAGATCTACGCCATGGCGGGCATGCAGACCAAACTGCACCTGATCGCCAACGAGCCAGGAACGTTCGACGGTATTTCCTCGAACTTCAGTGGTCGAGGTTTCTCTGGTATGAAGTTCAAAGCCATTGCAACCAAGGACGATGCGGAGTTCCAGCAGTGGGTCGCCAAAGTTAAAGCGGCGCCTAACACGCTGACCACTATGGAAGATTTCGAGAAAGTCGCAGTGCCAAGCGAAAATCATCCGGTGGAATATTTCTCTTCAGCGAATCCTGAACTGTTCAAGCAAGTCATCGCTAAGTTCATGACCAGCCACGGGAAGATGGACATGTCTCAGCACGAAGGCATGGACATGAGTCACACCGCTTCCGCGGGAGCCGAGGAATAATACGATGTTCGGAAAATTAACACTGGATGCAGTGCCGTACCATGAGCCGATTATCATGGTTACGGTTGCCGGGATCATCATTGGTGGTCTGGCAATCATCGCTGCCCTAACCTACTTTGGTAAATGGCAGTACCTGTGGTCGGAATGGCTCACCTCCGTCGACCATAAAAAACTGGGTATCATGTACATCATCATGGCGTTCGTCATGCTGCTGCGCGGCTTCGCCGATGCCATCATGATGCGTACCCAGCAGGTAATGGCTTCCGCCGGGGAAGCCGGCATACTCCCGCCGCATCACTACGACCAGATCTTTACCGCGCACGGCGTGATTATGATCTTCTTCGTGGCGATGCCTTTCGTCGTGGGTCTGATGAACATCGCGGTGCCGCTGCAAATCGGCGCGCGTGACGTTGCCTTCCCGTTCCTGAACAACCTGAGCTTCTGGTTTACCGCGGTCGGTGTGATCCTGGTTAACCTGTCGCTGGGCGTGGGCGAGTTCGCACAGACCGGCTGGCTGGCCTATCCGCCGCTGTCAGGCGCGGAGTACAGTCCTGGCGTCGGGGTCGATTACTGGATCTGGAGTCTCCAGCTTTCCGGTATCGGGACCACGCTGACCGGCATCAACTTCTTCGTGACCATTCTGAAGATGCGTGCGCCGGGCATGGACCTGTTCAAAATGCCGGTATTTACTTGGGCTTCTCTTTGCACCAACGTCCTGATTATCGCCGCGTTCCCGGTTCTGACCGTGACCCTGGCGCTGTTGACGCTTGATCGTTACCTTGGCTTCCATTTCTTTACCAATGATATGGGCGGTAACATGATGATGTACGTCAACCTGATCTGGGTTTGGGGCCATCCGGAAGTGTACATCCTGGTTCTGCCGGTGTTTGGCGTCTTCTCTGAAGTCACTGCGACCTTCTCGAAAAAACGTCTGTTTGGCTACACCTCGCTGGTGTGGGCGACCATCGCCATTACCGTGCTGTCGTTCATCGTCTGGCTGCACCACTTCTTCACTATGGGTGCGGGCGCGAACGTTAACGCCTTCTTCGGCATCATGACGATGATCATCGCGATTCCGACCGGCGTGAAAATCTTCAACTGGCTGTTCACCATGTACCAGGGCCGCATCGTGATGCACTCTGCCATGCTGTGGACCGTAGGCTTCCTGGTCACCTTCTCTGTAGGTGGTATGACCGGCGTTCTGCTGGCGGTGCCGGGTGCGGACTTCGTGCTGCACAACAGCCTGTTCCTGATTGCGCACTTCCATAACGTCATCATCGGCGGCGTGGTATTCGGCTGTATGGCTGGCGTGACCTACTGGTTCCCGAAAGCCTTCGGCTTTACCCTGAACGAAACCTGGGGCAAACGCGCCTTCTGGTTCTGGATCATCGGCTTCTTCGTTGCCTTTATGCCGCTCTACGTTCTGGGCTTCATGGGTATGACGCGTCGTCTGAGCCAGGATATCGACCCGCAGTTCCACTCTCTGCTGGTTATTGCGGCCGTCGGTGCAGGCCTGATCGCTTGCGGTATCATCTGCCAGCTGACCATGTTCTACGTCTCTGTGCGTGACCGTCATCAGAACCGCGATCTGACCGGTGACCCGTGGGGCGGTCGTACGCTGGAGTGGGCAACCTCTTCACCGCCGCCGTTCTACAACTTTGCCACTATCCCGCATATCCACGAGCGCGACGCGTTCTGGGAAATGAAAGAGAAAGGCGAAGCGTACAAGCAGCCGGCGAAATATGAAGAGATTCATATGCCGAAGAACAGCGGCGCGGCTATCGTCATCGCTGCCTTCGCCACGGTATTCGGTTTTGCCGCAATCTGGCATATCTGGTGGCTGGCTGGCCTCTCCTTCCTGGGCATGATCGTGACCTGGATTGTGAAGAGCTTCGACGAAGACGTGGACTACTACGTTCCGGTTGCCGAGATTGAGAAGATCGAAAAGCAGCACTTTGACGATATCAGCAAAGCGGGTCTGAAATAATGTCGACTGAAACTCTGACAAAACACCACCACGACGCCCATGCGGAGCATGGGCATCACGATGCGGGAGCCAATAAAGTCTTTGGCTTCTGGATCTACCTGATGAGTGACTGCATTATCTTCGCAACCCTGTTTGCGACCTATGCAGTTATGGTCAACAGCACTGCCGGTGGCCCGGCAGGCAAAGACATCTTCGAACTGCCGTTCGTTCTGGGCGAAACAGCGCTGCTGCTGCTGAGCTCCATCACCTACGGCATGGCGGTTATCGCCATGAACCACGACAAGAAGAGCTCAGTCCTTAGCTGGCTGGCGCTGACTTTCCTGTTTGGTCTTGGCTTTATCTGCATGGAGATCTATGAGTTCCATCATCTGATCGAAGAAGGCTTCGGCCCGAATCGCAGCGGCTTCCTGTCAGGCTTCTTTACCCTGGTAGGCACCCACGGTCTGCACGTTACCTGCGGCCTGATCTGGATGCTGGTGCTGATGTTCCAGATTGCCAAACGTGGGCTGACGTCGACTAACCATACCCGTATCCTGTGCCTGAGCCTGTTCTGGCACTTCCTGGATGTGGTCTGGATCTGCGTATTTACCATTGTCTATCTGATGGGAGTCATGTAATGAGTCATTCAGCTAACGGAAACGTCGTTCCGCACAGCAGCGTGAAGTCCTACATGATCGGCTTCATCCTCTCCGTCATCCTGACCGGTATTCCGTTCTGGATGGTGATGAGCGATGGGTCATCTCAAGGTATGACCCTGGGCGTCGTAGTTGCCTGCGCAGTCATCCAGGTCGTTGTTCACCTGATCTACTTCCTGCATCTGGACACCAAGTCCGAAGGCGGCTGGAACATGGTAGCCATCGTCTTCTCGGCGATCATTATTCTGATCGTCGTAGTTGGCTCGCTGTGGATTATGTGGAACCTCAACTACAACATGATGGTTCACTAAAGAGTCGCGTAATGATTAAGCAATACCTGCAAGTAACAAAACCAGGAATTATTTTCGGGAATTTAATTTCTGTGATCGGCGGATTTTTGCTGGCTTCGAAAGGCAGCATTGATTACGCCCTGTTTCTCGCCTCGCTGATCGGCGTGTCGCTGGTTGTCGCCTCAGGTTGTGTTTTCAACAACGTGATCGACCGCGATATCGACGTAAAGATGGAGAGAACCCGGAATCGAGTGCTGGTTAAAGGCCTCATCTCCGCGAAAGTAAGCCTGATTTATGCTACCGCGCTAGGTATTGCTGGCTTTGCGTTGCTCTACTTTGGTGCCAATCCGCTGGCCATGTGGCTGGCGGTCATGGGCTTTGTGGTTTACGTCGGCGTTTACAGTCTCTACATGAAGCGTCACTCGGTTTACGGGACGCTGATTGGCAGCCTGTCTGGCGCCGCGCCGCCGGTGATCGGCTACTGCGCCGTCACCAACCAGTTTGATGCTGGCGCGCTGATCTTGCTGGCGATCTTTAGCCTGTGGCAGATGCCGCACTCCTATGCGATTGCTATCTTCCGCTTTAAAGATTACCAGGCGGCGAACATCCCGGTACTGCCGGTGGTGAAAGGCATCTCCGTGGCGAAGAATCATATTACGCTCTACATTCTGGCGTTTATGATCGCCACGCTGATGCTGTCGCTGGGCGGCTACGCGGGCTATAAATATCTGGTGGTCGCGGCGGCCGTGAGCGTATGGTGGCTGGGAATGGCGTTGTCAGGTTACAAGACCTCGAACGATCGTGTCTGGGCGCGTAAGCTGTTCGTCTTCTCTATCGTGGCTATCACCGCGCTGAGCGTCATGATGTCGGTGGACTTTATGGCTCCGGCGTCAAAAGATCTGCTGACCTACGTGTGGTAATGCCGCACTGCCATGCATGCTAAGGGCGCGATTTCGCGCCCTTTCTTTTTGTTACCACTTCTTAAACACTATTATTTTACCCGCCCTGCCCTGCTCCCTAAAATAGATACGGCAAACTTACAGAGGTTGGAATGAACGATAATAAAATGACGCCGGTGGAGCTCCGCGCCACATGGGGTTTGGGCACGGTGTTTTCCCTGCGTATGCTGGGCATGTTTATGGTCCTGCCGGTATTAACCACTTACGGCATGGCTCTTCAGGGTGCAAGTGAAACGCTTATCGGCCTGGCAATCGGCATCTACGGTCTGGCGCAGGCGATCTTTCAAATCCCCTTCGGCCTGATGTCTGACCGCATCGGCCGTAAGCCGCTGATCGTCGGCGGCCTGCTGCTGTTTGTTCTCGGTAGCCTTATCGCCGCGACCACTACCTCTATCTGGGGCATCATTCTCGGCCGCGCGCTGCAGGGCTCTGGCGCTATCGCCGCCGCCGTGATGGCGCTGCTCTCTGATTTAACCCGCGAACAGAACCGCACCAAGGCGATGGCCTTTATCGGCATCAGCTTCGGCGTCACCTTCGCTATCGCGATGGTGGTCGGTCCCATCGTTACCCACGCGCTCGGCCTGCACGCGCTGTTCTGGATGATCGCCATTCTCGCCTCGCTGGGTATCGTGATTACCCTGCTGGTGGTGCCGAGCGCGCCCGGCCATGTGCTGAACCGCGAATCGGGCATGGTGAAAGGCAGCTTCCGCAAGGTGCTCGGCAATTCGCGCCTGATCAAACTCAACGTCGGCATTCTCTGTCTGCATATTTTGCTGATGTCCAGCTTCGTCGCCCTGCCCGGCCAGTTCGAGCAGGCGGGTCTGCCCGCCGCCGAGCACTGGAAAATCTATCTGGTGACGATGCTGATCGCCTTTGTCGGCGTGGTGCCCTTTATTATCTACGCCGAGGTTAAGCGCCGCATGAAGCGCGTATTCGTCGCCTGTGTCGGCCTGATCGTTATCGCAGAGATCGTGCTGTGGGGCGCGGCGGGCCATTTCTGGACGCTGGTGATCGGCGTGCAGCTCTTTTTCTTCGCCTTTAACCTGATGGAGGCGATTCTGCCGTCGCTGGTGAGCAAAGAGTCGCCGGCGGGCTATAAAGGCACGGCGATGGGGCTCTACTCCACCAGCCAGTTTATCGGCGTGGCGATTGGCGGCAGCCTCGGCGGCTGGGTGTTCGGCCATTTCGACGCGCAGACGGTGTTCCTGGTGGGCGCCATCGTGGCGGCGCTCTGGCTGTTCGTCGCCATGACCATGCAGGAGCCGCCCTACGTCAGCAGCCTGCGTATCGTGTTGAGCGATAACGCGCTGGCGGTGCCGAATCTGGAACAGCGTCTGAAAGCACAGCCGGGCGTATCGGCAGTGCTGATCGTGCCGGAAGAGAAAAGCGCCTATATCAAAATCGACAGCAAGGTCACCAGCCGCCCCGAGCTGGAGGCGCTGCTGGCAAGCAGCTAAACGCGGGCTTTAGAACTGAGACAAAAGAACCGGCTTTGCGCCGGTTCTTTGCTTTTCACGCCTGCGTTAAAGTGACATATCCACCACGATCCGCCCCTCGATTTTTCCAGCGTGCATACGCTCAAAGATGGCGTTGATATGACTCAGCGGCTCGACGGCAATGGTGGCTTTCACCTTATGCCGTCCGGCAAAATCGAGCGCCTCCTGCAAATCTTTTCTGGTGCCAACGATAGAGCCGCGCACCGTGATACCGTCCAGTACCATATCGAAGATAGAGAGATCGAACTTGCCCGGCGGCAGCCCGTTAAGCACCATGGTTCCGCCACGCCGCAGCGTGCCGATGGCCTGTTCAAACGCCGCAGGTGACACGGCGGTGACCAGCGCGGCATGTGCGCCGCCGAACTGCGCGTGAAACACCTCTGCCGGATCGTCTTTACGTGCGTTCACCACCACGCTGGCGCCGAGGCGCTGCGCGAAAGTCAGCTTGTCATCGTCAACATCTACCGCGGCGACGTTTAGCCCCATCGCCACGGCATACTGGACAGCCAGATGGCCCAGTCCGCCGATACCGGAAATAACTACCCAGTTTCCGGGCCGGGCCTCCGTCATTTTCAAGCCCTTGTAGACCGTTACCCCGGCGCAAAGGATCGGCGCAACCTCGGCATAATCGAGGTTATCAGGCAAAATGCCGACATAGTTGGCATCGGCCAGGCAATACTCCGCAAAGCTGCCGTTAACCGAATAGCCTGCATTCTTCTGTTCATGACAGAGCGTCTCCCAGCTATCAAGGCAGTGCTCGCAGTGCCCGCACGCCGAGTAGAGCCAGGGCACGCCAACGCGATCCCCCAGCTTGAGATGCGTGACGTTAGGCCCTACCGCCACCACCTCGCCGACCCCTTCATGGCCGGGAATAAAAGGCGGCACAGGTTTGACGGGCCAGTCGCCCTGCGCCGCATGGAGATCGGTATGGCAGACGCCGGTCGCCGCGATTTTGACCAGTACCTGCCCCGCGCCAGCTTCTGGTATTGGCACCTGCTCAATAACCAGCGGTGCACCAAACGCCTTAACCACGGCAGCTTTCATCATTTTCATGACTTCTTTCTCCTGTTGAGGGTTTCATCAAGAGAGTTGCACACCTTTGCGGGTAAGCATATTGATTTAACGCAGAGGGAAGCGGAAACAAACGGAGCGAGAGAGGCGGTAAGCAAAGCGTGCAGCAGTTTAGCTGCCGCACGCTTTAAGAGGATTAATCGCGGAAGTTCTTAAACTGGAACGGCTGGCCGAGATTGCCGCCGCGCACCAGCGCCATCGCGCTCTGCAGATCGTCGCGCGATTTGCCGGTAACGCGCAGCGATTCGCCCTGAATCTGCGTCTGCACCTTGATCTTGCTGTCTTTAATCAGCTTCACGATCTTTTTCGCCACTTCGCTCTCAATGCCCTTTTTCATTTTGGCATCGACGCTCCAGCTCTTGCCGCTGTGCTCGATCTCCTCAGGGATATCGAGCGCGGCGCCCTCAATGCCGCGCTTGAGCATCTTTTCGCGCAGCATATCCACCAGCTGTTTCACCTGAAAATCGGACTCGCTGGTCACTTTGATGGTTTCATTCTTTTCGTTGAGCTCGAAACTGGCGCTCACGTTGCGAAAATCGAAGCGGGTAGTTAATTCACGGTTGGCGTTTTCGACCGCGTTGCGGACTTCCTGCATGTCGATTTCTGAAACGATATCGAAAGATGGCATCTCTTCTTCTCCTGACGCTAAAGTGACATGCATAATACGCGTCATGCCGCACTAAACAAAATCAGGCTGCGCACAACGCTATACTTATTATCGCTGTGTATAACAGAACAAACGACAAACCCGGATACGGGAGGCAGTATGAAGATTACCGTGTTGGGTTGTGGCGCTATTGGCCAGGTCTGGCTCGCCGCCCTGGCGCGCCAGGGCCACGAAGTGCAGGGATGGCTGCGCGTGCCGCAGCCCTACTGTTCCGTCAACGTGATTGATTACCAGGGCCAGGTGAGCAACAACACCTTTATCGCCAACGACCCGCTGTTTCTGGCCGACAGCCAGCTGCTGCTGGTGACGCTCAAGGCGCCGCAGGTTTCGCCCGCGGTGCGCAACCTGCAGAGCGTGCTGTCGGACGATTGTCCGGTGCTGCTGCTGCACAACGGCATGGGTACGCTGGAAGAGCTGAAAGGCTTGAGCCAGCCGCTGCTGCGCGGCATCACCACGCATGCGGCGATGCGCGACGGTACGGTGATTAAACATGTCGCCAGCGGCATTACGCATATCGGCCCGGCAAACCGGAAAAGCGCGGCCTTTAGCGACCTCGCCGATATCCTGCACGCGGCGCTGCCGGACGTCGCCTGGCACGACAATATCGCCGCCGCCTGCTGGCGCAAGCTGGCGGTCAACTGCGTTATCAATCCGCTGACCGTGGAGCACGACTGCCAGAACGGCGCGCTGCGCGCCTGGCCGGAACAGATCGACCTGCTCTGTCAGGAGCTAAGCTGGGTGATGGAGCGCGAGGGCCAGCATATCACCGCCGACAGCCTGCGGGATATTGTCTACAACGTGATTGAAACCACCGCGGCCAATACCTCCTCTATGCTGCAGGACGTACGCGCACAGCGTTTAACTGAAATCGATTACATCTCCGGCTTTCTGCTGCGACGTGCGCGCGCGCAGGGCATCGCGGTGCCGGAAAACACCCGCCTTTATGAACTCGTAAAACGCAAGGAGTCCCATTATGACCGCGAACACGCCAGTTCTCGTTTGCCTGGCACATGGCAGTGAAGAGACCGAAGCGGTCACCACTATCGATTTGCTGGTGCGCGGCGGCCTGAAAGTCGTTACCGCCAGCGTAGAGAGCGACGGCTCGCGCGAAATTGTCTGCTCGCGCGGCGTGCGTCTGCTGGCGGATGCGCCGCTGGTAGAGGTGGCCGATGATGAGTACGCGGCGATCGTGCTGCCGGGCGGTCTGAAAGGCGCGGAAACCTTCCGCGACAGTCCGCTGCTGGTGGAAACGGTGCGCCAGTTCCATCTCTCCGGCCGCATCGTTGCGGCGATCTGCGCGGCGGCCGGCACGGTGCTGGTGCCGCACGACCTCTTTCCGGTGGGCAATATGACTGGCTTTCCCGGCTTAAAGGAGACGATTCCGGCGGAGAAGTGGATGGAGAGGCGCGTGGTATGGGATCCGCGCGTCAATCTGCTGACCAGCCAGGGGCCGGGCACGGCGATGGATTTCGCGCTTAAGCTGATCGATCTGCTGGCGGGTAAAGAGAAAGCGGCGGAGGTGGCGTCCCAGCTGGTGCTGGCGGCGGGCATCTACGATTACAGCGAGTAAAAAAGCTGCGCGCAGCCTGTGCATCAGGTGCCGATGCAGGTGCCATGGCCCGATCGCAAAGACGCAAAAAACGTCATCCCTGACAGCTTGACCCGCGCAGTCCCTTGCGCGGGACGCTTTGCTCTTCTGCCCATGTCACCCGCATTTCAGGTTGCAGGCAGCCTGAGGCTGCGCACTATGCGCAGCCTGTTTCATTACGGACGATAGACCTTCACGTTTTTGAAGCCCTGCTCGTGCAGATAGAGCGCCTGCAGCTTGCTCATCACGCCGCGATCGCAATAGAGCAGCCAGGTTTTGCTCTGGTCGAGATCGCCGAACTGGCTGCTGAGCTTATAAAACGGCAGCGATTTCACTTCGGTGCCCTGCAGCGCCAGCGGCTTATCTTCCTGCTCGTCGATGGCGCGGATATCCAGCACTACGTCATCGCTGCCGAACGAGTCCACGGTTTCCACTTCCACGACCTCTTCTTCGGCCTGCTCGGCGATATCGCGGATATCGACGTTGCTCGCCTCTTCCACCACGCGCTGCAGAATAGCGAAATCGAAGTTCTGCTCTTCCGCTTCAATCTTCGTCTTAACCGCTTTCACCGTTGGGCTTTTAGAGATGACGCCGCAATATTCCGGCATGGTGCTGGCGAAATCTTCGGTGCCGATCTCGCGCGCCACTTTGATGATGTGCTCTTTATCGTGTGAGATCAGCGGACGCAGGATCAGGGTGTCGGAGGCGTTGTCGATCAGGCGCAGGTTGGTCAGCGTCTGGCTGGAGACCTGGCCCAGCGCTTCGCCGGTCACCAGCGCCTGCACGCCGTAGCGCTCTGCGACCATCGACGCGGCGCGCACCATCATGCGTTTCAGCACTACGCCCATCTGGCCGTCATCCACTTTTTCCAGAATCTCGCCGACCACCGGCTCGAAGTTGATCGCCACAAAGCGTACGCGGTGCGAGCGGCCGAAGCGGTTCCAGATATAGTGCGCCACCTGGCGAACGCCGATTTCGTGCGCTGCGCCGCCGAGATTAAAGAAGCAGTAGTGCACGCGACAGCCGCGGCGCAGCAGCATATAGCTGGAGACGCCGGAGTCGAAGCCGCCGGAGATCAGCGACAGCACATCTTCCTGCGTGCCGATCGGGAAACCGCCCAGCCCTTCATAGCGGCCGGTGATCAGCATCAGCCGATCGTCGTCGATTTCAAGATGCACGGTGACGTCAGGCTTGTTCAGCTGCACCTTCGCGCTGGCGATATGCTGATTAAGGCCGCCGCCGACGTAGCGCTCTACGTCCTGCGAGCTAAACTCATGTTTACCGCGGCGCTTAACGCGCACGCAGAAGCTTTTGTTCTGCAGGCTCTCGCCATACTGCGCCAGCGTCTGCTCGAAAATATCGTGCACGTCGGTGTAGCTGCGGTCTTCGACCGACAGCACGTGATGAATGCCGGGAATGCGGGTGAGCTCATCCACAATCACGCCGCGCAGCCCTTCGTCTTTCGACCGGACTTCGATGTGATCCCAGTGGCGCACCACGGCGATATCGTCGCCGACGGTCTTCAGCACGTTGCGAATATTGCTGGTGAGAATTTTAATAAAGCGCAACCGCACCGACTGACTTTTGATGGTGATTTCGGGAAATAACTTGATGATAAACTTCATGGCGACACGAATTCGTTGGGCAAATAAGTGCGAGCGAGCGGCACTTAGCTGGTAAAATCATAAAAATTGCGGGCTAAAGGGCGCAGCCGCATCCGAGGCGCGAGAGTATATCACCTTTGTCAGATGACTGCTTCTGCAACCGCAGTCACATTGATTATTTTGCTAATCAAACGCTCTCCGCTACCATGACCGATTACGAGAGAAAGTCTTACACGTGAGTCGACACTGAATATGCCGAAAAAAGCCGAACAGCCCGCTAGTTTTGAAACCTCCTTGCAGCAGCTGGAGCAGATCGTCAGCCGGCTCGAGAGCGGCGAGCTGCCGCTGGAAGAGGCGCTGAATGAGTTTGAGCGCGGCGTACAGCTGGCGCGCAACGGTCAGCAAACATTACAACAGGCCGAGCAGCGCGTACGCATTCTGCTCAGCGACGATAAAGACGCCGATCTCAGCCCCTTCACCCCGGAAAAAGAGTAATGGATTTTATTCACCTGCTGAGCCTTTATCCGGAGCGGGCCAATGCCGCGCTGTCTCGCTTATTAGCGCCGCTTCCCTTTCAGAGTTCTCCTCTGGTTAACGCTATGCGTTATGGGGCATTATTAGGCGGTAAACGTCTGCGCCCCTTTCTGGTCTACGCCACCGGCGAAATGTTCAACGCGGATCCGACGAGCCTTGACGCGCCCGCCGCCGCCGTAGAATGCATTCACGCCTACTCCCTGATCCATGACGACCTGCCAGCGATGGATGACGATGCGTTGCGCCGCGGCCAGCCGACCTGTCATATCAAATATGGCGAAGATACTGCGATACTCGCCGGCGACGCGCTGCAAACGCTGGCGTTCTCTATCCTGGCGGACGAGCCGATGCCGGGCGTCAGCGACGCCAGCCGCATTGCGATGATTGCCGAACTGGCGCGCGCCAGCGGCGTAGCAGGCATGTGCGGCGGCCAGGCGCTTGATTTAGCGGCGGAAGGCCAGCGGGTCGGGCTGGAACAGCTGGAGCAGATCCATCGCCATAAAACCGGCGCGCTGATCCGCGCCGCCGTGCGCCTGGGCGCGTTAGCGGCGGGCGAGCGCGGACGCGACGCGCTGCCGGCGCTGGATATCTATGCCGACGCCATCGGCCTCGCGTTTCAGGTACAAGACGATATTCTTGATGTGGTAGGCGACAGCGCCATCACCGGCAAAAAACAGGGTGCCGATCAGGATCTGGATAAAAGCACTTACCCGTCGCTGCTGGGGCTCGACAATGCCCGAGCGAAAGCCAGGGAGCTTCACCAGCAAGCGCTGAGCGCGCTGGATATTCTTGCGGCGCAATCGTTAGACACCACAGCATTGCAGGCGCTGGCAAGCTTCATAATTGAACGCGACAAATAACTTCCATAATGAGTCTCTGATGAGTTTTGATATTGCAAAATACCCGACACTGGCGCAGGCAAGCACCGTTGAGGAGCTGCGTTCTCTCCCGAAAGAGTCGCTTCCGGCGCTGTGCGACGAGCTTCGCCAATACCTGCTGGACAGCGTAAGCCGCTCGAGCGGCCATTTCGCCTCGGGTCTGGGCGTCGTCGAGCTGACCGTCGCTCTGCATTACGTCTACAACACGCCGTTCGATCATCTGGTGTGGGACGTCGGCCATCAGGCCTACCCGCATAAAATTCTGACCGGACGCCGCGACCGCATCGGCACCATTCGCCAGAAAAACGGTCTGCACCCCTTTCCGTGGCGCGGCGAGAGCGAATATGACGTGCTGAGCGTCGGCCACTCCTCTACCTCCATCAGCGCCGGACTCGGCATGGCGGCAGCGGCGGAGCGCGAAGGCCTGGGCCGCCGCACCGCCTGCATCATCGGCGACGGCGCCATCACCGCCGGCATGGCGTTTGAGGCGATGAACCACGCGGGCGATATCAAGCCCGATATGCTGGTGATCCTCAACGACAACGAGATGTCGATTTCGGAGAACGTCGGCGCGCTGAATAACCGTCTGGCGCAGATCCTGTCCGGTAAAACCTACTCGCGTCTGCGCGAGGGCGGCAAGCGCGTGCTGGGCGGGTTGCCGCCGATTAAAGAGCTGGTGAAGCGCACCGAAGAACACCTGAAAGGCATGGTGGTGCCGGGCACGCTGTTTGAAGAGCTGGGCTTTAACTATATTGGCCCGGTGGATGGTCACGACGTACTGACGCTGGTGACGACGCTGAAGAATATGCGCAGCCTGAAAGGGCCGCAGTTCCTGCATATCATGACCAAAAAGGGCAAAGGTTACGCGCCGGCGGAACAGGATCCGATCGCCTGGCACGCGGTGCCGAAGTTCGATCCCGCCAGCGGCGCGCTGCCTAAGAGCGCCGAAGGCCTGCCGAGCTACTCCAAAATTTTCGGTAGCTGGCTGTGCGAAATGGCGCAGGACGATGCGAAGCTGATGGCGATCACGCCTGCGATGCGCGAAGGCTCCGGCATGGTAGAGTTTTCGCGCCGCTATCCGGCGCAGTATTTCGACGTGGCGATTGCCGAGCAGCATGCGGTGACGTTCGCCGCGGGCATGGCGATCGGTGGCTATAAGCCGATCGTCGCGATCTATTCGACCTTTCTGCAGCGCGCCTACGATCAGGTGATCCACGACGTGGCGATCCAGAAGCTGCCGGTGATGTTCGCCATCGATCGCGGCGGCATCGTCGGCGCCGACGGGCAGACCCATCAGGGCGCGTTCGACCTCGCGTTTCTGCGCTGCGTGCCGGAAATGGTGATTATGACGCCGAGCGACGAGAACGAATGCCGTCAGATGCTCTATACCGGCTATCACTATCAGGACGGGCCGAGCGCGGTGCGCTATCCGCGCGGCAACGCGGTCGGCGTCGAGCTGACGCCGCTGCAGAGCCTGCCGCTGGGCAAAGGCGTCGTGAAGCGTCAGGGCGAGAAGCTGGCGATCCTGAACTTCGGCACGCTGCTGCCGGCGGCGGCCGAAGCGGCGGAAGCGCTTAACGCCACGCTGGTGGATATGCGCTTCGTTAAGCCGCTGGATGAGGCGCTGATCGCCGAGCTGGCGCAGAGCCACGAATCGCTGGTGACGCTGGAAGAAGGCGCGATTAAAGGCGGCGCAGGCAGCGGCGTCAACGAGACGGTGATGGCGAAGCGGCTGCGCGTCTCGGTGCTTAACCTTGGCCTGCCGGATGAATTTATTCCGCAAGGCACCCAGGATGAAGTGCGTCACGATTACCAGCTGGACGCGCAAGGCATTCAGCAGCAAATCCGCGACTGGCTCGCGCAGTAATCCCTTGCCCTCCTCTCCTGCTATGCTTGATGGTTTAATGCATAGCAGGAGCTTTCATGAAAACCACCCAGTTAGGCAACACCGACCTTCAGGTTTCCCGTCTCTGCCTCGGTTGTATGACCTTTGGCGAGCCGGACCGCGGTCGCCACGCCTGGACGCTGCCGGAAGCGAGCAGCCGTCCGCTGATCCAGCAGGCGCTGGAAGCAGGCATTAACTTTTTCGATACCGCGAACAGCTATTCTGACGGCAGCAGCGAAGAGATCGTCGGCCGCGCGCTAAAGGCCTTCGCGCGTCGCGAGGAGATCGTGGTCGCCACCAAGGTTTACTTCCCGCTCAGCAATCTGTCGCAGGGCCTGTCGCGCAAAAATATTATGCAGTCGATCGACGATAGCCTGCGCCGTCTGGATATGGAGTATGTCGACCTGCTGCAAATTCACCGCTGGGATTATGAGACGCCGCTGGAGGAGACGCTGGAAGCGCTGAGCGACGTGGTGAAGGCGGGTAAAGCGCGCTATATCGGCGCCTCTTCGATGCATGCCTGGCAGTTCGCCAAAGCGGTTTATACCCAGCGGCAGCACGGCTGGGCGCCGTTCGTCAGCATGCAGGATCAGTACAACCTGATTCAGCGCGAAGAGGAGCGCGAGATGCACCCGCTCTGTCAGGCGGAAAATATCGCCGTGCTGCCGTGGAGTCCGCTGGCGCGCGGCAGGCTGACGCGTCCCTGGGGCGAAGCCACGGCGCGTACAGCCTCGGACGAGTATGGCAAAACCCTTTATCATGCTACGGAAGAGAACGATGCGGCCATCGCCCAGCGCGTAGAGGCGATCGCGGCGCGCAGAGGCGTGAGCCGCGCGCAGGTGGCGCTCGCCTGGCTACTGCATAAGCCGGCCGTTACCGCACCGATTATCGGCGCATCGCGCGCCGAGCAGCTGGCGGATCTGGTGAAAGCGGTTGAGGTAGAACTGAGTACTGAGGAGATTGCCGAGCTGGAGACGGTTTATCAGCCTCATCCAGTAGTAGGCTTCGAATAGTAGCCTGTGAATCAAGTGCCTGCACGAGCGGCATGGCCAGATCGCAAAGTCGCTCAAGGCATCCCTGCACGCTCGGCCCGCGCGAATACGCTCCTCATCCCTGAGGTGCGCCCGTTCCGGGCCAACGCTTTGCGTTGTTCAAAAACGCTCCCGGCGTTTTTGTCCCTGGCGCGGGACGCTTTGCTCTTCTGCCCATGCCGCCCGCTTGTAGGAATAGCGTGCGCGCTGAAAGAGGTTTCAGCACGCGCCAGCAAAAATCAGGCCGCCAGCCACACGCCTGCGCCATAAAGCAGCGCCGCTGAGATCACGCCGGCGATAATATCATCCACCATAATCCCCATGCCGCCGTGCACGTTGCGATCGAACCAGCGGATCGGCCAGGGCTTCCACATATCGAAAATGCGGAACACCACAAAACCGGCCAGCACCCACTGCCAGCTATTCGCCGGAATCGCCATCAGCGTAATCCACATGCCGATAAACTCATCCCAGACGATGCTGCCGTGATCGTGCACGCCCATATCTTTGGCGGTGCGGTGGCAGATATAGACGCCGATGCTAATGCCCAACAGCACGATCAGCGAATAGAGATCCTGCGGCAGCCGCGCCATCAGCCACCAGAACGGGATCGCCGCCAGCGACCCCATCGTGCCCGGCACATAAGGACTCAAGCCGCTGCCGAAACCGGTGGCGAGCAGATGCCAGGGATTGCTCATGCGCAGCCGGCTCTTCGCCACATCCTTATTTCGCGTCAAAATGATCAAATCCCTTATGGCTGAAGGTAACCGGTTTGCCGTGCTCCAGCAGCGTCAACCCTTCCGCTTCCGGCATCAGCTGCCCGATGCAGGTAAAGGGCACGCCAAGGTGGCCCAGCGCCACGTCGAGCGCACCGCGGTTCATCTCCGGTACGGTAAAGCAGAGCTCGTAATCCTCGCCGCCGCTCAGCGCCCAGCGCAGCACCTGCTCAGGCTCGAAATGGTCGCGCAGCGCAGGCGACAGCGGCAGCGCCTCCAGATTCAGCCGCGCGCCGCAGCCGCTGGCCTTGAGAATATGGCCGAGATCGGAAATCAGGCCGTCGGAGAGATCGATCGCCGCCGAGGCGAGCGAACGCAGCGCCTGGCCCTGCAGGATGCGCGGCATCGGCCTCAGATGGCGCTTAATCAGCGCCTCATGCACCGCCGGATCGTTAATGCGGTGACGATGCTGCAGCAGCGACAGGCCCGCTGCGCTGTCGCCCAGCGTGCCTGTCACGTAGATCCAGTCGCCCGGCTTCGCGCCCGAGCGCTTCAGCGCGCGGCCCTGCGGCACCAGGCCGTGGATGCCAAGCGTCATGCTCAGCGGGCCGCGCGTGGTATCGCCGCCCACCAGCTGCATATCGTAATATTCCAGCAGCTCGAACAGGCTTTCGCTAAAGGCCTTCAGCCACTCTTCGTCGACCTCCGGCAGCGTCAGCGCCAGCGTCAGCCACGCCGGATCGGCGCCCATGGCCGCCAGATCGCTGAGGTTGACCGCCAGCGCTTTATAGCCGAGATCGGCAGGATGGATATCGCGTAAAAAGTGGACGCCCGCCACCAGCGTATCGGTGCTGATTGCCAGCGTCTGTTTCTCCGGCACGCTCATCAGCGCGCAGTCGTCGCCGATGCCGGTCTCGACGTCGCGGCGGCTGCGGGTTCTGCGATTGAAATAGCGTGCGATGAGTTCGAATTCGCCACAGGACATGGTTGCGTTCCGCTTACTGATGAAAAAAGGCCAGCAAGCTGGCCTTTTCTTTATTTGCGATTGGGTCTGATTTGTGGAGCGGCTTTATCCAGCACGCCATTGACGAACTTATGGCTATCTTCGGCGCCAAATACTTTCGCCAGCTCGATACCTTCGTTGATCGCCACTTTGTAGGGCACATCAGCGCGCTTGCTCAGTTCATACAGCGAAATACGCAGGATTGCTTTTTCTACCTGGCCCAGCTCTTCAAGCTGGCGCGACAGGTAAGGTTTCATCAGCCCATCCAGATACGCGCTGTTGGTCGCCACACCGGACAGCAGTTCGCGGAAATAGGTAATGTCGACGTCTTTGACGTCCTGTTCCGCCAGAAACTGGTATTCCACATCGGCAATGTCGTTTTTAGACAACTGCCAGGAGTAGAGCGCCTGGACAGCGCACTCGCGGGCGCGGCGACGAGCAGCAGGTTTCACAAAATTCCCCTTACAAAAATCAGGCTTTGATGGCTTTCAATACGTTAATCATTTCGAGTGCGGTCAGGGCCGCTTCGGCGCCTTTGTTACCCGCTTTGGTACCGGCACGCTCAATAGCCTGCTCGATATTTTCCGTGGTCAACACGCCGAAAGTCACCGGGATTTCGCTGGTCATCGCGACGTTAGCGATGCCGGAGCTGGCTTCGCCGGCGACATATTCAAAGTGGGCGGTGCCGCCGCGAATCACGGTGCCCAGCGCCACGATGGCGTCGTGCTTACCGCTGTTCGCCAGCGCGCGGGCTGCCAGCGGCAGTTCGTATGCGCCTGGAACCCAGACGACGGTGATGTTTTCATCTTTCACCTGACCGATACGCTTCAGGGCATCGATCGCGCCGTGCAGCAGGCTGTCGTTGATGAAGTTGTTAAAACGCGCGATAACGATGGCGACATTGGCCTCAGGCGTGGCAACAGCAGCTTCGATAACTTTCATACTTATCCTTTCAGGGTTTTGTTATGGCCCCGCAGGGGGGCGGATTCTATCATACTCTTTGGCGGCGTGCTCTCGCTTTTCCGCCGCGCTCAGCGCGGCGTCAGCGTCAGGCGCAGATCGGGACCGACCTGGCGCACGTCGCTAAATGAAAAGGCCGGCGCATCGGCCAGTTGCGCTAAGCCGGGCAGCTGGCACAGGCCGCGCGCGGCATCGCCGAGCAGCGTCGGCGCCATATAGACGATCAGCTCATCCACCACGCCCGTCTGCAGCAGCGCGCCGGCCAGCGACGCGCCCGCTTCGACCCACAGGCTGTTCACCTGCTGTTTGCCCAGCAGCATCATCAGCGGCACCAGGTCGAGCTGCTCGCCGCGCGGCGGCACGGCGATCTGCGTCACGCTCTCCGGCCAGACCTGCTGGTCCGGCGCGGCGCGCATCAGCCAGGTTTCGCCCGGCTGGGCAATCAGTTTGTGCTGCGGCGTCACCCGATTGCGGCTATCGACAATGACGCGCAGCGGCTGCCGCAGCTCTGCTTCGTTCAGCAGCGACTGCGACGCGCTATCGAGCTCTGCCCAGCGCACCGTCAGCGACGGATCGTCCGCCAGCACGGTGGCGCTGCTGCTGAGGATCGCGGAGCTCTGCGCTCGCAGACGCTGCACGTCGCGACGCGCGGCGGCCGAGGTAATCCACTGGCTTTCGCCGCTCGCCATGGCAGTGCGGCCATCCAGCGAGGCGCCGAGCTTGAGCTGAACAAACGGAAATCCGGTGCGCATGCGCTTCAGAAAGCCGCGATTGAGCGCTTCCGCTTCCGCCATCATCAGCCCGTGGCTGACTGCGACGCCCGCCTGCTGCAGGCGGTAAAGTCCGCGTCCGGCAACCTGCGGATTAGGATCCTGCATCGCCGCGACCACGCGGCTGACGCCGGCGGCGATCAGCGCGTCGCAGCACGGCGGCGTGCGGCCGTGATGGCTGCACGGTTCGAGCGTGACGTAGGCGGTGGCACCGCGCGCCCTGTCCCCCGCCATGCGCAGCGCGTGCACCTCGGCGTGCGGCTCGCCGGCGCGCTGATGCCAGCCTTCGCCGACGATCTCGCCGTCGCGTACGATAACGCAGCCCACGTTAGGATTGGGCGTGGTGGTAAAGCGTCCGCGCCGAGCCAGCTCCAGCGCGCGCGCCATATAGCGTTCATCCATAATCAATCCTGTAACCTGGCGATCTCCGCACCGAAATCGCGAATATCTTCAAAGCTGCGGTAAACCGAGGCGAAACGAATATAGGCGACCTTATCGAGCTTTTTCAGCTCGTCCATCACCAGATTGCCGATCAGCTTGCTGGGAATCTCTCGCTCGCCGGTGGCGCGCAGCTGGGTTTTGATATGGTTTACCGCGCTTTCCACCGCATCGGCGCTGACCGGGCGCTTCTCCAGCGCCTTCATCATGCCGCTGCTGAGCTTGTCTTCATTAAAGGGCTCGCGCACGTCATTGCTTTTCACCACCCGCGGCATCACCAGCTCCGCCACTTCAAAGGTAGTGAAGCGCTCATGGCACACCAGACACTGCCGGCGCCGCCGCACGGACGAACCTTCACTAACCAGACGTGAATCAATGACTTTAGTGTCCACAGCAGAGCAAAATGGGCAGTGCATGACCTTTCCTGACGCTAAACAAATGGGCCACACAGTGTAGCGCGAATGGCATGTCAACAAAATGTATTAGCGTGCCTTTCCTCTTTTGCCATTCGGCAGGAGACGTCGCGAGAAAGTGTCTATGCTTACTGATGTCGTCAGAAAGACGGCCTACACCATGACAATCTGGAGGATATATATGGGTTTGTTTAACTTTGTGAAAGAGGCAGGCGAAAAACTGTGGGACGCGGTATCCGGCCATGATGATGCCAGCAAAAAGCTGAAAGAGCACATCGACAAGCTGGGCCTACCTGACAGCGACAAAGTAAACGTAGCGGTCAACGGCGACACCGTAACGGTGAGCGGCGATGGCATTTCTCAGGAGCTGAAAGAGAAAATTTTGGTGTCGGCCGGCAACGTTGCAGGCATCACCAAAGTCGACGACCAGGTCAAAACAGCCGACGGCGCGCCGGAAGCGGAATTCTACACCGTGAAAAAAGGCGACACGCTGAGCGCAATTTCGAAAGCGGTTTACGGCAACCCTAACGAATACAATAAGATTTTCGAAGCCAACAAGCCGATGCTGACCCATCCTGACAAAATCTATCCGGGCCAGGTATTACGTATTCCTAAATAACGGACAAGGAAGAGTTTATGATCAGGACGGTTTGGGCGCCGCTGGCGTGTGCGATGGCGCTGTTAAGCGGCTGTAGCTCGACGCCCGTCAGCCCCAAAGTGAATCAGCTGCATCAGGAAGTGAGCCAGCTGAATCAGCAGATGCGCCACCTGACCACTCAGGCGAGCGCCATCGAAATCCAGGGGCAGCTTAACAGCAACTCGACGCAGGGCGCCTGGCTGGTGCCGCAGGCTAACACGCCGGTCGAGCTGCAAACCCAGCTCGGCAAGCTGCGTCTCTCGCTGACGCGCGTAGCGGCGGAAGCCAACGGCGCGCGCGCTAACCTGACCATCAGCGCCACCGACAGTCAGCCCGTTCCGGCGCTGCGCGCGCGCGTGGTATGGGGCGAGCGCGATCCGGCGACCGGCAAGCCGCTTGACGCCACCAGCCTGAGCCAGGAGATCGAGGTGCCAGCCGCGCTGTTGCCCCGCGCCTCGGTCATCGTGCCGCTGCGCCTGAGCGGCCTGACGCCTGACCAGCTCGGTTTCGTGCGCGTGCATGACGTTGTAGGCGACGCGCCTGCCGCGCCCGTCGCGCCCGTCGCGCAGTAAAAGAAGCGCCCAAACAAAACGGGCTGCCAGATGGCAGCCCGTTTTTTTATTACGCTCGCGCGTTACGGCAGAATTGAAGGCTGGTCCGCGCCCTCTTTCTCTACCTTCTGCACCAGCATATGTTCGCGTTTCATGCCCAGCTTCAGCGCCAGCGCGGAAGAGACATAAATCGACGAAATAGTACCGATGGTGACGCCGATCAGCATGGTCAGCGAGAAGCCTTTCAGCAACGCGCCGCCAAAGATGAACAGAATCAGGATCATCGCCAGCGTGGTGAGCGAGGTGATCAAGGTACGGCTCAGCGTCTGGGTCAGCGACACGTTGGTGATATCGTAAGAAGAACCGCGGCGGATCTTGCGGAAGTTCTCACGAATACGGTCGGATACCACGATTTTATCGTTGAGCGAGTAGCCGATCACCGACATCAGCGAGGCGACAATGGTCAGATCGATCTCGATGTGCGCCAGCGACAGAATGCCGCAGGTGATGATCACGTCGTGCGCCAGCGCCAGCACGGTGCCGAGCGCCAGACGCCACTCAAAGCGAAAGCCGATATAGATCAGAATCGCAATCAGCGCCGCCAGCAGCGCCATCGCGCCCGCCTGCGCCAGGTCGTTGCCCACGCTCGGGCCGACGAACTCAATGCGCTTCACCGTCGCGTTCTGCTGGGTGGTCTGATTGATGATAGTGATAATCTTGTTGCCCAGCTCCTGGCCGGCCGGTCCGTCCATGGGCGCCATGCGCACCATCACGTCGCGGCTGCTGCCGAAGTTCTGCACGATAGGATCGGCATAACCGGCCTTTTCCAGCCCGTCACGCAGCGTATCCAGCTCTGCGGGTTTCTCCAGCGCGATCTCGATCACCGTACCGCCGGTAAAATCGAGACCCCAGTTGAAACCGCGCACGGAGACCATGGCGATAGACGCCACGATCAGCAGACCGGAGATAATAAACGCCAGCGTGTCCCAGCGCATAAAGTCGACGACTTTACGCCCGTGGTTTAGCTGTTCAATATTGTATTCCTGTGCCACAACGCACTCCTCAGATAGACAGCTTGTTGATGCGCTTGCCGCCGTACACCAGGTTCACGATGGCGCGCGTTCCAACGATCGCGGTAAACATCGAGGTGGCGATACCAATAGCGGTGGTAATCGCAAAGCCTTTAATTGAACCTGTACCAACGGCATACAGGATGATGACCTTGATCAGCGTGGTCACGTTAGCATCGACGATACTGGAGAAGGCGCCTTTGTAGCCTTCATGAATCGCCTGCTGCACGGAACGGCCGTTTCTCAGCTCTTCCTTAATACGCTCGTTAATCAGTACGTTCGCATCCACCGCTACCGCCAGCGTCAGCACGATACCGGCGATACCCGGCATGGTGAGCGTGGCGCCCGGCAGCAGCGACATGATGCCGACAATCAGCACCAGGTTGCACAGCAGCGCGCTGGTGGCGATCAGGCCGAACTTCTTATAGAACACCACCATAAACAGAATCGAAGCGATCAGGCCCCACAGGCAGGCTTCAAGCCCCTGCGTGATATTCTGCGCGCCCATGGTCGGGCCGATAGTGCGCTCTTCCACGATCTGAATCGGCGCAATCAGCGCGCCCGCACGCAGCAGCAGCGAGAGCTGACGCGCTTCGTTCGGGTTGTTGATGCCGGTGATGCGGAAGCTGTTGCCGAGACGAGACTGGATATTGGCGACGTTAATCACCTCTTCCTGTTTCACCAGCACCGCGCGACCGTTGGCGTCTTTCTTACCGCTGTCTTTGTACTCCACGAACAGGGTCGCCATCGGCTTACCGATGTTGTCCTTGGTGAAGTTAGACATGATATTGCCGCCCGCGCCGTCCAGGGAGATATTGACCTGCGGCTGGTTGTACTCGTCCATGCTGGAGGTTGAGTCGGTGATATGGTCACCGGTCAGGATCACGCGCTTGTAGAGCACAACCGGCTGACCTTCGCGCGTCGGCTTCACTTCCGAGTCGCCCGGCACGCGGCCGTTGGCGGCGGCGGTCGGATCGGCGGTGGTGTTCACCAGACGGAACTCCAGGGTCGCGGTAGCGCCGAGGATCTCTTTGGCGCGCGCGGTATCCTGAATGCCCGGCAGCTCAACCACGATGCGATCGGTGCCCTGACGCTGCACCAGCGGTTCGGCGACGCCGAGCTGGTTAACGCGGTTACGCAGAATAGTGATGTTCTGCTGAACGGCGTATTCGCGCGCTTCGCTGAGACGTGCGTCGCTCATCACCGCGCGCAGCGCGTCGCTGCCGCTGGAGGAGATCACCATGTCGCGATGGCGCGCGCTCAGCCAGTTAATCGCGGCATCGCGGCTGTCGCCGTCGCGGAAACGGATTTCCACGCCGTAGTTGGCGATTTTATTGATGTTGGTATAGGGGATATTCTTTTCGCGCAGGTCGCTGCGCAGGCTGTCGGCATTCTGCTCCTGCAGCTTGCCCAGCGCGGTGTCCATATCCACTTCCATCAGGAAGTGCACGCCGCCGCGCAGATCCAGACCGAGCTTCATCGGCTCAGCCGCCAGCATGCTCAGCCAGCGCGGGGTAGCTGGCGCAAGGTTGAGCGCGACGACGTAGTTCTCGCCAAGCTTATTCACAATCGCTTCACGGGCGCGCAGCTGCACATCCGTGTTGGCGAAGCGCGCCAGAATGGCGCCGTTTTCCAGCGCGAGGGATTTGCTCTGGATATTCTCTTGTTTTAACAGGTTCTGAATCTGATCCAACGTTTGCTCACTGGCGGCGCCGCCGCGCGCGCCAGTGATCTGAACGGCCGGATCCTCACCATACAGGTTGGGAAGCGCATAGAGCAGGCCGACAAGAATGACGACGACCAGCATCACGTACTTCCACAAAGGATAACGATTTAACACGGCAGTTCCCTTAGGGAAGTAAATATTAGAGCGCCTTCATCGTACCTTTCGGCAGGACGGCAGCCACGAAATCACGTTTGATAACCACTTCGTTCGTCTCGTTCAGGGCGATAGAAACATAGCCCGTGTCGGAAACTTTCGTCACGCGGCCTACCAGGCCACCGCTGGTCAGCACTTCGTCGCCTTTAGCGATGGAATCCATCAGCTTTTTGTGCTCTTTCGCACGCTTCTGCTGCGGACGCAGGATCATGAAGTAAAAAATCAGGCCAAACACCACCAGCATGATCACCAGAGAATACGGACTTCCCTGCGACGGTGCACCTGCGGCAGCCACGGCGTCAGAAATGAAAAAGCTCATTTAATTTCCCTCATTGATAGAATTATCAGACGTTTAACGGCGGAACCGCTTTGCCCGTCCGTTGGTAGAACTCGCTAACAAAGCGCTCCAATTTACCCTCTTCGATAGCCTGGCGTAAACCCGCCATCAGGCGCTGGTAGTAGCGCAGGTTATGAATGGTATTCAGGCGCGCGCCGAGTATTTCGTTACAGCGATCAAGATGATGCAAGTAGGCGCGGCTGTAATTGCGACAGGTGTAGCAATCACACTCCGCATCCAGCGGCGAGGTGTCGTCTTTATGCTTCGCGTTACGGATTTTCACCACGCCGTCGGTGACGAACAGATGACCGTTGCGCGCGTTGCGCGTCGGCATCACGCAGTCGAACATATCAATGCCGCGACGTACGCCTTCCACCAGATCTTCTGGCTTGCCGACGCCCATCAGGTAACGAGGTTTATCCTGCGGGATCTGCGGACAAACGTGCTCAAGGATGCGATGCATGTCCTCTTTCGGCTCACCCACCGCCAGGCCGCCCACAGCGTACCCATCAAAGCCAATCTCTACCAGACCTTTGACCGAGACATCACGTAAATCTTCGTAAACAGAGCCCTGGATAATGCCGAACAGCGCGTTCTTGTTGCCCAGGCTGTCGAAGCGATCGCGACTGCGTCGCGCCCAGCGCAGCGACATCTCCATCGAGCGCTTCGCGTAGTCCCAGTCTGCCGGGTATGGCGTACATTCGTCGAAGATCATCACGATGTCCGATCCCAGATCGAACTGGATCTCCATCGATTTTTCCGGATCGAGGAAGATCGGATCGCCGTTGATCGGGTTGCGGAAGTGAACGCCCGCTTCGGTGATCTTGCGGATATCGCCGAGGCTGAACACCTGGAAACCGCCGGAATCGGTGAGAATCGGCCCTTTCCACTGCATAAAATCATGCAGATCGCCGTGCAGCTTCATGATCTCCTGGCCAGGACGCAGCCAGAGATGGAAGGTGTTGCCGAGGATAATCTGCGCGCCGGTTTCCTGAACCTCTTCCGGCGTCATGCCCTTAACCGTGCCGTAGGTGCCTACCGGCATAAACGCCGGGGTTTCCACCACGCCGCGATCGAAAATCAGACGGCCACGGCGCGCGCGCCCGTCGGTAGTGTCGAGTTCAAACTTCACAAAGCCTCCATCAGAGAAACAGTCTGATGCGATGGTTAAACAAGCAGTTTACGGCGCCGCCGTAAACCGGACGTCATCAGGCGCCGACTTTCTCGTGCGGTGCCTGCGGATTTTTCGTAATGAACATCGCGTCGCCATAGCTGAAAAAGCGATACTGTTCAGCCACAGCGGCCTGATAGGCCGCCATGGTGTGCTGATAGCCGGCAAAGGCCGACACCAGCATAATCAGGGTCGATTCCGGCAGGTGGAAATTGGTGATCAGCGCGTCGATCACCTGATACTGGTAGCCGGGATAGATAAAGATCTGGGTGTCGTCGAAGAAGGGCGCAATCAGCGCTTGCTGGCTTGCCTGCGCCGCGCTCTCCAGCGAGCGCACCGAAGTAGTGCCGACGGCGACCACTTTATTGCCGCGCGCTTTGCACGCCAGCACCGCGTCGACTACCTCCTGCGGCACTTCGGCATATTCGGAGTGCATGACATGCTCTTCGATACTGTCGACGCGCACCGGCTGAAAGGTGCCCGCGCCGACGTGCAGCGTTACGAACGCCATCTCGACGCCCTTCTCGCGCAGCGCGGCCAGCAGCGGCTCGTCGAAATGCAGTCCGGCGGTCGGCGCCGCCACGGCGCCGGGACGCGCGCTATAGACGGTCTGATACAGCTCGCGATCCGCCTCTTCGTCGGGACGATCGATATAGGGCGGCAGCGGCATATGGCCGACGCTGTTGAGAATATCCAGCACCGCGCGGTCGTCTTCGAACGCAATCTCGAACAGGGCGTCGTGACGCGCCACCATCGTCGCCTTCACGCTCTCGTCGTCGCCCAGCAGCAGCTCTGCGCCAGGCTTCGGCGCTTTAGAGGCGCGCACGTGCGCCAGCACGCGCTTCTCGTCCAGCATGCGCTCCACCAGCATTTCGATTTTGCCGCCGCTCGCCTTCCGGCCGTAAACGCGCGCCGGGATCACCCGCGTATTATTGAACACCAGCAGATCGCCGGGATTCAGCTTCTCCAGCACGTCGGTAAAGACCCCGTGCGTCAGCTGCCCGCTCGGACCGTCCAGCGACAGCAGGCGACAACCGCTGCGCTGCGCCTGCGGATAGTGGGCGATAAGAGATTCAGGCAACTCAAAAGTAAAATCGGCGACACGCATGGCTAACTTCTTACTCAGGCATAAAAACAGGCGGCACAGTTTAGCGGAAAAGCGGCCAATTCTGAACAACTGGCTGCACGTTCGCACTTCTGGCTATAATGCGGCATGAACTTTCTTGCCCATCTTCACCTTGCTCATCTCGCCGAAAGCTCGCTGCTCGGCAACCTGCTGGCGGATTTCGTGCGCGGAAACCCGCACGAACAGTGGCCGACGCCGGTTGCCGACGGCATTCTGATGCACCGCCGGCTCGATGCGATGACCGACGCCCTGCCGGAAGTGCAGGAGGCGCGCCCGCTGTTTCGTCCGGAAACGCGCCGCGTCGCGCCCATTACGCTGGACGTGGTGTGGGATCACTTTCTCGCCCGTCACTGGACAACCATCCAACCTGAGGTGACGCTGGCGGCGTTCTCGCGCTTTGCTGAACAGCGCGTGGTGCCGCAGATGGCGGGCACGCCGGAGAGTTTTCAGGCGCTCAACGCGGTGATGTGGCGCGAACGCTGGTTCGAACACTACGCCGATCCGGCGCGCATGGCGCGCGTCCTCAGCGGCATGGCCCAGCGGCGGCCGCGCCTCGCCGCGCTGCGCGACTCCTATCAGGATTTCACCGACCACTACGATCAGCTGGAAACGCTTTTTTTCCGCTTCTACCCGCGCCTGATGGCGCTGGCGCGCAGCAAGACGCTCTAATCTTTTCCCGACTTGCCAGCCCTCTGCATTTGCGGCTTAATGAAACCCTGCTTAACAATAGCGTGCACCCTGCACGCTATTTCCGGCGAATGATCGATTCAGCCGCGTGACAAATCATAAGAGGGAAAGGATGTCATCCGCTTCGCAAACCGAAACAGACGCGCGTTACCACTATGCCTGTGAAATCGCCCGCGCGGCGGCCAGCCGCGCCTATGCCTGGTATCAGCAGCGCCAGCAGCTGGTGGTGGAACACAAGCGGGATTTACAGGATGTGGTCAGCGAGGCGGACCGCAACGTCGAAGAGCTGATTAAAACCCTGATCGCGGAACGCTTTCCGGACGATGCGGTGCTGGGGGAAGAGAGCGGCGGCGAGGTCGAGGGCGCGCGCTGGGTGTGGGTAGTGGACCCCATCGACGGCACCGCCTGCTTCCTCAACGGACTGCATAACTGGTGCGTCTCGCTGGCCGTCTTGTGCGACGGCGAAGCGCTGATCGGCGTGATTTGCGATCCGAACCATCAGGAGCTGTTTCATGCCCGCGCGGGCCGCGGCGCCTGGGTCAACGAAACGCGCCTGCAGGCGCACGGCGCGCAGCATCTCAGTGAGGGGGTGCTGGGATTAAGCAACTCCAGCCGCGCGCCGGCGGAACAGACCGCCGCATTCATTCAGGGCCTGCTTGCCGAAGGCGGCATGTTCGTCCGCATCGGCTCCGGCGCGCTCACCACCGCCTGGGCGGCGGCGGGCCGTCTGATCGGCTACTACGAAGCGCATATGAATCCCTGGGACAGCCTGCCGGGCATCGTGCTGATGCGCGAAGCGGGCGGCGTCACCAACGACTATCTCGCCAACGACGGCCTGAAAAACGGGAATCCGGTGCTGCTGGCCAATCCGGCTATCTATGCGCAAATCAACGCGCTGCTCGGCCCGGACGCGATTAAGGAAACCTGAGCCAGACACGCCTTTAGACAGTCGGCGCAATCATCTATAGCGCGGAGAGTATGGCGCGATCGCACAGTCCATCGTCCCCTGCGCCTTCGGCCCGGTAACGGGCCAACGCGCGGCGTGCTTGCTCATCGGGCCATGCTCTCCGCGTCTGCGCCTTCCCTTCCTTATCTGCCTTTAGCCTGCCTAATCTATCGCCCTTTTATCCTTAACCGCCGCTGCACTGTTTTTTCAGCGCCACTGCGAACTTTTCTATATTCGCGCCGACATGATTTCCCTGCCCTTTTTTGACTTAAAATAAAGGCGTCAATCATCCCTTTATCATTATTTTTTTATTTTGTCTTTTGCTTAATTCGGCGACTGGATTCGCCGATTTCTTTATGGGCGGCGCCAACGACATCAGCGGTGTTAAATACCTTTGTCGATACTCGGGGAATCCGATAATGAAAACGCTCTCATCACAGGATTATCGCGCGGATATCGACGGCCTGCGCGCAGTGGCGATCCTGCTGGTTGTTCTGTTTCACGCGGGCGTCAGCGCCCTGCCCGGCGGCTACGTCGGCGTCGACCTCTTCTTTGTTATTTCAGGCTTTCTTATCGGCGGTGCGCTCTACCGCGACTACGCTGCCGGCCAGTTCTCGCTCTATCGCTTCGCCGTGCGCCGTATTCGCCGCATCGCACCTGCGCTGTTGACCATGCTATTCGGCCTGCTGTTTATCGGCTATTTCCTGCTTTCGCCGCTGGAATATAGCCAGCTGGCGAAATACAGCTTTGGCGTCTTTCTTTCGGTGCCCAATATTATTCTGCTAAAAGGCGCGGATTATTTCAGCGCACCGGCAGATTTAAATCCGCTGCTGATCACCTGGTCGCTCGGCATTGAAGAGCAGTTCTATCTTGTGCTGCCGATTATCATGCTGCTGGCCGCCAGAAAACGCGCTTTATTATTCGCGGTGGTGGCGCTGCTGAGCCTGCTGTCGCTGGCGGGCTGCATCTGGCTGACGCCGCAAAACAGCTCGCAGGCCTTCTACCTGCTGCCGACGCGCGGCTGGGAGCTGGGCGCGGGCGTGCTGCTGGCGCTGTGGAGACCGCGGCCGATCGGCGGCCTGTGGGCTAACCTTTTCACGCTGGCCGGACTGGCGCTGATCGCCTTTTGCGCGCGCCGGCTCAACAACGGCGAGGGTTTTCCCGGCGACCAGGCGTTGCTGCCGGTGCTGGCGGCCTGCCTGCTAATCGCGGCGCGCAGCGCAATTAGCCGCCTGGCGCTGGAAAACGCGCCGATGCGCTTTATCGGCAAAATTTCTTACTCCTGGTATCTGTGGCACTGGCCGCTGCTGGCGCTGGCGCGCATCTGCAGCGACGGTCCGGTCAGCGTCAATCAGGGGCTGAGCATCAGCGCGATAGCGCTAGGCGTCGCCTGGCTGTCGTGGCGCTACGTTGAGCAGCCGTTCCGCCGACCGGCCAGAGCGCCGCGCGCGGTTATCCCCACCTATTGTCTGATCTCAGGCGTCGCCGCCGCTGCGATGGTCGGCCTGTGGAGCAGCGGCGGCCTTCCCTGGCGCGTCAATGATAAGGTGGTCAGCAGCGAAGCCTACAAAATCGACGCTCAGGCCGATCCCTGCCTGGTCGATAGCGGCGCCGGACTGCCCTCAGCCAGCGCGCGCTGCCAGCCGAAGCGGTCGCGTCCCGGCATCGCGCTGGTCGGCGACAGCCATGCGGCGGCGATGCGCAGCGCCGTGGCGCGCTACGCCGAGGCGCAGGACAAGCCGCTCTTTCAGCTAACGAAAACCACCTGCCCGCTGCTGGCGGCGGGCGTCACGCGGGCGCTCTATCAGCAGCCGGCGCACGCCAGCCAGTGCGCGGCGTTCAACGCCGCCGTCATGAAAGCGCTGGTCAGCCCGCGCATCGACGAGGTGGTCATCGCCGCTTCCTGGGCGGCCGGAATCGAAACGCTGCCCGGCGCAGGCTACCGCGACATTCATCATCCCGACAGAGATAATCTCAGCGCGCTGAAACAGGGTATGGACGGGGTTATCGCCCAGCTGCGCCAGGCGGGCAAAAAAGTGGTATTGATCGAGGATGCGCCATTGCTGTCGCTGGATCCCCTGCGCTACAGCAACAACCGAAATATGCCGCTGCGCCGCGAGCTGAGCCAGTGGCTGAGCGACTGGAAACCCCTGCCGACGCAGAACGCTCGCACCCGGCTCTATTCGCTGCCGGAAGCGGACGTGACGCGGCTGCTGCGCGGCTACGAACAGCGCGACGTGCGGGTGGTCTCGTTACAGGAAAATTTATGCAACCGCAGCGGCTGTCTGGTGACCTGGCAGGGGCTGCCGCTCTATTACGACGATAGCCATCTGAGTCCGCAGGGCGTGGAGATCGCGCTGGGCAGTCGCTGGTAGCGCCTTTTTCCCTGCGCTATAAAGCAAAACGGCCCGCGCAATCTCTTGCGCGGGCCGTTTTCGTCTTATAACGATTTATGACTTACGCACCAGCTTATAGCCCGCCAGCAGCAGCACGATCCACACCAGCCCTACATAGAGCGAAATACGCGTATCCGGGAAGTAGCCGATCAGCGCGATAATAAAGCCCAGGAACAGCACGCCGAACAGCGAGGTCCAGATGCCGCCCGGCACCGCGAACTGCAGCTTGCTCGCCGCCTCTTTACCGATCTTGCGGCGGAAAGCGATCTGCGACAGCAGGATCATAATCCACACCCAGACGGTGGCGAAGGTTGCCAGCGAGGCGATAACCAGGAAGACTTTTTCCGGCATCAGATAGTTGAGATAGACCGCGATCAGCATCGCCGCCATCATCACCACCACCGTCACCCAGGGAATACCGCGCGCGGACACCTTCATAAACATCTTCGGCGCGTGGCCCTGCTGCGCCATGCCGTGCAGCATACGTCCGACGCCGAACACATCACTGTTGATCGCCGACAGCGACGCCGTCAGCACCACGAAATTCAGGATAGAGGCGGCCGCCGCAATGCCGAGATGCTGGAAGGTCAGCACGAAAGGCGAGCCGTTGGTGCCAACCTGATTCCAGGGATAAATCGACATAATCACAAACAGCGTGCCGACGTAAAACACCAGAATACGCATCGGCACCGAGTTAATGGCGCGCGGAATCGACTGCGCCGGATCTTTGGCCTCGCCGGCGGTAATGCCGATAATTTCGATGCCGCCGTAGGCGAACATCACCATCTGCAGCGACAGCAGCATGCCGACGATGCCGTGGGCGAAGAAGCCGCCGTTGCTCCACAGGTTATGAATGCCGGTCGGCTGACCGCCGTTGCCGATGCCCCAGAAAATCATGGCGAAACCGGCGACGATCATCACCACAATGGTGGCAACCTTGAAGAAAGAGAACCAGAATTCGACTTCGCCGAACACCTTCACGCTCATCAGGTTAACGGCGCCGATAATCAACACCACGCTCAGCACCCAAATCCAGTGCGGCACCTCAGGAAACCAGACGCCCATATAGATGCCGAAGGCGGTCACGTCGGCGATGGCGACGATCAGGATCTCAAAGCAGTAGGTCCAGCCGGTGATATAGCCTGCCAGCGGCCCGAGATAGTCCTGCGCATAGCGCGAAAAGGAGCTGGCCTGCGGGTTATTCACCGACATCTCGCCGAGCGCGCGCATAATGATATAGGCCACCGCGCCGCCGATAATATAGGCGAGCAGCACGCTCGGCCCCGCCATCTTGATGGCATCCGCCGACCCGTAAAACAGTCCGGTGCCAATCGCCGATCCCAGCGCCATAAAACGGATATGGCGCGTGCTCAGTCCGCGTTTGAGCTTGTTGGTTTCTTGCATAACAACCTGTACCTGTAAAAGAAAAACCACGGGCAAGCCCGTGGTTACATTGCAGCCAAAGCCCGCAAGCGGGTGAGATGGCCCGAAGAGCAAAGCGTCCCGCGCCATGGATGGTGCGGGCCGAGCTGGCATGGATGCCATGTTGCGTCTTTGCGATCGGGCCATTTCTCCCGCGTCAGCACTCTGTCACTAAACTAACCACGGGCAAGCCCGTGGTCAGAGAAAACAGCGGCGGCGGTTACGAGTGCGCCGTAACCTGCTCGCGTCCTTTAACGCGATCCACAATCGCCGCGATCAGCAGCATCACCAGCGCGGGCGGCAGCCAGGCGAGTCCTTGGTCCGCCAGCGGCAGCTGCTGGCTGAACGCCGGCAGCATATCTTTAAAGCTGGTGGTCTTCACTCCGTCGATAACGCCGAAGATCAGGCTGACCAGCATGGTCGGCGCAATCAGACGGCTGCTCTTGTTCCACCAGTTCAGGGTGAAACTCAGCACGATCAGCACGATGCACGGCGGATAGATCGCCGTCAGCACCGGAATCGAAATCTGAATCAGATGGCTCAGGCCAAGGTTCGACACCACCATTGAGAACAGACCCAGAATAAAGACCAGTGCTTTATACGACAACGGCAGGTATTGCGCAAAAAATTCCGCACAGGCGCAGGTCAGACCGACCGCCGTCACCATGCAGGCGACGAAAATCAGCGCCGCCAGGAAGAAGCTGCCCATGCCGCCGAAGGTCTGCTGCACGTAGGCATGCAGGATCGCCGCGCCGTTCGCGCTCTGCGCCACCAGCGCGCCGCTGCCGTTGCCGAGCTTGAAGAGGCTGAGGTAGACCAGCGTCAGGCCGACGCCGGCGATCAGACCCGCCATCACGGTATAGCGCGTCAGCAGGCTGGCGCTCTCAACGCCGCGCGAGCGCGCCGCGTTGACGATAACGATACCGAACACCAGCGCGCCAAGCGTATCCATAGTGAGATAGCCATTGACGAAGCCGCTGGAGAAGGCGGCGCGCTGATAGTCTTCAGTGGCAGGCGCGATGGTGCCCGCCGGCCAGATCAGCGCGGCAACGCCGAGCACCGTCAGCGCGACGATTTTCAGCGGCGCGAGGAAGTGGCCCACGGTGTCCAGCAGCTTGCCGGGATAGAGCGAAACGCCAATCACCAGCGCGAAATAGATAAAGCTGTAGACAAACAGCGGCAGCGCGCCGTCGCCGGTCAGCGGTGCGATGCCCATTTCGAACGATACGGTCGCGGTGCGCGGCGTGGCAAACAGCGGGCCGACCGCCAGATAGCAGACGGTGGCCAGCAGCAGTCCGGCGCCCTTGCCGATAGGGGAGCTGAGCGCGTCGACGCCGCCGCCGACGCGCGCCAGCGCGATAACGGTCATTACCGGCAGGCCGACGGCGGTGATCAAGAAGCCAATAGCGGCCGTCCAGACATGTTCGCCAGACTGAATACCGACCATCGGCGGGAAAATAATGTTACCCGCGCCAACAAACAGGGCAAACGTCATAAAGCCCAGCGCGAGGATATCCTTCGAGGTTAAACGATGTGTCATACAACTGTATTGCCTGTTACGAGTGTTGCGGTGGAAGTTGGGTTTATGTTGTCCCCAGACCGCGCGTTGACAACGACTCAGCGCACGATGCCAGCGCATTGTGCTTGCCTTAATCGTGTCGCGCAGGTGAATTAAGCTGCTTTTGTTCTGTTCACAAGTGGGATGCTACGACAACGGCCGTAAGTAGAACGTTTATAGCGGAGAAAGGCAATACAGGATCGGAAAACCAGAAGGTTATGACGGAAAACAGAGTAAAAGCAGTGAATATCTCGGATATATCTCTGCAGGGCATCAGATGATGTGCTTATTTTTTCTGCAGCGCGTAAGAAATTTCAGCGTAAGTGCGCGGCATGATGCACAAAAGGCGCGTTTTACGCGCCTGTTTGCACAAGTTTACAGCATTACCACACCTGTCCGGCGATATCGACCACCAGGCGAATCTTCGCCCACTGTTGCTCTTCGCTCAGGCTGTTGCCCTCTTCTGTCGAGGCGAAGCCGCACTGCGGGCTGAGGCAGATCTGGTCAAGGCTGACGAACTTCGCCGCCTCCTGCAGACGCGCCTTCACCTGCGCCGGATCTTCCAGCTCGCCGTTTTTGGTGGTCACCAGACCCAGCACCACTTTCTGGTGGCCAGGCTTGATAAAACGCAGAGGTTCGAAGCCGCCGGCGCGCTCGTTATCGTACTCCAGGAAGAATGCGTCGATGTTCACGCCGCCGAACAGAATCTCCGCTACCGGCTCGTAGCCGCCTTCAGAGATCCAGGTCGAGCGGAAGTTGCCGCGGCAGACGTGCAGGCCAACGGTAAGATCGGCAGGCTTGCCCTCCAGCGCTTTATTGAGCACGCGGGCGTAGGTGTGCGCCAGCTGCTCGGGATCGTCGCCGCGCTCGCGGATCTGACGCTTCTGATCTTCCGAGCAGAGATAGGCCCAGACGGTATCGTCCAGCTGCAGATAGCGGCAGCCCGCATCGTAAAAGGCTTTGATCGCCGTTTTATAGGTGTCGGCCAGGTCGTCGAAGTAGTCCGCCAGATCGGGATAGACGTTCTCGTCAATCACTTTGCGGCCGCCGCGGAAGTGCAGCACGCTCGGGCTGGGGATGGTCATTTTCGGTACCGCATCGCCCGCGACGCTCTGCAGGAAGCGAAAATGCTCCAGCATCGGGTGATCGCGGAAGCCCAGCTTGCCCACCACGCGCACGCCGTGCGCTTTGGTCTGGACGCCGTTGAACTGAATGCCCTGCTCCGCTTCGAACAGCTCGACGCCCTCCAGGCCGCCGAAAAAGTCGAAGTGCCACCAGGCGCGGCGGAATTCGCCGTCAGTCACCACCTGCAGCCCGTTGGCGATCTGCTTGCTGACGACGTCGCGAATCGCTTCGTCTTCGATGCGGGTCAGCTCGGTTTTATCAATCTGGCCGGCGGCATACTGCTCGCGCGCGTTTTTGATGGCGGCGGGACGCAGGAAGCTGCCGACGGTATCGGCGCGGAACGGGGCGGTCTGTGCGGTCATCTTCACTCCTGGCACCCTGAACGTTAATCACGTCAGGGAATAATTTCGCTAAGTTATATACAGCCATCTGGATGGCTAAACGTCTGTGGACAGAGTGGCATGTGCGCGCCTTATCTGCAACAGAAGAAATTTCAGCGGAGATGAAAAAAATTCACGTTAGTAGTTACTTCGCCTCTATCGCAGCCAGAGCCTGATCGCGCTGCGCTGCTGACAGCGGAAGATAGCCCGCTTCGCTGACGCGGCGCTGGCCCTGCGGCGAAAGCACCTGATGGAGAAAGGCATTTACCAGCGGCGGCAGCGGCTTGCCCGGCGGCTTATTGACATAGATATAGAGCGGGCGCGCCCAGGGATAGCGGCCGCTGCGGATAGAGTCGGCGTCCGGCGTTACCGCCGCGCCCTGCGCGTCCGTCACGGCAAGCATCTTCACGCCGCTGAGATGAAAACCGAAGCTGGCGTAGCCGATGCTGCGCGGATTGGCGGCGACTGCCTGCACCACGGCGGCCGATCCGGGAAACTCCGCCACGTCGGCGCGAAAATCGCCGCTGCACAGCGCCTGCTGCTTGAAAAATCCCCAGGTGCCCGAAGCGGAGTTGCGTCCGTAACGCTGAATCGGCCGCCGCGCCCAGTCGGGCTGTCGCACGCCCATATCGCCCCAGCGCGTCGGCACCTGCGGCGCGCCGCACAGGCGCGTCACGGAAAAGATGGCATCCAGCTGGCGCGCATCGATCTGCGTCAGCGGATTGCGCTGATTGACCACCACCACCAGCGCGTCGAGCGCCACCGGCACGGCGAGCGGGGCGTAGCCATAGCGCGCCTGAAAGGTTTGCCGCTCTTCCGCCTGCATGGGGCGGCTCATCGGGCCGAGCTGCGCGGCGCCCGCCGCCAGCGCGGTCGGCGCGGTAGAAGAGCCGGAGGCCTGCACCTGTAGATTGACGCCCGGCGCCCGCGCGCTGAAATCTTCGCTCCACAGCATCATCAGCGTTCCCAGCGTGTCTGAGCCGACGCTGCTGAGGTTGCCGGTGAGCATTTCGGGCTGAGGCGCCGCCGCCAGCGTCAGCGCAGGCGAAAAGAGAGAAAGCAACAGCAGCCAGGCGCGCATAAGAGGTTCCATTAACGGTTAATGGACGGCATTCTCCTGCAATCCCGCGCTGACGATCAACCTTGACGGCAGCGTAAAGGTAAAACAGGTCTCTTTATCGGGAATACTGGTGATCTCCAGCCGCGCATTATGGTGGCTAAGGGCGTGCTTGACGATCGCCAGCCCCAGCCCGCTGCCGCCGGTGGCGCGCGAGCGCGCCTTATCTACGCGGTAAAAGCGCTCCGTCAGGCGCGGCAGGTGCTCCGCCGGAATGCCCGGCCCGTTGTCGCAGACTTTGAACTGCGCCCCCTGGCGGCTGCGCAGCCAGCTGATGTCGATGCGCGTGCCGTCCGGCGTATGGTTCACCGCGTTATAGACCAGGTTAGAGAGGGCGCTGCGTAGCTGATCGTCGTCGCCGAGTACCTTGAGATGCGGATCGGTGTGAAAGTGGATCTCGTGGCGGCCGCCGCTCAGCGTCTCCGCCTCGCGCTGCAGCAGATGCAGCATCATCGGCACGTCCACCGTCTCTTTCATGTCGATGGCCGGCGCCGCCTCGATGCGCGACAGCGTTAGCAGCTGGCGCACCAGGCTGTCCATGCGGCGCGTCTGCTCCTGCATGGTCTGCAGCGCTTTGCCGCGCGAGCGCTCGTTCATCACCGAGTCGTTCATCATCTCCAGATAGCCCTGCAGCACCGTCAGCGGCGTGCGCAGCTCATGGCTGACGTTGGCGAAGAAATTGCGCCGCGCCCCTTCCAGCTGGTGCATCTGCGTCACGTCGCGCGCCACCATCAGCCACTGCCCTTCGCTGTAGGGCATGATGCGAAACTCCATGTGGTGCTGGTTATTGAGAATCAAGGTGAGCGGCTTGTTGAAATCGCGCTGGCGAATATAGCGGGAGAACTCCGGATAGCGCAGCAGGTTGAGGATGTTCTGGCCGTTATCTTCCGGCCAGCGCAGGCCAAGGTGCTGCTGCGCCAGACCGTTACACCAGAAAATGGCGCCCTCTTCCGTGGTAAGCACCACCGCGTCGGGCAGCGTCTCAGCGCCGCTGCGAAAGCGCTTGATCAGATTGCCCAGCTCGCGCCGCCGCCGCCGGTTGCGCAGCTGCATCTGATAGAGGCCGTAAAACAGCGGCTCCCAGCTCGCCTGCCCGGTGGGCGGCGTCATGGTGCGATCCACCCACAGCCAGTGCGACAGCCGCATCAAATTATAGAAGTGCCACAGCAGCATCCCCAGCACGCTGACCAGCAGCAGCCAGGGGAGATAGCCGAAAATCAAACCGATAATCAGCGCCGGCAGGCAGGCCAGCGCCAGCTCGGAGAGCAGTCTCTTCCAGGAGAGTCGTTCCAGCACGGTAAAGACTCCGTTTAGTAGCGGGCGGAGAAACGATACCCCGTTCCGCGAACGGTTTGAACCATGCGATCGTGGCCGGAAACTTCCAGCGCCTTACGTAAGCGGCGGATATGCACGTCGACGGTGCGATCTTCCACATAGACATTGGTGCCCCAGACGTGGTTCAGCAGCTGCTCGCGGCTGTAGACGCGCTCGGGATGGGTCATAAAGAAGTGCAGCAGCTTATATTCGGTCGGGCCCATCTCCAGCGGCGTCGACTCCGACATCACGCGGTGCGACGACGGGTCCAGGCTCAGCCCCTGCATCTCGATCACCTCTTCCACCGCCATCGGCGAAATGCGGCGCATCACCGCCTTGATGCGCGCCATCAGCTCTTTCGGCGAGAAAGGCTTGGTGATGTAGTCATCCGCGCCCACTTCCAGACCGCGCACGCGATCTTCCTCTTCGCCGCGCGCCGTCAGCATCATCACCGGAATATCGCGCGTCAGGGCTTCGCGCTTGAGATGCTTAATAAACTGAATACCGCTGCCGCCCGGCAACATCCAGTCCAGCAGAATTAAATCTGGCCAGGGCTCAATCAGTTTCCCTATCGCGCTGTCATAATCCTCGGCCTCAATGGGCTGGTAGTCGTTCTGCTCCAGAACAAAGCACAACATTTCACGGATAGGGGCTTCATCTTCCACAACCAAAATGCGCTTAGCCATTGCAACTCCTGCTGATGTGACCGCTGTCACCGTTATATGCGGCGCCATTATGCGTCAGATTTATGACACTTTTATGAAAAACATAGCCGCTTAATCAGCGCGTTAACACTGCTTTATGACAGCCGGCGCAGCTTTTTTCGCTTTTGCGCCATAGCCGGTATAATCCTCCGGCAAACCGTTACCGCAGGGAGTTTTATGCGCATCATTCATACCGCGGACTGGCACCTCGGTCAGTTTTTCTATAACAAGAGCCGGGCGGCCGAGCACCAGGCCTTTCTCGACTGGCTGCTGGCGCGTATCGAGGCGCATCAGGTCGATGCGCTGATCGTCGCGGGCGACCTCTTCGATAGCGGCACGCCGCCAAGCTACGCGCGCGAACTCTTTAACCGTTTTGTGGTGGCGCTGCAGCCGACCGGCTGCCAGCTGGTGGTGCTGGCGGGCAATCACGATTCGGTCGCCACGCTCAACGAATCACGCGCCCTGCTCGCCTGCCTGAATACCCAGGTGATCACCACGCCGCAGGCGGATCACAATCTGCTGCTGCTGCGCGACCGCGCCGGCGAACCAGGCGCGCTGCTCTGCGCCATTCCCTATCTGCGGCCGCGCGATATTATGCGCAGCCGCGCGGGCCAGTCGGGGCGCGAGAAACAGCTCAGCCTGCTGGAGGCGATCGCCGCGCACTATCAGCGCAGCGTCGACGCGGCGCGCGCGCATCCGCTGGCGCTGCCGGTTATCGCTACCGGCCATCTCACCACCGTCGGCGTCAGCAAAAGCGATTCGGTGCGCGATATCTATATCGGCACGCTCGACGCCTTTCCCGCGTCGGCTTTTCCCGACGTCGACTACGTGGCGCTCGGCCATATCCATCGCGCCCAGCGCGTCGCCAACAGCGATCATATTCGCTACAGCGGCTCGCCGATCCCGCTCAGCTTCGACGAGCTCGGCAGCGAGAAAAGCGTCTTTTTACTGGAGCTGAACAGCGCCGGTTTGCAGAGCGTGACGCCGCTGCCCGTTCCGCCGTTCCAGCCAATGAAAATGCTGAAAGGCTCGCTGGCGGAGATCGAGGCGCAGCTGGCGCCCTTCGCCGACCATCAGGGCGACAAGCCAGTTTGGCTCGATATTGAGGTGACGACCCAGGAATTTCTCAGCGATCTGCAGCGCCGCGTCGAGGCGCTGACCGCCGATCTGCCGGTCGAAGTCCTGCTGCTGCGCCGCAGCCGCGAACAGCGCCAGCACAGCCTGGCGCAGCTAAAAAACGAAACCCTGAGCGAGCTAAAAGTGGAAGAGGTCTTCGCCCGCCGCATCGCGCTGGCGGAGGATATCGAAGAATCCGAGCATGCGCGCCTCAGCGCCCTGTTCCGCTCTGCCCTCGCCTCGCTGGAGGAGAGCGAATGAAAATCCTCACGCTGCGCTTTAAAAACCTGAACGCGCTGAAAGGCGAATGGTTTATCGACTTTCGCGCCGAGCCCTTCGCCAGCAACGGCCTGTTCGCCATAACCGGCGCGACCGGCGCAGGCAAAACCACTCTGCTCGACGCCATCTGTCTGGCGCTCTATCACCAGACGCCGCGCCTCGGCGTGCTGTCGCAGACGCAAAACGGTCTGATGACGCGCGACACCGCCGAATGCCTCGCCGAAGTGGAGTTCGAGATCAAAGGCGAGGCCTGGCGCGCCTTCTGGAGCCAGAACCGCGCGCGCGGCGCGGCCGACGGCAAGCTGCAGGCGCCGCGCGTCGAGCTGGCGCGCTGCATCGACGACAGAATCTTCGCGGACAAGGTCAACGACAAATTAAAACTGATCGAGTCGCTGTCGGGCCTCGACTTCGAGCGCTTTACCCGCTCGATGATGCTGTCGCAGGGGCAGTTCGCCGCGTTTCTTAACGCGAAGCCCGGCGAGCGCGCCGAACTGCTGGAGGAGCTGACCGGCACCGAGATCTACGGCCAGATCTCCGTCGCCATCTACGAGCGCCACAAGGCGGCGCGGCTGGCGCTGGATAACCTGCGCAGCCGCGCCGGCACCCTGACGCTGCTCGACGCCGAAGCGCGCGCCGCGCTGCAGCAGCAGCTGGCTGCGCTGACCGAAGCGGAGCAGGCGCTTACTCAGCAGAACGATAGCCTGCGCAGGCAGCATCAGTGGCTGACCCAGGCGCAGCAGCTCGACAGCGACATTCAGGCCGCGCAGGCTGCGCTGGAGGCGGCAGAACAGGCGTGGCGCGACGCGGAAGCGGATCGCCAGCGGCTGGCGCGCAGCGAGCCGGCGGAGAAGCTGCGCGATAAATTAGCTCAGCGCGACAGTCTGCTGCATGAGCAGCAGCGCCTGCAGCAGACGCAGCAGCAGCTCGCACAGCAGCGCCAGGCCGCCGAGCAGCAAACCGAGAGCGATCGGCAGCGCCGCGAGGCGGCCCAGGCGGCGCGCGACGCCGCGCTGCGCGAGCAGCAGACGCAGGAGACGCTGCTGACGGAACAGGTCATTCCGCTCGACCAGCAGATCGCCGCTTTGCTGGCGCAGGCGCAGCAGCAGCGGCAGGAAAGCGACCAGCAGCAGCAGGCGCTGACGCAAAGCGCGCGCGCGCTGCAGCAGGAAACGGCACAGCGCGACAGCCTGCAGGCCGCGCTGGCGCAACAGCAGCAGTGGCGCGCGGATCAGGGCGCGCTGCCGCAGTGGGGCCCTTCGCTGGCGCTGTGGCAGGAGCGTTTCGCCCAGCTGACGCAGCGCGAAACCGCGCTGGCGGCGCTGCGCGAGCAGCAAATTCAGCAGCAGCGGACGCTGGCGCAGCGGCAGGCGGAGCTCGCCCGGCTGGAGCAGCAGGCGACGCCGCTGAGCCAGGCCGAACAGCAGGCGGCGAGTGCCCTGAAGAGGGCGCAACAGGCGCTGGCCGATCTGGAGCAGCGCCATCCGCCGCAGGCGCTGCAGGCCAGCCTGGCGCAAAGCGAGACGAGCCGCCCGCTGCGTCAGCAGCTGGCGGTGCTCGCCTCGCAGTGGACGCCGCTGCAGCAGCATCTCGCCGCGCGTCAGCAGCGCCTTGCCGCGCTGGAAAAGACGCTGCAGCAGGATGACGAAACGCTGCAGACGCTGCGCGCCGCCTTCGCGCGCGAAAAAGCGTCGCTGGCCGATATCAAAAAGATTTGCGAGCTGGAGCAGCATATCGCCGATCTGGCGGCCTGGCGCGCGCGCCTGGAACCGGAGCAGCCCTGCCCGCTGTGCGGCTCTTGCCAGCATCCGGCGGTCGAGCGCTACGCCGCGCTGGAGCTGAGCGAAAATCAGCGACGGCTGGCCGAACAGGAGCAGCAGGTTGAGGCGCTGCGCGAACAGGGCATCAAAAAAGGCGAGGCCGTTAAGCAGGCGAAGGCCGAACGGCAGCGGCTGCAGGAGGAGCTGGCAGCAGAGACCCAACAGCTGGATGAGTTAACCCAGCAGTGGCAAGTTCTACAGCGTGAGCTGGCGCTCACATTCGATGCGGGCGACAGCGCCGCGCTGGCCGCCTGGCAGCAGCAGCACAACAGCGAAGAGCAGGCGCTGCAGCAGCTGATGCGTCAGCAGGAGAGCGCCGCGCGCCAGCGCCAGCAGGCGAAAGATGAGCACCTGCTCCATCAGCAGGCGCTGCAGCAGCATCAGCAGCAGCTTCAACTGGCCCAGCAAACGCTCACTAACCTGCAAGAGGGCGCGACAACGCTGGCGCAGCGTCTGGAACAGGAAGAGCGCGACTGGCGGCAGCGCCGCGACGCGCTGCATCAGGAGCTGGCGGACGCCGGTCTCGCCCTGCCCGACGCGGCGTCGCGCGACGGCTGGCTGCAACAGCAGCAGCAGCGCTGGCGGCAGTGGAACGAGAGCGAGCAGCAGCTGGCTCAACTTCAGCCGCAGCTGGCGCGCGTCGAGGCGCAATGCAGCAGCCTGCAGCAGCGCGTAGAGAGCGAACGGCAGCGGCTCGACGTTCTGCAGCAGCAGCGCGCGCAAAGCGACGCGACGCTGGCGCAGCAGCGCGCGACGCGACAGGCGCTGTTCGGCGATAGCGACGTCGCCGCGGCGCGGCGACAAATGCAGGCGCAGATCCAGCAGCAGGAAGCCGCCCTCGCCGCCGCGCTGGAGGCGCTGCAGAAAACCCAGAGCCACCTCAGCCAGCTGGCCGGGCGCGCCGCAGAACTGGAGGCGCAGCAGGAAATAGTCAGCCAGCAGCTGCGCGAGGCGCAACAGTCGTTCAGCGTCGCGCTGGCCGCCGCCGGCTTTGACGATGAAGCCAGCCTGCGCGCCGCGCTGCTGGAGGAAGAGGAGGCGCGCGCGCTGCGCAGCCGGTTACAGCAGCTTGAGCAGCAGCGCCAGGCGCTGCAGGCTCAGCGGCAACAGCTGGCCCAGCGTCGGGCGACGCATCAGCAAAGCCGGCCCGAGGGCGCGACAGAAAACGCCGCCGCGCTGGAAGCGCAGCTTGAGGCGCTGCGCCTGGCGCTGCGCGACAATGCGCGCCAGCAGGGCGAAGCGCAGCAGCAGCTTCAGAGCGACGCGCGCCTGCGCGAACAGCAGCAAAGCCTGATGACCCAGATCGAAGAGGATGAAGCGGCGCTGGCGCAGTGGAGCCAGCTAAACGATCTTATCGGCTCCGCCAGCGGCGATAAATTCCGCCGCTTCGCGCAGGGGCTGACGCTGGATCACCTGGTGGCGCTCGCCAACCGCCAGCTCGATCGGCTGCACGGCCGCTATCTGCTGCAGCGCCGCGCCAGCGACGCGCTGGAGCTGGACGTGATCGATACCTGGCAGGCGGACGCCGCGCGCGACACCCGCACCCTTTCGGGCGGCGAGAGTTTTCTGGTCAGCCTCGCGCTGGCGCTGGCACTTTCAGATTTAGTCAGCGTGAAAACCCGCATAGAGTCTTTGTTTCTCGACGAGGGCTTCGGTACGCTGGACGCTGAAACGCTCGACACCGCGCTGGACGCGCTGGACGCGCTTAACGCCAGCGGTAAAACCATCGGTGTCATTAGCCACGTCGAGGCGATGAAAGAGCGCATTCCGGTACAGATTCGGGTGCGCAAGATTAATGGGCTGGGCTACAGCAAACTGGAGCTGCCCCGCCCTCAGGAGGCGTAATGAAAACAGGCATGGCGCTGCTGCTCGCCAGCGCGCTGCTGGCGGGATGCAGCAGCAAACCGCAAAGCAATCTCAGCTGCGACCGCGCTTACTCGGCGGCGCAGTGCAACTATCTGCGTGACGTTCAGCACCAGCTGATCGACAGCTTCAACAGCAGCGTCGCGCCGCGCTATCCCGGCCAGACCTGTCTGGTGTCGGCGCACCGCCGCGCCGACGGCGGCTACAGCGTGCTGCGCACCGAAGGCGACGAGGCGCTCTGCCTGCGCGCCTGGCAGCAGGTCAGCAGCGCGCGCAACCTGCCGCTGCCGCCGGTCGGCGTGCCGGAGGACTGGCAGTTTCCCTTCGGCGCGACGCAGTAATCCCTATTTTTTCAGCGGCCAGAGCCAGGCCGCGCCGCGCACCCCGCTCGAATCGCCGTGTTTTGCTTTTAGCACCGGCGTTTCGCACTCTCCGCCGAAAACCCACTGCTTCATCAGCGTCGGCACCGTCTGGTAGAGACGATCGTTATTACTCATGCCGCCGCCGAGCACGATCACATCGGGATCGAGCAGGTTCACCACCTGCGCCAGCGACTTCGCCAGCCGGGTTTCGTAGCGCCGCATCGCCTGCTCGGCGACGGGATCCTGCTGCGCGATCAGCCTGACGATCTCCGCGCCCTTCAGCGCCTGCCCGCTCAGACGCCGGTAGTCGATGCCGAAGCCGGTGCCGGAAACAAAGGTCTCGATGCAGCCTTTCTGGCCGCAGTAGCACGGCACCTCCTCACGGTAGCGCAGCTCCTCTTCGTCCATCCACGGAAGCGGATTGTGGCCCCACTCGCCCGCGTTGCCGTTGCCGCCGATGCGCGCTTCGCCGTTGATCGCCACGCCCGCGCCCGATCCGGTGCCGATGATCACCGCGAACACCAGCGGCTGACCGGCGCCCGCGCCGTCTACCGCCTCTGAGGCCGCCAGGCAGTTGGCGTCGTTGGCGATGCGCACCTCGCGCTGCAGCGCCAGCGCCAGATCGCGATCCAGCGGCTGACCGTTAAGCCAGGTGGAGTTAGCGTTTTTCACGCGGTGCGCGTAAGGCGAAATCGTACCGGGAATGCCGACGCCGACGCTGCCGGTCTGGCCGGTTTTCGCTTCGGCGAGACGCACCAGATCCGCAATCGCCTGCACCGTGGCACCGTAGTCGTCGCGCGGCGTATCCACGCGGTGGCGAAACAGCTCATTTCCCTCGTCAGACAGGGCGATCACTTCGACCTTGGTGCCGCCCAAATCAATACCTATACGCACGCGTTAATCCTCATTATTCAGCAGTGTGAGGGATACATTAGGAGCGGCGTCGGGGAAAGGCAATGAAACCGTTTCGATGTTTCGCTATCATGCGCGCTGACCTCTCGACTTGTGCGCCAGATCGCGCGACCCGGTAAGGAATTATGATGTTGTGGTTTAAAAATATGATGGTTTATCGTCTGAATCGGGACATTCCGCTCTCTGCAGACGACATGGAAAAACAGCTTGAGGCTTACACCTTCTCTCCCTGCGGCAGCCAGGATATGAGCAAAACCGGCTGGGTGTCGCCGATGGGCAACCGCAGCGACGCGCTGACCCACGTGAACAACGGACAGATCGTGATTTGCGCCCGTAAAGAGGAAAAGATCCTGCCGTCCCCGGTGGTGAAGCAGGCGCTGGAAGCGAAGATCAGCAAGCTGGAAGCGGAACAGAGCCGCAAGCTGAAGAAAACGGAAAAAGATTCGCTGAAAGATGAAGTGCTGCACAGCCTGCTGCCGCGCGCCTTCAGCCGTCTCAGCCAGACCTTTATCTGGATCGATACCGTCAACAACCTGATCATGGTCGACTGCGCCAGCGCGAAAAAGGCGGAAGATACGCTGGCGCTGCTGCGCAAGAGCCTCGGCTCGCTGCCGGTCGTGCCGCTGACGCTGGAAAGCCCGATCGAGCTGACGCTGACCGAATGGGTGCGCTCCGGCGATCTGCCCGCCGGTTTCGCCCTGATGGACGAAGCGGAGCTGAAGGCGATCCTCGAAGATGGCGGCGTGATCCGCTGTAAGAAACAGGATCTGGTGTGCGACGAGATCGCCAACCATATCGAAGCGGGCAAGCTGGTGACCAAGCTGGCGCTCGACTGGCAGGAGCGCATTCAGTTCGTGCTGGCGGACGACGGCTCGGTGAAGCGCCTGAAGTTCAGCGACACGCTGCGCGAGCAAAACGACGATATCGACCGCGAAGATTTCGCTCAGCGTTTCGACGCCGACTTTATCCTGATGACCAGCGAACTCGCCGCGCTCACCAGCAATCTGGTAGAAGCGCTGGGCGGCGAAGCAAAACGCTGAGGGGTCAAGAGTGACGCGCCTTTGCCGATAATCACTTCTTTCGGCAAAGGATTCCCGCTATGTCTCGTTCCTCTACCCGCGCGGCGCTGCTCGCCGGGCTGGTGCTCTTCTCTTCCGCCAGCTTTGGCGACGCCCCTTTTACCCGCCTGAATGCGTTGCGTATCAACGACCGCCTTAATGTCATGGTGGCGCTGGCCGGTAAATCGGGCGGCGCGATGCAGGCCTGGCAGGCCTATGACTGCAAATCGCTCACTGCGGAGGCGCTCTACCGCAATTTTCTCGACAATAAAGGTGTGACGACCGCGCGCTTCTACGGCAGCGAATTTGGCCGTTACACACCGCCGCAGCCTGGCCCCAATCAGGATCCAGAGACGCTGAAGCGCATCTGTAGCCTGCCGGAGAAAGCGGTAGTCTGGGAAAAAATCGAACCGACCAACCGCTTTGGCGCCACCGCGCTGGTGGATGTCGCCAGCCTGAAGCGCAGCGGCGACGAATTGCAGGTGCGCCTCGGCTATGACTATGCGACCCGCGATTTCGATCCGCCCTATGACGCGCCTTACGCGTTTAAGGTGGAAAACTATCGCTTCAACTGTCAGACACAGGCGCTTACACCTGTGTCGATGATGGATGTGGATGACAAAGGCTATGTGACCGACTCGCTGGACGGCGTGGATATCGCCCGTCGCAAAGACGATTTCCCGCTGACGCCGCTCATGAAACAGACCTTTACCCGCCTTTGCACCACTGCCGATCTGCAACGCTTCCGCGCGCTGGGCCGCTTTGTCTCTGCGACGCACAAAACGGTCAGCCGCGATGCGCACGCTATTCTGCCCGCGCTAAGCGATAATCCGGCCTCAGTTATGGCGGCGCTGCCGCTGGACAAGGGGCTGGAACAGCAGGTTCATCAGCTGATTGCGCCCTGGGCGCTGCCGCGTTTTCGTCAGCTGAACTGGGTGGAAAACAGCCCCTCGGGCAAGGTAGCGGTACGCATCGACGTCGACGAGCATGGCTACCTGCGCAAGCTGGAGAATTACGGTATCTGGAAGGTGCAGCGCCTGACGCTCGGCAATCTGATCCAGCTGAAGTTTGCGATGTCGATTGCCTCACAGCCCAGTCGACTGGAAGCGCTAAAAACCACGCTGCGTTTCCCGCTGGTGGCCGGACAAGCGTTTACCGTCGACACCGATTTAGTGGAGCGCGCGCCGTCATCGGACGTGCGCCGCACGCGGCAGCAGTGCAGCGTGCTGGCAGGCGGCGAGGCGCAGAGCATCAACCCCGCTTTCAGCGGTCGCTATCTGCAGGTAGCCTGTCGTAGTGAGGGTGACGGACAGAAGACGGTTGAAACGCGCGACGCGTGGCTGGAGGATCTGCGCGTGCTGGCGCCGCTGGCGTCGAAGCTGGGCAGTGCGCCGTGGCAGGATACGCGACTGGAGCAGGTCACTGTCACCCGCTAAAAACCGCCCTACAGACGGCCGGGATAACCTGTCCCGAGCAGTAAAGCGGCCTGCGCTAAGAACGTCGCGGGCCGCTTTGCGGTGATGTTTACTCTTTCAGGTAGCGGCAGAGATAGGAACTCGGCTCGCCCACCTGCAGATGAAACTCGCTGTGACCCGGCACGTTGAACACCGAACCCGCTTCGAACCATTGCCACTCGGTTTCGCCCGGCAGCAGCACCTTCAGCGATCCGCTGACTACCGTCATCTCTTCCGGCTGCGCCGTGCCGAAGGTGTATTCGCCTTCCGCCATCACGCCTACGCTGGCGCGACCAGTGCTGGCACTGTCGAAACCGATCGATTTCACTTTTCCGTCAAAATACTCGCTTACATTGAGCATATTACTTCCTCACAGCACATTAAGGTATCTGGCAGTGTAGAGCGGAACTCGCTGATCTGTCACGCGAATTGCAGCGCCGCCTCCCGCTTTGTGATCGCGTCGGTTATCAGACGATAAGTTCAGCGGCCAGTTTGGCGACCAGCACGTTGGAGAGCAGCACCGGAATGCCGAGCAGCTTTTGCAAAAAGTCGCGATGTGTCTGGTTATAGCCGACGCAGTCCAGCACCACCACGTCCGCGCCCTGCTCCTGAAGGGAGAGCGCGGCGTCGGTAAGCTTCTCATTATCGGGAATATAGGGGCTGGCGACGGCGAAACAGGGACGGCGCTTCAGATTGCGCCACTTATTCGCCTGCTGCCGGATCTGCTCCTCGACCGGCACCACGATGCCGACCTGATGGTCCTGCACAATGGCGGCAACCAGCGGCGGAATAATGCGGTCCGGCTCCAGCAGCAGCGCGCTTTTCGCGGTCAGCGCGCCGAACTCGCCGGTGCAGAGCAGCAGAATAGTGTCGTAGCCTTCGGCTTCCAGCGCGGCGATTTTCGCCTGCAATCCCTGTTCTACCTTTGCCGTGGCCAGCCGCACCTGCGCGCCGTTCTGCAGGCGCGACACCAGCACGCCGTCCTGAGCGTCAGGCGCGTAGCGCGCGGCGATCTCCGCTTCGCTCAGCCCATCCAGCAGGCCGACATGGTCGGTCTGCTCGCCGGGTAAAAACTCTGTCAGCAGCGGCATGATATCGCTGCGCGGCGACTGACCGATGGTCAGCGTAACCAGGGATTTCGTCATATTAGTCTCGTTTACGCAGATGGCTCAGGCTGCCATAGAGCGCCAGCAGGCGGGCATATTCGTCCGCGTCGTAGAAATGGCAGGTCTCGCGGCCGAACTCTTTCGCCACCTCCACCGCAAACTTCGCCGCCGCCGCGATATCCACTTCGTGGCTGGCGCCGGTGCCGCAGCCCGGCACCACCGACTCGGCGGTGATCGCCACGCCGACCACCGGCACATCGGTGGCGGTAGAGGGCTGCAGAATGCTGTTGAGGTGATAAATGCCGTTGCCGTAAGGCGTAATGTCCTGAGTGGTGATGGGAAAGGTCACCGCCGGACGGCCGGTGGTCATCTCCATGATGCGCAGCAGATCGTCCGATACGCGCAGGATATAGCCCTCTTTTACCGTAGGCGACAGCGCAAATCCTTTGTGGTTGATAATGCGGTTGCCCTTAGTGGTATCGATCGACAGGATAGCGTCGACCTCCTGAACCACCTCATTGTCGTTCATGGTGACGTCGTCGATAGGCGAATCCATAAAATCGACCGGCTCGTGCGGACGCGTCGGCGCATCGGGACAGATATGGGTGGTGACGATGACGTCGCCCGCCAGCACGTCGCCTTTGGTCTGCATAACGGCCAGCTTCAGCGCGCTGCTCACCGCCGCGACGGCGCCATCGGCGTCGGAGACCATGCCGATGCGCGTCGGGCGCGCGCCGATGCCGCCCAGGCGGCCGATGATGCCGAGCGTCGGCGCGCTGCCGCCGCCAGCTTTGCCCTGCGCGCCTGGAATATCGATGCGAACGAAATCGGTGCGCCCTTTCGGCCCGCTGACGCGTTTAAAGCTGGCGTTGACGCCGGGAAAAGCGGCAAACAGGTCGACTACCTGCTGACCGTCGATAAATGCGCTGTCGAATAATTCAAATACCTGTAACGTCTGGTGCAGACTCATGACATCCCTTAATTATTTTTTGCCGCTGGCAAACAGCGAGTGAAAGAAGCTATAGAGCGCGTCGCCGGCGATAAAGCCCGCCGCCATCACCTCCATCGGCGAGCGGCCGCGTTCGCCCCATACGCGAATAATAACGATGCGCAGCGCAATGCCCACCACCACCGCCCAGCCGGCCATCGCGTTGTTAATCAGCAGGCCGGTGGCAAGCAGCACGCCGAGCTGGCGTTTCGGCCCGCCGATCAGCTGAATAATGGCACCGGGAATTGCCCACATCAGCAGGCTACCGGCGATGCCGGGCTCCGCGCCCGCCTGGATGGTTTTGGCGTAGACGCGCGCCACCGGCGGCAGCAGGTTTTCCGCAAAGAACAGGTTATGCGCGTACCAGACGACGGGAATAGAGACCAGAAACGCGATCATCGCCGCGATCAGCTGAATGCGGCGGCCCCACAGCTCCTGCTGCAGATCCGCGCCGTTGCCGCGCAGGATAAAGCCCGCTTTAAGATCGTAGCCCATGTCGGCGAAGGCGGGCCCGGTCGCTGCGGTAAAGCCGCACAGCAGGCAGAGCGCCAGCGGCGGAAAGCCGAGCAGGATGCCGACGATCAGGGTAATCAGCGCCACTGCGAAGGCGGGGAACCAGCCGGAGTGCATCGCGGCGATGCCGACGATCAGCTCATGCACAAAGGCGGCGAACGCGGCGTAAATCACAAACAGCAGCAGCATCGGCAGGCTCATTTCGCTCCATAGCCCGCCCGCCAGCGCCAGCAGCGCCGAAATAATCAGGTAGCCCGCGCCGCCGAGACCGAGCGCGCGCCTGACCTCGTTGCCGCCGCGGCTTACTTTTTGCTCATCGTGGCGACGGCTGCGGATCACCATCACCACCTGAATCAGCGCCACCAGCCCCGCGCCGACCATGACGCCGTGCGGCAGATAGAGCGCGTTGATGTCGATGCCGGCAACCGGTTGCGCATAGGCGCGCACCAGAAAGCCCAGCCCAAGCATGCCCAGCGCCCAAATATTGCCGATAAAGGCGGTGCCGAAAGCGGACATCGGGATCTTCAGCATTGAGCCGAGAATGCCGCCGACGATGCCCGCCGCCAGCAGCCAGGCCTGTCGTCCGCCCCTGTCGCCCGCTTTGATCGCCTCTGCGGCGGCCACGCCAGGCGGCCAGGCGTTGCTGGCGGGAAAGACGCGGGTATCGAACAGGCGGTAGAGCAGATAAGCGTCCAGCAGCATCGCCGCGCTGACGCCGCAGAACATCGGCAGCACCAGCTGCGGCTCGCCCAGCGCCCAGGGCACGGCGATCGGCATTAATAAGCTATTGGCGGCGCCAAAGGTGGCGGAGGAAATAGCGGTTTGCGCGAGGTTTTGAATTTCAATCGAACGATAGCGGCGAAACGCCTGTAAGGGAATTCGCGCCAGCAGCATGGCGAATAGCGCGCCGATAATTGAGGTATTCGGCGTCACGCCGATAGTGGTAATAAGTTGCACGCCGATAATAGCGCCCGCTACCGACAGGGCGATTAATACTATCGCCACGCCAGCCTGTTTAACTGGATTAACCTTCTCCATATTGTCCCCGTCAGCAATGCCGGTAGAAATGAAATGACGCTTCGCGAGCCTGAATCAGGCTCGCTTACGTCGTTTTTTTATTTCGTCCGTGAGGTTGAATAAACAGGCCCGAAGGCCTGACGTTTTCCCGGTGTGGCGAAAGTATTGCGCCGATAAAAAATAAATTCAGAGTGGCGTTGCGCCATATTTCTCGGCCAGGTCGCTGGCCGTTATGCGTAATTCGTCAAGCAGCGCGGGCGGATAGCCAGGCGAACTCTCTTGCGATAAAAACGAGAGGCAAAGCGCCACCGTATCGCCGTGATATTTATTATGCAGCGCGACGGAAAGCGAACTGATGCCGGGCAGCGTTTCATTGCGCGCCAGCGACCAGCGCTGGCTGCGGATCGCCGCCAGCTGCGCGCAGAGCGCCTCCAGCGTTTGCGGCGAATTGGGCGGCAGCGGCTGCCAGGCGTCGCGGTAGCGCTCGCGCACCTCTTCTTCGCTGAGCTGCGCCAGCAGCACGCGGCCGGTCGAGGTAGCAGCGGCGATCATGCGGCTTCCCGGCGGCGTCACCAGCTGGGTGAAGTGGCGTCCGTGAAACATGCGCATCACCACCAGATCGCGCCCGTCGAGGCGCGAGATATAGCCGATGCTGCCGGTTTTATCCGCCAGCCGCGCCATCGCCGGCGCGGCGCTGTCCACCAGCGGCGCGGAGAGATAGTGTCCGGCAGCCGACAGCAGCACGCGGCCAATATGAAAACAGCGGCTCTCTGCGTCGCGCTCGAGCATGCCCTGACTTTCCATGGTGGCCAGCAGGCGCGATACGGTGCTTTTCGGCAGGCGCAGCGCCTCGACGACATCGGTAAACGTCAGCCCGGGATTTCCCTGCGTCACGCCTTTTTGCTGAAACAGCTTAAGCACCGCGGCGGCGTTTTCGAGTGTGGTCATATTGCCAGTTTCACTATATGGAACCGAGTTCCTGTATCGATGGTTAAAACTAAAACGCGGGGGAATAAGGGTCAAGCGTCAATTTTTGTCAGGGGGAATAGTGCGCAGTGAAATAAATGGGCAGGCGGCAAAGAGAAATGATTTTATAAGGGAGTTAAGAGAAATAGCAGAATGGATAACAGCTTCGCTGCGCGCAGGCAGCGGATAACAGCAAATAGAAATCAGCGAAAAAGCGTATTCAGGCTGGCGTCCCTGCCAGAGAGATTACCCTACTCTTTTTCCACATCTTCATAGCGAACTTTGGCATCCTGCGCTTCCGCTTCAGACGTATGTTCGCTAATTAAGGTATTGGGCGATGGATGATCGGCGCGTAACTCCCATGAGGTTACGGTGCTGCCCGGCGGTCCCTTCTCAACGGTGACGACGCGAGCTTCGCGTGGATAAGGCGGTCTGGTCGGCATATTCAATCCCTCCTGGCTAATCGTATTCCACACGACGAGACGATTCCCGTCTGAGGATCAGTATAGCCAGGCTACGCAACCCAGACGGGAAAGCGGGAAAAATCTGAAGAAAAGGCGGAAATTAGCTGGCGCGCGCCAGCGACAGCGACTGAAGAATCTCGTCGATAACGCGCTCCGGCGTCTGCATGGCGTTGACTTCATGGTGGGCGGCGTCGCGATAGAGATGCGCGCGTTCGCGCAGAATATCGCCCATCTCTTCGGCGATGGGACGGCCGGTCAGCGTTGGGCGCTGCGCCGCTTCCGGCTGGCTCTCCAGCCGCTGCGCCAGAATATGTGATGGCGCGCTGAGCCAGATCACGCGCCCCTGTTCGCGCATAAAGCGACGATTGTGCTCCGCCAGCACCATGCCGCCACCGGTAGCGATCACCGTGGCTGGCGCGGTAACCGCTTTCAGCGCCTCTGTTTCGCGCGCGCGAAAGCCTTCCCAGCCTTCATCGGCCACAATTTGCGCGACGCTGCGCTGGGTGCTGAGCTGCAGATGGTGATCGGTATCGCGAAAGGCGTAGCCAAGCGCGCGCGATAGCGCCTCGCCCACGGTGGTTTTGCCGCAGCCGCGCGCGCCGATCAAATAAATGGGTAGAGACATCGGGCAGTTCCTCCGCCGTTACAGGCCGTATATCGCGGCGTATCGCTTAATAATGCGACGCATCATAACTGGAAACCGCTATAGCCTCCACCCGTGAAGCAAGAATTGCGCATCCTTTTCAGACTTTCACACCAATTTCATTAAATATTAACGGGTTAACCATGCGCATTTCGTGCAGATCGCGTCAGATCAAGCGGCGGCAACATTTGCTTACCTGGTGGATTTTACTTTGCCGCGTCGCGCCCCCATATACTTATTCCATCGCAACAGGAGAGCCATTATGTACAGTCAGGAACATCAGTTAATTGAGGGGCTGTTCAGCCGTCTGAAACAGGCCGAGAGCCAGACCGGACCGCGTGACGCGGCGGCGGAACAGCTGATTAAAGAGCATCTGCAACAGCAGCCCGGCGCGCCTTACTATATGGCGCAGGCGATCCTGATCCAGGAAGCGGCGATGAAGAAACTCAACGATCGCATCTCCGAGCTGGAGAATCGCCTGGCGCAACAGCAACAGCAGCCTCAACAGCAGAGCAGCGGCGGTTTTCTGTCGAGCCTGTTCGGCGGCGGATCGCGCCAGCAGGCGCCTGCGCAACAGCCACAGCAGCAGGCGTGGAACAACGCGCCGCAGCAGCCGCAGCAATATAACAACGCGCCACCCGCGCCGACGCGCGGTACCGGCTTTCTCGGCGGCGCGCTGCAAACCGCAGTGGGCGTCGCAGGCGGCGTGGTGATGGCGGATATGCTGACCAGCCTGTTCCACCACTCGCAGCCGGAAGAGATCGTCAACATTATCAACGAACCCGACGCGCCGCTGCCGCAGGTCGATGACAATCTCGACACCTTCAACAGCGGCGGCAGTGGCTTCCTCGACCAGAACAACGGCTGGGATAACAACTACGCGGATAATAACGACTTCAACGATCTCGGCAACGACAGCTTCGACGGCTTTAACGACGACGACGACAGCTTTGTCTGATTTCAGCGCTGGCGCTGCGTCAGCCAGCTGTCGAGCGCGTTAGCGAACTGCTGGCGGTCCCGCGGGCTCATCGCTGCGGGACCGCCCGTTTGCACGCCGCTGGCGCGCATGGTGTCCATAAAGTCGCGCATGGTTAGCTTTTCGCGAATGGTGGCGGGCGAATAGCGCTCGCCGCGCGGATTAAGCGCCGCGCCCCCTTTCTCCAGCACCTCAGCCGCCAGCGGAATATCGGCGGTAATCACCAGATCTCCGGGTTCCACGCGCTTCACGATCTCGTTATCTGCGACGTCGAATCCGGCTGGCACGCGCAGCGTTTTCAGCCAGGGCGATGGCGGCACGCGCAGCGACTGGTTGGCGACGAAGGTCACCTGCGTTTTGGTGCGATCCGCCGCGCGGTAAAGCACCTCTTTAATGACGTTGGGGCAGGCGTCGGCATCAACCCAGATAACCATATTCTTTCCTTACTCTTTGGGAATGATGGAGATCTTGCCGGTCTTCTCCAGAATGGCAAACTTTATTTGATCCAGCCGCTCCAGCCCCTGCGAGCTGCGCGCGCTCTGCAGAATGTCCTCTTCATCTACCCCGGCGCGCTTCGCCCGCTGGCGCAGCAGTTTGCCCTCTTCCACCAGGATCAGCGAGGAGCCGTCAATCAGCCGCTCCATGCGGGGAAAGCGCGTTTTCATCACGCCGAACAGAATATCAATGACGATCAGCGTGACGATGGTCAATCCGGCGCCCGTGACGGAAAAGTCATCGCCGAGCAGCGCCTGCTGGGTCGCCTCGCTGATAATCAGCAGCAAAATCAGGTCAAAAGAGGTCATCTCCATGAGGGTGCGCCGTCCAGCGATTTTAAACACCACCATCAACAGCAGATACATGCTGGCTGCGCGCAAAACCGTTTCCATATGGCTCTCCTAAGGATAGATAAACTGACTAAACCGTACGCTGGAGGCGTCGTCGAGCGTGACGGTAAGGTGATAGCGGCCGAAGTCCTGCGGCTGGGTGCCGATCCAGATAGTCGCCTCCTGCTGATCGGCGCGTCGGTGCCAGCGCAGCACCAGGCTATCGCCGGTGCTCCAGGCGTCGTCCGGCTGCGGCTGAAGGGTCTGCAGCTGAATATCGTCGAGCTGCGGACCGCGCAGCCTGATCTGATAAGCGTCGCCGCGCAGCTGCCTCAGACGCAGCGTCATATCCATGTTGCTTTCCCGTCGCCCGAAGCGTTCGTAATCGACACTCAGCCGCTTATCCGTGCTGGCGACGCTCTGGTTACTCAGCCAGCCTTTTGAAAACAGCCCTGCCGCCCCAGCGACAACAATTAACAGCAGCAGCGCAAAACCTGCGTGCTGAATACGCCACTCGATACGTTGCCACGGCATATTCTCTTTAACCGGGTAGTGCCGGCTTTGATTTTCATTGTCGCCCATGCAGTGTTCTCCTTGCTGACTTGTTATTAATCCTGGCTGAAGTAAGCTAACGCGTTAAGATTTTCGAACTTTCTGAAGGATACGGCGATGCTGGAGAAGAAGATTGGGTTTATCGGCGGCGGCAATATGGCCAAAGCCATTATCGGCGGACTGGTGAAAAGCGGCCAGGTCGCGCCCTCGAATATCTGGGTATTTGATCGCAAAGCGGAGGCCAACGAGGCGCTGGCGCGCGAGTACGGCATTCAGGCCGCCGAGAGCGCCGAGGCGCTGGCGCGCGAAGTCGATATTCTGTTCGGCGCGGTCAAACCCAACGTCATCCTGAAAGTGCTGAAAGATCTGGCCAGCCAGCTGAAAAAAGAGGCGCTGGTGGTCTCTATCGCCGCGGGCGTGACGCTCGATTCGCTGGCGACGGTGCTTGGCCACGACCGCAAAATCGTGCGCGTCATGCCGAATACGCCGGCGCTGGTCAACGAAGGGATGACCTCGATAACGCCGAACGTGCTGGTTGAGCAGTCGGAAATCGACGAGGTGGTCACGATATTCGAGAGCTTCGGCAAGGCGGCGGTCGTCAGTGAATATCTGATCCATTCGGTGGTCGGCGTTAGCGGCTCCGCGCCCGCCTATGTCTTTATGTTCATTGAGGCGATGGCGGATGCCGCCGTGCTCGGCGGCATGCCGCGCGCCCAGGCCTATCAGTTCGCCGCCCAGGCGGTAAAAGGCTCGGCGCAGATGGTGCTGGAAACCGGCAAACATCCCGCTGAACTGAAAGATATGGTCTGCTCGCCCGGCGGCACCACCATTGAAGCGGTGAAAGTGCTGGAAGAGAAAGGCTTTCGCGCCGCCGTGATGGAGGCGATGCAGCAGTGCATGGCGAAGTCTGAAGCGCTGAGCAAGAAGTAACGCACAGGGCGGAGCGCCCGCTCCGCCCGCTTCTGCTATCCCTGCCGGCTCGCCACCGTCGCCAGCGCCTGCGCCATGGTCATCGGCTGCTGCATCTCCAGCACCAACGCCGCCGTAAGCGTATACATGCCGCAGGAGAACGCCGCCGCCAGCTTGCCCTGCTGGCCGTAAAGCGCGATAAACTTTTTCTCCTCCAGCGAGCCGATCAGGCGATACTCGTCCCACTCCTCGGCATGACCGAGATACTCGTAGCGCGTGCCGAAGTGCGTGGTCCAGAAAAAAGGCACGCGGTCATACATCATGCGCTTGTCCAGCATATTAAAGGCGGCGATGCGTCCCTGCTGATGGGCGACGCGATAGTGCTCGACGCGCAGCGGCCCCTGCGGCGTCAGATAGCTGGCGATATCTCCCGCCACCCAGACGTTTTGCGTCACGCGCAGCTGGCTGTCGGCGAGCAGGCTGCCATCCTCGCGCAGCGGCAGATCGTGAATAAATCCGGTAGCGGGCTGAATGCCGGTCGCCAGCAGCACCACGTCCGCCTTGATGCGGCGGCCATCCTGCAGACGCAGCGCGGTAACGTGCTGCTCGCCCTCCAGCTCTGCCGGATCGCCATCAATAAAATGCACGCCGTTGCTGCCGTGCAGATCGCGGAAATAGCGGCCGATCTGCTCGCCAAACTGCCGCGCGAAAGGCAGCGGATGCCGCGCCACCACCGTGACCTCGACGTCGCGATTGCGCAGCGCCGACGCCATCTCCATGCCGATAAAGCTGTTGCCGACAATCACCAGCTGCTGGCTCTGGTCGACCTCCTTGAGCAGCGCATCCGCCTGCGCCAGCGAACGCAGCAGGTGTACGCCCGCCAGATCGCTGCCCGCTAAATCGGGACGCTGCGGCGCGCCGCCTGAGGCGATCAGTAATTTGTCGTAAAACAGCGAGTCGCCGTCGGCGAAGTGGATACGCTGCTCGCGCGTGTCGAGGCGCGTCACTTCGCCCTGAAGGCGATCGACGTGCTGCAAAATGTCCTCTTTCAGAATGCGCGGCACATCCTTGATATCCATCTTGCCGGAGGGGACGAATTTCGTCAGCGCCGTGCGGTCGTAGGGCGCCTCCGGCTCGCGTTCCACCAGCACCACCTTTCCCTTAAAGCCTTCCCGGCGCAGCGTCCAGATGGCCGCGCTGCCTGCCGCGCCGCCGCCGAGCACCGCATAAACCGGCGCATCGCCGCCGCTGCCGATGGGCGTCGCAGATGACATGGCTTTGGGATTGACCTGCACGATGCCGTTCTCGACGCGCAGCGGAAACTGTTTGAGATCGGCCAGCGCCAGCGGCTCGCACATATGGCCATCTTCCAGCGCAAACACCGCCTTATGCCAGGGGCAGACCAGCTTATCGCCGCAGATAGCGCCCTGCTCCAGCGGCGCGCCCGCATGCGGACAGGTGGCCTGATAAGCGCGCACCTTGTCTCCGTCGCGCACCAGCAGAATATCGGTATCGGCTATTTTCGTTTTAGTGGGCTGGCGATCGGGCAGATCCTTTAAGGCGATGACGGGCTGATAATTCATGACACGGCTCCTTCTTTGTCGTTATTCAACAATGCGCCCTGGGCGGACGCCGCTATTCCCCTACAAAAAGTAAGTGTGGCAAAGGAAAGCGGAAGGCAGAGTCTGAAAATAAAAAAAGTGGCTAACCCGTTGTTAAGGCGTCTATTTAAAGTTTTAGCAAGTGTAAATATTTAAAAAACGGAGCGGAAGAGGCGCGGAGGATATTACGGCCGCGCGGCGGCCGTAATAAACCGGATATCAGGCTTTTTTCAGACAGGAACTCATAAAGCTTTTACGCGCGTCGCCGCTAAGCTTTTTATCGCCCGCTGCGGTGTTGCAGCTTTTCATTTTTACCTGCTGAGGCGTCATGCTGGAGATATTGCTCTCTTTTTTCAGACACTCGCTCATAAAAGATTTACGCGCGTCGCCTTTCAGATTTTGCGTGCTGGCGTGCTGGTTGCACTGCGTCATTTTTTGCTGCTGCGCCGTTTTCTCGGCGGCCTGCGCCATGCTGACGCCGTTCATCAGCAAACCTGCCATCACGACTGCCGCTAAATGCAATTTCATGGTATGACTCCCTTGATGAATAATCCGTTAATTCTGGCACGAGAGAAACAGAGCGGTGGAAATTTGCGCAAATTTGCAGCGCCGATCGCACTGCTCCGCTATTAGCAATCAGACGCGCGGATGATTAAGTAATTTGTCCAGGTAGTTACGTAACAAAAGCGCATCTTCATTACTGCCGTCGGCGTCTGCATTATGCATCGCGTTGTCGATTCCGGCGGCGATAGCGCGCTGTTGTTCCGGCTCCATCTTGCGCAGCATCGCCGTTACGATAATTTCCAGCGCCTCAACCTGAGCGACCAGCTCTTTCGATTCTTCTTCTTTTGCCGCCAGTTTTACCAGTAATTCAGCAATAAGGTTCTTCATGCCCTTTTCCCATGGGGTAAATAAAAGCAGACGTTATCATTCGCCAAAATAAAAAAACAGCGCTTTTGCGCCGATTTTCCATGGCTCTTTATAACGCGTTTTATTAAAACAGGGCTTAAACGTTTTTTAAGGAGCGGGCGAAACGTTTTACTGCTAAATAAGCGAGACGTAACGCGTTTCAGCCCGGAATAAAGCGGAAATTAGACAGGATTAACGCGGGCCAGTAAAACCGTGACCGTGACCCCCCCAGCCGCCACCACCGCCACCGCCGCCAGGACCTCCCCAGCCGCCGCCCGGGGGCGGGAAAATACAGCCGCTCAGCGCGGTCGCCAGCGCCACGACCGCGGCAAGTTTAACAATACGTACCATAACAACCTCAGGATGGATGAAATCGGGCTGAGTGTATGAGCGGCAAACCGGGGCGACAAGAGAGAATTCTCTGACTCAGGGCGGTATTAACCCTTGCATACCAGGCTTAACAATTTACTGGCACGAAAGCGACACAAAACCGGCATCCGGCCGTTTTACGGCGCAGAGCGCGTTAAAAAATTGCCCCTTTCTTTTAACCGTCGCTCTTTACAGCCTGCGGCAAACACTGCATTGTGAGCGCAATACAATTTAAGGACACCGCTATGTCAACGCCGCCGATTTCGTTGAGTCAGCTTCTTACCCGCCGCGACTGGGAGAACCCGGTCGTCACCAGTCTGCATCGCCTTGACGCCCATCCGCCTTTCGCCAGCTGGCGCAGCGAAGAGGCGGCGCGCGACGATCGGCCCTCTGCCGCGCAGCGCAGCCTGAACGGCACGTGGAACTTTAGCTACTTCAGCCGCCCTGAAGCGGTGCCGGAGGGGTGGCTGCAGCAGGATCTGCCCGACGCCGCCTCGTTGCCTGTGCCCGCTAACTGGCAGATGCACGGTTATGACGCGCCCATTTATACCAACGTCCAGTATCCGATCGCGGCGACACCGCCGTGCGTGCCGCAAGAGAACCCTACAGGTTGTTACTCGCTCACATTCAACCTTGACGACAGCTGGCCTGAAACCGGACAGACGCGCGTGATCTTCGACGGCGTCAGCTCCGCCTTTTATCTGTGGTGCAACGGCCGGTTTATCGGCTACTCCCAGGATAGTCGGCTGCCCGCCGAATTCGACCTCAGCGCGGCGCTGGTGCGCGGCGCGAATCGCCTGGCGGTGATGGTGCTGCGCTGGAGCGACGGCACCTGGCTGGAGGACCAGGATATGTGGCGCATGAGCGGCATTTTCCGCGACGTCTCGCTGCTGCATAAGCCGACGCCGCATCTGGCGGATGTCCAGCTGGAGACGCTGCTGAGCCCGGAATACCGCAGCGCAGATCTGGTGGCGCGGGTATGCGTCACCGCTCAGGACGCGGCGCTGCGTTTGCGGCTGACGCTGTGGCGAGAAGGCAAGCAGACGGGCGTCATCGAGCAGCCGCTCGGCAGCGCGATTATCGATGAGCGCGGCCACTATGGCGATCGCGCCGAACTGCGCCTGCGCGTTGACGCGCCTGTGCTATGGAGCGCCGAAACGCCGACGCTCTACCGCGCCACGCTGGCGCTGCTCGACGCGCAGGGCGAAACCATTGAGGTCGAGGCGTACGATGTGGGCTTTCGCCGCGTTGCTATCGAAAACGGCCTGCTCTGCCTGAACGGCCAGCCACTGCTGATACGCGGCGTAAACCGCCATGAACATCACGCGGAGAAAGGCCAGGTGGTGGATGAAGCGACGATGCGGCGCGACATCGAACTGATGAAGCAGCATAACTTCAACGCGGTGCGCTGTTCGCACTACCCTAACCATCCGCTCTGGTATCGACTGTGCGACCGCTACGGCCTCTACGTGGTCGACGAAGCCAATATCGAAACCCACGGCATGCAGCCGATGAGCCGCCTGGCAGAGGATCCCCGCTGGTTCGCCGCCTTTAGCGAACGCGTTACGCGCATGGTGCAGCGCGACCGCAACCACTGTAGCATTATTATCTGGTCGCTGGGCAACGAGTCGGGGCACGGCAGCACGCACGACGCGCTCTATCGCTGGGTGAAAAGCGCCGATCCGACGCGCCCCGTGCAGTATGAAGGCGGCGGCGCCAACAGCGCGGCGACCGATATTCTCTGCCCGATGTACGCGCGCGTCGATGAAGATCAGCCCTTCCCCGCCGTGCCGAAATGGTCGCTGAAAAAGTGGATCGGCCTGCCGGGGGAAAACCGGCCGCTGATCCTGTGCGAGTATGCGCACGCCATGGGCAACAGCCTCGGCGGCTTTGCAAAATACTGGCAGGCGTTTCGTCAGTTTCCGCGCCTGCAGGGCGGCTTCGTCTGGGACTGGGTCGATCAGAGCCTGACGCGCTACGATGAAAACGGGCAGCCCTGGCAGGCCTACGGCGGCGACTTCGGCGACAAGCCTAACGACCGCCAGTTCTGCATGAACGGCCTGGTGTTCGCCGACCGCACGCCGCATCCGGCGCTGTTTGAAGCGCAGCGCGCGCAGCAGTTTTTCCACTTTACCCCGGACGCCGACGATCCCTTTAGCTTTACCGTCAGCAGCGACTACCTGTTTCGCCGCAGCGACAACGAGGTGCTGCGCTGGCGCGTTGAGCAGCAGGGCGAAGTGGTAACCCAGGGCGAAACCGCGCTGGATATCGCGCCTCAGGGAACGCAGCGCCTCTGCGTTCCGCCGATAGCGGATCTTACCGGCGAGTGCTGGCTAAACGTCGCCGTACATCAGCGCGCCGCCACCGCCTGGTCTGACGCCGACTGGCGCGTCGCCTGGCATCAGTGGCCGCTGCCCGCCGCGCTGGCGCTTCCGCCGCAGCCGAGTGCGGGCGAGCCGCCGACGCTCAGCGTGGAGGAGACGGTTATCGCCGTCACGCACCGCAACCAGCGCTGGCAGTTTAACCGCAGAAGCGGCGAGCTGACGCAGTGGCAGGTCGACGAGCAGGCGAGGCTGCTCTCTCCGCTGCAGGACTGCTTTATCCGCGCGCCGCTCGATAACGATATCGGCACCAGCGAAGCGGAGCGCGTCGATCCCAACGCCTGGTCGGAGCGCTGGAAAGCGGCCGGCTACGACGCCATGACCAGCCGCGTAGAGCGAACAGAGGCTTCGATGCTGTCGGACGCGGTGCAGATCAGCGTGCTGCACGGCTGGTACGCCCGAGGCCGGCTCGCCTTTCTCAGCCACAAACGCTACCGGTTCGACGCGCAGGGCGAAATGCATCTGGAGGTTGAGGTGGAACAGGCCGCCGACGCGCCCGCGCCGGCGCGCATCGGCCTGCGCTGTCAGTTCGCCGCCGCGCCGCAGCAGGTCGCCTGGCTGGGGCTGGGCCCCCATGAAAACTATCCGGACCGCCAGCTGGCGGCGCAGTTCTCGCGCTGGCAGCTGCCTCTCGACGCGCTGCATACCCCTTACATCTTTCCGAGCGAAAACGGCCTGCGCGGCGGCACGCGGCGGCTGGAGGCGGAAGACTGGCGCGTCAGCGGCGACTTCAGCTTCTCGCTGAGCCGCTACAGCCTTGAGCAGCTGCGCGACACGTCGCACCGCCATCTGCTGCGCGCGGAGCCGGGATGCTGGCTGCATCTCGACGCCGCACATATGGGCGTAGGCGGCGACGACTCCTGGAGCCCGAGCGTCAGCGCCGAGTTTCTGTTGACTCAGCGTCGCTGGCGCTATGCGCTGCGCTTTTCCCTTTCGGCTCCAGCACCGTACGCGGACGACGGTAAAAGCGCTTCAGCAGCAGCACGTTAACCAGCACCACCAGTGCAGTGGCGAAGAAGACCCAGCGGTAGCCGGTCAGCGCCGACACCGCCGCGCCGAGCAGCGGGCCGGCGACGTTGCCGAGATACATAAAGGACTGGTTGTAGCCAAAGATACGGCCGGTAATGTTGTCGCGCGAGTGGCGCACCAGCAGCGTCTGCACCGCCGGCATCATCGCGCCGTCGGCAAAGCCGAGCAGGAAGCGCAGCGCGCCGAGCTGGGTGGCGCTGGTGACGAAAGACATGGCGATCAGCAGCAGCAGCGACACCACCATGGTCGCCAGCAGAATCCGCTGGGTGCCGATACGGTCACCCAGCCTGCCCAGGCGCGGCGCGGCAATCAGCGCCGAGATGCCCGGCAGCGCGGCGATCACTCCGCTGAGAAAGGCGATGTTATCCGCGGTCGGCGCCAGTTCGCGGACGAACAGCGTCAGAATCGGGTTAACCGAGCCGTTGCACATCTGGATCACCATGGTGGTGACAAACAGGCAAAGCATGAGTCTGGGATTGTCGAGCGAAGCGAATACCTCGCGCCCGCTCAGCTTGTCCTTTTTACTCACCGGCGTATAGCCGGTCTCTTTAATCAGAAACAGCGTCACCAGGAAACTCACCAGCAGCAGCGCGGCGGTAACGATAAAGACCATGCGCAGGCCGACCCAGTCCGCCAGCAGTCCGCCGAGCATCGGCCCGAGGATCACCCCGCCGATCTGGCCGGTCGAGACGCAGCTCAGCGCCCAGCCGCTGCGGTCGCGCGGCACCTGCGCCGCTACCAGCGCCATCGCGTTAGGAATATAGCCCGAGGTCAGCCCCATCAGCGCGCGCAGCAGCAGTAATTGCCAGGCCTGGGTAACGAAGGCCTGCAGCAGGATCACCACGCCCATGCCGAACGCCGCGCGTAGCAGCATCAGCTTGCGTCCTTTGCGATCGGCGAGACTGCCCCACAGCGGCGCGACGGCGGCCGAAATCACAAAGGTGATGCTGAAGGTGAGTCCTGACCAGAGGCTAAGCGCATCGCCGTCTTTGATGCCGAGCTGTTCGATATAGAGCGGCAGAAAAGGAATGATCTGACTGATGGCCAGGCCGGTAAAAAAACAGCCGAACCAGACCGAGATAAGATTGATTTTCCAGGGTTCAATTGTGCGTGGCATGAGCAAACGGGCGCTGACAGAGGGAGGTCACAGTCTATCAACGGCGCGCTGTCGCTGAGCGACAAATGATGGCACGAAAAGAAAAAAACCGTTTTTTGCTGCGTCAGCCCTTTTTCACTGCCGTATATAGGCTGTTAGCGCTTTTTTGCAGTGAATGTCGATGGCGTCGCTGGCTGAGTGTCAGCAGAGATGAAAAAATATGTCAGCCTGTTACTGACAAGTTAAGACGTCGGTTGTATGTTTAAAAAAACGCCAGTTTCTCTGGCGCAGGTGCGGCTTTCCGGCTGCGCTAACGCCTCCGCCACTTCCCGTCGCGGCGAGGTCCACAGTTACCCATCACGTTGACTATCACGCTGCGCTGCGCAGGTCGTGACAGACGCGCCGTCGCCTTAGCGGAGGTGAATATGAGAGTTCAAAACAGTGCCAGCCGTGCGATTGTGGACTATTTCAACAGCCCTGCCTGGAGCGCCCCGCAGGAGTCCGATCTGCTGGCGGTGATCCTGCGCGAGCTAATGGAAGCTGGCGAGCCCGCCACCAATAAAGCGGTGATCGCGCGGGTTATTGAGCGGCTGGAAGTGGAAGGCGACGCGCGCCGTCTGGAAAATTATCGTCAACTGCTGGCGCAATTAATGGAAACCGGTTCGTCGGAATAAACAAAAAAATTCCCGCCGAAGCGGGAATAAACAAGACGAGCATTGCATATTGAGAGTGACGAGGAAATCTCTGTTATCCGCGATCTATCCTCGACTCCATTAATGACCAGCACATGACAATGCGACGCTTTTTTTATGACGCCTTAGCCGCAGTAGACCTGACTGATAACGTCGTTTTTGTCCGCCAGGAAGTTAAGACGGTGCAGATTAAAGTCCATCGTGACCGCGCTGTTCCAGCGAATGGCCCGCACCGGCGTCTCCAGACGCAGGCTGCTGGCGGCGCTAATCGGCTTGCCGACGTAGCTCTGATACTGCGAAGCGCCGCAGGTGTCGCTTGCCGCATCCGCGTCTGCTGCGGTGTTATCAGGTTTATTCGCTGACTGACAGGCGGTTAAGGCGAGCATGCCCAGCGCCAGCAGCGCTTTTCCATAATATTTCACGCTTTCTCCTCATGAACGTGGTGAACTCGCCCCAGAGAGTAGCAAAGGCGTGCGCCAGGCTTAACCCTCAGGCGCTAAAAAGATGGCTGCGAATAGCCTGTTTACGACGTTGCGCGCCAAACTTTTCAGATAAATCGCACTTACGGAACAAAACCTCTCCGCTGGAGCGCTAAAATTATTAAGACTTTTCTGAGGAGGATCGTATGGAACTGGCAATTTTCGTGGGCTTTGCCGTTCTGATGACCGCCGTGGCGGTCAAAGTGCGTTAAGCCCGAATTGGTTGAGATGTGGTTTCCAGAAGCGCAGTAAAGTCCGCCAGCGGCACGGGGCGTCCCAAAAAGTAGCCCTGCCCCTCTTCGCAGGAGAGCCGTTTTAGCTGGTCAAGCTGCGCTTCTGTCTCAATCCCTTCCGCCGTAATCGTCAGCGCAAAAGCGTGCGCCAGCGCGATAATGCCCGCTACCACCGACTCCGCCTGCTGTGACTCTGGAAAATCCTTCATCCAGGAGCGATCGATCTTCAGGCCGTTAAACGGAAAGGTCTTCAGATAACCCAGTGCCGCATAGCCGGTGCCGAAATCGTCTACCGTTAGCCTGACGCCGAGCGCGCGCAGCCCCTGCATCACTTCCAGCGCCTGCTGCGGATGCTCGAACGTTACGTTTTCCGTGATCTCCAGCTCCAGCCGCGTGGCGGGTAGCCCGCTGCTCGCCAGCGCGCGCGCGACGCGCTGCACCAAATCGTTGGTGCGAAACTCTACCGGCGAGATATTGACTGACACATAGCGATCCGCGCCCCAGGCGCGGGCGTCGCGGCAAGCGCGCGCCAGCACCCAGTCGCTGATGGCGACGATCAGGCCGTTCTCCTCCGCCAGCGGAATAAAGCGATCGGGCGTAATCGGCGGCCCCTCCTCGGGCTGCCAGCGAATCAGCGCCTCCGCTCCCGCCAGCCTGCCGCTTTGCAGCTGATAGCGCGGCTGGTAATGCAGGCAAAACTCGTTGTTGAGCAACGCCTGCTCGATACGTTTCGCCATCTCGCGCTTATGCTCGCGCTGGCTGGCCATATTATTGGCGTACCAGACCCAGCGGTTGCGCCCCGCGGCGCGCGCTTCGTTCAGGGCGATATCCGCCATGCGCAGCAGCGCTTCGGGGTGGCTGGCGTCCTGCGGCGCGCAGGCGATGCCGATGCTGGCGGTGAGATAGTGCGCGTGCTGGCCGGTGTAGATCGGCTGCTGCACCTCCTGCAGCAGCCGGGCGCAGCGGTGCGCCACCACTTCGGCGTCGCCCTCCTGCAGCACCAGCACGAACTCGTCGCCGCCCAGCCGCGCCGCCAGCTCGTGCGCGTCGACGCCGCGCTGCAGCCGCTGCGCCAGCTGATTCAGCACCTGATCGCCCGCCGCGTGCCCCCAGTTATCATTTAGCGGCCTGAACTGGTCGAGATCGAGGCTGACGATCGCCAGCGGCGACGCCAGCTGCGGCGGCTCCAGATGGCGCGTCAGGAACTCCTGCAGCTGAATGCGGTTGGCGAGTCCGGTCAATGCGTCGTGGCGCGACAGAAACTGAATGCGCGCCTCCGCCTCCATTCCCTGAGTAATATCCGACACCGTGCCGCGAAAGCCGGCGCGACGCCCCTCGTGCCAGATGGTTTTCGCCACCAGATGGCCGATGCGGCGTTCGCCCTGCGCGCTCATAAACTGGCAGCGCAGCGGCGCGGAGGAGCCGCTATCTTCCTGACGCATCAGCCAGGCCACCAGCGAGTGGCTGGAGTGCGTCAGCAGACGATCGATATGCTCGCCCGTCCAGTCGGCAATCTGGTGGCCTGTCAGGCGATGGAAGCGGGAAGAGAGATAGATCAGCCGTCCGTGCTCATCGGTTTCCCAGATCCAGTCTGAAGCCGCTTCAGCCAGATCGCGGAAGCGCGCTTCGCTGTTGGCCAGCTCCTGCTGACTCTGGGTCAGCATGGCGAAACGGCGATCGGATAGCAGGGCGTGATGCAGCGCGTGGCGACTGACGCGGCGCGTAATCCAGCCGGTGAGCAGCGCCACCGCCGCCAGGATCGGCAGCAGCAGCATCAGCAGGCGCGTGCCCGGCATTTTCGGCTGCCAGCGCAGCGCCATGCTCCCGCCGTCTATCGCCTTCAGCGCCATGGTCGGGCGCTGACGCGCGTCGTTTTCCGCCGCGCCGCGCGGCGCAAGGACGTCAAGCATTTTGCCCAGCGCCTCTAATTTGGCCGGCGTGAACAGATTGACGAAGACGAGCACCGAGGGAGCGCCCGGCCGCTCAGAGAGACCGGCCGCTTTGCCCCTTGAGATAGGTGCCGCCACGACAATGGCAGGTTGTCGCTCAATCACGACGTTGCGCGCCAGCGCCGCGTTCTGCAGCCCGCGCGCGTCGCGCAGCAGCGACGCGCTGTGCGCGCCGAGCCAGGCCTCTAGCGGCAGATCGGCGAGTTTTCCGTTAATCACCGCGTAGCGCGTGCGGCCCGCATTATCCACCACGAACACCCCTTCGTAGTGATACTCGTTGTAGAGATCCGGCCCGATATTCTCCTCATCCCACGCCCAGCGTTTGTTTAGCGTCAGATGCAGGTTGCGCCACGCCTCGCTCCAGAAAGCGTAGTCGCGCACGTCGGTCAGCATCGTCTCCTGCCGGGCGTCCCACGCCTGGCGCAGCCGCTGGCGATCGTGATCCGTCGCGTCGCGGTTCTGCCGCTGGGCGATGACGAGCACCATCAGCACGACGAGCAGCAGCACGCCGGAGAGCAGCAGCGAAAAGATGCGCAGGCTGCGGCGCGTGCTGCGCAGAGTGCGATCTTCAGCCGCCGGCGCAGAGCGGCGCGACGGCGATTCCGGTGTGTCAAAAGTCATCAAGGGCGCTCACAGCAAAGCGATAAAAGAGGCTCGGGCAACAGCGCGTCAGCAGCTGACGTCGCAGGCCCAAACAGGTTTAATCGGTTATCGGCGCGCGGCGTCGCGGTTTTAGCCTGAGGCGGCAATTTACTGCGTTAAGTTTGTACGCGCGCCTCCCTCGACAGGGATCGGGCGCGTTGCTACTATGCGCTTTCCTCCAGTGGCTGGGTTGCCTATGAACACCAATCCCGACAGAGTGACGTTGACGCTGTTCTACGTCGGCAGCTTTGTGGTCTATTACCTCGTGACGATGCTGATTACGCTGTTTCCCAACTACGGCGTGCTGCGTAACGACGGTCTTCTGGTGCCGGTGCTCTGCCTGTTTGAATTCGCCGTGATCTATCCGCTTTACCGCTTTTATTGCCAGCGCCGCAGCGATCTGCCGCTGGGCGAGCTGCGCATTCGTCAGACGCTGCTGTTTATCCTGGCGCTGTTGGCGCTGATGGCGGCCCAGACGCAGTTTTTGCAGCCTGAAGGCTGGCTGGTAGAGCAGGCGCAGCAGGGTCGCAATTCGATGCTGATCCTGCTGCTGACCGCCGTGCTGCTGGCGCCGGTGTTCGAAGAGGTGCTGTTTCGCGGCTTTCTGCTGCAGGGATTTCTGCTGTGGGCGCCGCGCAGCCGCTTCGCCTGCATGCTGCTGACGTCGCTGCTGTTCGCGGCGATGCATACTCAGTACGTACACTGGGAAACCCTGGTGGCGCTGACGCTCTTTTCCCTGCTGCTCTGCTATGCGCGCCTGCGCAGCAACAGCCTGGCCTTGCCGATTTTCCTGCATACTTTCAACAACCTTATCGCCCTGCTGCCCGCCTGGTTTTTCTCCTGAGACGCAATACCGCTCAGGCTGATAATGCCGCGCCGTCACGTTTGTCTATACTGGATCGTAAAAAAGGAATCTAAGCATCACAGTCCGTACCAACGAGACCGTGTAAAGGAGTCGAGCCATGTTGATTGGATTTGTGTTGTTAGTGAGCGCCTGCGGCCATGATGCCTGCGATGCCCTGCCGGTGTCGGAGCGCATTTACCCGACCAAAGCAGCCTGTGAAACCATGGCGGATCGCATTCATAAAGTGCGGCCTGGCGTGGTCCTGCTGTGCGGCGAAGTGCATCGTTAATTAAGGCCGCTGAAGGATGTGAGGAAAAAAGAAGCGGTTTAAACGTTGCAGCCTGCGGCAACAGCGTTCAAAATATAAGCTGTTTTAACCTATTATCGTTGTGATCCCCATGAAAACACCACGCCCCCGTCGTCCGACTGGACGCTGGGTTTATTACATTTTGTATGACGGCATTATCTGGCCCTGCCCGGTGCGCTGGGAGTGGGAAAGCGGCTTCGGCGGCTGGCTGCCGTTTTACTATTCGCCGACCTTCGAGTTCGTCGCCGGCGATCCCGGCAAGGCGTATCGCATCGCCCGCAGCGACGTGCGCGCTAAGCGGCGCGAGCAGGAAGAGCGTGAGTATGTGTGACGCAGCTCAGCGGGAGACCCAGGGCAGCCAGGATGAGGTCAACAGAAAATGAATCAGCTCCAGCGCCAGCACGATCATCACTAATACGCCCAGCTTGTGGCGGCAAATCCACGCCTTCAGGCCCATATCATCGCCGCCCAGCGGATCAGCATCAACGCGCCGCAAATACAGAGCAGCACCAGCACCATTTTCCAGTGTCTTTTTGCCGGCAGATATTTCGCCACGCTTCTCCTCCTTCCGCAGAAAGAAAAGATGCGCCCCAGGGCGCATCCATTGCGGTTCATCAAAACCCGTGTCAGCCAGCATAGCGCGGTCGCCGATTGAGGGCGACCTGCTGGATCAATTATTCAGGGTATAATCGAGGGTGATCTCGGCGTTCAGCACCTGCGAGACCGGACAGCCCGCCTTCGCCTTCTGAATGATTTCGTCAAACGCCGCGCTGTCGATGCCCGGCAGGCTGATGGTGCTGTTCAGCGCCACTTTGGTGATGGCGAAGCCTTCGCCTTTTTTATCCAGCGAGACGTCAGCAGTGGTGTCGATGCTCTGCGGCTTATGGCCGGCATTGCCCAGCATCAGCGACAGCGCCATGGAGAAACAGGCGGCGTGCGCCGCGCCGATCAGCTCTTCCGGGTTGGTGCCCTTCTCGCCTTCGAAGCGGGTGTTAAAACCGTAAGGCGTCTGGCTCAGCACGCCGCTTTCGGTGCTGATGGTGCCTTTGCCTTTGATATCGCCTTCCCAGTGCGCCGATCCTTTCTTGTGAATAGTCATTTCATTCCTCCTGTTGATGAAGAGTGAGTAAGTATAGACAAGCCTCAGCTAACGGCACGCGGACGCGGCGCGACGGCTGCATTAGTGAGCGCCGCGCCGGCATCCACCAGCGCGTCGCGCGTGATCTCGGCGATCGATTTCGCGCCGGTCAGGGTCATCGCCACGCGCATCTCTTTTTCCACCAGCGAAAGCAGGTTTTCCACGCCGCGCTGGCCGTGCGTCGCCAGCGCATAAAGCCAGGCGCGCCCCAGCAGCACGCTGTCGGCGCCCAGCGCAATCATGCGCACCACATCCAGCCCGTTGCGAATGCCGCTGTCGGCAAGGATAGTGATATCGCCTTTCACTGCATCGGCGATAGCGGGCAGCGCGCGCGCCGAGGAGAGCACGCCGTCCAGCTGGCGGCCGCCGTGGTTCGACACCACAATGCCGTCCGCGCCGAAACGCACCGCATCGCGCGCGTCTTCAGGATCGAGGATCCCTTTGATCACCATCGGGCCGTCCCAGAATTCGCGGATCCACTCCAGATCGCGCCAGGAAATAGAGGGATCGAAGTTGTTCGCCAGCCAGCCGATATAATCCTCCAGTCCTGTCGGTTTGCCGAGATAGGTCGAAATATTGCCGAGATCGTGCGGACGGCCGTGCAGGCCGACGTCCCACGCCCACTGCGGATGCGTCGCCGCCTGCCAGTAGCGGCGCAGCGCGGCGTGCTGCCCGCTCATGCCGGAGTGCGCATCGCGATAGCGCGCGCCGGGCGTCGGCATATCCACGGTAAACACCAGCGTCGAGCAGCCGGCTGCTTTGGCGCGCTCCAGCGCGTTGCGCATAAAGCCGCGGTCGCGCAGCACGTAGAGCTGGAACCACATCGGACGGTTGATGGCGGGCGCCACCTCTTCGATCGGACAGACCGAGACCGTCGACAGGGTAAAAGGGATGCCTTTCAGCGCCGCGGCGCGCGCCGCCTGCACCTCGCCGCGACGCGCGTACATGCCGCAAAGCCCGACCGGCGCCAGCGCCACCGGCATCGCCAGGGTTTCGTTAAACAGGCGGGTCTCCAGGCTTAGATCGGACATATTTTTCAGCACGCGCTGGCGCAGCGCCACGTCGGCCAAATCCTCGACGTTGCGCTGCAGCGTGCGCTCGTTATAGGCGCCACCGTCGATGTAGTGGAAAAGAAACGGCGGCAGAATACGCTGCGCGGCGGCGCGATAATCGGAAGCGGCAGAGATAATCACAGGTCAGTTTCCTTAGGGTTAAAGAGCGTCATTGCCTGGCAGACGCGTGATGCGCGCCTGGCGCGCTTCGTCTTCATGCAGGCTTTTCAGGGTGGCGTGGACAAAGCCGAGATGATCCATCGCCGCCCGGCGCGCCGTCTCGGCCTCACCGGCGAGGATGGCGTCGAGCAGGCGCTGATGCTGTTCGGTGAGGCGGGCGAAAATCGGCGGCTGGCTGTACATGCGCTGTCGGCTTTGCAGCACCGAGGATTGCAGCAGCGCAAAGAAACCGCGCATGGTCTGCAGCAGCACTACATTGTGCGACGCTTCGGCGATAGCGAGGTGAAAGCGCACGTCGGCCTGCGCGGCGAGGTCGGGATCGTCGCTCTCTTTCAGCTTCAGCGTGGCGTCGAAGGCGAGCCGCAGCCGCTCCTTATCCGCCTCGGTGGCGCGCTGCGCCGCATACCAGGCGGTGCTCGCCTCGATGGCATGGCGCGCTTCGAGAATGTCGTAGCGATAGTCGGGATCGTCCTGCAGCAGTGCGCGCACTGGCGCGACGATGCGCTGTTCCGCCCAGGGCGCCAGCTGCTGACGCAGCCAGGTGCCGCCGCCGCGACGGCTGATCAGCAGGCCGCTGCTGATCAACTGTTGCAGCGCTTCGCGCAGCGACGATCGCGACACGCCCAGCTCAGCGGCAAGCTGGCGTTCCGCGGGCAGCCTCATGCCTGGCTCCAGCTTTTGCTGCTCGATATAGCGGCGCAGCCGCACCACAAGATGCTCTGCGGCCGTCGATGTCGATTCACTCATGGCGTTATTCCAAAGCGGCGCGCCCTTTTTGGTCGGACCAACGGCGCGCTGCGCGACAATAAGAGTCCAAATGGTTAATCTTTTGTTAACCTGAGACAACCTTTGCGGCGCTATTTTTCCGCTTCTGTGACTGATGCTAAAAAGCAGGCTTGAATTGGTAGGACCAACAGGGCGAATCGAGAAAAAGAGAGAGGCATAAAAAAAGCCTCCGGCTGGAGGCTTGGTTCAACTGAGACGATGACGTCAGGCGCTCTTCGCCCATTTCTGGGCCGTCATCATTTCCATCGCCAGCGCAAACAGCTGCTGCTGGTTCTGTTCCGCGCTTTCGGCGTAGCAGCCGATCATTGAGACAACCTTGTCAGCAGATAAGCTTTCACCGTGGACATGCAGCGTAAGCACTGCGCGGCCAACGATTTTCAGCACTTCTTCATGTGATCCCTGGGCAATATTACTCAATGGAGAACCCTCAAACTGTCGTTGTAATAGAAGTATGGCGCGCTAAATATAAAGCAATTGCGGTGATTATTTTATCGGCTGCACAGGTGACTTTATTTAATGATTAATTCTTTTGCTGGAGTGTAAAAAAGGGAATCATCTGATACCAAAAGAAATTAATTTTCTTATTCGCGCAGTTATAAAGTTTTCACTGGCCTTGAAACGCCACACGATATGCACAAACAGACTGACGCCGGGTAAAAGCATTAGAAGATAACATCCATTCTCACCGATCTTCGGGTTATTCCTAAACGCACGTCGGGCGAAGCTATCATGCAGGTAACCCTTTTCGCAGGTTGCCGCGCGACGCACATTCTGCCAGACTTGCCGCGCTATTTTTCGACCACCTTTTGCCGCCGAGGCCGCCCGTGACCGCATTTACTACCCTTACCGATCTTCCCGCCAGCCAGATCGCCAATCTGGCCGACATGGGCTACACCGAGATGACCCCTGTTCAGGCCGCCACGCTGCCCGCTATCCTGGCGCGACGCGACGTGCGGGCGCAGGCCAAAACCGGCAGCGGCAAAACGGCGGCGTTCGGCATCGGCCTGCTGCAGCATATCGACAGCAGCCGCTACGTTACTCAGGCGCTGGTGCTCTGCCCAACGCGCGAGCTGGCTGATCAGGTCAGCAACGTGCTGCGTCAGCTGGCGCGCTTTACCCGCAATATTAAGATCCTCACCCTGTGCGGCGGCCAGCCCATCAGCGCGCAGCGCGACTCGCTGGCGCACGCGCCTCACATCGTGGTCGGCACGCCGGGGCGTATTCTCGATCACCTGAAACGCGAGACGCTAAAGCTCGATCAGCTCGACACGCTGGTGCTCGACGAGGCGGATCGCATGCTGGAGATGGGGTTCCGCGACGATATGGAAGCGGTGGCGGCGCTTACGCCCGCCAGCCGCCAGACGCTGCTCTTCTCCGCCACCTGGCCCGAGAGCATCGCCTCGCTCAGCGCGCGCTTTCAGCGCGACGCGCTGCATGTCGCCACTGAAGAGGTGAGCGAGCTGCCTGCGATCGAACAGGAATTTATCGAAGCGAGCCCGAGCGAAAAGCTGCCGCTGCTGCAGGCGCTGCTGGCGCAGCGTCAGCCAGCCTCGTGCGTGGTGTTCTGCAATACCAAACGCGAGTGCGACGATATCGCCGCCGCGCTCAACCAGCAGAACATCAGCGCGCTGGCGCTGCATGGCGATCTGGAGCAGCGCGATCGCGAACGCGTGCTGATCCGCTTCGCCAACGGCAGCGGACGCGTATTAGTGGCGACCGACGTGGCGGCGCGCGGCCTGGATATTAAAGCGCTGGCGATGGTGGTGAACTATCAGCTGGCGTGGGATCCCGAGGTGCATGTGCACCGCATCGGCCGCACCGGGCGCGCCGGCGAACAGGGCAGCGCGGTAAGCTTTGTCGCGGCGGACGAAATGGCGCGCGCCCACGCGCTGGAAGATTTCCTCCAGCAGCCGCTTCGCTGGCTGGCGGCAAGCGCGTTGAAAAAAGGCGCGCGCCAGCCGCTTCCGGCTGACATGATGACGCTCTGCATCGACGGCGGCCGTAAAGCGAAAATCCGTCCGGGAGATATTCTCGGCGCGCTGACCGGCGATGCGGGCTTCCGCGCCGACCAGATCGGCAAAATCGATATTACCCCTACTCACGCCTATGTCGCCGTGGCGGCGAGCGAAGCCAAAGCGGCGCTGGTCAAACTAAAGCAGGGAAAAATGAAGGGTAAGAGCGTGCGGGCGATTCTGCTGCAGGACTAGGCGTTACGCTGAAACGGCGCGGGGCGTTAACCCGCCCGCGCCGAATATCATGACACTGAAACGCCGTTCTGGCGCTTATGGCTCGTCGATCTGCGTAACGTGCAGCACCGTTTTCTCGCCTTTGCCGTGTACGCGGCCGCTGACGCGCACCTGCTCGTCCGCTTTATAGGTTTTGCCGTCGAAGGTTTTCTCCGGCGCGATAATGGTGATGGTGCCGGTGCTGTCGCGGAACTGGTAGTTATCGCCCTGCAGCTTCTTCAGAATATAGCCTTCAAGCGTGACGTAACCGTCCTGACGAAAATCGCGGATCTGGTTGATGTGGGTCTGGCCGGTATCCTCTGAACCTTTATAACCTGCATCCTGTTTTTTCTGCGGCGGCGGCGTCGCGCCCGCTTCAAAACCGCCCTTCTCAGCCAGCGCTGGCAGACTCAAAACGGCCAACAGCGTAAACGTCATGACTTTTTTCATGGTGCGCTCCTTTAGTGAAATTTTTCCGTTGTTACCCTCTAAGCCTGGCACAAGAATCGCTAACTGCCCGCGCGATCAAATTTGCGCGCTCGCCTCTCACTTTTTAGCCAACCGTGCCGATAACGCTCTTATCATTCACTTTCGCCGCGTCACAGGCGGCAGCAAGGCAGAGCAACGATGGATAATTTTCAAAAAGAGATAGATGAAAGAGCGAATCTGGCGTTATCGAACCGCTTTGAACTGCTGCTGTTCCGTCTCGGCACCGATCAGGCCAAAGGTAAATCGGAGCTGTTCGGCATTAACGTCTTCAAGCTGCGCGAAATTGTGCCGATGCAGCCGATTACCCGCGCGGCCGGCATGCGCTCGCCGCTGCTGGGCATGACCAATATTCGCGGCCAGTTTATCCCGGTAATCGATCTGCCGGCGGTAGCGGGCTGCACGCCGGAAACCGGCCTGAACCTGCTGCTGGTCACCGAGTATGCGCGCAACACCCAGGCCTTCGCCGTGGAGTCGGTAGATAACATCGTGCGCCTCGACTGGAGCCAGGTGCATACCGCCGAGAAAGGGATTGGCGGCCGCAATATCACCAGCATCGCCTGCCTCGACGATGAAAAGGGCAGCAACAGCCTGGCGATGGTGCTCGACGTCGAGCAGATCCTCTATGACGTTATCCCTTCGGTGCGCGGCGTCGAGCCGGCGCCGGAAAACGTGCGCAACTTTAATCTTAAGCCGGGCGCGGTCGCCATCGTGGCGGAAGATTCGAAAGTGGCGCGTCAACTGCTGGAGCAGGGTCTGAAAAGCATGGGCATTCCCGCGCTGATGCACAACACCGGGCTTGAAGCCTGGCTGAAGATTAAAGAGATGAACGAAGCGGCGCAGGCGGCGGGCGAGTCGATCCACGACAAAATCGCGCTGGTGCTGACCGACCTCGAAATGCCGGAGATGGACGGCTTTACCCTGACGCGCAATATCAAGCGCGAAGAGTCGCTGAAGCGCATTCCGGTGGTGATCCACTCCTCGCTCTCCGGCAGCGCTAACGAAGATCACGTGCGCAAAGTCGGCGCCGACGGCTACGTCGCCAAATTTGAAATCAACGAACTCTCCACCGTGATCCACAGCGTGCTGGAAAAAGCGCCCTGATGCGCACTCAACACGCGACGCTACGTCGCGTGTTCCCTTTCTGCTGCCCTCTCATTGCCTCTCCTGCCGCTTTCTCCTTCTCGCCTTGCTGCCCTGCCCGTCTACGCGCTGACCGCCGTTATTCAACTGCTTAGCCAGGTTAATCTGATCGCACATCGCCGCTGGAGCGCCGCCTTTGCGGCTTATGGTTGCGGTTCAACGCCCCCTTTACGCCGTTCAGGCAGGCAGAAACCGCCTGGAAAAAATTAAAGTCAAAACAAAAACATCCGATAACCTGTGCGCCAGCTCTCATTTTTAACCGCTATTGGGCGGCCTGGGCTGGTCACGCACAGGCGTTAAAAAACTTAACTATTGCAGCAGCAACATTCGATGTAATCGCGGGAGAACAGAGATGTGGAGTTTAAAAAATATGAAGGTCGGCGCCCGGCTTGGCGTCGCCTTCGGCATTGTAGTGGTGCTGATGGTGATCATCGGCGTCACTACCGTCAGCAAAATTCAAAGCATTAACAGCGGCATTTCCGCTATCGTCGACGACCGCTACGTCAAAGTGCGCCTCGCCTTCGACGTGCGCGACGGCGTAAACGATCAGATTAAATACCTGCGCGGCCTGGTGATCGACACCGCGCATCCCGACCGAAATCTCAAGCGTTACGGCCAGCTGGATGAAGCGACCCAGCGCACCAATACCGCGATGAACCGCATTGCCGCCATTCAGGTCACCGCCGTTGGCAAAAAGAAAATTCAGGGACTGATCGAGGCGGGCCAGCAGTTTGAAAGCGCGAAAGGCGCGCTGATCGCGCTGGTCAAAGCCGGCGATTTTGAAGGCGCGGGTGTCTATGCGCTAAAAACCATGACGCCAAGCCAGAACGCCTTTCTTGAGGGCGCCGTGAAGTTCGCCAACTCGCAGGATTCGCAGCTGCGCAATGAAGGCCAAACCATCGTCAGCGCCGCCAGCACGGCGATTATGATTACGCTGGTGTGCGCCGCGCTGGCGATTATCGCCTCGATCCTGCTGGGCATCTACCTGACCCGCTCCATTGTACGTCCGTTGACAGAAGCGGTCGGCGTCGCCGAACGCGTCGCCGCCGGCGATCTGAGCTCGAAAATCACCATCGACAGCCGCGACGAAACTGGTGTGCTGATGCGCGCGCTGCAGCAGATGAACGACAACCTGCTGAGCATTGTGACCGAAGTGCGCACTGGCTCCGACACCATCGCCGTCGCTTCGAATCAAATCTCCAGCGGCAACCTCGATCTCTCCACCCGCACCGAGCAGCAGGCCAGCTCGCTGGAGGAGACCGCTTCGGCGATGGAGCAGATGACCTCTACCGTGAAGCACAACGCCGACAACGCGCGCGAAGCCAACCAGCTGGTGGCGAGCACCTCCGCGGTCGCGCGCGAAGGCGGCGTGGTGATGGAACAGGTGATTGAGAAGATGGAGGCGATAGCGCTCTCGTCGAAGAAAATTGTCGATATCATCAGCGTCATCGATTCCATCGCCTTCCAGACCAACATCCTGTCGCTCAACGCCGCCGTCGAAGCGGCACGTGCGGGCGAACAGGGACGCGGATTTGCGGTGGTGGCGAGCGAGGTGCGCAATCTGGCGCAGCGCTCGGCGTCAGCGGCGAAAGAGATCAAACTGCTGATTGAAGATTCGGTGGCTAAAGTAGAGGAAGGCAGCAAGCTGGTTTCCCATGCCGGCTCAACCATCGGCGAGGTGGTCAATAGCGTGAAGAGCGTGGCCGGCATTATGAGTGAAATCACTATTGCCAGCAGCGAGCAGAGCACCGGCATCAGCGAGATCAATATGGCGATTACCCAGATGGAAGCGGTAACGCAGCAGAACGCCGCGCTGGTGCAGGAAGCCTCCGCCGCGTCGCAGGCGCTGCAGGATCAGGCAGAGCGCATGGCGCAGGCGATGAGCGTGTTTAAAACCGGCGCGCTGCGTCCGGCGCAGTAAGCCGTTCAGCATTGGGCGACCCGAAAGGGCCGCCCGATGCGATTAGCGCGAATAAACCACAGAAACGTCAAACCTGGTCGTGTGTAGCGGATGAAGCACATCCATTAAAATGCACGCGCCTTATACAGGGCGTAAAGGCAGTAGTAAGCCGCAAAGCTGTTGAAATTCATAATAATATATTTCAGCTTTTCATTGCGGTTCAGCAGAATAAAAATCCCTTTCGAATATTTGCCGCGCTTGATCTCGTTAATTTCGCGCGAGATTTCATTGTGCGTAAAGGAGTCGTGGTACATCGACGTCACAATCTGCATATCCAGCGCCAGCACCCGTTTCGACACCCCTTTAAGGAAGTAGTCGAGATCGCGATGCGTATATTTATTCATAATGGTGTCGTAAAGCCCGGTCAGAAACTGCTTGCGCTCCTTGAGCTCGTTGTACTGCACGCGCTTTTTTGACAGCGAATCCATCACGTTTTCATAGTGATAGGCGGCGCTGTCAATCACCAGACAGTTGCTGATATTGTAGAAATATTTGAGATTGAACAGCAGATCCTCGCTCATGGAGATGCCCTCGAGGAAATAGAGATTGTTCACCTCAATCACCCGTCGGCTGTAGCACTTGTTGTGCAGATAGCCGATATTGTCGCTCATCTCCAGCTCGCCCAGTAGATAAGGCATCTCCTGCGCCGCAAAATAGCCATATTTGCGAATGCTGCCGATACGGTCGTCCACGAGGTTGCCGACAATTAAATCCACCGGCCGGCCGTGGCTGTTATCCAGCGACTGCTGAAAGCTGGCGAGGAAAGACTCTTCCACCCAGTCGTCAGCGTCGAGGAAAATAATAAAATCCCCTTGCGCCTGCTTCAGCGCGCGATTGCGCGCCGCGCTGACGCCGCCGTTCGGCTGATTGATAACGCGGATCGTCGGCTGATAGCTAAACTCCTCCAGCAGCGCGGCGGTGCCGTCGGTGCTGCCGTCATTAACCACGATCACTTCATAATCATCGCAGGTTTGCTGCAGCACACTGATCAAGGTTCTTCTCAATGTTTTTTGCGCATTCCACGCGGGAATAATAATGCTGAACTTTGGTGCTGGAATCATTTTTCATTCCTCTTAACTATCTGAGGGTCTTGGCGTCGTTTAATAAAAACCATATTTTTTTGGGACTGAAAAAAGAGCGATGAATAGTGAACATCGGTTGAGCGGCAAAAAAGTAATTCAGCAGCGTAAAGGAGAGCAGCTCGGTCAAAATTACGCTAAAGGCAGCGCCGGTTAGCCCATAGAGCGGCACCAGCACGGCGGAAGAAACCAGGCAAATCAGCAGTACGAAGAAGGTTTTTTTCACCAGGTAGGCGTAGCCGTTGTACTTGATAATAAAGCGGTCCATGACGCTACTCAGCAGGCCGAACATCGCGCCCAGGCAGAGCCAGACCGTGGGCGCGACCGCATCCTGGTAGGCCGGGCCGTAAAAGTAGTGAATAAAGGGCGGCGCCAGCAGCGCGACGGCGGCAATGACCAGCGCCGAAACGCCGACCACCAGCAGATGCAGCTGCTGAATTTTGACGATGGCGCGTTTAGGATCGCGCTCCGAGAAAAAGGCCGGATAGAAAGACGCCAGCAGCGCATTGGGCAAAAAGACCCAGGCGCCGGAGAGGGTTAAGGCTACGGAAAATACGCCCGCCTCTTTTACGCCGAGAAAATAGCTGACGCTGAACTGGTTGAGGCGCGTATAGAGCGCCACGGCGATTACCGAGAAGATCAGCGTGCCGCCGGAGGCCAGCATGTAGCGCGAATAGGCTTTCAGCTGTTTACGGCTGGGCCTGTGCAGCGCGCCTTCGTAGCGGCGGAACAGCGCCAGCTTAATTACGAAGGGAATAAAGGTCGCCAGTACGATCGGCAGCGCCAGCCAGGCGGGGTCGAGCCCCCAGCTGGAGATAACGAAGCGTATTGTCAAACTGATGGTTAAGCCGATAACGTTAGCGATAACGTTCAGCTTCGCATTCAGCATCGCCTCGTTAAAGACGTTTACCAGATCGATGGCGGAAAAGAGGCAGGCGATGGCCGCAGCGACAATAAAGATCTGCGCCTGCGAGCTCATCTCTTCGTGCATGATCACCATCCCGACCGACGCCAGCGCCAGGTAGAGCGTGACGATCAGCACCGAGGCGGAGATCATCAGCCTGATACCGGACGCTTTATTCTGCGACAGCCGTTTCAGCAGGATGACATCGCTGCCCATATAGGCCACGGTCTGCAAAAACTGAAACACCAGCAGCGAAATAGAGATAATGCCGAAGGTGGTCGGGCCGACATATTTCGCCACAAAAGAGGTGACGAAAATCAGGCCGAACACCGCAATGATCTTTTCGGCGATCATCCACATCGAGTTCTTCAGTTTATCTTTCATGGTTATCCTTCGCGCCCCACGTTTTGCGCCAGCTTACGCAGTTGCGAAACCAGGCGCGGCGAGCAGAAAAAGAGCGTGAAGTAGAGACTCCAGCCGTTAACGATGACGCCGGAAGAGAGATAGGCTTTAAAGGCTTTGCGATAGCGCCGAATATGGTCGTTGATAAAGGCGGCGTTAAATTCGCCGGAGGCGATGGCCTTATATAAATAGGCTGAAGAGACTTTTAGCAGCAGAAAATAGAAAAACTTATCGTTGCTGCGCGACAGCAGCCGCTGCATTTCGCTAAATGAACGGGCGAAGGAGAAATGCTTTTCGCGCACCGACGAGCGCGTCGCCGAGTTCTCTGACTCAACGTAGTGATAAATCACGCTGTTGATGCAGATGACCCGCTGCGTGCTGAGCAGGCTGAGATACTGCATCACAAACAGCAGATCCTCGAAATTGGCGATCTGTTCGTTAAAGCGCAGCTGATGCGCGCGGATCAGCTCGCCGTTAAAGAGTTTGTCGCAGATGCCGTGGCGCGGATGGAAATAGAGCAGATCGTTGACCGCGTCGCTGGCGCTGAGTACGCGCTGCGCCTCCGGCAGAAAGGCGCGCGCAATCGGCTGCCCCTGCGGCGTAAAGTGCTGCGACTCGCCGACAATCAGGCCGACTTTGTCATTCATCAGCGCCAGACAGAGGCTCAACGCGTCGGCGGGCAGAAAATCATCCGCATCGACGAAGCGCAAATAGGTGCCGCGCGAGGCGGCAATGCCGGCGTTGCGCGCCGACGAAACGCCGGCATTGCGCTGGGTGATAATGCGCACCTGAGGATGGTCGCTCCAGCTCTCCAGTATCAGCGGGGAACTGTCGGTCGAACCGTCGTCCACCAGAATCAGCTCGACGCGCGGCGCCCGCTGCGCCAGCACGCTTTCAACGCAGCGAATAATCGAGTTTTCGGCATTATAGACCGGCACAATTACGCTAATTAACGGGTTGTTAAGCGTCACCATAGATCCTCTGGAAAAGTTTTTACCTCCGCGCTAAAAAGCGCGGCAATAACCGCAATAAAGTTTTAGTGCCGGGCTCACGTTAGCGTTTTTGTTTTTATCCCAGATAAGTGTTGTGCGACTACAGAAAAAATCAGGATTGAATGAGGAGATATTACGTGGCGCTTTTATTGCGTCAATGGGGCGAGCGCTAAACCGGAATTTCCGCACAGATGCTCTGCTTATCCATCAGAATTAATGGATAAGCGGGCATTACGCTTATCTGTGATTGCTCTCGCTTCTTCGAACCGAAACCATTAAAAGGCGAAAAAAAGTCGAATAAAAACCGTGCTTCAACGGCGCCAGCAAACGCTTATCCATTAGGAATTATCCTGGTAGGAAAAAATAAAAAGTGCAGTGCTTTCATGGCATCGCAAAATTAAGCATGCAATCCTGTTAATCGGGCTTAATAATTTTTATTTCTCGAAAGCGTCGTTATTTATCAGCGGTCAATTATGCTCTCTTAAGGATAATAACAATATACATTTAAAGCATAGCGCCAGGTTAAACAACGCTGATGTGAAAAAAACAGGGAAAAAGCGGGGAAAAATTAAGGCGGTTAACGTGACGCAGGTCGCGTAAATTTTGCCGGTCGGACTAAGAATTGAGCGAGGCGTCAGGGCAGAGGAAAACAAGGCGCTGGCGCCGCGCATTGCGTGAAGGGCTGGCTTTCTCCCTTCACGCAAGGGGTTAAAGCGCATTCAGCGCGTTCATGACCGCATCCGGCATGCTGGGCCTGCCGTTGCTGAGACAGGTGCAGACGAAGGTCGCTTCGGCACAGGTGACGCCATCGACTCTGATCTGCTGAACGAAGTTTACCCGGTTGCGCTTGCTATTTTTCTCCAGCGCGCAGGTCACCTCCAGGCGGTCGCCCTTTTGCAGGCTTTTACGGAAGCGCAGCGAATATTCCAGCACCATATAGAGGCGTCCCTGTTTGAACTCCTCTTCGATGTCGATGCCCAGCGCTTCGCGCATGTAGGCATGCCGTGTCCATTCCATATAAAACGGATAATAGAGGCCGTCGACGATGCCCTGGAAATCGATATGCTTTTCATCAACATCATAATGCTTTGCAAACATGTCCGTATCCTGCAGTAGTGAGTAGATTAACCGTATGATTTTGCTAATCTAACCTGGCCGGTCGCGGATGCCTTGCTTTTTTTGTGCTGCGGCAAGGGAAAAAAGCCAGGCGTTTCGCCTGGCACAGCATCAGTTCAGGTGCGTTTTCAGCCCATCGGCCGCCTGGCGCAGCGCAGTACGCACCGCCGGCACGTCGCTCAGCCCGTTCAGCAAGCCGTAGTCGTGGATCAGACCGTTGTAGCGCGTTACCGTGACGTCGACGCCTGCCGCGTCCAGCTTGCGGCCAAAGGCCTCGCCTTCGTCGCGCAGCACGTCAAGCTCGGCGGTCTGGATTAAGGTAGGCGGCAGCCCCTGCAGCTGTTCGCGGGTCGCACGCAGCGGCGACGCCAGAATATTGTTACGGTCGCCTGCTTTGGTGGTGTAGTTATCCCAGAACCATTTCATCATATTGCGCGTCAGGAAATAGCCCTTCTGGAACTGCTGATAGGAGCCAGTATGGAAGCGCGCGTCGGTCACCGGCCACAGCATCACCTCATAGCGAATCGCCGGAGCATGCTGCTGCTTCGCCTGCAGCGCCACCGCCGCCACCATGTTGCCGCCGACGCTGTTGCCCGCCAGCGCCAGGCGCTTGCCGTCTACGCCAATCTCGGCGCCGTGCTCTGCTACCCAGCGGGTAGCGGCGTAGGCCTGATTGATCGCGACGGGAAAGTGCGCTTCCGGCGACGGCGTGTAGTTAACGAAGACCGCAGCGGCACCTGACTCAACTACCAGGTCGCGCACCAGGCGTTCATGGGTCTGAAAATCCCCTAACACCCAGCCGCCGCCGTGAAAGAACATAAACACCGGCAGCGTGCCCTGCGCCCCTTTGGGCTTAACGATATTCAGTTTTAAAGGCTGGCCGTTCACCTCAATGGTTTTTTCCGTAACCTCGGCCTCAGGCAGCGTCGCCCCCTTTTGCGCGCCGATCAGCACCTCGCGCGCCGCCTGCGGCGAGAGCTGCTCAATCGGTTTGCCGCCGCTGCTGTTCAGCGCGTTCAAAAAAGTCTGTACGTGGCGCTCCGGCTGCGGCGCGTCGGCGAAGCTGTTGGCGGACGCGGCGGCCAGCGCCAGCGCTAAGACGGTATGTTTAATGGTCATCAGGTGACTCCTTGAATTGTTTCGCTATTAAATCGCACGCTATTTAAATGTACCGCCTTCGCGACGGCGCATTCGGAATGAGCCGAATATATATAGCGCGCTATTTAATAGCAAATAAAAAATCACCTTGTCATGCTAAAATGGAAGCAAGCATCTGATATTAAGGATATTTAAATTATCTACCAGGCACGTAATGCTAAGCGTTGGCAAAAAGGACAACAGATAAGCTAACGATGAGGAGGAACAGGTCATCTTGAGGTTTCTGGCGAGAATTTGACGGGACCGCTGCTGTGCCAAATCTGTCCCACAAAATGAAGAAAAGAGTGGGATCAGAGCCACAGGCTTGAACTGACTGGTGCCGGAAACAGGAGTCGAACCTGCGACCTTCGCATTACGAATGCGCTGCTCTACCAACTGAGCTACACCGGCATAGAGGCGAGAACTACGGGGCATTAAGTTAGAAAAAAGCGTCACTTCCGTCAAGAGCCGCAGCGCGCGGATGCTGCTTTTCTCGTCATCTGATAATGAAAACAGCACGGCAGCTGCCCTTCCCTGCGCGCTACCAGGCCAAAAACAAAAAAAGGCGAGGCCGCAGCCTCGCCAAAAGTGCCTTTCATCAATCGTAATAAGGAACCTTGCGGTCGGTACCATTGATATTGATCAGCACAAAGCCCGAAGGCGTGGTTTTATTAGTCGGCGTACCCGCGGTCGTCGCGAGCGTGACTACGCCTTTCTCGTTGGCGCCGATACCCGCCACTCCATTGTGCAGGCCAAAGCGTGCCGCCGGTTTCAGCGTCCCTATTTTGGTGGTATCCGTTACCATCGACAGATCAGACTGGAACAGCGAGCATGAACCGGTATCGAAGCGCGTCGGGCCGGTACATTTCAGGTTGAACAGGGTGTCCCCACTGTTCGCGGCCAGCTTTACCCAGACCACCGCGTAGGTGGTGCCGACGCGGTTGTAGCGGATATCCAGCACGGCCGGCTGCCCCATATGGTGGGCGTCGGCCCAGACGGTTTCCAGCCGCTGCAGGTTAATCCAGGTTTTACCGGTGCCCACCATATTCACCGGCGAAGCGGCGGTGGTGGAGGGCGAGGTGGCGTCGCCTTTGCCGATCATTTCGATGACCCACTGCTGGTTGGCGTTAGGGAAAAAGAACTGACCGAGGCGATACCAGTTATCGGTGCCGGTATTGTTGGTGACCTTATAACCGCTGAAGTACCCTACCCGCAGCGAGCCGGTCATAAAGGTGCCGTGGTTTTCATCGCGGCGATAACCATACTCGAAGGTAGAGAGCCAGCGGCCGCTGGCGGCGTCCTGAGAGATCCTCGCCCCCGACTGCAGGCCGATCTGACGCATCACCACGCGCGCATTGTTCAGATTGAACGGGCTGCCGCAATCCTCGATGTTCAGCGTGTCGATGGTCCAGCCGCCGTCGGAGAGATCGCCCGGGTTGCGCGTATGCTCAATCCAGACGTTGCGCATAATCCCCTGGGTGACGCGCGGCATATAGAGCGTGGCGTCGCCGTAGCCGGTCTGGAAGTTGGCGTTGCTCAGCTCGATCGCCGTCGAGTGATCCCAGACGCCGCGCGGTGAGTTTGACCAGCCTACATCGAACACGCGCGAATAGGTGTAGAGGGTATAGATCTGGTCGAACTTACTGTCGAGCGTATCCAGCAGCTTGAATACCGTGCCGCCGGTGTTCTGCGCGCGGAAGCAGTGAATATTCACCGTTTCACCCTCGATACAGGTGTTCTCGAAGAACGGCTGCTTGTTGCTCACCAGATCGGCGGTGATGGTGCCGGTATTGGCGACGGTATCGGCGCTCGCCTGACCGTTCCACGCCATCCCGGTGATCACCGTGCGCCGCGCTTTTACCTTGAACACCGGCGCATCGCTCTTATCGGAGATAATGGTGGTGCGCGGCAGCGAGCCCAGCGGCGAATCGTCGCCGAGCAGACCAAAGAAGGTCGCGTCGGTGGCGCTGAGATCGATCGGCTTGATCAGGTATTTCCCGCCGGGAAAACGCACGGGCAGCGCGACGCAGTTGGCGTTCCAGGTTTTGGTCCAGTTGTACATGCGCATAAAGGCTTCGGTATCGTCGGCGTAGCCATCGCCTTTCGCCCCGAAGTGCAGCACGTTCAGCTCGGAGGGATCGTTGATGGTGCGCTTCCAGTAGAAGCCGTCGCCAACCGCAATGGTGCCGCCGTCATCTTTTAGCGTGGTGGTGCCGAGATAGCCGACAAAATCGCCGCCGCCGCGGAAGGTGGAATCCTTATCGTAGTAACGATTCAGGCTGGCGACCTGGCCTGCTGCTGCGGGTTTAGTGGTACGCAGTTCGGCATATGAGTTCACTTCAATCATGGTATCCTCCTCAGGATTTTGGGTACTAAAGCACGTCGTTAATCAGGGTTTGGCCGCATGGCCGCAAAGCTGATCCCACATGTCGTTGTGGGTATTGATGGCGCGAACTGTGCGAACGTCCATGCGTTGCGCGTCGTCGCCGTGGGTGTAAATCGGGGAAAAAAGCACGCAGGCCGAATCGGTGACGGCCGTAGGCTCAGGGTTTGTTGAATTTCGACTGCTGCAGCTTGTCGCGAGCAGCAGCGTCATCAAGATTGCTGTTCTCGGTGGTAACACGGGTCGCCTCCTCACGATGCTTTTGCTGTTGTTGCGCGACGGCGGCGGTTTGCGCCGCCTCTTTCTGCGCGCTTTTGGTATCGGCTTCGGCCTGCTGCTGCACCTTGCCGATCTTTTTGCCGCCGAAGTAGCTGGCGCCCAGCGCGGCAATCAGCGCGCCGATGACGGCGAGCCAGTGCCAGCCGCCGCTAAGCAGTGCGGTAAATAGACTCATGATTTTTTCGCCTCAAGCTGCTGCCTCTGCTGCACCAGATTCTTCTGTCGCACAAACTGCGCGATCACGCCCATCGCCACCATAAAGGCGCCGATCAGGCCGAGGTAGTTGTGGGGCAGAATGGATTTCACGTCTTCCGGCAGGGCGTTCCAGGCATCCACCGAGGCGGAGGGAAAGGATTGCACCCAGGCGCTGAGCATCGACCCGAGCGACGCCAGCCAGACCGACCAGGTTTTAAACAGCAGGCGCGCATGCGCCACGAATTCCAGCGTGGTAAAGCGCTGCATAATCAGCAGCACGATCACCACCATCAGCACGGCGATGATAAAAAAGAGCCATCTCATAACAGCCCCCTGTAGACGTCGTAGGTGCCGCTGCGCATCACTTCGGCATGACGGCGGGCGCGTCCCGGCGTCTGACGCGCCCACAGGCTATTGAGCATGGAGTTGGCCGCGCTGTCGTAATCCTCGGCCGCCACCGCGGTCAGCATGTTTTTAAACAAGGAGAGTCCGTCGACGCCGAGCTGATAGGCCATGCTGTAGAGCACATCGCTGCGCGCGTCGTTGCATTTCGCCAGCGCCTGCTGCAGCAGCGGCACGCCCTGCATCTGCTGGGCTTTGCCCTCGATAATGCACTTCTTCCAGACGTCGCCGACCTGGCGCGGCACGCGAAACACATAGTTATTGAGCGATGCGCCTTTCGGGCCGATGCGTATGCCGCCCGCCACGGTGGGAAATCCCTGCGTGTCGAGATAAGGCGCTTCGACGTAACCCTCTTCAAAATTGAGAATCTCAATAATCTGGCTCATGACCATTCCTCTTTTCCGGGCATGGGAAAGATATTCCCAATGCGACAACGACAGTTAAATCACACTGATCAGTGCCAGAGATAACACCAGCAAAACTGCAGATGAAACCAGCAGCGGCACTAAACAGTGCGTTGAGAATTCCCGTCCAGATAAAACGGGAGAAAAGATGAGATACAGCGGTACAGGCGGATAGAGAGCAGATTTAGCGCACGGCGTAGAGATGCACATGCGGCAAACAGCAGTTATCGAAACTGGCGGTTTCAGAACGGTTAACGGGCGTCGGGGCAATCGCCCGCTCAACACGCGAGGTCACCGGACGCTGAGCGATGCGCTCGGCGTGGCGTAACGGGGGATTTTCGGGTTCGCAGCCCAGCGCCTGATCGATGCTGAGCTTGAGTCGACTGAGCGGCTGGCGCCGCCGATGCCTGCGGGTGCGGGCATTACCAACAAAGACGCTTTTGCCATAGTGTATTATCGCCATAACTCCTCCTGTGAATGAGTCTTTGGCGATGGGGTGGCAGGCATGGGTTTTCGGCAAGCCGAACCGTCCCGGATGCCGCGTTTTCCGCTCACGACGCAATGCCCCGGCTGTAATAACAGCCAGGCTAAGCGCGAGTTGGGAGAAAAAGGCGGCATCTGACGACGCTGCATGTGCGCATCCACCCCATCCCAAAGTTCACTGACTTTGGATGGTTTGATTCGCGCTTGTGCAGCGCCTCGATTGTTTAAGAGCGGCTCACTCCGTGAGAGAAGGGCTTCGTTGGTCCACGCTCAAATTATTAACCTGTTCTTATGCTTTATCAAACACCAACAGTTAATTTTTTATTTACCATTGGTTAAATTTTTGAATTCTGCTGAATTATTTTTTTTCAGCAGGTTGCAACTGAACAGAATTTAGCCAGAGGTTAACCCAGCAGCTGATAGTGCCGTGTCTGGCTCAGGATCACCTTGGCCATCACCTGCATGCTGTCGACATCCTCCCGATTGAGATACCAGGTTTCATAACGCTTATTATCTGAAATAACAGCAATTTTCTTGTGCTGAAGCTGCAGACGCTTGAGGTAAAGCTGGTTATCGAGGGTAAAAATATAGATGCCGTCCCCGTCGAAAAACTTCACGCTAATGTCCACGAACAGCTGATCGCGCGGCGCGAAGGTCTCTACCATCGAATCGCTGTTGATCGCTATCAAACGAATATTTTCCGCCGGCCGACCGTTGAACAGCACGCGCGCCTCATCCACGCCATATTCAATGGCATGAATGGTCTCAACAAACTCATCGCGCGCGTGCAATCCCGATGCTGACTTTTGCCCAATATCGAGGCTTTCAATACGGAAGACGTTGCGCTGCGCCTTCAGGCTGTCGAGCGACAGCGATTCAGCGGGCTTTTCCATTCCATACTGCAGCCATTCAACCCGTACGCCCAGCAGGCGGCTTAGCGCCAGCAAATTATTATCATCCGGCACGGACTGCGCGTTGAACCACTTCCACACGCCCGGCGTCGATATTTTGCACCCCAGCTGCTGTAACGCTTTGGCAACCTGTTTATTTCGTCCATGTCCGACAATTCCCGCACTTTCGCACGCGGCAATCAGCCTGGCAGTAAAAGCTTGTCTCGTACTCTCTTTTTTAACCATTAGTTAATAATCTGCCATAGAGGAGATACTGGATGTTATTTTCATTATTGCTACCAGTTCATTTTATATTACCGTCCGTTTGCTACCCAATTGCTTTTGTAAAGCAACGCTAATTATCATTATCCTCCTCATGCTCTGGGCAACCAGTCTCGATCGCGCCGCGCCCCGTTGCGGCGCGGCTTTCAGGAATGTTCCGTAGAAAAACGGGCAAAAAACAGACAGCCACTTTGTCGAAAAAAAAGTGGCGTCCAGACGCGTCGAATGTCACACCTGAAAACTCCAAAATTAACTGGATCGAAAAACAGGGGTTAAAAAAAAGGGCGCCCGCTCTGGACACCCTTTTTGTTAAATAAAGTCGCAATCAGGGGCGCAGCGTATCATCGCCCCACGCAACCCATTTGTAGGTCGTTAACGCCTCCAGCCCCATCGGGCCGCGCGCATGCAGCTTTTGCGTGCTCACCGCCACTTCCGCGCCGAGACCGAACTGGCCGCCGTCGGTGAAACGTGTGCTGGCGTTGACGTACACCGCCGAGGAGTCGACCTGTTTCACAAAGCGGCTGGCGTTCTGCGTGCTGCGCGTCAGGATAGCGTCGGAATGCTGGGTGCCATGCGTACGGATATGGTCGATAGCCGCGTCCATGTCATCCACCAGCTTCACGTTAAGATCGAGCGACAGCCACTCGTCATCGTAATCGCCCTGACTGACGGGGGTCACGCTGGCCGGACTATCCTGCAGCTGCGCCAGCAGATTTTCATCGGCGTGCAGCGGGATCCCTTCCTGCGCCATACGCGCCGTAAACGCCGGCAGGAAACGGTCGACAGCGGCGCGATGGATCAGCAGGGTTTCCAGCGAGTTGCAGGCGCTGGGGCGCTGTTTTTTCGCGTTGACGATCACTTCCAGCGCTGGCGCGACCTCCATGGTTTCATCGAGATAGATATGACAGACGCCGATGCCGCCGGTGATCACCGGAATGGTGGAGTTTTCGCGGCACAGCTTGTGCAGGCCGGCGCCGCCGCGCGGGATCAGCATATCGACGTAGCGATCGAGCTTCAGCAGCTGATTCACCAGTTCGCGATCCGGGTTTTCAATCGCCTGCACCGCCGCCGCCGGCAGCCCAAACGCCTGCAGCGCGTTCTGAATCACCCGCACCGTGGCGGCGTTGGTGCGCCACGTCTCTTTGCCGCCGCGCAGAATCGACGCGTTGCCGGTTTTCAGGCACAGGCTGGCGACATCCACCGTGACGTTGGGGCGCGCTTCGTAGATCACCCCAACCACGCCGAGCGGAACGCGGCGACGTTCGATGCGCAGCCCGCTGTCGAGCTGACCGCCGTCGATCAGCTGGCCGACCGGATCGGCGAGCTGGCACACTTTGCGCACGTCGTCGGCGATGGCGCTCAGGCGCTGCGGATTGAGCATCAGGCGATCGAGCAGCGCGGCGCTCATGCCGCTGACGCGCGCATCGGCGAGATCCTGCTCGTTGGCCGCCAGAATTGCGTCGCGCTCCGCGTCGAGACGATCGGCGATCGCCAGCAGCACCTGGTTTTTCTCAGCGGTCGACAGATCGGCCAGCTTATATGCGGCGGCGCGCGCCGCTTTCCCCATTTCTTCAAGCATTTGACCGCTCCTTAACTGACGATCATGTCGTCGCGATGCACGGCCACCGGGCCGTATTCGTAGCCGAGGATCTCCCCGATCTGCTGGCTGTGATGGCCGGCAATGATGCGCAGCGCATCGCTGTTGTAGCGCGAGACGCCGTGCGCGATATCGCGGCCCTGCAGGCTGCGAATGCGGATCACCTCGCCGCGCGAAAAGTTGCCGCGCACCTCGCGGATGCCTTTCGGCAGCAGCGAGCTGCCGCGCTCCAGTATCGCCGCCAGCGCGCCGTCGTCCACGGTGATCTCGCCAGCCGGCGGCGCGCCGAAGATCCAGCGCTTGCGGTTCTCCAGCGGCGACTGCATAGCGTGAAAGCGCGTGCCGACCGGATTGCCGGCGATCACGTCGGCGATCACGCCGGGACGGCTGCCCGCGGCGATAATAGTGTCGATGCCAGCGCGACAGGCGACGTCCGCCGCCTGCAGCTTGGTGGACATGCCGCCGGTGCCCAGGCCAGAGACGCTGTCGCCCGCCAGCGCGCGCAGCGCGTCGTCGATTTCATGCACGTCGGCGATCAGCTCCGCCTGCGGATTGCTGCGCGGATCGGCCGTATAGAGCCCCTGCTGATCGGTGAGCAGCAGCAGCTTATCGGCGCCGCCCAGCATCGCCGCCAGCGCCGACAGGTTATCGTTGTCGCCGACTTTGATCTCCGCCGTGGCCACCGCGTCGTTTTCGTTAATCACCGGCACGATATGGTTGTCCAGCAGCGCGCGCAGGGTGTCGCGAGCGTTAAGGAAACGCTCGCGATCCTCCATATCCGCGCGGGTCAGCAGCATCTGGCCGATATGGATGCCGTAGATAGAGAACAGCTGCTCCCACAGCTGAATTAAACGGCTCTGCCCCACCGCAGCCAGCAGCTGCTTTGAGGCGATGGTAGGGGGCAGTTCCGGGTAACCCAGGTGCTCGCGCCCGGCGGCCATCGCGCCGGAGGTGACGATCACGATGCGATGGCCGGCCGCGTGCTGCTGCGCGCACTGACGAACCAGCTCCACCATATGCGCCCGATTCAACCGGCGCGAACCGCCGGTAAGGACGCTGGTCCCCAATTTGACCACCAGGGTCTGACTGCCGCTCATATTTCCTGCCGTTTAAGTAAAAAAAGAAAAAAATTTCTGCGAAGGAACTTTTTATCAGGAGTCAGAAGCGAAGCCAACTCTCCGCCGGGGAAAAGCACGAAAAACCCGAGACAAGCGGGTAGACCAAAAGTTCGCATATCACAAGAAATCAGAAAAAATGTCATAAAACGTTCATCTCCAGACGGTAAAACGTCCCCTGTTTTATAAGCCCTTTTCAGGGGCATAACACATTTTACTCATCGGGATTGATAGCAAATGAAGAAAAGTACACTGGCACTCGTCGTCTCTGCTCTGGCGCTGACTTCTGCTGCTCACGCGGCGGAAGTGTATAACAAAGACGGCAATAAGCTGGACTTCTACGGCAAAGTAAAAGCGATGCACTATCTGAGCGACGCGGACAGCCAGGACGGGGATAAGTCCTATGTACGTATCGGCTTCAAAGGCCAGACCCAGATCAACGACCTGATGACCGGTTACGGCCAGTGGGAATATCAGTACAACGTCAATAACTCTGAAGGCTCCGACGCCAACAACGGCAACAAAACCCGTCTGGGCTTTGCCGGTCTGAAGTTTGGTCAGTACGGCTCCTTCGACTACGGCCGCAACTACGGCGTGCTCTATGATGTCGAAGCCTGGACCGACGTGTTCCCGGAGTTCGGCGGCGACGGCACCGCGCGTTCTGATAACTTTATGACGCAGCGCGCCACAGGCGTAGCCACCTATCGCAACAACAACTTCTTCGGTCTGGTTGACGGCCTGCGCTTCGCGCTGCAGTACCAGGGCCGCAACGACGCCAACGGCGGCAACTCGCGTACCGATATCAACCGTCAGAACGGCGACGGCTATGGCGCGTCGCTGGGCTACACCATCGCCGATACCGGCATTAGCGTGATGTCGGCGATCACCTCTTCCGATCGCACCAACCAGCAGCAGGCGCGCGTTTACGGTCAGGGCGACCGTGCGGACTCCTGGGGCGCTGGCGTGAAGTATGACGCCAATAGCGTCTACCTGGCGGCTATCTATACCGAAACGCGCAATATGACGCCGTTCAACGGCACCGATCGCGCAACAGGTCTGGCGGCCGCGGGCGCGGCGAACAAAGCGCAGAACATCGAGCTGGTGGCGCAGTATCAGTTTGATTTCGGCCTGCGTCCGTCACTGGGCTACGTGCAGACCAAAGGCAAAGATATCGAAAACGGTATCGGCGATGCAGATCTGGTGAAATATATCGACGTGGGCGCCACCTACTACTTCAACAAAAACATGTCGGCGTTCGTGGATTACAAAATCAACCAGCTGGACGACGACAACCGTCTGAGCCTGAACAACGACGACGTGGTTGCGCTGGGCATGACCTACCAGTTCTAAAAATCTGACGCCGCCGCGACGCGACGCGCGACGGCATCAGTGCTTTCCCCTCAATGTGTCTGATAAACAAGGGCCGCCTCATCAGCGGCCCTTTCTTTTCCTTCTGCGGGCACGGCGCGGGTGGGACGGCCCGATCGCAAAGTCGCTCAAGGCTTCCCTGCGCGCTCGGCCCGCGACATCCCTGTCGCGGGACGCTTTGCTCTTCGTCCCGCCCCACCCGCGCTTTAACATCCGTGCGGTTTGCCATTCGCACTCAGAATGTCCAGCGTACCCCGGCGTTATAGCGCCAGCCCTTCGCGCCGTTGCCGTCGATCTCCTTGCGGTAGTCCGCTTCGGCGTAGAGCGACACGTCGTTGCGGAAGCGTGTCGTGCCGCCGACGCCGACGTCCCACATCTGCCCGAACCTGCCGCTGTTGAAATCCTGACCGATGTCGCTCCCCGCCGCGCCGACTTTTACCTTCGAGCCACCGCCCCAGCCGTGGGAGTAGTTGGCGCGCAGATAAGGCGTATATTCACGCTGCGCGTCGTCCTGCCAGGTGCGATCCAGCCGCGCGCCGAGACGGCCGATGGTTTGATCGTCGTCGTCGAACTTCACGGTGGTGCCATCCTTATCGGTGGCGTCATCGAACTTCAGACGCATCCAGGTCAGCTGCGCCTGCGGCTCAAGACGCAGGCCGTTGGCGAAAACAAAGGGATACCCCGACTCCAGCGAAGCGCTCCAGCCGTCGGCCTTCAGCTTCGCCACCTCTTTTTGCCGCGCGACATCGGTGTCGCCGCGGTGCCAGCTCCAGCTCAGCGAGCCGTCCAGATAGAAGCCGCTGTCGCGCTGCCAGGTGCCGTAGAACGAAACGCTGTCGCTGTCGAACGTGGTTGAGCTAAAGCCGTCGGCCGCGTGCGGACGAATGCGCGTATTGCCGCGCGTATAGGCGACGCCGCCGCGCAGGCTGTCGCTCGTGCCGTCCAGCTGCAGCAGATTGCCGCCGAGCTGCACCGCGCTGTAGTCGATATCGGCGTCAAAGCCGTAGTCGCTAAAGTCGCGGTTGCTCTGGTAGGTCAGATTCGAGCCGAGATAGCGCAGAAACAGCTCGCCGCCCGCGCCGCTGCGCTGGCCGTCGCGCAGTTCACCGAGACGCTTATGCAGATCGTCGGTAATCGCCTGGGTGTAGTAGGCCAGACCGACCGGCGCGGAGAGATAAGCGGGCACCTGCGGCGCCAGCGCCGGACGCGCCGCGCGCGATGCGGCGCGGCCCGCCTGCGGCTGGCACAGTGCGCCGTCCTCGCACACATAGCGGTTAGCGAGCCGGTAGTCCCAGCCCGTGCCGCTGCCGTCGGGCGCAAACGCATACAGCCCGTACTGCCAGGGCCCGGCGGCGAGGTAGCCGCCCTGCAGCGCGAAGCTGTCGGCGCTGGCGTTGCCGGAAACCTGCGCCAGCGAGACGCCTTCGCGGCGGTCGATCGCGCCGTCGCCGCTGGCGTCACTCTGCGTCGCGGCGCTGCCTGCGAGAATGCGATCGTCAATCAGCGTGGTGCCGGTGACGTCGCCGTTCACCCGTAGCGCATCGCTCTGGCCGCCTGCGCCGCTAAGCCGCGTCGCCAGCCGCAGCGTGCCGCCGAGCGACGCCAGGGTGCCATCGATGGTCAGCAGATTATTGCCCGCGCCGCCGTTGCTCAGATCGAGCGTACCGGCGTTGTTCACCACCAGCGAGTCGTCGGTGGCGCCCGCCAGCAGCGGGTTGACGTTATTCCCGGCAAACAGCGTGGAGTCGCGGTCGATATTGATGGTGCTGTGCGCCAGCTTCAGGTTGTCGGTCAGCGTCCACTGAGTTTTAGTAAAGTTGAGCGTGCTCCAGCCCGCGCCGAGGTTAACCCCTTTGCTGAGGTCGTCGCCGCTAAGGGAGCCGCCGCTGGCGTCGATGTTGCGGAAGCTGAGCGTGCTGCCGACGCCGCCTGCGGTGGTGATATGACGGGTATTCGCCAGGCTGACGTTTTCGATCAGCGCCTGGTTGTTCTCGCCGCTGCCCATGGTGAGACTGCCGTTGAGGGTGCCGCCGGTGACGGCAAGCGTATCGCTGCCGTTGCCGGTATCGACTTCGCCGATGACGCTGCCGCCGATAAAGGCGAGCTGGTCATTGGTCGCGCCGCCCGCCACGATCGGCGTTTCCGGGTATTCCGCGCTGATATCGCCCTGGTTGATAAACACCGTCTGGCCGCCGCGCAGATCGATCACCGGCGCGACGCGGCTGTAGGAGACGATGGTGCCGCGGTTTATCACCTCGCTGGCGCTGCGGGTGACAATCGCCGATCCGCCCGCTTCGCTGCCCACGGCGATAAAGCCGTCGGCAAAGACGCGGCCAGTGGTATTGGCGCGAATGCCGTCACCGCTGCCGTTGACGATAATCGCGTAGCCTGGCGGCACCACCAAATTGTTAGCGGTGGCGGAGCCATCCTCGTTCTGGAACAGATAGCCGACGCCGCTGCCCTGCACGTCAATCGTCGCCTTGCCGCCGTAGTCGAACGACGTGGCGGAGCGGATGCCCGCGCCGTTAGTAGGAATAAGGTAGGCGTTATTCAGCGCAATATTCGCGGTTTCGGCGCGGTTGTTGATGGCGCTGCCGCCGCCCTCGGCACTGAGGATAATTTCGCTCGCCTGCAGCCCCGCCGCGCCGCCATCCAGCAATACCGCGTCCGCCCCACCTTTGACCCAGATACCGCTGCGGAACAGCTGGTCGCCCTCAATGTTGAGGATGGCGTTTTCTCCCACGCGCGCGCCAGCAATGCCGCCATCTACCTGCACCGTGCCGTTGTAGGGCTGATAAAGGCTTGCTCCTTCGCTGGCGTCAATCCCAATGCCAGACGCTACGTGGATCCAGACGTTGTTGATCAGGCGGCCGCCGTCCAGCAGCCGCGCGCCGGTGCTGTTCTCGCCGTCGAGGATAATGGTGCCGTTGTTCATCACCGTCGCGCCGCCGGACGCCTGCAGCGCGGTGACGTTTTTGCCGCTGCCGATGATGTTGCGGTTGCTAAACACCACGCCGTCGCCGTTTTCGCTGATTGCGCCGATAGTCTCGTCGCCGTTCAGCCACACGTCGCCCAGATCGCCGTAGGCGCCGTTGGAAGCGCGCAGCGCCACCGCGCCCTTGCCGTTAACGAAGTAGGTTTCATTGTCATACAGCGTGGCGCTGCCGGACATTTTCACCCCAGTGGTGTTGGCGCCGCTCAGGGTGATCTCCCCTAACCGCTGCAGCGAGAGGATTGCGCCGTCGCCCAGCTGGTAGAGCGTCGAGCCGTCGGTAGAGACATCCTGATTGCTGCCGTACGCATAGATGGTGCCGCCTCCCTCCACCACCCGGTAAGCGGTCTGGTTGGGATCGTGAAACACCACCTTGCTCTGCTGACCGAGCACCAGCGCGCCGCCATAAAGCGCCTCGCCCGCCAGCGCGTTGCCGCCATAGAGGTTGATAACGCCATTCTGCTCGATGCGCGCCGCGCCGCCCATCGCATACAGGCCGGTGGTGGGCAAAAAGCCGTCCGCGCTGCCCGCCGTCACGTTCAACGCGCCGCTGCTGGTGATCACGCTGCCTCCGCCGGGGGAGTCAAATGGATAGCTCGCCGCATAGAGCGCAATCGCGCCGTCGCTGACGCTGATAGTTCCGCTGTTGACCGCCTGGCCGCTGACGAGCGCCTGGATGCCGTAGCTCTGTTCGCCGCGCAGGTTGATATCGCCGGTATTGATCAGCGCGCCGCGATACTGGGCGATCAAACCGATCTGCTGGTTGCCCTGACCGTTGATATTCGCGTGGTTGACCAGCGTCGAGGCGAAAGGCTGGTCGAAGCTGTTGGTGATGTAGCGCGTCAGGTTGTAGTAGTTGCCGTCCACCACCGCCGCCGTCGCGCCGCCGACGTTGAGGTTAAGCTGCGTCGCCGCATCGATGGTGCCCTGCGCGCCGCCCTCGATGCGCAGGCCGGTCGAGGTGTTGCCGATATTAAACGTCGCGCCGTGGGTGTTGACCACCGAACCCTCGCCCACCGCTTCGATGCCGGTGGAGAACGCCGCGCCCGGCGCGATGGTCAGCCCGGCGCCGTCGAAGTCCGCGCCGTCCTGATAGCGGAAAATAGTGGCGTACCAGTCGTCAGGGCCGGTGGCATAGTTGCCCGCCTGCGGCAGATTGATGTGCGCATTCGGTCCGATGGCGAGGAAACCCATCTGGTACTCTCCGCTGCCGCCGAGCTGCGGCACCGCATCGGCGGTGAGATCGACCGTGGCGTTGCCCTCGGCGCGAATGCCGACCGCGCCGTAGCCCTGCAGGGCGATGGGGCCGCTCAGGGTAGCGGACGCTTTGCCGCTGCCCTGTCCGTTTACCCATACCGCGGTGTTGAAGCTGCCGTTCAGGGTATCGGCGCGGCCGGGCACGTTGATTGTCCCGCTGGAGAAAGCGCTGGCGCGCTGGCCGTCGCGAGCGATGACTTTGATGCCGGTGCCGCCGTCGCCGTTAAGGTTGATGGTGCCGTTGTTGCCCACCAGTCCGCCGCTGCCGGAATCGATCGCCAGCAGGCCGACGCTTTCCGCCGGGCGAAACTGCGCGCGGCCGTTGAGATCGATGGTGCCGTTGTTGAGCGCGATCGCTTCCGGCCCGTTCTCGACGCGCATGGCGGCAGCGTTCTGCACCCTGCTGCCGAGCACGATGCGCCCGTCGTTAATCGCGGTAGAGTTAAACTGCTGCGCAATGGCGTTGACGCCGCCGCTCTGGTTAATCGCCACATCCTCCACGACGTCGCTTTTCGCGTTCTGCGGCGCGCGGCCGACGTAGATCACGCCGCCCGCGGTGTTGATAAAGCTGGCGCTGCTGGTGTCGAGCAAGGCGCCCGCGCTGCTGTGGCTACCGCTCGACTCCGCTACGCCGAGGTTAATCGCGCCGTTGTTGATCCCCTGGGCGTCGCTGAGCCGCAGCGCGCTGCCTGGTTGCGTGGTGGCGTAATTCAGCACGCCGTTGTTGACGAAACGGCTGCCGCCGGTCGCCAGTACCGTGCTGCCGCTGTAGCCGAGCGTCGCCGCATCCACGCCGCTGCCGTCTGCGTTATTGAAGAAGCCGCCGTTGATAACGCCATTATTGACGCCGCTGGCGCCCGCCAGCCGCAGCGCGGTGTTTTCATGGGCCGCCGATCCGCTGGCGGCCAGCTTGCCGTCAATGGTGGCCTTCGCGCCGCTGGTGGCGCGCACCGCGCCGCCGTCCGAGTCGACCACCTCCAGCGTGGCGCCCTTCTGCACCGAGACGCTGGCGCCTGGGCCATCGGCGCTCAGCACCGAGCGCTCGCCCACCGGCAGCGTCACCTCGTCGTTGTACTCATCGGCGTCGATCACATAGGCGATGGGCGCGCTGTAGAGCGACAGCGCCTTATTGAATTCGCCGTTGTAGCTGCCGGCGCTGAGGTTGCCGCTCTGCAGCTGTTCAATCAGCCAGTCGTTGTACTGCCGCAGATCGTTCAGGCTGGCGACATTGAATTCGCGGCTGTTGCCGTCCAGCGTGGTGACGCTGAACGGGCCGCTGTACTGGGCGACGTTATCTACCCACCAGGCCAGGTTGTAAGTGTATTCGGTATAGGATCCGGTAAAGGCGATGCGGTTAGCCGACTGCCAGTTCATCGCCCCGCTGCCGCTGGCGGTAAACAGCTGGCTCTGCTTCGCCGCCATGCTCCAGCCGTTGGTGGCGGCGGTGGTGGCCGCGCCGTCGACGCCGATATCGACGTTAATGGTACCGTTGCTCACCTGCGCCACGCGGGCATCAATATATTGCTCGCCGTTGACGTTGTAGTAGTCAGGCAATTCGCTGGCGGGCGTCACCGAGGCGAGCGCGCTGATATTTGCCGAATTAAACACCGGCAGCTGATTGTTGCCGCTGCCGTTGACGTCGGGCACGCTGATCAGATAATCCTGCGCGCCGAACGTCAGGCGATCCGCGCCGATAATATTGTCATCGGAAATAATTCTGCCGCCCGATAACAATTCGCCGACGGTAATGGGACGGCCGCCATCTAAGCCCGGCTGAAAGCGTTGAATGCCGCTCAGGGTTTGCGTCGATCCATTACAGACGCAAAATACGCCTGCCTTGTTGTCATTTAATAACGGGGAAAAAGGTTTTAACGTAGCGGCCTGACTACAGGTAATCGGAAAAAGCAGCCCGGGCGCAGCGGCCAGGCTTAATAACCGCGGATTTAATTTAAACAAAGGGTTTTCCTCCAGAGAGACAGCACAGGACCACCCGGACTTTTAGATGTCCGGGTTGGCATTCTTTTTTGCCGATAACAAACGGAGAAAAGCCGCGACAATGGCAGTCGCGCTGGCGGATATCACACCATTTCGTCAGGAAAACGTCTACAAATCGTCAGTGCGATCCGCCTCAATAAAAAGAGAATAGGAATTATACCGTGCCACCCTCTGATTTAGCTGGATCGGTTATTTCAACGCGCAACCTTGATTACTCAGCTTTTCTAAAGCGGGTTTAGTTAATATTCTAAATCAAATAAGCCGTGAGAATATTTTATGTCTTCGAGGGACGATTAAATAAAATCGGGAGTAAAAAAAGAATAAAAAAGCGCATCGGGGAATATCGTTAAAGCGGAGAAAAATATAAACGCAGCGCCAGTGCCGTAATAATGCAGAACAGGCATAGCCGAAGCGAATCGAACTATGCCTGCCGTTCAGGGTTGAGGATTACGCGCTAAGATCGACCGGCTCTTTAAAGCCGCTGGCGGGCGTCAGCCCCAGATTCAGCTCCTGCAGCATCGCTTTCAGACGGGTATGGAAGTTACGCAGCGTCTCTTCCACTTTCTGAGCGTTCTCTTTTCCCTTGATGTTCGCCACGGACCAGTCGCCATCTTTATCGAACAGGCCAATATGATAAACGTAGGTAAAATGGTCTTGCTGCGCGTCCAGCTCCATCCACCAGCCCCAGAACTCACGACTTTCCGGCGCGGGTTTGACATTGACGCAGGCGGCCAGGCAGTCGAAAAAGAACCGCGTTTCTTCACATTTCCCTTCGCGGATATACGGTCCCAGCTCGGTGAAGCGCTTAAGCAGGCGACTACGGGGATGACCACTCGGTAACGTCATGCTAATTCTCCATAAGTTTGACCGTTAGTATTAAAGCAAACCGCTGTGAATTTGCCAGCTACTGTTGTAACCGCTTTGCCAGCCAGTCGCAAACCTCATTCAGCGCGCGCTCGAAATTCGCCAGCGCCGGCCTGACGGCGATCGGCAGCAGTTTGCCGTCGGCGGAGGAGCTGGCGATCAGCCGCGCGTCCTCTTCCGGGCCGAAGGGATCGTCTGGCCAGTAGCCCGCCAGCATCGGCGTCGACGTGCGACGGCCCAGCAGCCCCTGCACTTTGAGCGAGTAGCGATTCAGCTCGGTGCGCAGCGCGCTGTCGCTGGTAAACGCCATGCCGAGGCGGCTGGCGAGCATATCCATATACATATCCGGAATGGCGTCCTGCTGCTGCGCGCTGGTCAGCAGGCTGTGCACCATCGGCCCGAGCGTCGCGACGGCGCGCAGGCGCGGCGCTTCCAGATAGGCGAGCCGCACTGCGACGTTGGCGCCGAAGCGATAGCCGAACGCCGCCACGCGCCGGTGATCGATCCAGGGCACGTTCGCCAGGTCGCGCAGCACCTGCTGATGCAGAAAGCTGGTGTCCTGATTGAGTCGCCACTTCACCGAGAAGCCCACCGACGGCATATCCAGCGTCAGCATGGCGATGCCGCGCGGCGCCAGATAGTCATGGAACAGCCGATAGTGATCGCTTTGCAGCGAGTCGAGGCCGCCGCACAGCAGCACGGTGGGATACGGTGCCGAGGCGTTGGGCGGCATATGCAGAAAGCCGGTGATCGGGCTGCCGCCTTCGATATTGAAGCTCAGCGCCTTGAGTTCGCCGGGCAGTCGACGCGTCGCCTCTTCGTAGGCGCGATTCGCCAGCGTCTGCGCCTGGTCCGCCAGCTCGTCGCCTTTGATATAGGGATAGGCGGCCATGCTGAAGAGGTGCGAGGCGCGCAGCCAGTATTCGCCAGCCAGACTGTCGTCGCGCTCTTCCTGCGCGCGCGCCTGCCAGAGGCCCGCCTGCTTCGACCACTCAAACGCCCAGTTGCCGCTGCGAAAACCGATCACGGTGTCGAGCAGCGCGTCGTCGGTATGGCGCTGGTCGCTGTTGGCGATACGCGCCAGCACTTCGATGATCTCCTGCGGCGGCACGCCGCGCCACGTCCACATCAGTTTGTTGAGCATGCGATACCAGCCGTGCTGGCTGCTGCCGTCCAGCGTCGCTTCGACGTCTACCTGGGCGTGGTGCTGGCGATGCACCAGCGAGGAGGTTTCGGGGTAGTTGTAGTGCGGCTTAAATAACTCTTCGCTGAGATTTTTGCTCGACATGCTCGGTTCTCCTGACGGCTCTGGCAGAGGCTAAGTGTACTGCAGGGTCTGGGGCGGCGCGAGGTGCAAAAGAGCGCAGGACGCTTTGCGGGCAGGCCATGCGACCCGCCGTCTATCGGATGCCGGCGGCAGAAAGCACAACGCCCGGCAAGCCGGGCGTTGTTAACACGAAACGATCAGGCGCCTTTAACGATAGGCGGAATGTAAACCACGCCCATGTCCCACGGCTGCTCGATCCAGGTGTTCTGCGGAATATCCACCACGTAGTCGTCCACCAGCGGGCGGCCTGCTGGCTTAGCGAAGATAGTGACGAAGTGCGCTTTGGGATACATCTCGCGGATCGCCTGCGCGGTGCCGCCGGTGTCCACGAGGTCGTCGATGACGATAAAGCCTTCGCCGTCGCCTTCCGCGCGCTTAAGCACGGTCATCTCGCGCTGATGGTCGTGGTCGTAGCTGGAGATGCAGACGGTGTCGACATAGCGAATGCCGAGCTCGCGCGCCAGCAGAGAAGCCGGCACCAGGCCGCCGCGGCTGACCGCGATAATGCCCTTCCACTGTTCGACAGGCAGCAGGCGCTGAGCCAGTTTGCGGGCATGAATCTGCAGCATGTCCCAGGTAACGACGTATTTTTCACTCATGAATAGCGATCCCAGCCAGTTTAATCGGCTTAAAAATGTGCAACGGGAAAAAGGTTGCGCGAGATTATAAGGATCCTCAGCGCTAAAAACCAGCATCCGAACCACTGGTTGCGGCTTTTTAGCGCGCCTGAGTACGCACCCGGCGATAACAGTGATATTCTCAGCCCCATCACGTCAGATTCGCTGACGGCGACCATTCACTGGAAACTCGCGCACACCGGCCTGGCCGGCGCACTGACACAGGAGACCTGTCGTGTCTGAATTGTCTCAGCTTTCTCCCCAACCGCTGTGGGATATCTTCGCCAAAATCTGCTCCATTCCGCACCCCTCTTTTCATGAAGAAGCGCTGGCCACCTATATTGTCGGCTGGGCGAAAGAGCAAGGTTTTTGGGTCGAGCGCGACGCGGTCGGCAATATCCTGATCCGCAAACCGGCCACCGCCGGGATGGAAAACCGCACGCCGGTGGCGCTGCAGGCGCACCTCGATATGGTGCCGCAGAAAAACAACGACACCGCCCATGACTTCACCAAAGATCCGATTCAGCCCTATATTGATGGCGAATGGGTGAAGGCGCGCGGCACCACCCTGGGCGCCGACAACGGCATCGGCATGGCGTCCGCGCTGGCGGTGCTGGCCGACAGCAGCCTGACCCACGGCCCGCTGGAAGTGCTGCTCACCATGACCGAAGAGACCGGCATGGACGGCGCCTTCGGTCTGCAGCCGAACTGGCTGCAGGCTGAGATCCTGATCAACACCGACTCGGAAGAGGAAGGCGAGATCTACATGGGCTGCGCGGGCGGCATCGACTTTATCACCACTCTCCCGCTGACGCGCAAAGCGGTTCCGGCTGATTTCGACACCCTGAAGCTGACCCTGAAAGGACTGCGCGGCGGCCACTCCGGCGCGGATATCCATATGGGCCTCGGCAACGCCAACAAGCTGCTGGCGCGCTTCCTCGCCGCGCACGCCGCCGAACTCGATCTGCGTCTGATTGACTTTACCGGCGGCACGCTGCGCAACGCCATCCCGCGCGAAGCCTTCGCTACGCTGGCGGTAGAGAGCCATAAGGTCGACGCGCTGAAATCGGCAGCGGCGCACTTCCTGCTGGCGCTGCAAAACGAACACGGCGTGAAAGAGAAGAACATTAACGTTGTTACCGAGCCGCTGGCGCATCAGGGCGAGGCACTGAGCGCAGAGAGCCGCGACCGCTTCCTGAACCTGCTGAACAGCACGCCGAACGGCGTTATCCGCAACTCCGACGTGGCGAAAGGCGTAGTGGAAACCTCGCTGAACGTCGGCGTGGTCACCATGGATCACGATAAGGCGGAGATTAACTGCCTGATTCGTTCGCTGATCGACACCGGTCGCGACTATGTGGTGCAGATGCTGACCTCCCTCGGCCAGCTGGCTGGCGCGCAGACCAGGCCGAAAGGCGGCTATCCGGGCTGGCAGCCAGACGCTAACTCGCCGATTATGGCGCTGACCCGTCAGACCTATATCGCGCTGTTCGACAAAACGCCGAATATTCAGGTGATCCACGCCGGTCTCGAGTGCGGCCTGTTCAAGAAGCCTTACCCGAACATGGATATGGTTTCTATCGGCCCGACCATCACCGGTCCGCACTCGCCGGACGAGCAGGTGCATATTGAGAGCGTTGGCCTTTACTGGAAACTGCTCACTACCCTGCTGAATGCGATTCCAGCAAAGTAAGCGCATCATGTTTTGATAAACCAGGCTTCGGCCTGGTTTAGGAATGTTGCTCTGCGCTAACGCGGATGGCATGGCCCGATCGCAAAGACGCAAAACGCCATCCCTGGCAGCTCGGCCCGCGCAGTCCCTTGCGCGGGACGCTTTGCTCTTCGGTCCATGTCATCCGCGTAGTGAGTTTTTCAGCTGCATGCAACCAGGCTTCGGCCTGGTTTTTTTATGCCCGCGCGCCGCGCCAGCATAAAACACCACTTCTCTTTCCTTCCCTGTTGTAAAACACCAGCGTTATCGGGCGAGCCAGCTTTAGCCGCCAAACTATCCAGATGTCTGGATGGCTAATAAGATTTCGTGCTAGCTTATGCGCTTTCGGCTGTTGCCGCGCCTGAAACTTCAGGAAAAAATTGCGGCCAGCCAGTAACAGGAGAGCTTCAGCTAATGAGTGCCTTAAACCGCCTTGAGATGCGCAATATCTCACTCGCATTCGGCGGATTCGCCGCGCTGACGCAGGTGGATTTCGTCGCGGAAGGCCACTCGGTGCATGCGCTGACCGGCGCTAACGGCGCGGGCAAATCGACGCTGATGGCGGTGCTGGCCGGCGCGCACAGTCACTACAGCGGCGAAATCTGGCTGGACGGCGCGCCGGTATCGATACGCAGCCCGCGCGACGCGAAACGACTCGGCATACATCTGGTGCAGCAGGAGGTGGACGTAGCCCTGGTGCCTCAGCTCAGTGTGGCGGAAAACATCCTGCTGGATCGGCTGGCCGAACCGGGACACGGCTTTCACTGGCGCGCCATTCGCCGCCAGGCGCGCGCTCTGCTGGCGCAGCTCGAGGCGAACATCGACGTAAACCAACTGGTGGAGCGCTGCACGCTGGCGGAGAAGCAGCAGATTTTGCTGGCGCGCGCGCTGTCGCACCACTGCCGGTTTCTGATCCTCGACGAACCGACCGCCCCGCTCGACCAGCACGAAAGCGAGCGGCTGTTCGCCGTGGTGCGCCGCCTGCAAAACAGCGGCATCGGCGTGGTGTTTATCTCGCACCGCATTCATGAACTGAAGGCGATCTGCGACCGTCTGACGGTGCTGCGCGACGGCCGCCTGATCGAGAGCGGCCCGATGGCGGCGCTCAGCGGCGAGCAGATCGTCGAGAAGATGCTCGGCCATCAGCTGACCGATATCTATCCGCCGCGCCGTCCCGAAAGCGCGCAGCCGCTGCTGCTGGCGGTAGAGGGGCTGCACGACGATCGGCTGCTGCAGGATATTTCGCTGCGGCTGCACCAGGGCGAGATCCTCGGCATCGCCGGGCTGGCGGGCGCGGGCAAAACCGAGCTATGCAAAGCGCTGTTCGGCGCCAGCAAAAGCCGCGTAACGCGCGGCGAACTGCACGGCAGGCCGTGGCGGCCGCGCTCGCCGCACGATTCGGTGAGCCGGCGCATGGCGCTGGTGCCGGAAGAGCGGCGCAAAGAGGGCATTTTTATCGACGAGCCGGTGGCGATGAATCTCAGCGTCAGCGCCGACAGCAGCTTTTCGCGCTGGAGCCTGTTCGGCCATCGCCAGGCGTGGCGCTGGGCGGAAGCGGTGATCCAGCGTCTGAACGTGCGCACCACTGGTCCGGGGCAGCCGCTGCGCCGCCTCTCCGGCGGCAACCAGCAGAAGATCGCCATCGGCAAGTGGCTGCGCAGCCACGCCGACGTGCTGATTTTCGATGAGCCGACCAAAGGCGTCGATATCAAGGCGAAAACCGAACTGTTCCGCTTAATTAGCGGTCTGGCTCAGGAAGGCAAAGGCGTGATTTACGCCTCCGGCGAATTTTCCGAGCTGGTTGGGCTGTGCGACCGAATTTGCGTGCTCTGGGACGGGCGCATCGTGGCCGAGCTGGACGGGCGCGCGGCCACCGAAGAGACGCTTCTGCTTTATTCCACTGGAGGAACCCCTGCGTGAGCAGCAAAGAGATTACCCTGACCGCGGCGACGCCGCTGCGCCATCGACTGTTCGACTTCCTCTATAAGTGGGGCATGCTGATCACGGTCGCCCTGCTGATTGCGGGCTTCGGCATCGCCTCCGACAGTTTTCTGGAACCCAATAACATCATCAATATTCTGCGCTCCATTGCCATCGTGACGGTGATCGCCGTGGGCGTCTCGGTGTCGCTGACCGTCGGCGGCTTCGATCTTTCGGTCGGCTCCACCGCCTCGCTGGCCAACGCGCTGGTGATTTCGCTGTTCGTCTGGTACGGCATGAACAGCGTCGAGGCGATTGCGCTGACTCTGGCGCTCTGTACGCTGATCGGCCTGTTCAACGCCTTTCTGATCGTGATTTTGCGCATTCCCGATATGCTGGCGACGCTCGCCACGCTGTTTATTATCCAGGGCGTAGCGATGACCTATAGCTTCGGCGGGTCGATCACGGAAAACATGGTGATGCCGAGCGGCGATATGGCGGAAGGCGCTATCCCGGCGGGCTTCGGCCTGCTCGGCCAGGTGCCGGTGATCGTCATTATTATGCTGGTGGTGACGGCAGCGGCGCAGCTGGCGCTGTCGCTCACCACGCACGGCCGCCGCATGTATGCGCTGGGCGGCAACCCGGAAGCGGCGCGCCTCTCCGGCATTCGCACCACGCGCTACCGCGTGCTGGCCTATGTGATCGCCTCGCTGCTGGCGGGTCTGGGCGGCATTCTGCTGGCGTCGCGCATCGGCTCGTCGCAGGTCAACGCCGGCGGCGGCTATCTGATGGACGCCGTAGCGGCCGCCTGGATCGGCCTGTCGCTGGCGGGCGCCGGCAAGCCTAACGCGCTCGGCACGCTGGTGGGCGCGGTGCTGCTCGGCGTGCTGCAAAACGGGCTGGTGATGCTCTCCGTTCCCTATTACGCCATGGACATTATTAAAGGACTGGTGCTGGCTCTGGCACTGGCGATGACCTACGTTCAGCGCCGCTAGCGCTGATTAACCAGGAAAAAGACAATGAAAAAAATAACGCTCTCTCTGCTGGCCGTCAGCCTGCTCTCCGCCAGCGCCTTTGCCGATAGCGTCGTACCCGTGCCGGCGCCCATTGCGAACCACGAAGGGCCGGTGCGCATCGCGGTGATCCGCAACCTGGGCTCTGACGACAACACCACACAGTTTGTCGCCGGCGCCATTCAGGAGGGCCGCAAGCTCGGCTTTAAGGTCAGCACCTTTCTCAGCAACGGCGACGACGCACGTTTCCAGGACTTCGTTAATCAGGCGATCAGCCAGAAGTACGACGGCATTATTCTGTCGCACGGCAAAGCGCCCTACGCCAGCGATCTGGTGAAGCGCGTCGCCGACGCCGGCATCAAAGTCTCGGTGTTCGACACGCCGGTCGATTCGCCGATCCCCGGCGTGACCGTCACCGCGCAGGATGACGCCTCGCTGGCGCAGGCGTCGCTCGGGCAGCTAATTCAGGATTTCAACGGCAAGGCCAATATCGTCAAGCTGTGGGTCGCCGGTTTCCCGGCGATGGAGCGCCGTCAGGTGGTGTATGAGAAGCTGTTAAAGGAGAACCCGGGCATTCATCAGCTGGAGTCGATCGGCGCGGTCTCCTCCGACGTGCAAGGCGATACCGCCAATAAGATCGGCGCGATTCTGGCGAAGTATCCGAAAGGTAAGATCGACGCGATCTGGGGCGCGTGGGACGCCTTTAGCCAGGGGGCCTATAAGGCGCTGCAGGAGAACGGCCGCACCGAGATCAAGCTCTACAGCATCGACGTCTCGAACCAGGATCTGCAGCTGATGCGCGAGAAGAATAGCCCGTGGGTGCAGACCGTGGCGGTCGATCCGAAAACCATCGGCGCGGTGAATATGCGCCTGGTGGCGAATAAGATCGCCGGCGAAGCCACGCCCGCCAGCTACGATTTCAAAGGCGCCTCGATCTCCCAGCAGCAGCTGAACAGCCAGCAGGGTGCGATTAACGTGGCGTCGCTGAACAAGATCGTCCCCGGCTGGGGCGGCAATAACGATTTCGTCGCGCCGTGGTTCGCGACGCTGGAAGCGAAATACAAAAAGTAAAACAGAAAGCGGCCTGAGGGCTGCTTGAGATTATTGAAAAAGCGCTGATGTGGATGACATGGCTCGATCGCAAAGACGCAAAAAACGTCATCCCTGACAGCTCGTCCCGCGCAGTCCCTTGCGCGGGACGCTTTGCTCTTCGATCCATGTCATCCACATTTTAAGTTTGTTAGCCGTTTGATGGCCGCTTTTTTACTCTATTGCATTACGCCGCCGACCTTCAGCGTCGCGGCGATATTGCGCGCCGCCAGTCGCAGATTGGTTTCGGCGTTCGTCAGCGCCTCTTCCAGCGTACAAATGCTGTAAAGCACGCTGAATACCGCATCCAGACCGTGCTGATGCACCACGCCGACATCCGCCGTCAGGCTGCCGGCAATGCCGATTACCGGCTTATTAAACCGTTTCGCCACCTGCGCCACGCCAATCGGCACCTTGCCGTTGATGCTCTGGCTATCGATGCGCCCTTCGCCGGTGATCACCAGCGAAGCGTCTTTGACCTGCTCCGCCAGCCCGAGCGCCTCGGTGACGATTTCGATGCCGCGTCGCAGATCCGCCTGGCAGAAGGCGTGCAGCGCCGCGCCCATGCCGCCCGCCGCGCCGCCGCCGGGAATATGCAGCACGTCGATATCGAGATCGCGCTGAATAATCGCCGCATAGTGCGCCAGCGCGCTGTCCAGCTGCTCCACCAGCTGCGGCGTCGCGCCTTTCTGCGGACCGAAGATAGCCGACGCGCCGTCGCGGCCGGTCAGCGGATTAGTCACGTCGCACGCCACTTCGAAACGGCACTGCCGCACGCGCGCGTCCAGTCCGCTGATATCAATTTCTGTCAGTGCCGGCAGCGCGCCGCCGCCGAAGCCGATCTCGTTCTGCTGCGCATCGAGCAGCCGCGCGCCCAGCGCCTGCATCATGCCCGCGCCGCCGTCGTTGGTGGCGCTGCCGCCGATGCCGATAATGATATGCCCGACGCCTTTATCCAGCGCGCTCTTGATCAGCTCGCCGGTGCCGAACGAAGTGGTGGTCAGGGGATCGCGCTGCGCGGCGGGCACCAGCTCCAGCCCGCTGGCGGCCGCCATTTCGATAAAGGCGGTGCTTGCGTCGCCGGAGAGGCCGTAGAAGGCGTCCACCGGCGCGCCGAGCGGTCCGGTTACGCGCAGGTTGACGATACTCCCCGCCGTGGCCGCCACCATCGCCTCAACCGTGCCTTCGCCGCCGTCGGCAACCGGTATCTTCACGTAAGTGGCGTCAGGAAAAATCTCGCGGAAGCCCGCTTCAATCGCGGTTGCCACGCCTGAGGCGGATAAACTCTCTTTGTATGAATCCGGTGCGATTACGATTTTCATAGGCAATCCAGGCGCTGTTGATAGATGGTTCATCATCCGCGATGGCGCAGTGCGGCGGCCGCGCCGACCGCCGCGACGCATTAACGGGTTATCTCAACTTTGGCTAATTTTTCATAATAGCAGGCGAGCGCGCTATGGTCGGCGTTGCCCTGGCCGTCGTTGCGCAGCGCCTGCATCATCTCCATCACCGCGGCGGTGAGCGGAAGATGGGCGCCGATGCCGTGCGAGGTATCGAGCGCGTTGGCCAGATCCTTGATATGCAGGTCGATACGGAAGCCCGGCTTGAAGTTGCGATCCAGCACCATCGGCGCTTTGGCGTCGAGCACGGTGCTGCCGGCCAGTCCGCCGCGGATCGCCTGATAGACCAGCTCGGGATTAACGCCCGCCTTGGTCGCCAGCGACAGCGCTTCCGACATCGCCGCGATATTGAGCGCCACGATCACCTGGTTCGCCAGCTTGGTGACGTTGCCCGCGCCGATATCGCCGGTGTGCACCACCGATCCCGCCATCGCCTTCATGATGTCGTAGCAGCGATCGAAGATCTCTTTATCGCCGCCCACCATCACGGAAAGCGTGCCTTCGATCGCTTTCGGCTCGCCGCCGCTCACCGGCGCGTCGAGCATTTTGATGCCCTTCTCTGCCAGCGCGTCATGCACCTCGCGGCTGGCGAGCGGCGCGATAGAGCTCATATCGATGACGATCAGGCCCGGCTTCGCGCCGTCGATAATGCCGTTTTCGCCCAGGCAAACCTCTTTCACCTGCGGCGAGTTGGGCACCATGGTGATCACCACGTCAACTTGCTCGGCCACCTCTTTCGCTGTTTTCGCTACGGTAGCGCCCAGCGCGGTCAGTTCCGCTTCGTTGCTGGCGTTGTTATCGCGCACCACCAGAGAATAACCGGCTTTCACCAGATTTTTACTCATCGGTTTGCCCATGATGCCGAGGCCGATAAATCCAATTTTCATTGCCTTTCCCCTTCGTCAGTTACTTCTTAAATTTGTCGCACAGCGCCTGAGTCGCGTTGCGGAAGACACCTAAGTCGCTGCCTACCGCCACGAAGCTGGCGCCCCATTCGAGATAGCGGCGCGCGTCCGCTTCGACCGGCGCGAGGATGCCGCTCGGCTTGCCCGCCGCTTTGGCGCGTTCGAAGACATGCTTAATGACCTTGAGCACCTCTGGGTGCGCAGGCTGGCCGAGATAGCCGAGCGCGGCGGAGAGATCGCCCGGCCCGACAAAGATGCCGTCGACGCCCTCTACCGCGGCGATGGCGTCGATATTGTCGACCGCCTGCTGGGTTTCAATCTGCACCAGCACCGTAATGTTGTCGTTCACCGTGGCGTTGTAGTCGGGCAGCGTGCCGTACATATTGCTGCGGTGCGACACCGAGACGCCGCGAATGCCAGCGGGCGGATAGCGGGTCGAGGCCACGGCGCGCAGCGCCTCCTCTTCCGTTTCCACAAACGGGATCAGGAAGTTGTAGAAGCCGATATCCAGCAGGCGCTTGATGATCACCGGTTCGTTGCAGGGCGGACGCACCACCGGCGCGCTGACGCTGCCTTTGAGCGCCATCAGCTGCGGCACGAAGGTGGTAATGTCGTTGGGCGCATGTTCGCCGTCCAGTACCAGCCAGTCGAAACCGGCCAGGCCGAGCACTTCGGTGGTAATAGGGTTCGCCAGCGCGCACCAGCTGCCGATCAGGGTTTCTCCTGCCAGCAGACGACGGCGAAATGCATTCGGCCAGGCTGTGTTACTCATCATCTCTTCTCCCGTTACAACTGCTCCCCGCAGGGAGCCTAAAAGTTAGCGCACCAGACAGGGACGTTTATTGTCGAAGGTCCAGTTCGGCACGAGGAACTGCATCGCCTGCGCATCGTCGCGCGCGCCCAGCCCATGTTTTTGATAAAGCGCGTTGGCCTGCATAACCTGATCCATATCCAGCTCGACGCCCAGCCCCGGCTTTTGCGGCACCTGCACCATGCCGCCTTTGATCTGCAGCGGCTCTTTGGTCAGGCGCTGGTTGCCCTCCTGCCAGATCCAGTGGGTGTCGATGGCGGTGATAGCGCCTGGCGCGGCGGCCGCGACGTGGGTGAACATCGCCAGCGAGACGTCGAAATGGTTGTTGGAGTGTGAGCCCCATGTCAGGCCGAAGTCGTGGCACATCTGCGCCACGCGCACCGAGCCCTGCATGGTCCAGAAGTGCGGATCGGCCAGCGGAATATCGACCGACTGCAGCGACAGCGTGTGGCCCATCTGCCGCCAGTCGGTGGCGATCATATTGGTGGCGGTCGGCAGCCCGGTGGCGCGGCGGAACTCCGCCATCACCTCGCGGCCGGAATAGCCCTGCTCGGCGCCGCACGGATCTTCCGCATAGGCCAGCACTCCTTTCAGCTGCTTGCCAAGCAGGATCGCCTCGTTGAGCGACCAGGCGCCGTTGGGATCGAGCGTAATGCGTGCCTCGGGAAAGCGCTTCGCCAGCGCCGTCACCGCTTCCGCCTCTTCGCCGCCGCGCAGCACGCCGCCCTTGAGCTTGAAGTCGTTAAAGCCGTACTTGTCGTACGCCGCCTCGGCCAGCCGCACCACCGCTTCCGGCGTCAGCGCCTCTTCGTGGCGCAGGCGATACCAGTCGCAGGCTTCATCTTCCTGGTTCTGGTAGGGGAGCGCCGTCTTTTTACGGTCGCCGATGTAGAACAGGTAGCCGAGCATCTCGACGCGGTCGCGCTGCTGTCCGTCGCCCAGCAGCGTAGCGACGTTGACCTGCAGATGCTGACCCAGCAGGTCGAGCAGCGCCGCCTCGATGCCGGTGACCACATGAATGGTGGTGCGCAGGTCAAAGGTCTGGCTGCCGCGTCCCGACGAATCGCGGTCGGCGAAGGTGCTGCGCACCAGGCTGAGTACGTTTTTGTACTCGCCCACCGTTTTGCCGATCACCAGCGCCGCCGCATCTTCCAGCGTCTGGCGGATTTTCTCGCCGCCGGGGATTTCGCCAACGCCGGTATGGCCCGCGTTATCCTTGATAATCACGATATTGCGGGTGAAAAAAGGCGCGTGCGCGCCGCTCAGGTTGAGCAACATGCTGTCGTATCCGGCTACCGGAATAACCTGCATCGCTGTGACTTTCGGTGTCGAACTCATCTCCTGCTCCTTACACTGTGGCGCGGCCGAATGCCGGGCGCTTGCGGTCGAACGTCCAACCGGGAATCAGATACTGCATGGCGGTGGCGTCGTTACGCGCGCCCGCCGGCAGCGATTTAAAGAGGTCGTTGGCCTGGCGCAGCCGATCCCAGTCCAGCTCGACGCCGAGCCCCGGCGCATCGGGCACGGCGATTTTGCCGTTGCGGATCTGCAGCGGCTGTTTGGTCAGGCGCTGGTCGCCCTCCTGCCAGATCCAGTGGGTATCGAGCGCGGTCGGATTGCCCGGCGCCGCTGCGCCGACGTGGGTAAACATCGCCAGCGAAATATCGAAGTGGTTATTGGAGTGGCAACCCCAGGTGAGGCCCCACTCGTCGCAGAGCTGCGCCACGCGCACCGCGCCGCTCAGCGTCCAGAAGTGCGGATCGGCCAGCGGAATATCGACCGCGTTGAGCATCACCGCGTGGTTCATCTCGCGCCAGTTGGTGGCGATCATATTGGTGGCGACCGGCAGCCCGGTGGCGCGGCGGAACTCCGCCATCACCTCGCGGCCGGAATAGCCCTGCTCGGCGCCGCACGGATCCTCCGCGTAGGTCAGCACCTCGCCCATGCCTTTGCAGAGGCGGATCGCCTCGTCCAGCGTCCATGCGCCGTTGGGATCGACGGTAATGCGCGCGTCTGGAAAGCGCCGCTTCAGCGCCGCTGCGGATTCAATCTCCTGCTCGCCCGGCAGCACGCCGCCTTTAAGTTTGAAATCCTTAAAACCGTATTTGTCCTGCGCCGCCTCCGCCAGACGCACCACCGCGTCGGGCGTCAGCGCCTCCTGATGGCGCAGGCGATACCAGTCGTGGTCGCCGTTCTCGCCGCTCTGGTAGGGCAGATCGGTTTTGCAGCGGTCGCCGATATAGAAGAGATAGCCCAGCACCGTCACCTCGTCGCGCTGCTGGCCGGGACCGAGCAGCTCTGCTACCGGCACGCCCAGGCACTGGCCGAGCAGGTCGAGCAGCGCCGCCTCCAGCGCGGCGACCGCGTTAACGCGCAGCTCGAAGGTCCAGGCGCCTTTGCCGAAGGTGTCGAAATCGGCCGACTGGTTACCCTTATGCACCTGCTGCACCAGCCGGTTCATGCGCGCCACCTGCTGGCCTTCGACCTGCGGGATCACCTCGACCAGCGTCTGGTAGATGGTGTCGCCGCCCGGCGCTTCGCCGACGCCGGTATGTCCGGCGCTGTCGGTCAGCACCACGATATTGCGGGTAAAACAGGCGTTATGTGCGCCGCCGATATTCAGCAGCATGCTGTCGTATCCGGCGACCGGGATCACCTGCATGCGGGTAATCACCGGTGAGCTTTGCGTAGACATATTCCCTCCTTATGTCCGCGTTTTCAGTTCGATACGTTTGATATCGCCCGCAATCACCAGGAAGCTGAACGCGGCGACGAACGCATGGATGCCGACATAGATCAGCGCGCCTTCAAACGAGCCGCTGGTGGCGATGATGTAGCCGATAGCGATAGGCGTGACGATGCCGGAAAAGTTGCCGAACATATTGAACAGGCCGCCGCTCAGGCCGCTGATCTCTTTCGGCGCGGTATCCGCCATCACCGCCCAGCCCAGCGCGCCAATGCCTTTGCCGAAGAAGGCGAGCGCCATGAAGAACACCACCACCCATTCGGTGTCGCTGTAGTTGCACATCACCATGCTGATAGAGAGCAGCATGCCGAGCACGATAGGCGTTTTGCGCGCGATGTTGAGCGAACCGGTTTTACGCATCAGGTAATCGGAGATGACGCCGCCCAGCACGCCGCCGAGGAAGCCGCATACCGCCGGAATCGAGGCGATCATCCCCGCTTTGAGAATCGACATGCCGCGCGCCTGCACCAGATAGACCGGGAACCAGGTGATAAAGAAGTAGGTGAGCGCGTTGACGCAGTACTGGCCGAGATAGATGCCCAGCATCATGCGCGAGGAGAGCAGCTGCTTGATCTGGAACCACTTCTCATCCCAGCTCACCTTCTGCTGCGCCTTTTTCGCATCCATATTGATCAGCGCGCCGCCCTGCTCCATATACTCCAGCTCGGCTTTATTCACGCCAGGATGGTCGTTGGGATCGTGGATCACTTTCAGCCAGATAAAGCTGAGGATGATGCCGAGACCGCCCATAAACCAGAACACATGCGCCCAGCCCACTTCTGATACCAGCCAGCCCATAATCGGCGCAAAAATTACCGTAGCGAAATATTGCGCGGAGTTGAAAATCGCCACCGCGGTGCCGCGCTCCTGCGCCGGGAACCAAGCCGCGACGATACGGCTGTTACCTGGGAAGGATGGCGCTTCTGCCAGACCGACCATAAAGCGCAGCAGAAACAGTGAAACCACAATGCCATAGCCGCTGAAGATATCGACAAAGCCCTGCAGCAGAGTAAAAAGCGACCAGAGGAAGATACTCCAGAAGTAGACGCGTTTTGATCCAAAGCGGTCCAGCAGCCAGCCGCCTGGGATCTGGCCGATAACGTAGGCCCACGAGAACGCCGAGAAGATGTAGCCCAGTCCGACCGAGTCGAGGCCGATATCTTTCGACATGGCGGAACCGGCGATGGAAATGGTGGCGCGGTCGCCGTAATTGAACGAGGTGACGATAAACAACATCACCACGATCCAGTAGCGGGCGTTGGTGCGCTTCTGCACCGCTTCCGCCGTCTGGCTGTAACTATTCATGATGCACTCCTGAAATATAGCGTTCGCTACATTCGCTCTGACTGCATACACATCGCGTTGGGTATCAGAGAGAAGTCGGGTTAAACACGGCGATTTTTTATAGGGGCAAACCGATAGTGCGTCGTGACGAATAACCTAACGTCGTATAACGAAAGCCAGTATAGGAATGACAAAAGGCGGAGGCACTGGAAGAACGCCTGACAATTAAGCCGCTAATGCACGCATTGTCTGGCAGTTGCACAGCCGACTGCGGCGCGCTTCACGGAACCCGGTTTTTCCCGTCCGAAATGGCGATTAATTAAGCGAAGGTCGGCGCCTTTGTGAGACTCTTCACTTGATTTTGGAAAAGCGAACCAAAAAGCAGCGGAAATGGGTGTAAATGCCGGACAGTTGCACAATGCGGCGAGCAACCCGCATTCATATACTAAGGCTGGCAAATCCGATGTGCGACATGAAGAACGATAACGCGCCGCCACGTACGGCGCGCCAGACTGATGACCTGGCCTGCAGGCAGGCTCTCGCCTGCGAAGGCACTTTATTAATGACTTGCGTATGCATGACTGGAAGGTGAGCGATGAACCGAATTCTCAATGAGCCGCCGCTTTATATCAAAGTCCATGAAGATGACAATGTCGCTATCGTGGTCAACAACCAGGGACTGCCGGCAGGCACGACCTTTCCCGACGGGCTAACGCTGACGGAGCATGTGCCGCAAGGGCATAAAGTGGCGCTTGCTGCCATTCCGCAGGGCGCGCCCATCCTCCGCTATGGCGAAGTGATCGGCTATGCGCTGCGCGATATCGCGCAAGGCGGCTGGATCGACGAGTCGCTGGTGGCGCTGCCTGAAGCGCCGCCGCTCGCCAGCCTGCCGCTGGCGACTAATGTGCCGCCCGAGCTGAAGCCGCTGGAAGGCTACACCTTCGAAGGCTACCGCAACGCGGACGGCAGCGTCGGCACGCGCAACCTGCTCGGCATTACCACCAGCGTGCACTGCGTGGCGGGCGTGGTGGACTATGTGGTGCAGATTATCGAGCGCGACCTGCTGCCGAACTACCCGAATGTCGATGGCGTCGTGGCGCTGAACCACCTTTACGGCTGCGGCGTGGCGATTAACGCGCCGGCGGCGGTAGTGCCGATCCGCACCATTCATAACCTGGCGCTGAATGCCAACTTCGGCGGCGAAATCATGGTGGTGAGCCTGGGCTGCGAGAAGCTGCAGCCCGAGCGTCTGCTGACCGGCACCAGCGACGTACAGGCGATCTCGCTGGACGATAGCGACATTGTACGGTTGCAGGATGAGCGCCATATCGGCTTCGGTGCGATGGTGGAAGAGATCCTGAGCGTGGCGAAAAGGCACCTTGAGCGCCTCAACCGCCGCCAGCGCGAAACCTGCCCCGCCTCCGCGCTGATTGTCGGCACGCAGTGCGGCGGCAGCGACGCCTTTTCCGGCGTGACCGCCAATCCCGCCGTGGGCTTCGCCTCCGATCTGCTGGTGCGCTGCGGCGCGACGGTGATGTTTTCCGAAGTGACCGAAGTGCGCGACGCTATTCATCTGCTGACGCCGCGCGCCGTTAATGAAGAGGTGGGCAAGCGGCTGCTGGAAGAGATGGCGTGGTATGACGACTATCTCGATCAGGGCCAGACCGACCGCAGCGCCAACCCTTCGCCCGGCAATAAAAAGGGCGGACTGGCGAACGTGGTGGAAAAAGCGCTGGGATCGATCGCCAAGTCGGGCCGCAGCGCCATTGTCGAAGTACTGTCGCCAGGCCAGCGGCCGACGCGGCGCGGGCTGATTTACGCCGCCACGCCCGCCAGCGATTTCGTCTGCGGCACTCAGCAGATGGCGTCGGGCATTACGCTGCAGGTCTTTACCACCGGACGCGGCACGCCTTATGGCCTGGCGGCGATTCCGGTGATCAAGATGGCGACGCGCAACGCGCTGGCCGATCGCTGGCACGACCTGATGGATATCAACGCCGGCACTATCGCCACGGGCGAAGAGACTATCGAGCAGGTCGGCTGGCGACTCTTCCACCTGATTCTGGATATCGCCAGCGGCCGCCAGCAAACCTGGTCGGATCGCTGGGGCATTCGCAATCAGCTGGCGGTGTTCAATCCGGCGCCGGTGACCTGATAAGGGCGCGCGCTGCGCTGCGGCAGCGCGCAATTAACTCACAGCTGTTTTCCCCAGGCCTCAACCCAGGGCGAAGTGACCGTCTCCGGCTCAGGATCTTCGGTTGCGTCCACCATCAGCACCTCGCCGACGCGCTGCGCGCCCTGCTCCTGCAACAGCGCGTCAAAGGTTTTGCCCGCACCGCAAAAGTGGTCGTAGCTGCTGTCGCCGAGCGCGATGACGCCGTAACGTAGCGTCGGCTGATAGCCCAGCTTATCTTTCACGTCGTGATAAAGCGCGGCGATGTTGTCGGGAAAATTGCCCTGGCCGGTGGTCGAGGTGATCACCAGCGCGACGTCGCTGCTGTAGTTTTGCCACTGCGCTAATGTCGGATCGTCATAGACCGCAACCTCGTGCCCTTGCGCCTGTAAAACAGGCTGCGCCTCTTCCGCCACCAACAGCGCGTTGCCGTATACCGTACCTACAAAAATGCCAATCTTCGCCATGTGCCTGCTCCTTAAGCTGAGGTGCTATCCTCGCCTGCCGCGGCGGCAAACTCAAGCCCTGCGGCGGCCAACGCCGCCTGCCAGCCGAACTCGCAGGCCAGCCGGTGCCAAACCGCATCCAGTCCGGCGCGGATCACCAGCGGTTCGCCGGTCACCGGGTGCGTCAGCGCCAGGCTGCTGGCGTGCAGCATCAGGCGGTCGGCGCCGAAATGCTGCGCCGCGCCGCGATTTTGCCGCAGATCGCCGTGAGTGGTGTCGCCGATAATCGGGTGACGCAGATGCGCCATATGGCGGCGCAGCTGATGCTTGCGGCCCGTACGCGGCGAGAGCTGCATCAGGCTGTAGCGCGCGCTCGGATAGCGGCCAATCGCCACCGGCATTTCCGCCCAGGCCAGCGCCTGAAAGTCGGTCACCGCAGGCTGCGGCGCGCGCGCTTCCGTGGCGAACTTATCGGCGATCTTGTCCAGTTCTTCCACCAGCGGATAGTCGAGCGTGCCGCTCTCCTGCAGCCAGCCGCGCGTCACCGCGTGGTAGGTTTTCCGCATCTGATGCTGCTCGAACTGCTGCGACAGCAGGCGCCCGACGTCGCTGGAGAGACCCATCAACAACACGCCGGAGGTCGGACGGTCGAGCCGATGCGCGGTAAAGACGTGCTGGCCGATCTGGTCGCGCACGGTCTGCATCACCACCACCTTCTCTTTGCGATCCAGCCAGCTGCGATGTACCAGCCAGCCGGCGGGTTTATTGACCGCCACCAGCCATTCATCCTGATAGATAATCTCCAGCATCAGGCGGGATCGTCCATAAACAGCGCGTCGAGCTGGGTCAGGCTGTGCAGAATCGGCGCATGGCCCGGCGTGGCGGCGGTCAGCGCGACCTCGAAATAGGGGGCGATAGCGAAATTTTGCGGCAGCGGCTGCTGCGCGGCGATAAGCGCCCGCATACGCGGGATGAGAACCCACTGGAGCCACTCAAGCGGCTCCAGCGTGTCGAGACAGAAAGGCTGGCTGCTGGCGAGCGCGCTGGCGGACGGGGGCGTTTCCTGCCAGTGATGGTGATCGCGCAGCAGCGTTTCGAGCTGCTCCAGCCGTTGTAACAGTAAAGGGGTCATAGGCCACCTCCAGCGAGCGGTAAATTCGGGCCGCAAGCATACCACCGCCGGACGCGGGCGCAAAAAAAGGGAGCACTGTTAAAACAGTGCTCCCGGTTCGTTTGCAGCTTTCCCGCTACTTTGATGCTCCCTGCCTCATCCGTGACAACTTTTCCTGTGCGCCATCCTGCGCTTATCGTCCTGATAATTCCTTTGGCTTCCAGGCCCGCCGCGCATCATGTACGGCTCTCGTTCTCCTTCCTGGAGGTGTCCCTGACTCTCTCCTGAGTATCCTGCTTCATCCTGAAGCCTTCCGTGTGACGTAAACTCCGTTACGGTCCCGCCTCCTGGCATGACGTATCCTGACGCTATCTTCAATCCTCTGGCTTCCTGCCAACTGCTGACTATTCTGGCAGAGGCCGCTGAATAAACAAGGTACTAAACAGCGTTACATTATTTGTTTATAGACCAGATTTAGGAGTAATGCCATTAAGTCAATGATTCACAATCTTTTTACATTGCAGACTTCTGGATGTCCCTTGAGAGAAATGCCAATCTCTCACAGCACATGTAAGAGATATCTCACAAGGTAACTAGCGATTATCTCCAAAGCCCGGTATAACCACCTGTAAATTCTTAAGAAATATCTGAGCATTTTCCGCCAGAATTTCGCGTTTTTTGGTACCGGGCTGTTCAAGAATCACCTCGCCGGTCAGGTTGCAAATCGAGACGATCTCCTGCTCCGATTCGGTGGCGGCGATAAACAGCGTCGGCGTCTGTTTCAGGCGGCGCTTCATGATCAGATGCCCGATCAGATTCTCCTGCAGCCGCAAAAAATCCTCTTCGCTCCAGACCTGCAGCAGCGTCAGCTCAAGGTGCGCACAGCGCGCCGTCATATCGCCCGCGAACTGCGCGGTGTAAAAGGCGGCGATATCCTCCTGAAGCGTGATCTCCAGCGCGCGCTCCACCGCTTCCAGCGTAGCGGGCAAGGTAAAGGGCTGCGGCTGCCACCATACCTCATCAGCCTGGGTGGCGATAATGCAGGGCGACGGCACGCCATAAAGCGCCTGGCTGGCGGGCGCGTGGCCGGTGCGCTGTTGCCAGGCGTCGCAGTAACGGGCGGTAAATTCGCGCAGGGCATCCACAGTCTGTTGCATTACTCTTTTTCTCACGTCTGATGGGTTACACTTATCCACTTTGTTTTGTATCACGGGTAACCGCTATGTCTTTATATGAAAAGGATCAGGCGCTGAGCAACCTGACCCTGGGCAAACCCACAGCCTATCACGATCAATACGATCCCAGCCTGCTGCAGGCGGTACCGCGCAGCCTGAACCGCGCGCCGCTGGGTCTGACGCCCGATTCCCTGCCCTTTACCGGCGCGGATATCTGGACGCTTTACGAACTCTCCTGGCTTAACAGCAAGGGCGTGCCGCAGGTGGCGCTGGGCGAAGTGGTGCTGAACGCCACCAGCGAACATCTTATCGAGTCGAAGAGCTTTAAGCTCTACCTTAACAGCTTTAACCAGACGCGCTTCGCCAACTGGGGCGACGTGCGCCAGACGCTGGAGCGCGACCTCAGCGCCTGCGCGCAGGGCGAGGTGAGCGTCGCGCTGTTCCGCCTGAGCGAAATCGAAGGCCAGCCCATCGGTCAGTTTAGCGGTTACTGCATCGACGAGCAGGATATCGCCATCACGGACTACAGCTTTAATGCCGACTACCTTGCCGGTGCGGCGGGCGGCGAAGTCGTGGAAGAGACGCTGGTCAGCCATCTGCTGAAATCCAACTGTTTGATCACCAATCAGCCCGACTGGGGTTCGGTGATGATCCGCTACAAAGGCCCGCGCATCGACCGCGAAGCGCTGCTGCGCTACCTCATCTCTTTCCGCCAGCACAATGAGTTTCACGAGCAGTGCGTAGAGCGCATCTTTAACGATCTGCTGCGCTTCTGCCAGCCGCAGCAGCTTACCGTCTATGCGCGCTATACGCGCCGCGGCGGCCTGGATATCAATCCGTGGCGCAGCAACGTGCCTTTTACGCCGGGATATTCCCGTCTGGCGCGTCAGTAGCTTTGCGAGGCCTCTCGCAGCCTGCGCGTCAGAGGTTGCGTTCCCCTTGAGCATTGAGGGTCGACAAGGCACTCTGGTGAAGGCGGCGATCGGAGGATCGCCGACCAGGGATTTTCGCCACCGCAACGGCGGTGTCATTAGTCACCCAGGCGGGTGTAACGGAGTTCATTTGATTACGCATATCAGCCCTCTTGGCTCGATGGATCTGCTCTCTCAGCTGGAAGTGGACATGCTCAAGCGCACCGCGAGCAGCGACCTTTACCAGCTGTTTCGCAACTGTTCCCTTGCCGTCCTGAATTCAGGCAGCCAGACCGACAGCAGCCACGAACTGCTTTCCCGCTTTGAAAATTTCGACATCAACGTGCTGCGCCGCGAGCGCGGCGTCAAGCTGGAACTGATCAATCCGCCGGAAGAGGCGTTTGTCGACGGACGCATTATCCGTTCGCTGCAGGCCAACCTGTTCGCCGTGCTGCGCGACATTCTGTTTGTTAACGGCCAGCTGGCGATCGCCGGCATGGAAGAGGCGCCGCCGGATGATTCGGCGCATATCACCAACCAGGTTTTCTCTATTCTGCGCAACGCCCGCGCGCTGCACATTGGGGAATACCCGAATACCGTGGTCTGCTGGGGCGGCCACTCCATCAACGCGGTGGAGTATCAGTACTGCCGCAACGTCGGCACCCAGCTGGGCCTGCGCGAGCTGAATATCTGCACCGGCTGCGGGCCGGGCGTGATGGAGGCGCCGATGAAAGGCGCGGCGGTAGGCCATGCGCAGCAGCGCTACCGCGACAGCCGCTTTATCGGCCTGACCGAGCCGTCGATTATCGCCGCCGAGCCGCCGAATCCGCTGGTGAACGAACTCATCATCATGCCGGATATCGAAAAACGCCTGGAAGCCTTTGTGCGCATTGCGCACGGCATCATTATTTTCCCGGGCGGCGTGGGTACGGCGGAAGAGCTGCTCTACCTGCTGGGCATTATGATGAACCCGCAAAACCAGGAGCAGGTGCTGCCGCTGATCCTTACCGGCCCGCAGGAAAGCGCCGACTACTTCCACGTGCTGGACGATTTTATCGTCAACACGCTGGGCGAAGCGGCCCGTCGTCACTATAAGATCATTATCGACGACGCCGCTGAAGTGGCGCGCCTGATGAAGAAAGCGATGCCGCAGGTGAAGGAATATCGCCGCGAAACCGGCGACGCCTACAGCTTCAACTGGTCGATTCGCATCTCGCCCGATCTGCAGAAGCCGTTTCTGCCGACCCATGAAAATATGGCCAACCTCAATCTCTACACCAGCCAGCCGGCAGAGCAGCTGGCGGCGGATCTGCGTCGCGCCTTCTCCGGCATTGTCGCCGGGAACGTGAAAGAGATCGGCATACGGGAAATCCGCGAAAAAGGGCCCTATAAGCTGCACGGCGAGCCGGACATTATGCGCCGCATGGATGAATTGCTGCAGGGCTTCGTCGCTCAGCACCGCATGAAGCTGCCGGGCACCGCCTATATCCCCTGCTACGAAATCATTAAATAAACCGCAAGGAAGGCAGTCCTCTCGGGCTGCCGTTTAGCCTATGTCATTTCACCTTCTTATCGTGGACGCGCTCAATCTGATACGTCGTCTGCACGCAGTACAGGGATCGCCCTGCGTCGAGGGTTGCGTCGCGGCGCTGCGCCAGCTTCTGGGGCATACGCAGCCGACCCACGTTGTGGCGGTATTCGACAGCGAACAGCGTCACCAGGGCTGGCGGCATCAGCTGCTGCCGGACTATAAAAGCGGTCGACCGCCGATGCCGGAGGATCTGCATGCCGAACTGCCCGCGCTGCAGGAGGCGTTTCGCCGCGTCGGCGTCAGCTGCTGGATCGCCGAGTCGGATGAAGCGGACGATCTGGCCGCTACGCTGGCGGTAAAAATGGCGCAGGCGGGCCATCAGGCGACCATCGTCTCTACCGACAAAGGCTACTGTCAGCTGCTGGCGCCGCAGATCCGCATCCGCGACTACTTTCAAAAGCGCTGGCTGGATCTGCCCTTTATCGAAAACGAGTTCGGCGTTGCGCCGCAGCGGCTGCCCGATTACTGGGGGCTGTGCGGCATCAGCAGCAGCAAGATCCCCGGCGTGGCGGGCATCGGCCCGAAAAGCGCGAAAACGCTGCTGCAGACGTTTGGTTCGCTGGAGGCGATCTATGCGCGGCTTGATGAGGTGCCGGAGAAGTGGCGCGCGAAGCTGGAGGCCGGGCGCGAGTCCGCCTTAATCAGCCGACAGGTTGCGATGCTGAAGCAGGATTTGGTGTTGCAGGGAAATCTGAAAACGCTGCGCTACGAAGGCCAGGCGCCGCAGCGCCCGGCCTGAGGCTTAACGTTCGTCGCGGCGGCCCGGTATGGCGCCCCAGATGCGGCGAATATGCACCGTGACCTCTTCGCGGTCGTGGTAGAGCTGGCGAGCGCGGATCTGCGCGTTGATGCCCTGCGCCTTCAGCGCCTCATCGATCATCGCCAGGTTCTGCGTCACCTCTTCGTAGCGCTTTTTCATCGGCAGCTTAAGGTTAAAGATCGCCTCGCGACACCAGCCGTTGACCAGCCATTCGGTCATCAGGCTGGCGACGCGCACCGGCTTCTCTACCATATCGCACACCAGCCAGTCGTTGTTGTTGCGCGTCGGGCGAAACTTAAAGCCGTCCTCGCGGCAGTGGGTGACCTGCCCGGTATCCATCAGGCTCGGCGCCATCGGGCCGTTATCCACCGCGTCAACCCACATGCTGCGCTTCACCAGCTGATAGGTCCAGCCGCCGGGACAGGCGCCGAGATCGACCGCGTGCATGCCGCCCGCCAGGCGCTCGTCCCACTCGTCGGCGGGAATAAAGACGTGAAACGCCTCCTCCAGCTTCAGGGTCGAGCGGCTCGGCGCATCAGCCGGGAATTTCAGGCGCGGAATGCCCATATAGAACGGCGAATTGTTGCCGACGACAGAGTAGCCGACGTAGCAGGCGCCAGGCGCGATAAAGAAGACGTGCACCACGGGTCGCTTCGGGCTTTCATAGTTGAGCAGGATCCCCGCTTCGCGCAGGCTGGCGCGCAGCGGCACGGTAAACTTGCGGCAAAACTTCGTCAGCTCTTTCGCTTCGTTAGTATCCGGCACCTCGACGCGCAGTTCGCCGCCCTTCTCCACCACGCCGGTCAGCATGCCGACAATCGGCGCAATGCGATCGTCCGGCGGCAGATCTTTCAGCAGCTCGCCGACCACCAGCATCTGGCGGGCGAAGATCAGCGTATCGAAAGGCAGATCGCGCGCCAGGCGGTCGGCATCTTCGTGCTGATAGCACTCGAACAGCACATAGCCGCTGTTCTCTTTAACCCGCGGGAAACCGTAGATTTCACGCTCGGCGGCGCAGGCGGCGATTTCCGCGGCGCACTCTTTTTCAAACCCGGGACGGCAATAGAGTAAAACTTTATTCATGGCGATCTGCCTTTCGTTTAAGACGCAGCGCGCCAATCAACATCAGAAACCAGCCGACCAGGAAACAGAGGCCGCCGACCGGCGTAACAAAAACCCAAAACTTCAAATGCGACAGCGCCAGAGAGTAGAGGCTGCCGCTGAACAGCACGACGCCGAGGGCCAGAAAGGCGCTGCTCCAGTAAAACCAGAGATTAGCGCGGCGCAGCATCGCGGCGCCCAGGCCGATGACCGCCAGCGTATGGTAAGCCTGATACTCTAGCCCGGTATGGATCCAGGCCATTTCCGTTGGCCCCAGAGAACGGCTTAAAACGTGGGCGCCAAAAGCGCCAAACGCCACCAGCAAAAACCCGCTGATGGCGGCAAAAATAAACATGGCACGACTGGACATCTGACTATCCTCAAGGTGCATCTGTACATCAGGCTACAGAAATCAATTAGTTAGTGATCGTAGCGAAAGCGGAATTTTTCTTGTTCGCTGGCGGCTTTCGCGATGATCCACTGTCGAAAGGCGGCTATTTTACCCAGTTCTGCCTGGCTGTCATGACAAACCAGATAAAAAGCGTTTTTACTTACCAGCACGTCGTTGAACGGACAGATCAATCGGCCCGCTTCTATTTCGCTCTGCGCCATTACGTTGTTCGCCAGCGCCACGCCCTGGCCGTGGATCGCAGCCTGCAGCACCATGGCGCTATGGCTGAAAATCGGCCCCTGCTGGACGTTAATATGCTGCAAGCCTAGCTGCCGGATATAGGATTGCCAGTCGCGCCGCGAAGCGTCATGCAGCAGCGTGAAGCGCGACAGATCCATGGGCGTTTTCAACGGATTGTCGCCGGTCATCAGCGCGGGCGAACAGACCGGCAGCAGATATTCGGCGTAAAGTTTTTCCACTCGCAGTCCCGGCCAGTTGCCGCGGCCGTAGAAAATCGCCACATCGACGTCGTCGGCCAGCTTCTCTTCATCGCGGTCGACCGCCTGAATACGCACGTCGATGCCCGGATAAGCCATATTAAAGCTGGAGAGCCGCGGCACCAGCCACTGAATGGCGAAGCTGGGCAGCAGGCTGACGGTTAAGGCGCCTTTTGCGCTACGCGCCTGAAGTTTGCGCGTCGCGTCATTGAGCGCGGTGAAAATCTCTTTGATATCGAGATAGTAGCTTTGCCCCTCTTCCGTCAGCAGCAGCGAACGATTTCTCCGGCGAAACAGCTTAAGTCCCAGAAAATCTTCCAGCGATTTTATCTGATGACTGACGGCTGCCTGGGTGACGAACAGCTCTTCGGCGGCTTTGGTAAAGCTGAGATGACGCGCGGCAGCGTCAAACACGCGGAGTGCATTAAGAGGAGGAAGGCGTTTCGACATGGTTTTCCGTGCTCGGATCAGGGGCAATATAGGTGCGCTTATAAAAAGCGGTCACATATTAGTTTTAGTAATCCGAGGCATTATAAATTGTCCGTTGAGGAAGCTCCAGCAAATACCTATAGTTGCCGCACTTCCTGAGCCGGAACGAAAAGATTTCAGGATTTGTGAGTGAGTTCGCAGATTTCCGGGAAGCTTTTGGCTTGTGGTCGTGATGTTGTGTTTGCATTTTGATCTGACGCTTGCAGATCAAGCTTTTAATTCCTGTAGATTTACCCTGTCTGTCCATAGTGATTTTGAATAGCACCGCAAATTGCGGTGCTTTTTTTTTGCCTGCAGCAGACGCCGGAGCGCTTACTGCATCTCAACCATCTCTTTAACGTCGGAGCGGTTAATCTGCTGCTTGTTGCCGTTAGCGTCTTTATAGCTGATCATACCGGTATCGCTGTCTACTGAAGGCTTGCCTTCTGAGACAATGGTGCGACCATCGTTGGTATGCATAACATAATTGCTTGAACACGCGGCCAGAGTAAAAGCCATAGCGCAGACAGCCAGCACTGCTGAAAGTTTTTTCATTTTCTATCTCCTTGTAGATGATTGCATCAAACCGCCCGCGTTGGCTAACCCTAGTCAAATCGACTAAAGAAGGTTGCTCCTTGTGCGGGTTTTGGTTTAAACCTTGCATTAATCAGCATAACGCGCTTTTACAGCTTTGCCAGGAGAGAGCCAGGCTTTTGATCTGGCCCTGTTTATTTGTATGACGAGACAAAGCATGACCGCATTCAATCCCACCGCCTTCCGCCAGCAGTTTCCCGCGCTGAGCGACGCCGGTGTTTATCTCGACAGCGCCGCCACGACGCTCAAGCCTCAGGTGGTGATTGATACCACGCAACAGTTTTACAGCCTGAGCGGCGGCACCGTGCATCGCAGCCAGTATGGCGCGGCGCGTCAGCTTACCGAACGTTATGAACAGGCGCGGCATCAGGTGGCGCGCCTGCTGAATGCGGCGCACGGCCACCAGATCGTCTGGACGCGCGGCACCACGGAGGCGATCAATCTGGTCGCCAACGGCTGGCTATTGCCGCGGCTGAAGGCCGGCGACGAGATCCTGGTGAGCGAGGCGGAGCATCACGCCAATCTGGTGCCCTGGCTGATGGCGGCGCAGGCGCGCGGCGCGAAGGTGGTGAAATGGCCTGTCGGCGCCGATCGCCTGCCGGATATCGCGCTGCTGCCGTCGCTGCTTAATGCACGCACCCGGCTGCTGGCGATCGGCCAGATGTCCAACGTCACCGGCGGCTGTCCCGATCTGGCGCAGGCGATCGCGCTGGCGCACGGCGTCGGCGCGAAAGTGATGGTTGACGGCGCGCAGGGCGTGGCGCACTGCCCAACCGACGTGCAGGCGCTGGATATCGACTTCTACGCCTTCTCCGCCCATAAAGTCTACGGCCCGACCGGCATCGGCGCGCTCTATGGCAAAGCCGAGCTGCTGGAAGAGATGTCGCCGTGGCAAGGCGGCGGTAAGATGCTGACCCACGTCGATTTTAACGGTTTCACGCCGCAGCCCGCGCCCTGGCGCTTCGAGGCCGGCACGCCGAACGTGGCGGGCGTAGTGGGACTGAGCGCCGCGCTAAGCTGGTTTGAGCAGCACGACCGGTTGAAAGCGGAGATGTGGAGCCAGCAGCTTGCCAGCCTGGCTGAAGAGCATCTGGGCGAGTTTCCCGGTTTTCGCAGCTACCGCGCGGGCCGGACGAGCGTGCTGGCGTTTGATTTCGCGGGCGTGCACCACAGCGACATCGTCACGCTGCTGGCGGAACAGGGCATTGCGCTGCGCGCCGGCCAGCACTGCGCGCAGCCGCTAATGGCGGCGCTGGGCGTGAGCGGCACGCTGCGCGTCTCTTTCGCGCCCTATAATAATTTACAGGATGTCGACGCGCTGACGCGCGCCGTCTACACCGCGCTCGATCTGCTCTCTGAGGAGGAAGCATGAGTCAGGCTCTGACTGGCCCGCACCCGTTTGGCGATCTGATTACCCTGGACGGCCTGAAAGAGAAGTTTGCCCATTTTCAGCAGTGGGAGGATCGCTATCGCCAGCTGATCCAGCTCAGCCGTCAGCTGCCTGCTCTGCCGGAGGCGCTGAAAACGGCCGATATCGAGCTGACCGGCTGCGAAAACCGAGTCTGGCTCGGCAGCCAGCTGCGCCACGACGGCACGCTGCATTTCTACGGCGACAGCGAAGGCCGCATCGTGCGTGGTCTGCTGGCGGTGCTGCTGACCGCCGTGGAGGGAAAAACGCCGCAGGCGCTGCTGGCGGACGATCCGCTGCAGCTGTTTGACGAACTGGGGCTGCGCGCCCAGCTCAGCGCCTCGCGCAGCAGCGGACTGAAAGCGCTGGCGGAGGCGGTACATCAGGCCGCGCGCGCGGCGCGCGCCTGAGGTTCTACGCCGCCTGACGCGCCGCGCGCGCCAGAAACTTCTTCAGCGCATGGGAAACGGCGACAAAGCCGAAGGTGGCGGTCACCATGGTGGCCGCGCCGAATCCCGCTTCGCAATCCATTCTTTTCGGCCCTTCAGCGGTGCTGCGCGCGGCGCATACGCTGCCGTCCGGCTGCGGATACATCAGCGCTTCGGTCGAGAAGACGCAGTCGACGCCCAGCTTGCCTTTGCTGTTTTTCACCACGCCGAGCGCTTTCAGCCGCTCGCGCAGCTTGGCCGCCAGCGGATCCTGAATCGTCTTCGCCAGATCGGCCACCTGGATCTGGGTCGGATCGATCTGGCCGCCCGCGCCGCCGGTGGTGATCAGCGGGATCTTGTTGCGGCGGCACCAGGCGATCAGCGCCGCCTTCGGACGCACGCTGTCGATGGCGTCAATCACGTAGTCGTAGCCCGCCGCCATCAGCTCGGCGGTGTTGTCCGGCGTGATGAAGTCGTCGATGCAAATCACCTCGCAGTCGGGATTGATGGCGCGCAGCCGCTCAGCCATCACCTCGGTTTTCGCCTTGCCGACGTTGCCGTTCAGCGCATGGATCTGCCGATTGGTATTGGTGATGCAGACATCGTCCATATCGATCAGGGTAATTTTGCCGATGCCGGTGCGCACCAGCGCTTCCGCCGCCCAGGAGCCGACGCCGCCGATGCCGATCACGCAGAAGTGCGCCGCGGCGAAACGCGACAGCGCATCCTGCCCATAAAGACGTGCCGTGCCGCCAAAACGCTGACGCCAGGCGTCGTTAACCACACTCATAATTAACCTTGTCGCCTCGTGCGGGCCGCGCGGCCCGCCGAGAAATCAGTTTGAACCCAGTAACAGAGAGCCATTATCGCCGTTTTGCGGGTTGCTGAACAGCGGCTGTCCGGCGCCCGGCGCAGCCTTCAGCACCCAGACGCGGCCGTAATGGTTATAGAAGCCCGCCAGGTGCGCCGCGTCGGGCCCAATGCCCTGATAGATGTCAAAGTGCTGGCCCTTGATGGCCCCGCCGACGTCCAGCGCCACCATCAGGCGCATCTCATACTTACCGTTAAACTTGCCTTTTTCGTTCAGCTGCGGCACTTCCGCCAGCAGCGCGGTTCCCGCCGGGATCAGCGAACGGTCCGACGCCACAGAGGCCTTCGCCACCAGCGGCACCGCGCTGGCGCCGCGCACCGGGGTGTAAGGTTCCGGCTTGAAGAAGACGAACGACGGGTTGGTTTCCAGCAGCGCGCGCACCTCCTGCTCAGAGTGCGACGCCGCCCAGTCGCGAATCGCCTGCATCGACATATCCTCGCGCTTCACCTCGCCGCGATCGATCAGCTCTTTGCCGATGCTGTGATAGGCCCAGCCATTTTTGCCGCCGTAGCCGAAGAAGGTCATCGGACGGCCGTCGCCGTAGTCGACGTAGCCGCTGCCCTGCACGTCCATAATAAAGTTATCGATCAGCGAATTGCTCCAGCCGATAACGTAGCGTTCGTCCAGCGCGCCGCTATAGATAGAGGCGCGGCTCGGCAGCTTCGCGCCGCGCTTGCGCGGCGGCATGCGGTAGATGGGGTACTGGAATTCGCCCTGACGCGTATAGCGCGCCTGCACCACCGGCGTGTAGTAGCCGGTAAACTGCACGTTGCCGTAGTTGTCAGTGCCTTCCATCTGGAAGGCGTTCAGGCCGAACTGGCGCAGCTGACGCGTATCGGCGCCCGCCATCAGCCAGCTTTCAATCGCGCTGTAGGTGCCTGTGTGGCGTCCATACAGGGCGGAAGAGGCGGACTGGATCTGCCGCACCTGCTCGCCGAAGTCTCTGCCGTTCACCGGTCGGCCTTTGGCATTAGGCTGGTTAACCAGCGCCAGCGGCTGTTCCAGCTTGCCATCTTTATATTGCTGCCCGCGATCGGTCGGCTTCGAGCTACAACCCGCCAGCAGCGCAAACATTGCACCAGTAAGTGCGTACTTCGCCCAGTGTCCTTTATTCATCGCCGTCTCTTTTATTCATCAGTGTTCGCCCCGCGACGATAGCAAAGCGTCTGGCAGATTGAAATCCGCCTGCCCCTTCCGCGCGCGCGGCTGTGTGATAATTAGCCAGATGGAGAAAATATTCAGCAAACAATCCCTAATTTGACGCTTCACGCTAAAAAGGGGTTGCATCATCAGCTCCAGGAGGTATAGTGCGCATCCACGGACGCGGGATGGAGCAGCCTGGTAGCTCGTCGGGCTCATAACCCGAAGGTCGTCGGTTCAAATCCGGCTCCCGCAACCAACTCTTCTTTTGAAGAGACAATGTGAAAAAAGACGCAATGCGCACTACGGACGCGGGATGGAGCAGCCTGGTAGCTCGTCGGGCTCATAACCCGAAGGTCGTCGGTTCAAATCCGGCTCCCGCAACCAACTCTTCTTTTGAAGAGACAATGTGAAAAAGACGCAATGCGCACTACGGACGCGGGATGGAGCAGCCTGGTAGCTCGTCGGGCTCATAACCCGAAGGTCGTCGGTTCAAATCCGGCTCCCGCAACCAACATTTAAGCACCTGAAAGGGTGCTTTTTTGTTTTTGTGCCGTGTGAAACCGGGACGGCCTGCGCCATCCCCTCTCCTCGCTTTAGCGTCGCGCCCCGCCCTTGTCGAAGTAAGCCTTTATGCCATGGAAAATTGCCTCCGCCACCTGCTGCTGATAGCGGCTGGTGCGTAGCTTGCGCTCCTCCTCAACGTTGCTGATAAAGGCGGTTTCCACCAGAATCGATGGAATATCCGGCGCCTTCAGCACCGCGAAGCCCGCCTGATCGACGGTGCGTTTGTGCAGATGGTTGATGCGCCCCATACGATGCAGCACCTCTTTGCCGAACGCCAGGCTATCGTGAATGGTCTGGCGCTGCACCATATCCAGCATGGTGTGGTCGAGATAGCGATCGCCGCTCTTGCTGACCCCGCCGATAAGATCCGATTCGTTCTGCGTTTGCGCCAGGAAACGCGCCGCCGCCGAAGTGGCGCCTTTGGTGGAGAGCGCGAACACCGAGGAGCCGCGCGCGCTGCGGCTGGTAAAGGCGTCGGCGTGTATCGAGACGAAGAGATCGGCGCGCTGCTTGCGCGCTTTCGCCACCCGAACCCGCAGCGGAATAAACACATCCTCGTTGCGCGTCATATAGGCCTTCATATTCGGCTCTTTGTCGATCAGCGCCTTGAGCCGTCGCCCCATCTTCAGCACGATATCTTTTTCGCGCGTTTTGTATTTGCCGTGCGCGCCGGGATCTTCGCCGCCGTGCCCTGGATCGATCATCACGATCATCGGCCGATCGCGCCCCGCCTTGCCGGGCAGCGGCGCGCTCGCCGGCTCGTTACGCTCCAGATCGCCCTTGTTGTAATCCTTGAGCAGCGCCAGCAGCGGATCGTCTTCAGCGCTCTCCTGGCTCGGATAGAGATCCACCACCAGCCGGTGTTTGATGCCGGCCACCGGCGCCAGGGTAAAGGTTTTCGGCGCGACGTTGCGCTTCAGCTCCAGCACGATGCGCACGGTATTGGCGTCGAACTGTCCGACCCGCGCGTTTTTAATAAAGGGATCGTTGACGCGCACCAGCTTGTCGACACCCTTCAGCACCGGATTAAGATGCATATTCTCGATATCGATAACCAGCCGATCCGGATGCGAAAGCGCGAACTGCTTATAGTGAAGCGGCACGCTGGACTCCAGCGTCATGCGCGAATAGGTCGAAGATGGCCAGATGCGTACCGCGACGATATGGTTTTTTGCCGCCAGGCCTGTGCGGCTGACGCTCAGCAGCAATAATGCGCCGGTTCCCTGCAGGAGCCTTCTGCGGGAAATTAGGGGATTTGATTCTGACATGCCGCTCCAGCTGCTCTGTTCTGTCTAAAAAAGCGCCACTTTAATAAACGGCGCTGAAAACTTTAGCCCATCCCTTTGGCGAAGTCATCCAGGAAAAGCTAAATAATGCAGGCTCTTAGCAGCGAGCGCACCCGAAAAAACGTAAATTTACGTCAGGTTTAACGCTTGCAAATAGCGCCCTAAAAGAATAAAAATACAAAAATTACGAATAATCATTCATTGAGGTTTGCCGTGAAGGAACGTAGTACTGAGCTGGTTCAGGGTTTTCGCCACACCGTTCCCTATATCAATGCCCACCGGGACAAGACCTTTGTCATCATGCTGGGCGGCGAAGCGATTGAGCATGAGAACTTCTCCAGCATCGTTAACGATATCGGCCTGCTGCACAGTCTCGGCATTCGCCTGGTGGTGGTCTATGGCGCGCGTCCGCAGATCGACGCCAGCCTGGCGGCGAACCAGCTGGAGCCGGTTTACCACAAATATACCCGCGTGACTGACGCGCAGTCGCTGGAGCTGGTGAAGCAGGCGGCGGGACGGCTGCAGCTCGACATCACGGCGCGACTCTCAATGAGCCTGAACAACACGCCGCTGCAGGGCGCGCATATCAACGTGGTCAGCGGCAACTTTATTATCGCGCAGCCGCTGGGCGTGGACGACGGCGTCGATTATTGCCACAGCGGACGCATTCGCCGCATTGACGAAGAGGCGATTCATCGGCAGCTGGATAACGATGCGATTGTGCTGCTCGGTCCGGTGGCGGTCTCCGTGACCGGCGAGAGTTTTAATCTGACGTCGGAAGAGGTCGCCACCCAGCTGGCGATTAAGCTGAAGGCGGAGAAGATGATCGGCTTCTGCTCCGAGCAGGGCGTAACCCGCCGCGACGGCACCATTATCTCTGAGCTGTTCCCGAACGACGCGCAGGCGCGCATCGACGAGATGGAGAGCGACGGCGACTACCTTTCCGGCACGGTGCGCTTCCTGCGCGGCGCGGTGAAGGCCTGCCGCAGCGGCGTGCGCCGCAGCCATCTGATTAGCTACCAGGAAGATGGCGCGCTGTTGCAGGAGCTCTTCTCGCGCGACGGTATCGGCACGCAGATCGTGATGGAGTCGAGCGAGCAGATCCGCCGCGCCACCATTAACGATATCGGCGGTATCCTGGAGCTTATTCGCCCGCTGGAGCAGCAGGGCATTCTGGTGCGTCGCTCGCGCGAGCAGCTGGAGATGGAGATCGACAAGTTCACCATTATTATTCGCGACAACCTGACTATCGCCTGCGCGGCGCTCTACCCGTTTATGGATGAGAAAATCGGCGAGATGGCCTGCGTAGCGGTGCATCCCGACTATCGCAGCTCGTCGCGCGGCGAGATGCTGCTGCAGCGCGTCGCGCTTCAGGCGCGGCAGATGGGGCTGGAGAAGCTGTTCGTGCTGACCACGCGCAGCATTCACTGGTTTCAGGAGCGCGGCTTTACGCCGGTGGATATCGAGTCGCTGCCGGAGAGCAAAAAGCAGATGTATAACTATCAGCGGCGCTCAAAGGTGCTGATGGCGGACCTGACCTGATTGAAAGCCGTTCCAGGCTAAATAACCGAGTAGGCGCAGGCAACAGGGGCTGCTCCACAAAGTCGCTCAAGGCATCCATGCTCGCTCGGCCCGCACACATACGCACCTCGTCCCTGAGGTGCGCCCGTAAACGGGCCAGCGCTTTGCGCTGTTCAAAAACGCTCCCGGCGTTTTTGTCCCTGTCGCGGGACGCTTTGTTCCGCAGCCCCAGTAGCCTGCGCAGTGACGTACCGAGCCGTTTGCGGCTGATACCGGTTAGCTCACCAGACTTAGCCTTTCCACCAGCCCGCTGCGGCGTTGAGTTTGCAGCTGTACCGCGCGCTGAAACACCGCGGGTTCGCTGTAGAGCGTCAGCCGCTTGCGCGCGCGGGTAATGGCGGTATAGACCAGCTCGCGCGTCAGCACCGGCGAGAACTGCGCCGGCATTACCAGCGCGGTATGCTCGAACTCCGATCCCTGCGACTTATGCACCGTCATCGCCCAGGCGGTATCGTGCGGCGGCAGACGGCTCGGCTGCACCGCCTTCACCGACCCGTCCGGCAGCGGGAAAAAGACCTTCAGCTGGTTTTCCGCATCGCGCAGGGTAATGCCGATATCGCCGTTGAACAGCCCCAGCGCGCTGTCGTTGCGCGTCACCATCACCGGCCGTCCCGCATACCAGCGGCTGCCGATCGCCGGCCGCCGGATGCGCTGTAGCTGCACCAGGCGCTGTTCGATGCGCTGGTTCAGCCCCTGCACGCCGAACGGCCCGTCGCGCAGGGCGCAAAGCAGCTGATAGCGGCTGAAGGCCAGCAGAATCTCCTCCACCGGCGCGCGCGCCTGCACTAGCTTCAGAAAAGGCCGGTAGCCTTCCGCGACGGCGTCGAGCATCGTCTGATAGGCCTCGCCGCTCTGCAGCGCCTGAAAATCGATATCCTCAAAGGCGGCGTTAATCACCGACTCGACGGCGCGCGCGTCGCCGAGATTGACCGCCCGCGCCAGCTGGCCGATGCCCGACGTTGCATCAAAGCGGTAGCTTTTGCGCAGCAGACAGATGCTGTCGCGCACGTCGGGCGCGCCCGCGTCATCCGCGCCGTCGAGGGCGCACTGGGTCAATGCCGCGAGCTGCTGCGCGCGCGACAGGCTGTAGCCCGTTTCCGCGCAGCGGCAGATATCGCCCAGCACCGCGCCCGCTTCTACCGACGCCAGCTGATCGCGATCGCCGAGGAAAATCACGCGCGCATGGTCGGGCAGCGCGGCGATAAGCTTCGCCATCATCGGAAGATCGACCATCGAGGCCTCGTCCACCACCAGCACGTCGAGATGAAGCCGGTTGGCGGCGTGATAGCGCAGCCGCTGCGTATCGGGCTGCGCGCCCAGCAGACGGTGCAGCGTCGTCGCTTCGCTGGGAAAACGCGCCCGCTCTTCGTCGCTGACCGACAGCGCCTGCAGCGCCTGACCGAGGGATTCAGTGAGGCGCGCCGCCGCTTTGCCGGTCGGCGCCGCCAGCTGGATACGCAGATTGCTGCGGCTGAGGCGGATCAACGCCGCCAGCAGCTTCGCCACGGTGGTGGTTTTTCCGGTGCCGGGGCCGCCGGAAATCACGGCGGTTTTGCGCGTCAGCGCCACGGCGGCGGCGATTTTTTGCCAGTCGTCGGGCCGATCGCCGAACAGCGCGCTCAGCACGTTCTGCGCGGCGGCGACATCCATCTCCGCCATCTCCGCCTGCCGGGTGAAAAAGTGCGCCACCCGACCTTCGCTTTGCCACAGACGATGCAGATAGAGCCGCTCATGATTGAGCACCAGCGGCGTGGCGATGCCGCCGTCGCTCAGCGCAGGCCAGCCGGCGAGCGCCGTTTTCCAGCACGACGGCGCGCCCGCTGCGCGCCATAGCGCCTGCGCCAGTTCGGGATGGCGTCCGGCGAACAGCGTCTCGGGGGTCAGGTGCGCCAGCGGCAGGCAGACGTGACCATCGCCCGCTTCGGCGCTGACGCAGGCGGCCGCCAGCAGCCATGCCGGCTGCGAGGCGTCGGCCAGCAGCCGCGCGAACTGAAGATCGAGCGACCGCAGCAGACGTTTCTCTACCGCCTGATCGAGCAATGACACTATTTCCGTCATACTTCCTCCTCTTTCGGGCGACGAAACAGCGCGTCCAGTCCGGCGACGAAAGAGGCCGACGGACGCGCGGTAAAGATGCCGTTTTGCGGCGAACTGCCATCGACGCCGCGTAAAAACAGATAAAACACGCCGCCAAAGTGGCGCTGATAATCGTAATCGGGCAGGCGATGCTGCAGATAGCGATGCAGCGCCAGCGTGTAGAGCTGGTACTGCAAATCGTAGCGGTGATCCACCATCGCCTGCGCCATCGCCTCCGGGGTATAGGCCGCTTCGCTGTCGCCAAGCCAGTTGGATTTGTAATCCAGCAGATAATATTGACCGTTCCAGCGAAACACCAGATCGATAAAGCCCTTCAGCATGCCCTGCACCTGGTGGAACTCCAGCTTCGGCGCGCGCGCCGACAGCGCATCGTGCTGGCGCATCAGCGCATCCAGCTCCGAAGCGTTCAGCATGCGCTCCAGCGGCAGATAAAAAGCCATCTCCACCAGCCGGTCCTGGTTTTGCAGCGCGCCCAGCGTCAGGCCGTCGCGATTAAGCGGCGTGTGCAGCACGCGCGCGATCCAGGCTTCCAGCACCGGCAGCCAGTGCGGCGGATAGCCGTTCTGCTCCAGCTGCGTTTCCAGCAGCGTCCTGTCCGGCGGCCGGGTAAAATCGATCGATTCAAACAGGCCGTGCAGAAAGGTGCCCGGCGCGGCGCCGCGCGGAAAGTGATGCGGCGTCAGGGCGCTCTCCGCCTCGCCGCCCTCTTCGCCCGCGGCGTCGATATCGAACGTGGGCATCGCCTCCAGCAGCGGCGAACTGCTGTGCTGCTGAAGCCCGGAATAGCTGGTAACGCGCCAGGCGTCGCGCAGGTCACGCGTCACCTGACGACTGCTGAGCGCATCGTCGGGCTGCGCCTGTTCGCGCCAGTTTTCGCCAGGGATCAGATCGTCGCGCAGCACCTCGGTGTCCGCATCCGCCAGCGTCGCCAGGCAGGCGCGCAGGCGGTCGGCGTCGCCGCTTTCGCCCTGCTGCACCAGATAGCCCAGCGCGCTCTTGTGCAGATCGCTGTCGCCCTCTTTTTTGCGCGCGCCCTTAAACAGCGGCGCAATGCCGACGCTGCAGTGAAACACCGAGCGGGTTAAGGCGACGTAAAGCAGGCGCAGATCTTCCGCCAGACGCTCCTGCTCGGCCAGCGCCAGACTCTCTTCATCGCCCTGCACGTCGAGCAGCGTCGCGAAGCTCTCCCGATCGTGATAGAGCGCGCTGGCCGCCTCGCGAAAGCCGGCGGCGAAAGGCAGCCACACCAGCGGATACTGCAAGCCTTTGGATTTGTGGATAGTGACAATCTGCACCAGGTGGCGATCGCTCTCGAGCCGCAGCTGCTGCTCCGCCGCCTGGCTATTGGGCCGGGCGATCTGCTGCGCGAGAAAGCGCACCAGCGCATGCGGGCTGTCGAGGTGGGTCGACGCCTCCTGCAACAGCTCGCCCAGATGCATCAGGTCAGTGAGCCTGCGCTCGCCGTTCTCCGAGGCGAGCATATTTTCCGCCAGCTGCCGCTGATTCATGACGTCGCGCAGCATTGGCAGCACGCCGCGCTGGTGCCAGAGCTGCTGCCAGCCGGCGAACTGCTCGACCAGCGCATCCCACTCGCGCTCGTTCTGGCTTAGCGTATCCAGCGAGGCGGCGTCAATGGCGAAGATGGAGGTGGCCAGCGCGCTGCGCAGCAGCCGCTCCTGCTCCGGCGCCTGCACCGCCTGCAGCAGCCACAGCAGCTCGCGCGCTTCGGGCGTGGTGTAGACGCTGTCGCGGTTAGAGAGATAGACCGACGGAATCGACAGCCCGTTCAGCGCGTCGCGGATCAGCCCCGCCTCATTGCGGCTGCGCACCAGCACGGTGATATCGGACGCCTGCACCGGCCGCAGATTATCGCCTTTGCCCAGCAGCGCGCGCCCCTGCTGGCCAGCGACCAGCCAGCGGCTGATATCGGCGGCGCACTGCTGCGCCATAAACTGCTGATAGTCGCTGACGCCGACGCCGTCGCCGGGCTGCAGCCAGAAGCGCAGCGCCGGCTGCGGCTGCGCATCTTTCACCAGCGTCAGCTGCTGATTCGGCGCGGCGGGATGAACCGGCAGAAACGGAATCGCCTCGAAGAGAAACGGCGAATCCATGCGGGCGAAAAGACGGTTCACGCTCTGCACCATGCCCGGCGACGATCGCCAGTTGGTATCGAGCGTATAGTGCGCGGCGACCTCGCTGCGGGCGCGTAAATAGGTAAAGATATCCGCGCCGCGAAAGGCGTAGATCGCCTGTTTGGGGTCGCCGATCAGCAGCAGCGCCAGCTCGGGTTGGTTCAGATAGAGCGTGTGGAAAATACGATACTGCTGCGGATCGGTATCCTGAAATTCGTCAATCAGCGCCACCGGATAGCGGGCGCGAATGGTGTCGGCCAGCAGCGCGCCGCCCGGCTGCTGCAGCGCCTCGTCGAGACGGCTCAGCAGATCGTCGAAGCCAAGCAGCGCGCGCAGGCGCTTCTCTCTACGCACCGCGTCGCGCACTTCCACCAGCGCGCGGGCGATAACCAGATCGCGCAGCGACAGCGGCTCGGCGAGAAACGCCTCTACCGCCTGGAACAGCGGATGCTGCGGCGGCTCGCCTTTTTTGGTCTTCTCCACCAGCACGCGCTGGGCGAAACGCTCCAGCTCTTTCGGGAAGAGATAGTCGGTTGTTTCGCTGTTGGCCCACTGGGTGATTTTCGCCACCCAGAGCGGCAGATATTTGCTGCTGTAGCTGCGCTTATCCACGCCGGACTGGCTGACGATGCCTTCGACTTCGTCGCTTACCGCCTGCCACTGGCGCTTCATCTCGCTGATGCGCGCCAGGTTGGCGGCGTGGCGCGTCGCCAGGGTTTCATCGTCGGTCGGCGGCCGTTTCAGCCGCGGCGATTCGCCCTGCAGCCAGGGCCGCAGCGTCGTCAGCAAACTCTCTGGTCCGTTCCACTCGGCGACGATGGCGCGCGCCACATCCAGCGTCAGCGGATAGCAGTGGCGTCGCCAGAAATCCGCGGTCGCCTGCTTAAACAGCGCCGCCTCGTCCTCTATCAGCTCCTGCTCGAACAGCATGCCGGACTCGAAGGCGTTCAGGTTAAGCATGCGCTGGCAGAAGCCGTGAATGGTGAAGATCGCCGCTTCGTCCATCTGACGCTCCGCCGCCAGCAGCAGCGAAGCGGCCTGCGAGAGATCGTCAATCTGCTCCAGCAGAAGCGCCAGCATCGGATTGCCGCTCGCGCCGCGCACGCAGGCCAGGCGCAGCTCGTGGATATTTTCGCGGATGCGCCCGCGCAGTTCGGCGGTGGCGGCCTCGGTAAAGGTCACCACCAGTATTTCTTCCACCGACAGCGGACGGCTGTAGCTGTTTTCGCCGCCCAACCCTAACAGCAGGCGCAGATAGAGCACGCCGATGGTAAAGGTTTTGCCGGTGCCCGCCGAAGCCTCGATCAGACGCTCGCCGCGCAGCGGCAGCGTCAACGGATTCAGCGATTCAGGGTAACTCATTGCGTCTCACTCTTAACCGGTAGCGACTGCTGCAGTTTCGCCACCTCATTCCAGGTTTTCCAGCCGGGCAGCTGGGCAAAAGCCGCTTTATCCGCGCTGTTGCCAGCAATCTGCGACGTCATCGCCATGCCCTCTTTCTGCAGTACGGCGCGATGGAAGAAGTCTGCCAGCGCGTCCGGCGTCAGCTGCTGGATCTGCGCGATGACCTTCTGCCGCGTATCGAAAGCGTAGTTCTGGCGATCGAAGTCGCGACTATAGCGCGACGCCTCTTCGTCAAGGGTCTGCGGCCGCTGCTTCAGCTGGTTGATCATCGCCTGCTGATACTGCGCGAAGTCCTCCTGCGGCATGGCGCGCAGCCGTTTCTCCGCCTGCGGATAGAAGGCCTGATAGCGCTGCAGCAGATAGGCGGGCTGCTTGCTGTTGCTCTGCAGCAGGAAGCCGATGCCCCACTGACGGCCGATCGGCATCTGGAAAGCGAACACCGCATAGCCCAGTTGCTCTTCGGTGCGCAGCTGGTTGTAGAACCAGGGCTGCACGATCTGGCTCAGCATCGAACTGTTCGCCATGCCCTGATATTCGTCGTAGCCGAGCGGCACGTAGAGCGCCGCCAGCGCCGAATCGGTGCTGCTGCCCGCTTTCTGCAGGTTGGCTTTTACCGGCTTAGCGAAAGAGACGTAGTTGCTGCGCCAGAGCTGCGTGCCCTGCGTCTGCATCTGCTGCTTCAGCTCGCGGCCAAGCTGGGTCACGCTTTCGGCGCTGAGGTTGCCCACCGCCAGCAGTTCAGGCGTCGCATGATGGATCAGATTGTCGCGATACGCCACTACCTCGTCGAGAGCGATCGCCTTTACCAGCGCGCGGCGCGTCTCGCGCTGCGTATAGGGGAGCTGCGACAGCATCTGCATTGGCTGGATCGCCAGTTCGAACGCCTTGCCCTTGTCCGCCGCGTCCAGCTGATCGAGATACCAGGATTTCGCCTGCTCCAGCTGCTGCGGCGTAGGCTGGAAGGTGGCATAGCCTTCCACCAGTTTTTTCAGCAGCGTCGGCAGCCGCTGGGTAAAGCCGCTGGCGCTGAAGACCAGCCCGTCGTTTTCGCTGGTGGAGAAGCTGATGCCGCCGACCGACGCCTGCGAGTTAAGCTCATCCAGCGCCAGGCTGGAGAGATAGTCGTTGAGGCCGAACAGCACCTGCTGACGCGCGTCGCTGATGGCGTGCTGGTTGCGCAGCGCCAGCGTCACCGAGGCTTTCGGCTCGCTGGCGTAAAAACGGCTCGGCATCCAGTAGATCGGCATGCCGAAGTCGTTGGGCAGCGCGACCGGATGGCTGTAGCTTTTGCCATCCTGCGGGATCAGGGTGAAATCGTCAGGAATATAGGGATTCAGCGTCGGCATCGAGAGCTGGATCTGGCTGGCGCGCTGGCGCCAGTCGGCGAAGGTCTGGTCGCTGATGCGATCGACCTGATAGGGCGCGTTGACGAAGTAGGCCTCTTTGTTGTGCGGCTCCTGCGGGCTGATATACCAGATACGCGCATGCTGCGGCGTCATCTCGTCGAGGCGCGCTTTAATGGCGGCGGCATCATAGTCGTCAGCCAGGTATGGCGCGTCCAGCGTATGCTCTACCGGCACGCGCAGCATGGTGTCCGCCAGCCACTCAATGTAATCCATATCGCGCGTCAGCGAGGGATAGCGAAAATCGAGCGCCAGCACGTGCGAGACTTCGTCAAAGTAGCGTTTGTCGATACCCTGCTCGCGCAGCATGGCGATGTAGCTGAAAATGGCCGCCACCACCTCGTCGCGCTGCGCCAGCCCTTTGTCGGTGAGCGAGGCGGTAATGGCGAAGACGCCGCTGCTGCGTTCGCTCATCGGATCGGCGCCGGCATTGACGCCGTCCGCCAGCCCCCTCTTTTGCAGCCAGTCGGCCAGGGTGTTTTTGCTGCGGTTGCCGATCAGATAGCCGATCAGCGTATCGGTCTTGCTGCGGAAGCGATCGCTGTTATTGGCGATGCGGAACTCAATCTTCAGCTGCTTGCGCGGCTGCGCCGGAACGTAGTGGATCACGATGCCCTGCTGCGCCTCGGTCACCACAGGCACGTCGATAGCGGGAACCGTCGCGTCGTGATTCGCGATGCGGCCAAAGGTGTTGGCGGCGATCTGCGCCATCTCCGGCAGCGGTTTATTGCTGTAGAGCACCGCCTTCATCAGGTTGGCGGAGTAGTGGGTATGGTAGAACGTCGACAGCGCGTCGAGCAGCTTGCTGTCCGGCTTATCCTTTAGCGTGTCGAGGTTGCCGCCGGAGAAGCGCGAGCCGGGATGCGCCGGATTGAGCGTCTCCGCGCCGACCTGGGCCATACGCAGACCGTCGCGCGAGCGCGCCATCGTCAGCTCGGCGTTGACGGCGTTGCGTTCGCGATCGGCGTTGACCGGATCGAGCAGCGGCGCGGCCAGCGCGTCCGCCATACGATCCACCGCTGGCTCCAGCGCATCGTTTTCCACCTCAAGGTAGAAGGCGGTGCGGTAGGAAGCGGTGCTGGCGTTGTGGCTGCCGCCATGCTTTTTCAGGAACTCCGCCAGATTGTCCGGCTGTGGATAACGCTGCGATCCCATCAGCACCATATGCTCGAGAAAGTGCGCCAGCCCGAGCTGTTGATCCGGGTCGTCCAGCGAACCGATAGGCAGCGTAAGCGCCGCCAGCGACTTCGGCGCCTGCGCGTCGGAAACCAGCAGCACGGTCAGGCCGTTATCGAGCCTGATGGCCTGATACTGGCGCGTATCTTTTTCGCTTTTGCGAATGGTTTCATTGACCGGCGTCCAGCCCGTCGCGGCTTGCGCCAGCGCGGCGCAGGCCACCAGGCTCAACATCAGCGCCGCTATCCAGCGAGCGTATCTACGCATGTAAACCCCTTCTGTTACCCTTGAAACTGCGCTGCCAGGCAGGCGCAGCCGAAAATGGTGCAAACTGACATAGCTTGTTATCGGGCGTCGACGCGTCAGAGCTCGTCGCGCCGCTTGCTATTCATCATCCAGGTGAGCCTGCAACACCGGCAGATACCAGCGCTGCGCAGCCTCGGTGATTTGCGCTATCTGCGCCTCGTTCAATACGCGGCAGAGCCGCTGCAGGTAGGGATCGCCGCCCTCGCCTTCCTGCTGATAGCCGCCCGTCCAGGCCTGCAGCAGGCGATTGCGCGCCTTAACCTGGGTCGCTTCATCCAGCAGCAGCTGCTGCGTTTTTTTGTCGTAACTTGCCGTCAGCCAGGCGCCGCCGCTCTTGTTGAGCAGCAGCAGCGGTTGCGACATGCCTTGCTGATAGCCCTGCATATAGCGCGTCAGCATCGCCTCCGCCTCCGGCTGCGCCACCGCCGCAAAGCGCCAGCGGCTGTTTTCTCTGCCCATCATGCGGCTTTCCCCGTCGCCGCCCAGCGCGCAGTAGATAAGGTGCTCCAGCCAGAGCAGCAGGCCGTCGTTCATGTTCAGCACCCCTGGACGCCAGCGCAGCAGGCCGTCGCGCTGGACCTGCGTCAGCCAGCCGGTCAGCGTGACGCCGCCGAGCGGCAGAGTGACTTCCCAGCTGTCGCCTTCGCTGCGCTGCTCGATGACCGCCGCCGCCACCTCCTGCATCTCCTCCTGCTGCGCCTGCCAGAACAGCTCGCCGAACGCGCCGTAAGGCAGGTTGCCTGCCGCGCGATGCAGAGCGTAAAGACGCTGCGTATCTTCGCCCTCCACCAGCGCGTTCAGCAGCTCGGCGTTGATCTGGTAGCGCTCCAGGCTGTCGAGCGCGAAAGGCTCGTTGTCCGACAGCTCCGTCTCTTCCAGCCAGAAGGCGACGCCGAGCCGCTGGTGAAACCAGGCGCGCACCGGATGCCGCCAGAAGCGCAGGAACTGCTCGCAGGAGACCGATTCTATCCCCGGCAGCGGCAGCGGCTGCACAAAGTCGGGCTGCGCCTCGCCTTTTCCCTGCGCGGCGGGCAGCCATTCGCGCGCAAAGCTGTGGCAGCGCGACTGCGGGTGAAAATTCTCGGCGGCGAACGGCATGCGGCTGTGAAGATGCTGAATATGGTGCTGTACGCGCTGCGCGCTCTCGTCCAGCTCCTTCGCCTCGTCGCCAGGCAGACAGAAGCTCTGGCCGATGTAATCCAGCAGCTCTGTGACCAGCACCGAGGGATAGCGTTCCGTATTATCCTGAATAGCGCGGCCGATATAGCTGATATAGAGCCGATCCTGAGCAGAAAGCAGCGCCTCGAGAAACAGATAGCGGTCGTCGTCGCGTCGGCTGCGATCGCCTTTGCGCGTCTGCTGCTGCATCAGGTCGAAGCCCGGCGCCGGCAGCGTGCGGGGATAAACGCCGTCGTTCATGCCGAGCAGGCAGACCACGCGGAAGGGAATCGAACGCATCGGCATCAGCGTGCAGAAGTTAATCTGACCGGCGAGAAAGCGCTGGCTGATACGCTGCTGATCGAGACGCGCGCGCAGATCGTCGCGCAGCAGCGTCACCGGAATAGCCGCCTCATAACGCGCCGCCTGGCCATATTCGATCAGCTGCTTCCACTGCTCTTCAACCAGCAGCAGCGCGGCTTCCGCTTCAGCGTCGCCGTGGAAGAAGTCGTTGATCATTTCCCGACAAAGCGGCAGCCAGCCCTCCAGCGGACGGGATTCGCTGAGCCGCGCGCGCCAGTGGTTCAGCCGCATCAGCAGCTCCGCCAGGTGGCCGGCCAGCTCGCCGACCAGCCCGCTCGACTCGTCGTAGGGCAGAATGCCCTGCCAGTCGCCGTGATGGCTCTCCATCGCATAGCCCAGCAGCATGCGCTCCAGGCCGAAGCGCCAGGTGTGCTGGCCGGTGACCGGCAGCGCCAGCGCTTCGGCGCTGTCGTCGTCCAGTCCCCAGCGCACGCCCGACTCGTCTACCCAGCGGCGCAGCAGGCGCAGGCCGCTCTCATCCACCGAAAATCGGTTCGCCAGCGCCGGCACCTCCAGAAGCGCCAGCACATCTTCCGCCGCAAAGCGGCTGTCCGGCAGCGCCAGCAGGCTGAGAAAGGCGAATATCGCCGGATGCGCCTGGCTGGCGCGGCGATCGGAGATAGAGAACGGCAGATAGCGATCGGCGGGCGCGTTAGCGAAGACCGCCTGAATAAAGGGAGCGTAGCTGTCGATATCGGCCACCATCACGATAACATCGCGCGGTTTGAGACCGGGATCTGCCTCCATCATCGCCAGCAAATGATCCTGCAAGACTTCCACTTCGCGCTGGGCGCTGTGGCAGATCTGCACGCTAATCGATCGATCGTCGGGATCGAGCAGACGCTTGCTGCCGCTCCAGGCGAGCTCTTCCGCGTTCAGCCCCAGCACCGCGTTATCCTGCAGATGCAGCAGGTCGTGCTGCATGGCGTGCAGCAGGTTGTCTTCCTCGACCTCGACGAAGGCGTCGACGTCATCTGCCTCGTCCATCTGGCTCAGCAGAAAAAGATTGTCGCGGCCCAGCTTGCCCCAGGAGGCCAGCAGCGGATTGCTGAGCTGCTGTTCCCCTTCGGCGTTGAAGCGCGCCGGCGCGTCGAGCGGATCGCTGAAGAGATCGCGCGCCTCTTCGCTGTCGAGGCGACGACGCTGGCGGCTCTGCAGCTTCGCCAGGAAGGCGTAGTCCTGAATATCGCCCCAGTAATCGCGGCAGGGATTGGTAAACAGCAGATGAATATCGATATGGCGGCCCAGCGCCTGCAGCGCCTGGAGATAGACCGGCGGCAAGGCGGAGATGCCGCAGATAAAGACGCGCTTCGGCAGGCTGGGCGGCGCATACTCGGCTCGCTCCAGCGTATGAATAAAGCGCGCATAGAGATTGGCGCGGTGCCACTTCGGCTGTCCCAGCGCCTCGGTATAGGCCACCAGATCGCGCCACAGCGCCGACTGCCACAGCTGCGCGTCGCCCAGTCCTTCCACCAGCTCGCCCTGCTCCCAGCGATTCAGCCAGTCGGCGCGATAGACCAGATACTGGTCGAAGAGATCGGCGACGCGTGAGCAGAGCTGGAACAGCTTGCGCTTGTCGCTGTCGTCGTGCAGATAGTGGCGCAGCGAAACAAAGGCCTCTTCGGTCAGCAGGGTCGGCAGGCGATGCATCAGCTTCCAGCTCATGCTGGCTTTGGTAAAGGCGCTTTCGGCGGGAATATCCGGCAGTACGCGCACGAACATATCCCAGATAAAGGAGGCGGGAAGCGGGAAGTCGATATTGGCGGCGATGCCAAAGGTGTGCGCCAGCTCCATCTGCAGCCACTGCGCCATGCCGGGACTCTGCACCAGCACGGTTTCAGCGGCGAAGGGATCGCTAAGGGGGTCATGTTCTATCACCGCTGCCGCGAGAATCTTCAGAACATCGAGCTGGTTTGAGTGATAAACGTGAAACATGAAAACTCCTGTGGTGACACTGTCTGGCGCGGCAAAGCGGCAGACTGGTCACTCTACCGCGTATCGCCGGGGTTGCCCATAGCATGGGGGCGCTTTTGCCTCTCAGCAACGTAAACGCGTCAGCATGGCGTGCGCCTCGTAAGGTCCATTAACCTCGGCGCGCTCCAGCGTGCAGGTCGAGACGGCGCCGCTGCGTTGCAGCGAGGTACGCCAGCCCGCGACCTCGTGGCCTATCAGACGCTGAGCGGCGACGCGCGCCGCCACGCGCTGCTGCCACTGCTGGTTGAAGCCCTGCGTCAGAGCGCGATGATACTGCAGCAGCGCGCTGACGCTCGTCGCCAGCAGCAGCAGCGCGAACAGCGCTTCCGGCAGGCTGAACCCGTGCTGCCTACAGGCAGAGCGTTGCCGCGGCCAGCGGGCAGTAGTCGATCCAGCCGTGCGGCAGCGGCCTGATCCGGCTCCCTTCCCTCGCCACCCAGCGCCGCAGCGCCAGTTCGCTCGCCGCCGCGCGGCCTGTAAGTAACGCTCGCTCATCGTTTACCTTCTGCAAACAGCTTTGCCAGCCCTGCTCCGGCGCCTGCTGACAGCCCTGCGGCGTCGTCCAGCTCAGCGTCAGCCCCCACTGCAGCGCCGACTGCGCCGCCCAGAAATCGCGATAGTGCTGCCGCTCGTCGGCCACCAGCGACATGCTCTGCTCCAGCCGTTCCCGGCTGGCGTGCAGCGTCAGGCTGCCTGCCAGCAGGATCGTCAGCACCATGCCCAGCGCGCTGTTGCCTTGTTGATTCACAGATTTTCGCCCTCGATCCAGCTTTCCAGCGTTTCCAGCCAGCGACCGGCGCGACCGGCCAGCCGCAGCTTAATCAGCGCGCCCGCGCGTTCGACGCTGAACTGCTCAATAGTGAGAAAGGCGGGATCGGTCAGGCGTTCCCAGCCGGTGCCGCCGCAGCCGTCCACGCCGCGTTGAGTTTCCAGCTGCTTTTGTCGCAGCCGAAAGCCGTAGTAATCGCTTTCGCTGTGGCTCACGCCTTCCCATCTTCCGTTGCTGTTGTCGTCCCAGCGCAGCAGCAGGCAGCCGGTGGAAAGGCTGAGCGCCGTCCCGCTGCACTCGCCGTTGCAGTAGCCGGCGCGGCGCACCGCTTTTTCCAGCGTCTGCATCAGCTGCTGCAGATCTTCCCGTAGCTGAACGCGTTGCTGCAGGCGCAGACTCTCTCCGATCAGCAGCGGTAAAAAGCGTCCCGCGCTCAGCATCAGCACGGCGCTAACGGCCATCGCCACCAGCATCTCCAGCAGGCTGAATCCCGCCATCTTCAGTCGCATCCCTGCTCCTCCGGCTGGCAGAGACGAATGCGCGCGCGCGCTGAGATAATCAGCCGCAGCCTGCCGCTGGCGTTGCCGAACTCCAGGCTGCCCGCCTTCGCCATGTTGCGGCGGCCGTAAAAGCCCGGCTCGCCGCGCAGCGCAGTCAGGCTAACGCCGGGATAAGGCGCGACGAACCGCAGCCGCCCGCCGCGCGCGCAGCGGCCCTCGGGTTTCGGGCCGCTGCCCAGACAGCCGCGCTCGCCCGGTATCAGCCAGAGCGCGCGATCCTGGTTCTGCCAGTTGGCCTGGGCGCGCAGACGCTGTAAAAAGCCCTGCAGCTGTTGCGCGGTCTCGCGCAGCTGCTGTCGCTGCTGCCAACGCTGCCAGCCCTGCAGCGCGCCGAGGCTGAGGATGCCGACGATAACCAGCACGAACAGCAGTTCCGGTAGCGTAAAACCCTGGTCTGTTCTCTTTTTCATGGCGCTACTCTGCCGCGCCACGCGTGCCGTCGCCAGCGGTGCTGGCCGGGCATGCGCGCCGCTTTACAGCAAAAATGGGCGGGTTGCAGGTGACCACAAGGAAATGCGACAGAAGGCGCAAAAGCTGGATAAAAAAAGCCCCGGCGAGCAGGGCTACGCCGGGGCTTTGTTACCGCAGGTCGGGATGTTACACCGCGACCGGCGCCTTAATGGCGGGATGAGGATCGTAGCCTTCGATCTCGAAATCCTCGAAGCAGTAGTCGAAGATCGAGTCGGGCTTGCGCTTAATCACCAGCTTCGGCAGCGCGCGCGGCTCGCGCGTCAGCTGCAGACGCGCCTGCTCCAGATGGTTACTGTAAAGGTGCGTGTCGCCGCCGGTCCAGACGAAATCGCCGACCTGCAGATCGCACTGCTGCGCCACCATATGCACCAGCAGCGCGTAGCTGGCGATATTGAACGGCAGGCCAAGGAAGATATCGCAGGAGCGCTGATAGAGCTGGCAGGAGAGTTTGCCGTCCGCCACGTAGAACTGGAAGAACGCGTGGCACGGCGCCAGCGCCATCTCGTCCAGCTCGCCGACGTTCCACGCCGAGACGATAATACGACGCGAATCGGGATCGCGTTTCAGCTGTTCGATAACCTTCGCAATCTGGTCGATCTCTTCGCCGCGCGCGCTGCCCCAGCTGCGCCACTGTTTGCCGTAAACCGGACCAAGGTCGCCGTTTTCATCCGCCCACTCGTCCCAGATAGTGACCTTGTTCTCTTTCAGATAGCGGATATTGGTCTCGCCTTTCAGAAACCACAGCAGCTCATGAATGATTGAGCGCAGATGCACTTTTTTCGTGGTCACCAGCGGAAAGCCGTCCTGCAGATTGAAACGCATCTGGTGGCCGAAAATCGACAGCGTGCCGGTGCCGGTACGGTCAGATTTCGGCGTGCCGTGGTTCAGCACGTGTTGCATCAGGTCCAGATACTGTTTCATTTTACCTCTCGAGTGTGTTGCTGCGGGCGACGACGATACGCCCAGACCATCATGATAATGCCCGCCAGGATCATCGGAATGGAGAGGATCTGCCCCATACTGACGCCGCCCTCGAACAGGCCGAGCTGCGCATCCGGCTGACGGAAGAATTCAACAATAATGCGAAACGCGCCGTAGCCGATGAGGAACAGGCCGGAGACGCTGCCCATCGGACGCGGTTTGCGAATAAACAGGTTGAGAATAATAAACAGCACCACGCCTTCCAGCATCAGCTCATAGAGCTGGGACGGATGACGCGGCAGCACGCCGTAGGTGTTCAGCAGATCCTGGTAGCCCGGGTTATTCGCCGCCAGCGCCACATCTTCACTGCGCGAGCCGGGGAAGAGCATGGCGAATTTGAAATCAGGCGCCACGCGGCCCCACAGTTCGCCGTTGATAAAGTTGCCGAGACGGCCTGCGCCGAGGCCGAACGGGATCAGCGGCGCGATAAAGTCAGAGACCTGGAAAAAAGTACGTTTGGTGCGGCGCGCGAAGATCAGCATCACCACGATAACGCCGATCAGGCCGCCGTGGAACGACATGCCGCCATCCCAGACTTTGAACAGATAGAGCGGGTTGTCCAGAAACAGCGGCAGGTTATAGAAGAGCACGTAGCCGATGCGGCCGCCGAGGAAGACGCCGAGGAAGCCAGCATAGAGCAGGTTTTCAACCTCCTCTTTTTTCCAGCCGCTGCCGGGTTTGTTGGCGCGGCGCACCGCCAGCCACATGGCAAAAATAAAGCCGACGAGGTACATCAGTCCGTACCAGTGCAGCGAAACCGGTCCGATAGAGAAGATCACCGGATCGAACTGCGGAAATGCGATATAGCCGTTATTCATCATTCACCATTCAATTTTCAGCCCTGAAAAAGGGGCGCCAGGCGGATATGTTAAAGGCTGCGCATGATAGCACAGCCTGGTTTTTTACAGAGCAGCGTAAATGTAAACGAGGATAACGCCTAGCGCCCGCCGCGGATCAGGCCGCCCAGCCCGCGCCGCTCCATAAAGGCGGCGACCAGATGGCGGACCTCCGACGCGGTGTGCGCGCTCAGGCCTTGCTCGCTCAGCTTTTGCGTCTCTTCTTTATCCAGATGGCGCAGCAGATATTTTACGCGCGGCACGTTCTTGCCGTTCATGCTGAGATGGTGATAGCCAAGCCCCACCAGCAGCGCGACGCACATCGGATCGCCCGCCATTTCACCACAAAGACAGAGTTCGAGATTCGCCAGACGGGCTTCGGTGGCGATCGCCTGCAGCGCGCGCAGCATCGCGGGATGCAGCGGATCGTAGAGGTTGGCGACGCGTGTGTTGTTGCGATCCACCGCCATCAGATACTGGGTCAGATCGTTGGTGCCGACCGAAACGAAATCGACGCGCGACTGCAGCTGCGGGATCATAAACAGCATCGACGGCACTTCGATCATCACGCCGATGCGCGGTTTGGGGATCACGTAGCCCAGCATCTCTTCCACTTCGCGTCCGGCGCGCTGGATCAGCCGCACCGCGTCGTCGATCTCGTCGATATGGCTGATCATCGGCAGCAGAATGCTGAGGTTGCCTGAGGCGGCGTTGGCGCGCAGCATTGCGCGCACCTGCACCAGAAAAATTTCCGGCTGATCGAGCGTCAGGCGAATGCCGCGCCAGCCGAGACAGGGATTCTCTTCGCTGATCGGCATATAGGGCAGCTGTTTATCGGCGCCGACGTCCAGCGTGCGCAGCGTGACCGGCTTGTTGTGAAACAGCTGCAGCATGCCCTGATACTGCGCCACCTGCTCCTCTTCGGACGGGAAGCCGTTCTGCAGCATAAAGGGAATTTCGGTGCGGTAGAGGCCGATGCCGTCTACCCAGCTGTCGAGCGTCTGTTCATGCTCCGGGCTGAGGCCAGCGTTAAGCATCACCTGGATGCGCTCGCCGCTTTTCAGCTCGCCCGGCTGATCGACCACCCCTTCCGCCATTTTGCTCAGCGCGTTCTCTTCGCTGATCAGGCGCTGATACTCCTGCACCAGCACCGGCTCGGGATCGATTAACAGCTCGCCGCGGTAGCCGTCGACGATCAGCAGACGCTTATTGAGCTGCGCAGGCAGGATATCGGCGCCCATCACCGTGGGAATGCCCATGGCGCGCGTCAGGATAGCGGCGTGCGAGTTAGCGGCGCCGTCGCGCACCACGATGCCCGCCAGCCGCTCGTGCGGCAGCTCCGCCAGCGTGGTGGCGGTAAGCTCGTCGGCCACCAGTACAAAACGTTCCGGCCAGGCGTTGGTGCCGACCAGCGAGTCATCGAGATGAAACAGCAGGCGCTGGCCCAGCACGCGCAGATCGCCCGCGCGCTCGCGCAGGTAGCTGTCGCTCAGGCTAGCGAACTGGGCGGCGAATTTTTCGATGACCTTTTTGACCGCCCATTCGGCGACCGATCCCTGCTCGATCTCGTCAAACAGATCTTTTTTCAGGCGGGCATCGGTCAACAGGTGGGAGTAAAGATCGAAGATCGCCGCGCTCTCTTTCTGCACCCCGGCGGCGAAACGTTTGCTGAAGCGGCGGAATTCGCTGGCGGCTTCGCTCATCGCCAGCACCAGCCGCTCGCGTTCGCGCTGCACGTCGAGCGTCGAGGCGGCGGAGACCTGATCCAGCAGCGGCTGCGTTTCGTCGACCCAGCCCGGGGCGACGGCGACGCCTGGCGCGGCGGCGATAGCGCGCACCCGCGTCTGACGGAACTGGCCGAACAGCTGGCCGAGCTGCGACTGCGACAGCAGGGTCGCCATCTGCGTCGCCAGCGTGACCAGGAAGGACTCTTCGCTCTCGTCGAACTGTCGGTGTTCGCGCTGCTGCACCACCAGCACGCCCAGCAGCTGTCGGCGGCTGATGATCGGCACGCCAAGGAAGGAGCGATAGCGCTCTTCTTTAACGGCGGGAATATATTTGAAGCTGGGGTGGCTTTGCGCATCCGCAAGGTTGATGGGTTCGGCGAGCCGTCCCACCAGGCCGACAATCCCTTCGTCGAACGCCAGCGTAACGGTGCGCCCGCGCGGTTTTTTTAGGCCGCGCGTGGCCATCAGGTAGTAGCAATGGTGATCGTGATCCGCGAGATAAACAGAGCACACTTCCGTGTCCATCGCCAGGCAGATCTCATTGACCAGGATGTCGAGCGCGTCGTTAAGCCGCGGCGCGCCCGCCACCTTTTCTACTATTTCGCGCAACTGAGTGAGCATAAGGGCGTGGCCTATCCTCTTTTCCGTCGATGGGCTGGCGCGCTGCGCTGCTGCCCCGCACTCTCCTGCATCGACATTACCACGCCAGCGAATTCCTTCATCACGCGACGATAGACGTCGCGTTTAAAGGAGACAACCTGACGCACCGGATACCAGAAGCTCACCCAGCGCCAGCCGTCGAACTCCGGCGTGCTGCTGTGTTGCACATTGATATCCGCGTCACTGCTCATCAACTGCAGAAGAAACCACTTTTGTTTCTGGCCGATACACACCGGCTTTGTGTCCCAACGCACCAAACGTTTTGGCAATTTGTAGCGCAACCAGTTTCGGGTAGATGCAAGTATTCGAACATCTTTACGGTGTAAACCGACTTCTTCGAACAGTTCGCGATACATCGCCTGTTCGGCGGTTTCACCCGGATTGATGCCTCCCTGAGGAAACTGCCAGGAGTGCTGTCCAAAGCGCCTGGCCCACAACACTTGTCCTTGCCTGTTACAGATTACGATACCAACATTCGGGCGGTAGCCATCATCATCGATCACTGGACTACCTCAAAGCTAAATTTGAATAGCCTGATTGTTTCACACTCCTTACAGGCGGTAAACCACTGGATTGTCGGGAAGAACGCGGCACCACACCTGGATAACTCACAGCATTGGCCAGAGTTATAAACAATTAAGGCGGCAAAGAGGCGATCTTATTCACGTTTTCTGTGGATAGCTTTGTGCAGAACACGGGAATTAGCTGAATAAACTTTTGCGTCCCTTATCAGCCCCGCATAGTGACAAATGATTTTTATAGTTTAAAAACAGCAAATTAATCGACTCTTATTCAGAATAAAAACAGCCACATTTGCGGTGGAAGGCGCGAAAGCGTTTTAGCTGGTTAAAGATCAAGCGACGTCGTTTTTATCCACAGACAATGCAGTAAACTTGCTCACCACTGGATAAAAAAGCGCCTTTTTCACTAAAGTCAAGGCTGTAAATGGAACCAGTAGCGCGAGTGCAGCGGGGTTATCCCACCGATCTGTGGATAACTCAGGCGAAGATCCTGTTCATTATTGCCGTCAGTCCGGGATAACCTTGTACGGCTGTGGCAAGCCGGCACGGCGCGTAATTAAAAAAGCATGCGGAATCATGCTATTATCAGCGCCCTTTCTCCTGACGCCGCTGTGGGAAAAGTTTGCAGGAGAAAAGTTGTCTATTTTTTAACCAACAGAGTATTCGTTATGTTCCAGCTGCCTGCCCCGCCCGAAAATGAAGCCGTTCTCCTGGCGCGCGCCCATGCGCTGGCGGGCCAGTCGCTGGCGGCCCTGGCCGAGCAGGCCAGCCTGCCGATGCCGGCCGATCTGAAACGCGATAAAGGCTGGGTCGGCATGCTGCTGGAGCGTTATCTGGGCGCCAGCGCAGGCAGTAAGGCGGAGCAGGATTTCGCCCATCTCGGCATTGAACTCAAAACCATCCCTGTCGACGCGCAGGGCAAACCGCTGGAAACCACCTTTGTCTGCGTGGCGCCGCTGACCGGCAACAGCGGCGTGACCTGGGAGACGAGCCACGTGCGCCATAAACTGGCGCGCGTGCTGTGGATCCCGGTGGAGGGCGATCGCGCCATTCCTCTCGCCCAGCGTCGCGTCGGCGCGCCGCTGCTGTGGAGCCCGAGCGAAGAGGAAGATCGCATGCTGCGCCAGGACTGGGAGGAGCTGATGGATATGATCGTGCTGGGCCAGGTTGAACGCATTACCGCACGCCACGGCGCCTGGCTGCAGATCCGGCCGAAAGCCGCCAACAGCAGGGCGTTGACCGAAGGCATCGGCGAACACGGCGAGCCGATTATGACGCTGCCGCGCGGTTTTTACCTGAAAAAGAGCTTCACCGCGCCGCTGCTGGCGCGTCATTTTTTACTGTAAGTTCATCAAAGCGGATGCGTATAATCGCCGTTTACTTTTCGTTTAAGATTGAGTGTGCGCATGTTTGAGTGGATAACCGATCCCAACGCCTGGCTGGCGCTGGGCACGCTGACCATCCTCGAAGTGGTTCTGGGTATTGATAATATTATTTTCCTGTCGCTGGTGGTGGCGAAACTGCCTAAACATCAGCAGGCCAGCGCGCGTCGTCTCGGCCTGATGGGCGCCATGCTGATGCGTCTCGCCCTGCTGGCCTCTATCGCCTGGGTCGCACGTCTGACCCATCCGCTGTTTACCCTGCTCGATCACGCCTTCTCCTGGCGCGATCTGATCCTGCTTGGCGGCGGTCTGTTTCTGCTGTGGAAATCGAGCATGGAGATCCATGAAACCATCGAAGGCGGCGAAGAGGAGCACAAGACCAACGTGCACTCCTTTTTCGGCGCTATCGTGCAAATCATGCTGCTGGATATCATCTTTAGCCTGGACTCGGTGATTACCGCCGTGGGCCTTTCCGATCATCTCTTTATTATGATGGCGGCGGTAGTGATCGCCGTGCTGATGATGATGTTCGCCGCGCGCGCCATCGGCGAGTTTGTCGATCGCCATCCTTCGATCAAAATGCTCGCCCTCTCTTTTCTGATTCTGGTGGGTTTTACCCTGATTCTGGAGAGTTTCGCGGTGCATGTACCAAAAGGTTACATTTATTTCGCCATGTTCTTCTCGATGGCCGTCGAGTGTCTGAACCTGATGCGCGCTAAGAAAAGCGCGGCGTAAGATGTCAAGGGCGGCCTCAGGTCGCCCTTTTATTTTCAGATTCATGCGATAACGCAAAGCGCCAAAACCATTTATTACTACACTTTTTGCAGTTGATGCTGCGTGGCTTCTGACGGGGCGATGCGGTCCACTGGCTGACGGGAGTGAGAGGAATAAGCGTGATGAGAGAGTTGGCAGGCGTAGCAGTGTTGATTTTTGCCGCCGTGACACTGAGCGGATGCAGTTCAGATTATGTAATGGCAACGAAAAACGGCCAGATGATTATGACGGAAGGCAAGCCGACCATCGATAAAGAGACCGGTCTGGTGAAATATACCGATCAGTCAGGCCATGAAGTGCAGATAAATGGCGACGAAGTGTCGACCATTATTGAGCGTTAAGTGCCATTTCAGCTCACCTGTCCCGCAATTTGCCCGGACAGGTGATTTCCCCGATTTTCCCCACTTCCTTCCCCGCTGATTCACGCGCTATAGTCCCACAGGACACACCATTACATTCCATAAAAATAAGGAAGACGGCTATGCATTATCACCGCATCCCCCATAGCACGCTGGAAGTGAGTCAGCTGGGGTTGGGAACCATGACGTTTGGTGAACAGAATAGCGAAGCCGACGCCCACCAGCAGCTCGATTTCGCCCTCGCCAGCGGCATTAACTTTATCGATACCGCTGAAATGTACCCGGTGCCGCCGCGCCCGGAAACCCAGGGTTTAACCGAACAGTATATCGGCAGCTGGCTGAAGGCGCGCGGCAGCCGCGATAAAGTGATCCTCGCCAGCAAGGTCGCGGGTCCGTCGCGCGGCGCAGATGCCTCGATTCGCCCGAACCAGGCGCTGGACCGCAAAAATATCCGCGAGGCGCTGGACGCCAGCCTGAAGCGCCTGAATACCGACTACCTCGACCTTTATCAGCTGCACTGGCCACAGCGCCAGACCAACTATTTCGGCAAGCTGGGCTATCAGTACAGCGAGACCACAATTCCCGTCACGCTGCTGGAGACGCTGGAAGCGCTGACCGAGCAGGTGCGCGCCGGCAAAATTCGCTATATCGGCGTGTCGAACGAAACGGCCTGGGGCGTGATGCGCTATCTGCAGCTGGCGGAGAAGCATGAGCTGCCGCGCATCGTGACCATTCAGAATCCCTACAGCCTGCTGAACCGCAGCTTTGAAGTGGGCCTGGCGGAAATCAGCCAGCATGAAGGGGTTGAGCTGCTGGCTTACTCCAGTCTCGCTTTCGGCACCCTGAGCGGCAAGTATCTGAACGGCGCGAAACCGGCCGGCGCGCGCAACACGCTGTTCAGCCGCTTTACGCGCTACAGCGGCGAGCAGGCGCAGCTGGCGATTGCGGAATATGTGGCGCTGGCGCAGAAGCATCGCCTGGATCCGTCGCAGATGGCGCTGGCCTATGTGCGTCAGCAGCCGTTCGTCGCCAGCACCCTGCTGGGCGCAACAACGATGGAGCAGCTGAAGATCAATATCGACAGCTTCAACCTGACGCTGGATGCTGAAGTTCTGGAAGGGATCGAGGCGATTCACCGCCGTTACACCTATCCGGCGCCTTAAAGGGGTTGAGCGGCTATTGCGAGTGGGTTTAGTGAGGTGGGCGTAGGCTGTTTGTCAGGTATTTGCGCTGCCAGGCTGGCCCGATCGCAAAGTCGCTCAAGGCATCCCTGCGCGCTCGGCCCGCGGCATCCCTGCCGCGGGACGCTTTGCTCTTCGGCCCAGCCTGGCAGCGCCTTGATTTTAGCGTTGCCTGTTAGCTGACGATCAGGTTTCGTTTGCAGCTACAACCCCAGCAGCAGCTGTCGCTCAAGCTGCGGATCGAGCAGCGTAACGTGCAATCCCACCAGCCGCACGCCGCGTCCGGCGCGGCGCTCATCCCAGGTTTTGCGCGCCACCGCGATCAAATCCTCTTTGTTCAGCTCCGGCCAGATATGCTCCTGCGTCGTCAGCTGGAAATCGTTGAACTTGAGCTTCACGCCCTGCCGCGCGATTTGCCTGTCGGGCCGAACCTGGGTCAGGCGGCGCTCCAGCTCCGCATAGAGAAAATCGATAATCTCCAGGCAGGCTTCCCAGCTGTGAATATCTTCCGCCAGCGTGCGCTCGACGCCAACGGACTTGCGTTCGCGCTCCACCACCACGCCGCGCTCGTCGATGCCGTGGCTGCGCTCCCACAGCACGCGGCCAAACTTGCCGAAGCGCTTGAGCAGCTGCGCCACGTCCGCTTTCTGCACGTCGGCGCAGGTATGCAGCCCCATCTCCTCGAGCTTTTTCGTCGCCACCTTGCCGACGCCCGGGATCTTCGCCAGCGGCAGCGACAGCAGAAAATCAGGCATCTCCTGCGGCGTAATAACGTACTGGCCGTCGGGCTTGTTGAGATCGGAGGCGATTTTCGCGAGGAACTTAATCGGCGCGATGCCGGCCGAGGCGGTCAGCCCCGTCTCGCGCTGAATAGTGCCGCGGATCTCGCGGGCGATTAGCGTGGCGGAGCCGTGGCAGTGCGGGCTGTCGGTGACGTCGAGATAGGCTTCGTCCAGCGACAGCGGCTCGATTAAGGGGGTATAGCGCAGGAAAATTTCGCGGATCTGCTGCGACGCCTCTTTATAGGCGTCGAAGCGCCCCGGCAGCAGCTTCAGATGCGGACAGAGCTTCAGCGCCATGGCGGTAGGCATCGCGCTGCGTACGCCGAATTTGCGCGCTGGATAGTTGGCGGTGCTGATCACGCCGCGCCGTTCGCGGCTGCCGCCGATGGCGATGGGGATATCGCGCAGCGACGGATTGTCGCGCATCTCCACCGCTGCATAGAAGCAGTCCATATCGACATGTATGATTTTCACGCTTGCCCGCCATCCGCTTTCCGTCACGCCTTATGATACTGTATAGATGTACAGATACCAAAGCGCCGCCGCGTCAGGCGCGCCCGAAAAACGGATTTAACATCCGTCGCCACTAAAGTTTACAAATTTCTGGCCGTCATACCTTGAGGAAAACGCGAATTTACCTGGCGGCGTCTTGATAAAAAAACAGACAATGCTAATGTTGCGCTGCGGTAGCGGAGTTTTCCGATAATGCAAGTCTGAGACGCGTCTCGCGTCATCGTTCTCTTCACTCAAGGTATACACAGCATGGGCAAAATCGCACTTCTGTTTGCGATGATTTTGATGCCAGCCCTCAGCATGGCAATGACTCCCGAGCCGACGCAGCCAGTGTCGACGCCGGTGAGTAAAGAATTAAAGAAACAGCTACTCGGTACCCCGGTCTATCTGCAGATTTTTAAGGAAGAACGCACGCTGGAGCTCTATGGCAAAATCGGCAACGAATTTCGCCTGCTTGATACCTATCGCATCTGTAACTTCTCCGGCGGCCTCGGCCCGAAGCGCCGCGAAGGGGATTTTAAAAGCCCGGAAGGCTTTTACAGCGTCAGGCTCAACCAGCTGAAGCCCGACAGCCGTTTTTATCGCGCTATCAACGTCGGCTTTCCTAACCAGTACGATCGCGAGCATGCCTACACTGGCAACTATCTGATGATCCACGGCGACTGTAAGTCGATCGGCTGCTACGCGATGACCGACGCCTACATGGATGAGATTTTCACCTATGTGAACGCGGCGCTGCGTAACGGCCAGTCAGAGGTGAACATCAGCATCTTCCCGTTCCGCATGACCGACGCCAACATGCAGCGCCATCGCTATTCCGCCTACGCCAGCTTCTGGCGCGAGCTGCAGCCCGGCTACGCGTACTTTGCGAAATACCATCAGCCGCCGACGGTCAACGTCGCCAGCGGCAGCTATGTGATGAACAGCGGCAGCCCGGCGATCGTCAATCCCGAAGCCGCCTCTAAATCATTTCTGGCGCTTTCCAAGGCAGAATAACGCCCACTCGCCTGGCACGATGCGGTGCCAGGTTTCATTTGCCGTCAGCGGCTGCGTCGCAATCACCGTCACTACGTCGTTGGCGGTGGTGTGCTGCTGGAAGTCGATCTCGACATCCTGATCGAGCAGCTGCGCTTTGCCGAAGGGCGCGCGGCGCGTAATCCAGTAGAGATTGGTCGAGCAAAACGCCATCAGATAGCGCCCGTCCGACAGCAGCATATTGAACACCCCTTTCTGCCGCAGCTCTCCCGCCAGTTCCGCCACATAGCGAAACACCGCCGGCCAGTTGGCGGGCGTGCGCGGATAGCGCGTCGCCAGCTTATGCAGCAGCCAGCAGAACGCCTTCTCGCTGTCGGTTTCGCCGACCGGACGGAAGTGGCCGGTTTCCAGCTGCCGATAACCTTTTAGCTGGCCATTATGCGCGTAGGTCCAGTTGCGTCCCCACAGCTCGCGGGTAAAGGGATGGGTGTTTTCCAGCGAGACCGGCCCGCGGTTCGCCTGGCGAATATGTGCCACCACCGAATGGGACTTGATGGGATACTCCTGCACCAGCCGCGCGACAGGCGAGTTATAGCTCGGCAGCGGATCTTTAAAGGTGCGGCAGCCCCGGTCTTCATAAAAGGTGATGCCCCAGCCATCTTTATGCGGCCCGGTTCCACCACCGCGCTGCACCAGGCCGGTAAAACTAAAACAGATATCGGTTGGAACGTTAGCGCTCATCCCGAGCAATTCGCACATAGCTACCGCCTTAGTCAGAAAAGCCGCCAGCCAGCAAGATGGCGGCCAGCACCGTTACTTCACCATCTCTTTTTCAATCAGCAGCATCAGGATATGGATCACTTTGATGTGGATCTCCTGAATGCGGTCGGCGTAGCCGAAGTGCGGCACGCGAATTTCGATATCCGCCGAGCCCGCCATTTTGCCGCCATCTTTGCCGGTCAGGGTGATGACCTTCATGCCCTGCGCGCGCGCCGCCTCGATCGCCTTAATGATATTGGCGGAGTTGCCAGAGGTCGACAGCCCCAGCAGCACGTCGCCCGGACGGCCCACCGCTTCGATATAGCGTGAGAAAACGTAGTCGTAGCCGAAATCGTTGCTGACGCAGGAGAGATGGCTGACGTCGGAGATGGCGATCGCCGGGTAGCCCGGACGGTTCTCGCGATAGCGCCCGGTCAGCTCTTCGGCGAAGTGCATCGCGTCACAGTGCGAGCCGCCGTTGCCGCATGAGAGCACTTTCCCGCCCGCTTTAAAGCTGTCGGCCAGCAGCACCGCCGCGCGCTGAATGGCGTGAATATTCGCCTCGTCGCTGAGGAAGGTATTAAGCGTGTCCGCTGCTTCATTCAGCTCGGAGCGAATGATGTCCTGGTACATAGGGATGTCCTTGTTAGTAAAAGAGTGACTTTTCAAGTTTAACGGAATGGCGGGTTGGCGCAAAGCGCGCGCCGCGCGAAAGCCCGCCTCCTCTCCACAGCGGATTTAACGATTTTGTGAGTAAGGTTGTAATTGCGATGTAAACAAATTGCTAATTGAACGCAGGTGGCATACACCTCTACACATAACAGGTCAGACCTCTTACTACTTACGGAGCCGTGATTATGATGGTTGTGTCGATCCTCGCGACGCTGGTGTTAATCAGCGCCCTGTTTTATCACCGCGTCTCTCTGGCGGCGAGCAGCGCGATTTTACTGTTGTGGACCGCTGCCTGGGCGGCGGCGCATATCTGGACGCTCTGGCTGCTGCTGCCGCTGGCGATCCTTCTGCTGCCGCTTAACCTCCCCTCGATGCGCCGTTCGCTGTTTTCAAAGCCGACGCTGCAGCGCTTTCAAAAGGTGATGCCGCCGATGTCGCGCACGGAAAAAGAGGCGATCGACGCCGGCACCACCTGGTGGGAGGGCGACCTGTTTCAGGGCAAGCCGGACTGGCAGAAGCTGCACAACTATCCGCAGCCGCGCCTGACGCCGGCCGAGCAGGCGTTTCTCGATGGCCCGGTGGAAGAGGCGTGCCGCATGGCGAACGATTTCGCCATCACCCATGAGATGGCGGATCTGCCGCCGGAACTCTGGGCCTATCTGAAAGAGCAGCGTTTCTTCGCCATGATCATTAAGAAAGAGTATGGCGGCCTCGAGTTCTCCGCCTATGCGCAGGCACGCGTGCTGCAAAAGCTGGCGGGCGTCTCCGGCATTCTGGCAATTACCGTCGGCGTGCCTAACTCGCTGGGGCCAGGCGAACTGCTGCAGCATTACGGCACCGACGAGCAGAAAAATCACTATCTGCCGCGTCTGGCGCGCGGCGACGAGATCCCCTGCTTCGCGCTGACCAGCCCGGAAGCGGGCTCCGACGCCGGTGCGATCCCTGATACCGGCGTGGTCTGCATGGGCGAGTGGCAGGGCAAGCAGGTGCTCGGCATGCGCCTGACCTGGAATAAGCGCTACATCACGCTGGCGCCGGTAGCGACCGTGCTGGGGCTGGCCTTTAAGCTGTTCGATCCCGATCGTCTGCTGGGCGATACCGAATCGCTGGGCATTACCTGCGCGCTCATCCCCACCAGCACGCCGGGCGTGGAGATCGGCAAGCGCCACTTCCCGCTCAACGTGCCGTTCCAGAACGGGCCGACGCGCGGCAACGATATTTTCGTGCCGATCGATTTTATTATCGGCGGGCCGCAGATGGCCGGCCAGGGCTGGCGGATGCTGGTTGAGTGCCTGTCGGTGGGACGCGGCATTACCCTGCCTTCGAACTCCACCGGCAGCCTGAAAAGCGTGGCGCTCGCCACCGGCGCCTATGCGCATATCCGTCGTCAGTTCAGAGTCTCAATCGGCAAGATGGAAGGCATCGAAGAGCCGCTGGCGCGTATTGCCGGCAACGCCTACGTAATGGACGCTGCGGCGACGCTGATCACCACCGGTATTATGCAGGGCGAAAAACCGGCAGTGCTGTCGGCGATTGTGAAGTATCACTGCACCCACCGCGGCCAGCGCGCCATTATGGACGCCATGGATATTGCGGGCGGCAAAGGCATTATGCTCGGCAACAATAACTTCCTCGCCCGCGCCTATCAGGGCGCGCCTATCGCCATTACGGTAGAAGGCGCCAATATCCTGACGCGCAGCATGATTATTTTCGGTCAGGGCGCCATCCGCTGCCATCCGTTCGTGCTGAAAGAGATGGCGGCGGCGGCCAGTCAGGATCTCAACGCCTTCGACGCCGCGCTGTTCAGCCATGTCGGCTATGTCGGCAGTAACGCCGTGCGCAGCCTGTGGCTCGGCCTGACGGCTGGACGCGGCAGCGCCACGCCGACGCGCGACGCCACGCGCCGCTACTACCAGCATCTGAACCGTCTCAGCGCCAACCTGGCGCTGCTGGCGGACGTCTCGATGGCGGTGCTCGGCGGCAGCCTGAAGCGACGCGAGCGCATTTCGGCGCGCCTGGGCGATGTGCTGAGCCAGCTCTATCTCGCCTCTGCCACGCTGAAACGCTATGACGACGAGGGGCGTCACGAGGCCGATCTGCCGCTGCTGCACTGGGGCGTGCAGGATGCGCTGCATCAGGCCGAGCAGGCGATAGAGGATCTGCTGCGCAACTTCCCCAGCCCGCTGGCGGCTGGCGCGCTGCGCATGATGATTTTCGCCGGCGGCAAGCACTGCCCGGCGCCGAGCGACCGTCTCGATCATAAGCTGGCGAAGCTGCTGCAGGTGCCTTCCGCCACGCGGACAAGGCTGGGACGCGGTCAGTATCTGACGCCGAGCGAGCATAACCCGGCCGGTCAGCTTGAGCAGGCGTTGCAGGAGGTGATGGCGGCAGAAGTGATCCACGATCGTCTGTGCAAACAGCAGAAAGAGCACTTCTCGTTTACCCGGCTGGACGCGCTGGCGCAGCGGGCATTAAAAGCGGGCTGGATTGACGCCGCCGAGGCCGAGGTGCTGACGCGCGCCGAAGCGAGCCGCCTGCGCGCCATTAACGTCGATGAGTTTGCCGCGGATGCGCTGGCGGTGCCGGTGAAGCAGCCGGCGGTGAAGGCGGCGCGGGAGAGCGAGGCGGCGTAACATACAGGCACGTATGCTTTAACCCACAACGCGCACTAAAGTCAGATAGCGGGTAGCATGGACCGAAGAGCAAAGCGTCCCGCGACAAGGATGTCGCGGGCCGAGCTGGCAGGGATGCCGCTTTTTGCGTCTTTGCGATCGGGCCATGCTACCCGCGTTCGCGCGGAGTTAACCGGCGCGTATTACCCTTACCCCGCCTGCCGAATACGCGCGAGCAGCGCCTCGGCGTCCTCGATGTGATCCGCCGCCAGAATCAGCGTGCGTCCCAGCGTAATGCAGCTGCGAATACACTCGATGCGCATCGCTTCATCCTTAATCAGCTTCATATCCGCCACGTGCGACATGCCGACGGTGCGGCGGATCAGCTCGGTGCCGCAGTAGCCGATGCTGTCAGCCCACACCTTGCGCAGAAACGCCTGCGCATAGCCGGGATATGCCAGCGCCACGTCAATGGTCTTCTCTTGCGCCAGCGCCAGGAAGCGCGCGGCGAAAGTATTCCACACCTCGCGCACGTCGTTGAGACGCAGCTCGCGCCCTTCCGCCGCCTCGCGCGGAGCCAGCAGCCCCGGCAGACCGCAGTAGTTGATCAGCAGATTGCCCAGCGCCGTGCCAACGTCAAAGCCGATCGGGCCGAAATAGCCGAACTCCGCGTCGATCGCCTTCAGGCTGTTGTCGGCGACGAAAATCGAGCCGCTGTGGATATCGCCGTGCAGCAGCGCTTCGGCATGGGCGAAAAAGCGATGCTTCAAGCCGGCGACGGCGATGCGCAACGCCTCGTCGTCGCGCAGGCTGGCGACCAGCGGCTCCAGCGCCTGCGGGTAGCTGTTGCGCGCGTGATCGGTATAGGGATCGTTAAAGAAGAGATCTTCAGTAATTTCGCACATCTCTGGATTGATAAAGCGCGCCACTTCCGCTTTTTTCTGATGGGGATGCAGCACGAAATCAGAGGTATGAAACAGCGTCTGCGCCAGATATTCGCCCAGCTGCGCCGCCGCCTGCGGGTAGAAAGCGCCCTTCACCAGCTCGCCGCGCCAGATGCGATGGCTGGAGAGATCCTCCATCACCATCACCGCCAGCGTCTCGTCATAGTGCGTCACCCTGACGGTATGCTGAGGGCAATATTTGTAGTGCTCGATCAGGGTTTGCGCCTCTAGTCGCGCGCGGTCCAGCGTCAGCGGCCAGGACTCGCCGACGCAGCGCACGTAAGGCAGCGCCTGTTTTACGATAACCCGGCTGTTGTCCTGGCGGTCGAAAATTTTGAAGACCAGGTTAAGGTTGCCATCGCCAATCTCTTCCGCCTCGACCAGCGAAGCGGGATCGTCCACGCCGCCAAACTGCCGGGCATACTCAACGGCATCCGCCGCGGTGAAGGTACGGTATTGCGACATTGCCTTTCCTCTTATACCAAACTGAAACGAAACCCCGCCAGGGCAGCATAATAAGCCGTTCAGACGTCTATACATCCGTTCCGCATGTTGGCACAATACGTGACAACAACGCAACAGGGATTTCACAGACAATGCAAACACTCCGCACCACCAGCTTACAGGTTCGTGACAATCAGCTCTGGCTCCTCGATCAGCAGGCGCTGCCGCAGCAAAAAAACTGGCTGCCGGCGCACGACGTGGCGCAGCTGGTTGGCCATATTCACGCCCTGCGCGTGCGCGGCGCGCCGCTGATCGGCCTCTCCGCCTCGCTGCTGCTGGCGCTGCTGGCCGAGACGGGCGCCAGCCGCGACGCGCTGGCGCAGGCGCTGGAGGTGTTGCGCGCCGCGCGTCCCACGGCGGTCAACCTGATGAATAATCTCGATCGAATGAAGCTGGCGCTGGCGCAGGCGGATTTTGCCGCCGCACTGAGTCAGGAAGCGCTGCGTCTGGTCGAGGAGGATCGCCAGCTATGCGACAACATCGCCGAGGCGGGCAGCGCGCTGGTGAAGCCGAACAGCCGCCTGCTTACGCACTGCAACACCGGCGGGCTGGCGACGGCGGGCGTCGGCACCGCGCTGGGCGTCATCGCCCGCGCGCATCAGCAGAGTAATGTGGCGAACGTCTGGGTGGGTGAAACGCGCCCGCTGCTGCAGGGCGGACGCCTTACCGCCTGGGAACTGGGCGAGCTGGCGATCCCCTTTCAGCTGATCACCGATTCGATGGCGGCCAGCCTGATGGCGAGCGGCCAGGTCGACGCCGTCTGGGTCGGCGCGGACCGCATCGCGGCCAACGGCGACGTGGCGAACAAAATCGGCACCTACAGCCTGGCCGTGCTGGCGCATTACCATCAGATCCCCTTCTACGTTGCCGCACCGCATACCACGCTGGATCGCCAGTGCGTCAGCGGCCGCGACATTCCTATCGAGCAGCGCGCCGCCAGTGAAGTGACCGGCGCGGCGGGCAGTTTCGGCAGCGTGCAGTGGGCGCCGGAAGCGGCAAACGTCTATAACCCGGCGTTCGACGTGACGCCTGCGGCGCTGATTAGCGGCTGGGTGCTGGATACCGGCGTGGTGACGCCGGAGGCGGTAGAAGCGGGGATTTTTCAGCCCTGACCGGGCGCGCTGAGCGCGCCCGGCTGGCAGGATTAAGGCAGGCGCGGATAGGCGTCGGCGATGGCGTCGCCGGTGAAGTGCGCCACCCAGCCTTCCTGATTATCGAAGATGCGGATAGCGGTGAAGTTAGGCGAGGAGCCCATATCGAACCAGTGCGGCGTGCCCGCCGGCACTGAAATAAGGTCGTTCTTTTCACACAAAATCTGATAGACCTGGCCGTCGAGATGGAGGCAAAAAAGGCCCGCGCCCTCGACAAAGAAGCGCACCTCATCTTCGCCGTGGGTGTGCTCAGAGAGAAATTTCTGGCGCAGCGTCTCTTTTTGCGGGTTGTCGGCGCGCATGCTGATCACGTCCCAGCTCTGATAGCCCTTCTCCGCCACCAGCCGATCGATAGCGTGCTGATAGGCCTCAATCACGTCGGCGGGCTGTGGATTTTCGCCTAAATCGCGATCCGCCGCCCAGCGCTCGAAGCGCACATTCTTTGCATTCAGCCGCTCGCGGATCATCTCCGCATCGGTACTGTGCCACACCGGCAGCGTGGCTTCGGTATCGGTAAAAATGGTCAATGCGCTCATGCTAAAACGACTCCCGAAAAGGTGTTCACCTGATGATGGCGGCTTTCGCTGTCTGCGGGGCCGCGAATTAACTGCACGGTACTCCATCCGGCTTCCGCTGCCGCATCCAGCTCCTGACGAATGTCGGAGAGGAACAGCAGCTGCTCAGCGGGCAGGCCGGTTTGTTCGGCGATATTGCGGTAGGAGGCGACCTCTCGCTTAGCGCCGACGCGCGTGTCGAAATAGCCGCTAAACAGGTCCGTAATATCTCCTTCATCACTGTAGCCAAATAACAGTTTTTGCGCCGCAACCGAGCCGGAAGAATAGACGTAGAGCTCAAGGCCCTGCTCCCGCCAGGCGCGCAGCGCCGGCACGACGTCAGGATAGAGATGGCCGGTAAAGCTGCCGTTCACATAGCCGTCGCGCCAGATCATTCCCTGTAGCGCTTTTAGCCCGGTGGATTTGCGATCTTCATCCATAAAGCCCAGCAGGATAGCGGTGAGCGTCTCAGAATCGGCTTCAGGCTGGCCCGCTTCGGCGCGCACCGCGTCAAGCGCCGCGCGGACTTCCGGATGCGCATGCTGCGCACGGATAAAGGCGGCGAGATGTTCACGCGCGTAAGGAAAGAGCACATCATGCACGAAGCGAATATCGCTGGTGGTGCCTTCTATATCGGTAACAATGGCGCGGATCATTGGGCCTCCAGCAGGCGACGTTGACGTTCGCATTCAAATAAAAACTCCAGACCTTCCAGATGACGACGCGCTGCGTTAACGTCCTCGCCCCAGCAGGTTAAGCCGTGACCGCGCAGCAGAAAGCCATAGCGCAGCGCATTATTGCGGGCGTACGCCTCAATGCGCTCCGCCAGCGCGTCGATATCCTGATCGTTATCAAACAGCGGGATCGCCACGCTGGCAAGATGAGTGCGCTGCCCCGCCAGCGATTTTTGCATCTCATAGCCTTCAAGCCGCAGCGCAGCGCCCTTCTCGACGCGCGACAGCACCGTCGCGTTCACCGTATGGGTATGCAGCACTGCGCCCGCCTCGGGGAACAGCCGGTAGATCAGGGTATGCAATCCGGTTTCCGCCGACGGCCTGCGCCCGGACGGCGCGCGGTTGGTGGCGATCTCCACCTGAATAAAGTCGTCGCGCGTCAGGCTGCCTTTATCCTTGCCCGACTCGCTGAGCAGGCAGAAGCGGGCATCTTCGCGTACTGACATATTGCCGCCGGTGGCGGGCGCCCAGCCTTTGGCGCCAATCCAGTGGCAGGCCGCCACCAGTTGGTCGAGTGGAGAGAGTTCAGACATAGCGTATCAGGCATCCTGTAAGGTAGGTTTTAGACGTCTAAGCGTCTCGATTGCCAAATACTAACATCCTGTTTATAGTGGCTTCAACACAGGGTTACTCCGCAATGACATTCGCGCTTAAGGCCATTAACCATGACGCAGCCCAACCTGACGCCGGAGAGTAAACTTCCCGCTCTCGGCACCACCATCTTTACCCAGATGAGCGCGCTGGCGCAGCAGCATAACGCCATCAACCTTTCGCAGGGCTTTCCCGACTTTGACGGACCGCGCTATTTACAGGCGCGCCTGGCGCATCACGTCAGCGAGGGCGCCAACCAGTATGCGCCGATGACCGGCGCGCTGCCGCTGCGCGAGGCGATCGCCGAGAAAACCGCTGAGCTGTATGGCTACCGCCCCGACGTTAACAGCGATATCACCGTAACCGCCGGCGCGACCGAAGCGCTCTATGCGGCGATCACCGCGCTGGTGCGCCCGGGCGACGAGGTGATCTGCTTCGACCCAAGCTACGACAGCTATGCGCCCGCCGTCGAGCTGTCGGGCGGCGTGCTGAAACGCATCGCGCTGCAGCCGCCGGGCTTTCGCGTCGACTGGACGGCGTTCGCCGCGCTGCTCTCCAGCAAAACCCGCCTGGTGATCCTCAATACGCCGCACAATCCTTCCGCCACCGTCTGGCGTAAAACAGATTTTGCGGCGCTCTGGCAGGCGATCGCCGATCGGGAAATTTACGTGCTGAGCGACGAAGTTTACGAGCATATCTGCTTCGACGAGGCGGGCCACGCCAGCGTGCTGGCGCATCCGCAGCTGCGCGAGCGCGCCATCGCCGTCTCCTCCTTCGGCAAAACCTTTCATATGACCGGCTGGAAGGTAGGCTACAGCGTCGCGCCCGCCGCCATCAGCGCAGAAATCCGCAAGGTGCATCAGTATCTGACCTTCGCGGTGAATACGCCTGCCCAGCTGGCGATCGCCGATATGCTGCGCCACGAGCCTGCTCACTACCGCGAGCTGCCCGCGTTCTACCGCGCGCGCCGCGATCGTCTGGCGCAGGCGCTGGAGAAGAGCCGCTTTAAGGTGCTGCCGTGCGAAGGCACCTATTTTCTGCTGGCGGATTATAGCGCCATCTCCGATCTCGACGACGTCAGCTTCTGCCAGTGGCTGACCAAAGAGGTGGGCGTGGCGGCGATTCCGCTGTCGGTGTTCTGCGCCGACCCGTTCCCGCACAGGCTGATCCGCCTCTGCTTCGCCAAACAGGAAGCGACGCTCGACGCCGCCGCGGAGCGCTTATGTCAGATTTAAAGATTACCGTTCTGCAGGAAACCCTGCACTGGATGGATGGCGAAGCGAACCTGCGCCATTTCGACGCCGTGCTTGAGGGCGTGACGGGCCGCGATCTGATTCTGCTGCCCGAGATGTTCACCACCGGCTTCGCCATGGAGGCGGCCCAGCGTTCGCTGCCGCAGGCGCAGGTGGTGGCGTGGCTGCGCAAACACGCCGCGGCGAGCGACGCGCTGGTGGGCGGCAGCGCAGCGATACAGACGGACAAAGGCGCGGTGAATCGCTTTCTGCTGGTGGAGCCAGATGGCACGCTGCACCAGTATGACAAGCGTCATCTGTTCCGCATGGCGGACGAGCATCACCACTATCTGCCGGGCGAGACGCGCGCGGTGCTGGTGTGGCGCGGCTGGCGCATTCTGCCGCAGATCTGTTACGACCTGCGCTTTCCGGTCTTCTCCCGCAATCGCAACGACTACGACCTGGCGCTCTATGTGGCGAACTGGCCGGCGCCGCGCGCCCTGCACTGGCAGGCGCTGCTGCTGGCGCGCGCCATAGAGAATCAGGCCTATGTCGCGGGCTGCAACCGCGTCGGCAGCGACGGCAATCAGCATCAGTACAGCGGCGACAGCCGGATTATCTCGCCGCAGGGCGAGATCCTCAGCGAAGCGAAGCCGTTTGCCCAGGCGCGGCTTGACGCCACGCTGTCGCGGGAGACGCTGACCGCTTATCGCGAGCGCTTCCCTGCCTGGCGCGACGCAGATGGCTTTACCCTGAGTTAGCGCGCCAGTAGTCTGTGCCCGGCAAAAAAAAAGCCGCAGCGGTTAAGCTGCGGCTTTCTCGTTTTTACGCGTCGCGCGATCAGATATCGAAGCGGTCCAGGTTCATTACCTTAGTCCAGACCGCCACGAAGTCGGTGACGAACTTCTGGTGCGCATCGCTGCTGGCGTAGACTTCCGCCAGCGCGCGCAGGATGGCGTTAGAGCCAAAGACCAGATCGGCGCGAGTCGCATGATATTTCACTTCCCCGCTCTGACGGTCGCGTCCTTCGAACAGCTCCTCGCTCTCATCGGTGGCGCGCCATGCGGTGCGCATATCCAGCAGATTAACGAAGAAGTCGGTGCTCAGCACGCCAGGGCGATCGGTAAAGAGGCCGCGATCGCTGCCGTCGAAGTTAGTGCCCAGCACGCGCAGGCCGCCCAGCAGCACCGTCAGCTCCGGCGCGCTCAGCGTGAGCTGCTGCGCTTTATCCAGCAGCAGCGTTTCGGTCGAAGACCCGCCCTGCACGCGGCGATAGTTGCGGAAACCGTCAGCCAGCGGCTGCAGAAGATCAAAGGATTCGACATCGGTCTGGTCCTGACGCGCATCGACGCGCCCCGCAGTAAAGGGCACCTGCACCGCTACGCCCGCCGCCGCAGCAGCCATTTCGATGCCGACGTTGCCCGCCAGCACGATGACGTCCGCCAGCGACGCTTTGCCCGACGCCTGCTGAATCTCCTGCAATACCGGCAGCACGTCGCGGATCACGCTGGCGTTAACCGCCCACTGATTCTGCGGCGCCAGCGCCAGACGCGCGCCATTCGCGCCGCCGCGCTTGTCGCCGCCGCGGAAGGTCGAGGCGGATGCCCAGGCAGCGGAAACCAGCTGGCTCACGCTCAGTCCAGAGGCCGCAATCTTCGCTTTCAGCTCGCTGATATCGCTGGCGTCCGGCTGATGGATCGCCGCCGGCAAAGGATCCTGCCACAGCAGATCTTCTTTCGGCACTTCCGGACCGAGATAGCGCGCTTTCGGCCCCATATCGCGGTGGGTCAGCTTGTACCAGGCGCGGGCGAAGGCTTCGTTGAACGCCTGCGGATCGTTAAGGAAGCGACGGGAGATCTTTTCGAACTCGGGATCGAAACGCAGCGTCAGGTCGGTGACCAGCATGGTCGGCTTGCGCTTTTTCTCCGGATCGAAAGGATCGGGAATAATCGCGTCGGCGTTGCTGGCTTCAAACTGGATGGCGCCCGCCGGGCTCTTCGTCTGCACCCACTCATATTTGAACAGGTTCTCGAAGAAGTAGTTGCTCCACTGGGTCGGGGTCTGCGTCCAGACGACTTCCAGACCGGAGGTAATGGCGTCTGCGCCCGCGCCGCTGCCGTAGCTGCTGCGCCAGCCGAAGCCCTGGGCTTCAATCGGCGAGGCTTCCGGATCGACGTCGAGGTGGCTAGCGGCGCCCGCGCCGTGGGTTTTACCCAGCGTATGGCCGCCGGCGATCAACGCCACGATCTCTTCGTCGTTCATGCCCATATTGCCGAAAGTGGCGCGAATGGCTGGCGCGGCCGAGGCCGGGTTGCCGCTCGCTTCCGGGCCTTCCGGGTTAACGTAGATCAGACCCATTTCCGTCGCGCCGAGCGGCGCGTTGGCGAGGCTTTCCGGATGACGATGCGCCAGCCATTCGGTTTCGTGGCCCCAGTCCACATCCATATCCGGTTCCCACACGTCTTCACGTCCGGCGCCAAAGCCGAAGGTGCGGAAGCCAGCGTTCTCCAGCGAAACGTTGCCCGCCAGGATATAGAGATCGGCCCAGGAAATTTTCTGTCCATACTTCTGTTTCACCGGCCACAGCAGGCGGCGCGCTTTATCGAGGCTGACGTTGTCCGGCCAGGAGTTGAGCGGCGCGAAACGCTGCTGACCACGGCCAGAGCCGCCGCGACCGTCAACGGTGCGATAGGTGCCCGCGCTGTGCCACGCCATACGGATAAACAGGCCGATATAGCTGCCCCAGTCGGCCGGCCACCAGGATTGTGAATCGGTGAGCAGCGCGCGGATGTCCGCTTTCAGCGCCGAATAGTCGAGCTTGCTGAACTCTTCGCGGTAGTTGAAGTCGGCGCTGAGGGGATTGGAACGGCTGGAGTGCTGATTTAACAGGTCGACGCGCAGCATGTTAGGCCACCAGTCGCGGTTAGTGGTGCCGCTGCCGGCGCCGCGCGCCAGCACGCTTTTCTCTTCAGAGGCGCCGTGGTTGAACGGGCATTTACCGGCATCGACGCCGCTCTCATTCTGGTTTTTCTCTTGCGATGCTCCGTGCGGGAAAGGGCATTTACCTGCGGCGTTATTGTTATCTTCGGGCGTGCTCATTATCGGCTCCGTTGGCTTTTGGTTACCCGGCTACGATAGCGTTACGCTTGCCTGAATACCATTTGGCTAAACCGACGGTTTTGATAGCCGCAGGCTTTCAAAATTAGCTACCGCGATAGGTAGACCACGACCAGGGCGAAATTAAAAAAGGCAGGTGGAAATGGCTGCCCGCCTCGGCGATAACGAAATCGATCTGCGCGGAGACGTAGAGCGCATCGCGCCCGTCCGCCGCGAAATAGTCGCCAATCTCAGCGGTCAGCCGATAGTGGCCCGGCGTCAGCGGCTCCGGCGTTAAGTCGCCGATGCGTCCATCGCTGTCCGTCTCGCCGTCGGCAACCGGCAACCAGCCCTCGGGGCTATTCTGCTCCAGGGAGATAGCGACGCCGACTGCCGGTTTGCCCAGCGCCGTGTCGAGAATATGGGTGGTGATGGTGCTCATGTCAGGCTCTCCTTCAGACGCAACAGGGTGATCTCCCGCAGTTGCTCCAGCGCTTCGCGCGCTTCGGTGGGTTCGTCATTCGTCAGGCGGCGCTGAAGCTGCGCCAGCATCTCTTCGCCGCTGCGCCCTTTGGCGCGGATTAAAAAGACGCGGCCAAAGCGCGCTTCATAGGCCCGGTTGCCTGCCTGCATCGCCCGCTTCAGCGCCGCATCGGCGTCGCTCATTGCGACCTGCTCCTGACGCGACAGCGCCGCCTCTTTGTCCGCGCCGCTGGCACGTTCGCCGATGCGCGGATGCGCGCTCAGCGCCTGTTCAAGATCGTCGCTGTTCCACGTTTGCGCCAGCCGCTCCGCCTCCGCCAGCAGCGCCGCCTGCGAGGCAAAAGGCCGCGCAGCCGCCAGCGCCTGCTGCCAGCGCAGGATCGCCACGCAGTGCGCGATGGCCGCCTGCGCCGCCGACGTCGGCAGCGCGTTGAACGTCACAAGGTTCATGGTGCGCCTCGCTGCGCCAGCTGGCACACGGCGTGCAGGTAAGCGCGCACCGCCAGCGCCACGTCTTCGGCCATCACCGCTTCAGCCGGATGGTGACTGAGGCCGCGTTCATTGCGCACAAAGAGCATGCCGACCGGCCAGCGCTCGGCGATGGCGATAGCGTCATGGCCCGCGCCGCTCGGCAGCGCCAGCGTGCGGCCCTGCACCGTCTCGACGGCGCTGCTCAGCGCCTGCTGCAGCGCGCTGTCGCAGGCGGTGGCGCTGATGCGGTAATACTCCTCCGCCTCGAAGCGCAGCCCGCGCCGCAGCGCGATCGCTTCGGCCTGAGTCAGCAGGCTCGACAGCAGCCGCTCCAGCGGCAGATCCTGCGGGCCGCGCACGTCCAGCGACAGCGTGACCTCGCCGGGAATAACGTTGACCGCGCCGGGCGCGCAGCTCAGGGTGCCGACCGTCGCCACCAGCTGCGGATCCTGCTCGCGCGTGGTCGCCTCGATAAACACCATCCACTCCGCAGCCGCCGCCAGCGCGTCTTTACGGTGGGTCATCGGCACCGTGCCCGCATGGCCCGCCTCGCCGGTAAAACGGCAGCGAAGGCGGCGTGCGCCGTTGATGGCGGTGACCACGCCCAGCGCCAGCCCCTCCTGCTCCAGGCAGGGCCCCTGCTCAATATGCAGTTCAAGGTAGGCGACGATATCATTCAGATCGCGGGCGGCGCGCGGAATCGCTCCGGCGTCCAGCCCCACATCCGCCATCGCCTGTGCAACGGTAATGCCGTTACCGTCCGGATGGGTGCTCCAGCTCTCCGGCCAGCTGCCGGCGACGCCGCGGCTGCCGAGCAGCGTAATGCCGAAGCGCGTGCCCTCTTCATCGCCGAAGCCGACTATCTCAATCGCCAGCGGCAGGCGCTGCCGCTGCTGATGCAGCCACTGCACGGTCTCAATCGCGGTCAGCACGCCCAGCATGCCGTCATAGCGGCCGGCGTTGCGCACCGTATCGAGATGGGAGCCGAGCAGCAGCGCGGGCGCGCCGTCGCTCGCCCCTTCGTAGCGGCCGCAGATATTGCCGACTTCGTCCTGCCAGACGCGCATGCCCGCCTGCTCCATCCACTCGCCGACCTGGGCGTTGGCGCGCAGATGCTCCGGCGAGAGGTAGACGCGCGTCAGCTGATCGGGCGATTCGCTGATCGCCGCCAGCGCGTCGCAGCGCGCCATGACGCGTTCGGCGGCCAGCTGCGCCTCAGCGGCGTTCATCATCATACGCGGCTCCCGTAGTGGTCCCACGCCGCCTGCATCGCCGCGCCCTGAGTCGCACGGAAGCCGAGATGGGTCAGCACCGCCTCCAGCGCCGACAGGGTGGTCATCACGCAATCTTTGCGCGCGTTGAAGCCCATGGTGCCGATGCGCCATACCTTGCCGTGCAGCGGACCGAACGAGGTGCCGATCTCGATGCCGAAATCCTCCAGCATCAGCTGACGCACCTGGTCGCCGTTCACGCCCTGCGGAATCACCACGCCAAGCACGTTGTTCATCTTGTGATCTGAATCGCCGAAGGTTTCCAGCCCCATGCCCTGAATGCCTTTCAGCAGCGCGTCGCCGTGCAGCTTGTGACGCGCGATGCCTTCATCCAGCCCTTCCTGCAGGATCAGCCGCGCGCACTCGCGCGCGCCGAACAGCGCGGTGGTCGCTTCGGTATGGTGGTTAAGGCGCTCCGGCCCCCAGTAATCCATGATCATGCCGAGATCGAAGTAGTTCGAGTAGATCATCTCTTCATCGCCGTCCTGATGCGCGGCGGTGCGGATCCCCTCTTCGACGCATTTGCGGCGGCGGATCGCCTCTTCCATCTGCGGGCTTAAGGTGATCGGCGAGGTGCCGGAGGGGCCGCCAAGGCATTTCTGCATCCCGGCCGAGACTGCATCCAGCCCCCACGCGTCGGTTTCCAGCGCGTTGCCGCCGAGCGACGCGGTGGCGTCGGTATAGAAAAGCACGCCGTACTTTTTGCAGATGGCGCCCAGCTCCGCCAGCGGCTGCAACATGGTGGTCGAGGTGTCGCCCTGCACCGTCAGCAGCAGGCGCGGCTTCACGCGCTTAATGGCGTCCTCGACCCGATCCGGGGTAAACACCTCGCCCCACGGCACTTCGATGGTGTGCACCTCGGCACGACAGCGGCGAGCGATCTCGCACAGCAGATGGCCGAAGCGGCCGAATACCGGCACCAGCACCCGGTCGCCAGGGCGGATCGCCGACAGCAGGATCGCCTCGATCCCGGCGCGCGAAGTGCCGTCGATCAGCAGCGTCCAGCGGTTTTCGGTGCGGAAGACGCCGCGATAGAGTTCCATCACCTCATTCATATAGTGGGTCATCGCCGGATCGTACTGACCGATCAGCTGGGTCGACATGGCGCGCAGCACGCGCGGATCGGCGTTGATCGGGCCGGGCCCCATCAGCAGGCGCTGCGGCGGATTGATTTGCGGATAGCGGTTTTCCATGTTGATTTCCTTACTAAATTAGAGTCGCACCGAGGAGATAAACTGCTTCAGCTCCGGCGTCTGCGGCGCGGCGAACAGGGTTTTGCTGCTGCCCTGCTCCCAGACGCGCCCCTGATGCATAAAGACCACGCGATCGCCGACGTCGCGCGCGAAGTTCATTTCATGGGTGACCAGGATCAGCGTCATGCCTTCGGCGGCGAGCTGCTCCAGCACTTTCAGCACCTCGCCCACCAGCTCGGGGTCAAGCGCCGAGGTGATCTCGTCGCACAGCAGTACCTTCGGGTTCATCGCCAGCGCGCGGGCGATGGCGACGCGCTGCTGCTGGCCGCCGGAGAGGTTGGCCGGCGAGTAGTCGAGACGCTCGCCGAGGCCGACTTTCTCCAGCATCTGAGTGGCCAGCGCGCGGCACTCCGCCTCGCTTTTTTTCAACACGCGGCGCGGCGCCAGCATGACGTTTTCCAGCGCGGTCATATGCGGAAAGAGGTTGAAGTTCTGGAACACCATGCCGACCGAGCGGCTGATGTCGCGCGCCTGGCTGTCGCGGTCGGTAATGGTCATGCCGCCCAGCTTAATGCTCCCTTCCTGATAGCCTTCCAGGCCGTTCATGCAGCGCAGCAGCGTGCTTTTGCCTGAACCGCTGCGGCCGATAATCGAGATCACTTCGCCCATTTCGATATCGAGGTCGACGCCTTTCAGCACGTGGTTGTCGCCGTAGTACTTCTGCACCTGATTAATGGTGATGAGCGGCATGGAATTTTTTCTCCAGATACTGGCTGTAGCGGGACAGCGGATAACACATCAGGAAGTAGCCCAGCGCGACCAGCCCAAACACTTTAAAAGGCTGATAAGTCACGTTGTTCAAAATGGTCCCGGCTTTGGTGAGTTCGATAAAGCCGATAATCGAGGCGAGCGCGGTGCCCTTGATCACCTGCACGGCGAAGCCCACCGTCGGCGCGATGGCGATGCGGATCGCCTGCGGCGCGATCACCCGGTACAGCGTCTGGCCGAAGCTGAGGCCGAGGCAGCGCGACGCCTCCCACTGCCCTTTTGGCAGCGCGCGAATGCTGCCGAACCAGATATCGAGCAGAAAGGCGCTGGTATAAAAGGTCAGCGCGAGCGAGGCCGCCGTCCAGGGCGCGACGTCGATGCCGAACAGCCCGACGCCGAAGAAGGCGAGGAAAAGCTGCATCAGCAGCGGCGTGCCCTGGAACAGCTCGGTGTAGCAGCGGATCAGCCGCGTCAGCCACTTGCGCTGCAGCAGACGCAAAAAGAGCAGCGGCAGCGTCACCAGCGTGCCGCCGACAAAGGCGGTCAGCGACAGCAGCAGGGTCCAGCGCGCCGCCAGCAGCAGGTTGCGCAGAATGTCCCAGTCGGTAAAGGTCGTCATCATGCCTGCGCTCCTAACCATTTACGGCCCAGCGCCAGCAGCACCTGGCGCATGGCGATCGACAACAGCAGATAGATCAGCGTGGTCACCAGGTAGACCTCGAAGCTTAAAAAGGTGCGCGACTGGATCAGGTTGGCGGCGAAGGTCAGCTCTTCATAGGAGACCTGCGATACCACCGACGAGCCGAGCATCACGATAATGCACTGGCTGACCAGCGCCGGATAGATACGCTGCAGCGACGGCGGCAGCACCACGCGCAGAAAGGTTTGCGTGCGCGTCAGGCCCAGCACGCGTCCCGCTTCCCACTGCCCTTTCGGCGTCACCTGGATGCCGGCGCGGATAATTTCGGTGCTGTAGGCGCCGAGATTAATCAGCATCGCCAGCAGCGCCGCCTCGCCCGCCGTCAGCTTCAGCCCCAGATTGGGCAGGCCGAACACGATAAAAAAGAGCTGCACCACAAAGGGCGTGTTGCGGATGATCTCAACGTAGAGGCCCCAGAGACGGCTGGCCCAGCTCGCTTTGCCGCTGCGCAGCGCCGCGCCGAGGATCCCCAGCCCGACGCCGCCGACGGTGGCCAGCACCGTCAGCTGAATCGTGACCCACAGCCCGGCGAGCAGCTCCGGCCAGTAGGGCCAGAGCGCAGGGAAGTTAAGTTGCCCGAGCATAGCGCGACCTTATGCGCCGAGGCTGGCGGGCAGCGGCGCTTTCAGCCACTCTTCCGACAGTTTGTTAAGCGTGCCGTCTTTGATGCCCTGCTCAATCAGCGCGTCCACTTTTGCCTTCAGCGCCGGCTCATCTTTTTTCAGGCCGATAAAGCAGGGCGAATCCTTCAGCATAAACTGCGCGACCGGCGCTTTTTGCGGGTTCTGCCGCGCGATCGCCGCCACGACCAGGTTGCCGGTCGCCACATACTGCACCTGGCCAGAGAGGTAAGCCGACAGCGTGGTGTTGTTGTCCTCATAGCGCTTCACCTGCGCCTCTTTCGGCGCGAGGCTGCTCAGCACCATATCCTCCACCGCGCCGCGCGTGACGCCGATGCTCTTGCCGCTCAGCGCCGCCGCGTCTTTCAGCGTCTCGCCTTTCGGGCCGAAGACGCCGAGGAAGAACGGCGCATAGGCGCGGCTGAAGTCGATCACTTTTTCACGCTCAGGGTTTTTCCCCATGCTGGAGATCACCAGATCGACCTTATCGGTTTGCAAATAGGGCACGCGGTTGGCGCTGGTGACCGGCACCAGCTGCAACTTAAGTTTCATCTGTTTCGCGAGGTATTTCGCCGTATCGATGTCGTAGCCCTGCGGCTGCAGATCCGTGCCGACCGATCCGAACGGCGGGAAATCCTGCGGTACCGCCACGCGCAGCACGCCGCGCTTCTCGATATCCTGTAGCTGATCCGCCAGCGCGCTGCCGGTCTGAACCATCAGTAACGCCGCCGCTGCCACCGCCATTAACGCTTTTTTCATTATGCACCCCGGTAAGTTGACCTGAAACAAAAGATTCTTTTAAATGTGATTTGCAACTAATGTGCCAACCACCGGCGCGGCGGATTAAGCGGCATAAACGCTAATTTTTAGGAAGAAAGGCGGTTTGCCGCCGCCCTGTATCAGAGGATCAAAATGAGGCAAAGCACCAAAAAGGTGCTCTTTAACGGTGCTCCAGCTCGTCCAGCTGCTGATAGAGATCGGCGATCTGGTGAATACGCTGGCGTCCTTGCGTCAGCATTTCATGCAGCAGCGCGTTGGTCAGCAAATTGATCAGGCTCATCGCCGAGGCGTAGCTGTCGAAGGCCGATACGCTGTCGAGCGGCGCACAGAGCTGCCAGCGCGCCAGGCCGCTCATCGACTGCGCCTGCGGCTCGCACAGCGCCAGCAGCGGGATATCTCGCTGCTGCAGCTGCTGCATCAGCGGGCGGATCAGGCGCGGACGACGGCGAAACGCCATCACCACCACCATATCGTCAGGCGTGATATCGACTATCTCTTCCGCCAGCGTCTGGCCTGGCTGCGGCAGCACCATAACGTCGGCGCGCGCCTGCAGCAGCTGCTGGCGCAGATGCAGCGCCAGCGGCCAGGAGTTGCGCATGCCGATGACGAAAATACGCCTCGCCCGGGTCATCTGCTGCACCGCCTCGCCGAACTGCTGCGCGTCGAGCGCGTTCACCCACTGCGTCAGATTCGCCATCTCCTGCTTATAGTGGCGCGCCAGCAGCGTATTGCCCTGCACCGCGTCGCGGTTGTCGGTCAGCGGCATGCCGCTCTGGCGCAGAATGCGCAGCTCGTCGCGCATATCTTTGTATTTGTCGTAGCCCAGCCGCCGAAACAGGCGGCTGACCGTGGCCTTTGACACGCCGCTGAGCCGCGCCAGCTCGGCGCTGTTGTAGCTGATTAGATCGTCGAAATGGTCAAAGACGAAATCCGCAATACGCTGCTCCTGCGGCGAGAGCTGCGGATAGTGGCTTCTGAGTCGTTCATCAAGCTGTTTCATGCGTCGCCCTGTAACTTTCGTTTCAGCAGAAGCTAGCATAATTCGATCCAGGTTACCGCCGTCGTGCGCCACAGAAAAAAACTGGAACGGCTCTTGCTTGGATCACCGCTCTGTTACCCAATAAGAACCCTCACTATGATTCAGAGCAATATGGCTCCGCTGGGCATGGCGGTCGCGCCGCACCACCTGGCGAGCGAGAGCGCGCTGGCGGTGCTGCGCGACGGCGGCAACGCTATTGAGGCGATGGTCGCCGCCGCCGCGACCATCGCGGTGGTCTATCCCCATATGAACGGCCTCGGCGGCGACGGCTTCTGGCTGGTGCTGCCCCCGAACGGCGATCCTGTGGCTATCGACGCCAGCGGCGCGGCGGGCGCGCTGGCGCATCCCGATTTCTACCGCGGCCAGAGCGCGATTCCGCATCGCGGTCCCGCCGCCGCGCTAACGGTGGCCGGGACGGTGAGCGGCTGGCAGGAGGCGCTGGCGCTCTCCGGCGAGCTGGGCGGCGCTCTGCTGCCGCTGCCGCGTCTGCTGCGCGACGCTATCCGCTACGCCGCCGACGGCATTCCGGTTACCGCCTCGCAGGCGGCCGCCACCGTCGCGAAACAGCATGAACTGGCGCATCAGCCGGGATTCGCCGCGACTTTTATGCCGGACGGCGAACCGCCGCGCGAGGGCAGCCGCTTTACCCAGCCGGCGCTGGCGCAGACGCTTAGCCTGCTGAGCGAGCAGGGTCTCGACAGCTTCTACCGCGGCGAGCTGGCGCATCATCTGGCGCGCGAAATGTCAGCACTCGGCATGCCGGTGACGCTGGCGGATCTGCAGCAGCAGCGTGCGCGACGCTGCGTGCCGCTGCATGTGGCGCACAGCGAAGGCGATCTGTGGAATATCGCGCCGCCGACGCAGGGGCTGGTGTCGCTGGCGATCCTCGGCGTTACCGATCGGCTGGCGATGGCGCAGGCTGACGAGGCGCAGACGGTGCACCGCATTGTGGAAGCGACCAAAAAAGCCTTTGCACTGCGCGACGCCCATCTTACCGATCCGCGCCATATGAGCTGCGAGGCGCAGTCGCTGCTGACCCAGGATCACTTCGCCACGCTGGCGAGCCAGATTAGCGAGACGCAGGCGGCGCCCTGGGGCGCCGGGCGCGGTCCCGGCGACACGGTGTGGATGGGGGTGATGGACAGCAGCGGCCTCGCCGTCTCCTTTATTCAGAGTATCTATCACGAGTTCGGCAGCGGCGTGGTGATCCCCGGCACCGGCATCACCTGGCAGAACCGCGGCGCGGCTTTCAGCCTCGACGCGGATCATCTGCTGGCGCTGGCGCCGGGCAAACAGCCGTTCCATACCCTTAATCCCGCCGCCGCGCGCCTGAAAGATGGCCGCACGCTGGTTTACGGCGCGATGGGCGGCGACGGCCAGCCGCAAACCCAGGCGGCGATCTTTACCCGCCATGTGATCCAGGGCATGCCGCTGCAGCAGGCGGTGAGCGCGCCTCGCTGGCTGCTGGGCCGCACCTGGGGCCAGTCTTCCGACTCGCTCAAGCTGGAGGGCCGTTTTGCGCCAGAGAGCGTCGCCAGGCTGCGTCAGCTGGGACACGAGGTCGAGCTGCTGCCCGACTTTAGCGAGGCGGTCGGCCACGCAGGCGCCATCGTGCGCCATATCAACGGCATGCTGGAAGGCGCATGCGATCCGCGCAGCAACGGCAGCGCGAGCGGATTCTGACAGGAGAGAAAAATGAATCAGACAACAGACTGGGGGCGCTATCTGGCGCTGATGGAGCAGCTGCTGGCGCTGGAGCTGGACGACCCGCGCCGCGCCGAACTGGTGATTCAGCTTGAACGCATCGCCGCGCTGGCGGCGCCGCTGATGGCGTTTCCTCTCGACGACCGGCTCGAAGTGGCGGGGGTGTTTCACCCATGAATCTCAGCGAATTATCTCTCCAGTCGCTGCAGCAGGCGATCCAGCGCGGCGATCTCAGCGCGCGCGAGGTGGCGCAGCAGACCCTGAGAGGAATTGAACGCCACCGGGCGATTAACGCCTGGACCGAGGTTACCGACGAACGTATGCTGCGCGAGGCTGACGCCGTCGACGCGCAGCGACGCCGCGGCGACGATCTGCCGCCGCTGGCAGGCGTGCCCTATGCGGTAAAAAACCTGTTCGACGTGGCGGGCCACACCACGCTGGCGGGCGCCGCCCTGTTTGAAGATCGGCCAGCGGCGACGCAGGACGCCTGGGCAGTGAGCCGCCTCAGCCGCGCCGGCGCGCTGCTCTCCGGCATGCTGAATATGGACGCCTACGCCTACGGCTTCACCACCGAGAACAGCCACTTCGGCGCGACGCGCAACCCGCACGATCCGACGCGCGTGGCGGGCGGCTCGTCGGGCGGCTCCGCAGCGGCGGTCGCGGCCGGACTGGCGCACTTCTCGCTCGGTACCGACACCAACGGTTCGATCCGCGTGCCCGCGTCGCTGTGCGGCATCTTCGGCCTGAAGCCGACCTTCGGCCGCCTGTCGCGCAGCGGCAGCCATCCCTTTGTCGCCAGCCTCGATCATATCGGCCCCTTCGCGCGCCGCGTCGAGGATCTGGCGCTGGTCTACGACATGCTGCAGGGCCACGACCCTCAGGATGCATTTCAGGCAAACCGGCCCGCCGATCCGGCGCAGGTGGGGCTAGAGGAGAGCGGTCAGCGCTGTGCCGTGCTGGGCGGCTTTTTCTCGACCTGGTGCGACGACGACGCGCGCGATGCGCTGGCGCGGGCCGCGCGGGCGCTGGCTATCCAGGATGAGGTGACGCTGCCGGAAGCGGAGCTGGCGCGCTCGGCGGCCTTTATCCTGACCGCCTGCGAGGGCGGCAATCACTATCTGCCCGCGCTGCGCGCCTCGCCGGAGCGTTTCGAACCCGCCTCGCGCGAGCGGCTGCTGGCGGGCGCGATGCTGCCCGCCGCCTGGTACGTGCAGGCGCAGCGCTTCCGCCGCCATTTCCAGCAACAGGTGCTGCCGCTGTTCGAACGCTTCGACGTCCTGATCGCGCCCGCCACCCCCTGCGTCGCACCGCTGATCGGCCAGCAAAGCATCCGCGTTAACGGCGTCGACCTGCCGTCGCGCGCCAGCATGGGCATGCTGACGCAGCCGATCTCCTTCCTGGGGCTGCCGGTGTGCAGCGTGCCGCTGGCGACGAAAAGCGGCCTGCCGATCGGGCTCCAGATCATCGCCGCGCCCTTTAACGAAGCCGCCGCGCTGCGCGTCGCCTTCGCCCTTGAGCAGCAGGGCATTACCCTCGCGCCCACCACTATGGATAAACCTGATGCAAACTGAAGAGATTAATTTACCGCACGTCGTAGCAGAGGTGACCGCCGCCTTTTACCGCTACGAGCAGGCGCTGGTGAGCAACGATATCGCAACGCTCGACGCGCTCTTCTGGCACGATGAACGCACCGTGCGCCTCGGCGCGGGCGAGAACCTCTACGGCATCGAGCAGATCCGCGCCTTTCGCGCCCAGCGGCCCGCCGCCGGGCTGGCGCGCACCCTGCGCAACAGCGTTATCACCACCTTCGGCGAAGCCTATGCGGTTTGCAGCACCGAGTTCACGCGCGCAGGCTCGACGAAAATCGGCCGTCAGCAGCAGAGCTGGGTCAGGCTGCCGGAAGGCTGGCGCATCGTCGCCGCGCAGGTGAGCCTGATGAGCGAAAGCTGAGATTAGCGGGCGCGCGCCTGTCGCTGCACCGCAATCGCTTCGGCGCGCTGCAGCAGCTGCTGCAGGTCGTCTTCATCGATATCCAGCAGTTCGCCGCTTTCCAGCGCCTGATGCAGATCGTCGCGGGTAATCGGCACGTCCAGCGCTACCGGCGCGGGTTTCGCTTCGGCGGCGGCCAGCGGATGCGGATAGCGGCGGCCCGCCAGGTTATTGAAGAGGATCGCCAGCAGCGCCAGACAGAGTGAGTTAAGCAGTATGGGCGTCAGAATATAGTGGTAGCCCAGCTGGTGGACGTGGCCGCCGCCGAGAATAGCGGTCAGCGCCACCGCGCCGCTGGGCGGATGCAGGCAGCGCAGCTGAAACATCACGGCGATCGCCAGGCAGGCGGCAACGCCGCAGGCCAGCGGCGCATAGGGAATCGTCATGGCCGCGGTGACGCCAATCGCCGCCGCCACCATATTGCCGCCGACAATCGACCAGGGCTGTGCCAGCGGGCTGTTCGGGATGCCGAACAGCAGCACGGCGGAGGCGCCCATCGGCGCAACGAACCACAAGTTAACCTGCCCTAACAGCCAGTGGCTGATCAGGCTGGTGATGGTCAGGCCAAGCCCGGCGCCGACGCTGGCGATAACGATCTCTTTTTTGGCCACCGGCAGCGGATGCGGCCAGAAGCGGGCAAAAAAGGTGCGCAGCGCGCTTCTCCCCTTCGCCTGACGCGATTCAATCATGTTCACAACGCTTATTCATCAGAAAAAATTATGGAAGCGGCGATTGTCGCCGATCGATTTGGCGGTAACAACCGCAGGGTTGGCCGCCTGGTCAGGATTCGGAATTGTGCCCAGGGCTGGCGATGCGCCAGCCCGAGAGGCTATTTGACGACCGGATTCTTTTTCAGCGACAGCGCCGAGAGGAACGCATCGTCGAGCTGCAGATGCTGCGCCACCAGCTCGCGCGGCGTGCTGGCGAGCCACTGGTTAAGGGAGATATCGGCGTAGTAATCGCTTTTGAACAGCTCCAGAAACCGCAGCGGCCCGATACCGGTATTCTCGATATAGTGCCCCATGGCGAAGGGGACATAGCCGACGTCTCCCGCGCGGTAATCAAAGGTTCTCGCCTGGCCGGATGAGGCGAATACGCCCATGCGCCCCTCGCCTTCCAGGTAGTATTGCCACTCATCGTTGTTCGGATGCCAGTGCAGTTCGCGCATGCCGCCCGGCGCAATCTCCACCAGCGCGGCCGCGATGGTTTTCGATACCGGAAAGGTCGAAGAGTCGGTGATGCGCACCGTGCCGCCCGGCGCGACGATAGGCGCCTGCGCCAGCATGTGATGAGTGAAGACGCGTTTTGATTTCGGCGCGCCCTTGATGGCGTCCGCAGCCAGACTGCCCGGCACCCTGCCGGCAAAAATATACTCATCGTCCGGCGAAGGCAATTTTGCAAAGGAGGAGACCGGCACGCTGAAATTTTTCGCCAGAATCTCGGGCGGAATATGTTTGAACCAGTCTGACAAGAGAAAGGTGCTGTCTTCATCGAAGCCGCCGTCGTCAAACGCCAGCAGAAACTCACAGCCGTCTGGCCCCAGTCCCTGAATCGAGTGCGGTATGCCCGGCGGAAAATACCAGAGATCGCCGACGCCGATATCGTCAACGAACCAGCCGCCGTCAGTATCGAAGGCGGTCACGCGCGCCTTGCCGAAGGTCATATAGGCCCACTCGCCCTCTTTGTGCCAGTGCAGTTCACGAATGCCGCCCGCATTGAGGCGCATATCGACCCCGGCGATGGTAGTGGAGATGCCCAGCTCGCGCTGCGTCACCTGGCGCGTCCAGCCGCCGCTGCCTTTGCGCACGTGCGCGTCGCTGAAAGAGAAGCGCAGGTTGGGCAGCGTGCCGCTGTCGGTGGCGGGCGGATCGACGATATCGGGGTTTTGCGCCTCACGCGTCGGATCGTGCGGGCCAGGATCGCGCGGCGTGTTGGCGGGCCATGAGGCGATGGCGTCGTGGGCGTGGACCTGGCCTGCTGCCAGGGCTACCGTGCCGCCTGCGGCGAACGCCATAAAGTTCCTTCGGGAAAGCTTGCTCATCTAAACGATTCCTTATTCCGTGGTTGACCGGAATATCTATACGCGCAAAGCGAACCGTCGGCGGCAGGCAAGATGTAACAGTCCGCTGAACTGCGAGGAACCTCAAGTTTATTAATCAATTTTGTGGTGGGAATATTTTTATTTCATTTAACCACGGTTAAAAAATGGCGTCATAACAGGCTTTATCGCGCGCACGAATCGCTAACGGTTGAGCAGATGCATTAATATTTCTGCTAAATAATCCGTTACATCTTTTTAACAAGAACAGAGGAGAAGCGCGGCTATCTGTGCAGCCGCGCCGGGTTATTCTCAGGGTTGCGGCGCGGGATGTACGGCAGCCCAGTGGTCGGCGATCTGCTGGCGGGTACAGATCCAGACGTCGTTATGCTGCTGGATATGGTCGAGGAAGTTTTGCAGCGCTTTGAATTTGCCAGGCCGGCCCAGCAGGCGACAGTGCATGCCGACCGACATCATTTTCGGCTGGGTTTCGCCCTCTTCATAGAGCACGTCAAAGGTGTCGCGCAGGTAGGTGAAGAACTGCTCGGCGGTGTTAAACCCCTGCGGCGTGGCGAAGCGCATATCGTTGCACTCCAGCGTATAGGGGATCACCAGATGCGGCTTCACGGTGCCGTCCTGACAGGTGACCTGCATCCAGAACGGCAGATCGTCGCCGTAATAGTCGCTGTCGTAGCTAAAACCGCCTTGCTCGACCACCAGCCGCCGCGTGTTGGGGCTGTCGCGGCCGGTGTACCAGCCGGTGGGCGCTTTGCCGAACAGATCGGTAAGCACGTCGACCGCCTGCTGCATATGCTGGCGTTCGGTTTTGGCATCCATCGACTGGTAGTGGATCCAGCGCCAGCCGTGGCTTACCACGTCGTAGTCGGCCTGTTTGATCGCCTCGACGATCTCCGGATGACGCGCCAGCGCCATCGCGACGCCGAACACCGTCAGCGGCAGGCCGCGCTTCTGGAATTCGCGGTGGATGCGCCAGAAGCCGGCGCGCGAACCATATTCGTAGAGCGAATCCATCGACATATGGCGATCGGGATAGCTGGCCGCGCCGATGATATCGGAGAGGAACTGCTCGGATCCGGCATCGCCGTGCAGCACGTTGTTCTCTGCGCCCTCTTCATAGTTGAGCACGAACTGTACCGCCACGCGCGCCTTGTTCGGCCAGGCGGCGTGCGGCGGCGTGGCGCCATAGCCGATCAGATCGCGCGGATAGTTTTTGTTGAAGCTGTACTCTTTCTTCTCTGCACTATCCATTCATCAATTCCTGTTTAATTGCGGCAAGGTTTCGTTAGTTTAGATGCTGAAACGCGCCTGAGAGAGGTTTGGCGATCGGCTGAGCGAGATCGCCATGCTTGCTGGTGCCGAAGCCAAGCGCCACCAGCGCCTCGACCATTTTTACCGCCGCGCTGACGCCATCGATCACCGGCATCCCCAGCTCCTGCGTCAGCTCGCGCGCCAGCGTCGCCATGCCGCCGCAGCCCAGCACGATGGCGCCGCTGCCATCCTGTTGCTTCGCCTGCAGGCACTGCTGGCGCACCTTCTCCTGCGCCAGCCCCGAACCATCCTCCAGCGCCAGCACCGGCAGATCGATAGCGTGCAGCGCGGCGCAGTGATGGGTAAAACCGTACTGCTGCAGCAGATGGCGCGCGATGATCAGCGTGCGCGGCAGCGTGGTGACGATGGAAAAGCGCGTCGCCACCAGCGTTGCGGCGTGCATCGCCGCTTCGGCGATGCCGATGACCGGCCCGCTGGCCAGCTCGCGCGCCGCCAGCAGTCCGGGGTCGCCGAAGCAGGCGATAACGTGGCCGCTGACGCCCTGCGCTTTGCCGCGTTTCACCTGCTCCAGCACGCCGATCGCCGCGATCGCCTCGTCGAAATGGCCTTCAATCGAGGGCACGCCCTGCGAGGGCGACACGGCGATAATCTCGGTGCCCGGCGCCGCCACCGCACGCGCCGCCGCGCCGATGGTTTCCGTCATCGCCAGGCTGGTGTTGGGGTTGATCACCTGGATCAGGCTCATGATGTCATCTCTTTATGACGGGCAAATAACCGTGAGAAGTCGGGCAGCGTTTCGCCGCTGCGCTCGAAGTGCAGGCTGGAGACGATATGGTCGAAGTGGTGCTGCAGCGCCTGGGTCAGTGCGGCGAGGTCGCCCGCGCGCAGGTGGGCCACCAGCCGGTCGTGGTCGTCGCAGCGGCAGCCCTGCTGCCAGGGCGCGCCCCATGCGGCGATCACCAGCGAGGAGCGCTGCGTCAGGCGCGTGACCAGTTCGGTCAGCACCTGATTGCCCGCAATCGCCTGCAGTTCGATATGGAAAGCCGCGGAGAGACGGATCGCCGCCGCGCCGTCGCGCGCGTCGTGCGCCTGCTGCTCCTGGGCGATGCGCTGCGCGAGTCCCGCCAGATGCGGCGGCTGCAGATGCGCCAGCACGGCGGGCAGATTGGCGCACTCGATCAGCGCCCGGGTGCGGAAAATATCGCGCGCTTCATCAACGCCTGGCGTGGTTACCTGTGCACCGCGCCTGGGCAACAGCGTCACCATCTGCACTGCGGCGAGGCGCTGCAGAACTTTGCGAATGCCGGTGCGGCTGACGCCGAACACCTCTGCCAGCGCCTCTTCCGGCAGTTTGCTGCCTGGCGGCAACTGATGCTCCACTATGGCGTTCATCAACGCCTGGTAGATAGGTTCGTCTTTATCCCCGAGATCGGCGGCCAGCGGCTGGCCTGTCTCACTTCTCATACCGGACTCCCTTTACAGGCTGTGTGCCACCATCGTATACGTGAACACTTTTTTTTGTATACAAGATTTCAATTCTGGCCTGGATCCTGCAACAGCTTTTCACGTTGCTATGACCGTTAACCCTCGTGATAAGGAGCAGGTTTCATGCCAAACCCTCAACAACGTGTTTCCGCGTCGGCCGCTGAAGCCCGCGCGCGCTACAGTCCCCGCCTGACCAATGAGGATCTGGCGCCGACGCGCCAGCAGAACTGGACGTGGTACAACATCTTCTCTTTCTGGATGTCGGATGTGCACAGCATGGGCGGCTATGTGGTCGCGGCCAGCTTTTTCACCCTTGGACTGGCGAGCTGGCAGGTACTGATTTGCCTGCTGGCGGGGATCTGCATCGTGCAACTGTGCGCCAACCTGGTGGCGAAGCCGAGCCAGATGGCGGGCGTGCCCTATGCGGTGATCTGCCGCCAGGCGTTCGGCGTCTTTGGCGCCAATATTCCAGCGGTGATCCGCGGGCTGATCGCTTTCGCCTGGTATGGCATTCAGACCTATCTGGCCGCCAACGCGCTGATGCTGGTGCTGCTGAAATTCTTTCCGGCGCTGGCGTCGATGACCCACGCCAGCTGGCTGGGCCTGTCGCTGCTCGGCTGGTGCTGTTTCGGCGTGATGTGGCTGTTACAGGCGATGGTGTTCTGGCACGGCATGAGCGCCATTAAGCGCTTTATCGACGTGGCGGGTCCCGCCGTCTATGTGGTGATGGTGGCGCTGGCGGGCTGGATTGTATACAAAACCGGCTTCGACGGTATCTCTTTTACCCTGGCGAGCAAGTCGCTGAGCGCAGGCGAACAGAGCTGGCAGATGATTACCGCCACCGCGCTGGTGGTCTCCTACTTTTCCGGGCCGCTGCTCAACTTCGGCGACTTCTCGCGCTACGGCAAAAGCATGGGCGAGATCCGTCGCGGCAACCGCTGGGGCCTGCCCTTTAACTTTTTGCTCTTCTCGGTGGTGACGGTGGTGATCGTCTCCGGCACGCAGTCGCTGTTCGGCAAGATGATTACCGATCCGATCGAAACCGTCAGTATGGTCGGCAACGATGTGGCGGTCGCTATCGGGCTGCTGACCATGATCACCGCCACCATCGGCATTAATATCGTGGCGAACTTCGTCTCGCCGGCGTTCGATTTTTCTAACTGCTCGCCGCAGAAAATCAGCTTCCGCACCGGCGGTATGATTGCCGCGGTGGGATCGGTGCTGCTGACGCCGTGGAACCTGTTTCAGTCGCCTGAGCTGATCCACTACACCTTAGACGTGCTGGGCGCCTTTATCGGGCCGCTGTTCGGCATTCTGCTGGCGGATTTCTATCTGATCAAACGCAGCCGCGTCTTTGTCGACGACCTGTTCGACGCGACGCCGCAGGGCCGCTACTGGTATCGCGGCGGCTTTAACCCGAAAGCGATCGCCGCGCTGCTGCCATCGGTGATTATCGGCCTAATTATCAGCTTTGTGCCGTCGCTGCATGAGGTCGCCAGCTTTAGCTGGTTTATCGGTGCGGCGCTGGGCGGCGGATGCTATCGCTATCTGGCGCGTCATGAGCGCGAAGCGAGCGCGGCGCAGCCTTTCGCCGGCGGCGTTGCGATGCAGGAAAAGTAAGGGTTGAGAGCGCAGAAAAGCAAAAGGCCGATTCATTGCTGAATCGGCCTTTCTGAAGAGTTGGCGGTGCGGACGGGACTCGAACCCGCGACCCCCGGCGTGACAGGCCGGTATTCTAACCGACTGAACTACCGCACCGCGCTGTGTTCCCCGTCGGGAACGAGGCGCATATTAATGGCCGCTCAGGATCCCGTCAACGCTTTTTCTCGCCGCGCCGCGCGTTTGCTGCTTTTTTACGCTTAACGCTGATTTAACCAGCGAAACCCTTTCTGTTAACCGCGCCACAGGCAGCTTCCGCCTTTTTTCATCACCAGATCGAGGCGCGACTCATGCGCCATCACCTCTTCGTCCGATGCCGCCACGACGCGCAGCGCCGAGGCGGGCCGAACGATGCGCTGGATGGTTTCGCCTTCGTTCTGCTGCGCGCCGTCCCCTTCCTGCGAAAACGCCAGCGACGTCTGGCCGCCGGTCATCGCCAGGAAGACTTCCGCCAGGATTTCGGAGTCGAGCAGCGCGCCGTGCAGCGTACGCTTGCTGTTGTCGATCTCATAGCGCGAGCAGAGCGCATCCAGACTGTTGCGCTTGCCCGGGAACATCTTACGCGCCATCGCCAGGCTGTCGGTGATGCGACAGAAGGTTTCGGTTTTCGCAATACCGCGGTTCAGCATGGAAAACTCATAGTCCATAAAGCCGATATCAAACGAGGCGTTATGGATCACCAGCTCGGCGCCGCGGATGTAGTCGAGGAATTCGTCCGCGATCTCGGCGAAGGTCGGCTTATCGGCGAGAAACTCATCCGCAATGCCGTGTACGCCGAACGCTTCCGGATCCACCAGCCGATCGGGGCGCAGATAGATATGGAAGTTGTTGCCGGTCAGGCGACGGTTCACCACCTCTACCGCACCAATTTCAATGATGCGGTGACCTTCGTAATGCACACCGATCATGTTCATGCCGGTGGTTTCAGTATCGAGTACGATCTGGCGGTTATTTGCAGTGCTCATAGGATTCGTTTTATGTCAGACTTGGCGTTTTTCTCAGAAGGGAGTCTACCAGAGATGCGCAAGCAGGTAGAAATATTCACCGACGGATCCTGCCTCGGCAATCCCGGTCCCGGCGGCTACGGCGCGATTTTACGTTACGGTCAGCACGAAAAGCTGTTCAGCGCCGGTTACCGACTCACCACCAATAACCGCATGGAGCTGATGGCGGCGATTGTGGCGCTGGAGGCGCTGAAAGAGCCTTGTCACGTGGTGCTGAGCACCGACAGCCAGTATGTGCGTCAGGGCATTACCAGCTGGATCCACAACTGGAAAAAGCGCGGCTGGAAAACGGCGGATAAGAAGCCGGTGAAAAACGTCGATCTCTGGAAGCGCCTCGACAGCGCGCTGGCCGGGCATGAGATCCAGTGGGAATGGGTCAAAGGTCATGCTGGCCATCCGGAAAACGAACGCTGCGACGAGCTGGCGCGCAGCGCGGCATCGCATCCGCAGTCAGAGGATATCGGCTACAAGGTCGAGTCCTGATCCTTCGCCGCGCGGAACTGCCGCGTGGCGTTCACCGCCGGACGCAGCTGCGCCTTGCCCAGCGCCTTTTTCGCCTTAGTCGGCGTTAGCGGGAATGTGCGTTTACGCGCTACGACGATATTCAGGCAGCCCAGCGCAGGCAGATGCGCGCTGATCACCTTGCCGCCCTGCCGGTGCCAGGGCACCACCTGGAATCGGGTGCGAAACACCACTTCGTAATTAAGCAGGCTCAGCCAGTCAAGCAGGCGCATCTGGCTAAACATCCGTCCGCTCCACGGCGCTTTACGCTGAATGCCGGGCAGCGCTTTGCTGATGCCCAGCAGCGAAAAGGGGTTGAACCCGCTGATAATCATCCAGCCGTCGTCGATCAGTACGCGATCCACTTCGCGCAGCACCCGGTGCGGGTCCTGGCTCCAGGCCAGGGTGTGCGCCAGCAAGCAGGCGTCGATAGACTTGGACTCAAACGGCAGCTGCGTCGGGTGCGCCAGCACCTGCAGCAGCTCGCCTTCGCTGCCGACATTGACCTGATGTGAAATAGCGCAGTGTTCAGTATTGATTTCTGCACTAAGGTTGCCAAGCTTAAGCATATGAAAGCCATATAGCTTTCCCAGGTAGGGCTGGAGTTGCTGAGTCAGCGCGTCGCGGAAATAGTCTCCCCATGGCATATCGCGCCAGGAGTGCGGCGCGGTCAGAATCTGGCGTGTTTTAGCGCGCTTCATGCTTTACCATCTTCCTTTTCTAACGGCCTGCGAGAGGTGATTATGAATCTTACCAGTATTCCTGCGCTACAGGATAACTACATCTGGACGCTAAACGACGACGCCGGCAACTGCCTGATTGTCGATCCCGGCGAAGCGCAACCTGTGCTGGAGAAAGTCTACGCGAACGGCTGGAAACCGGCGGGGATTCTACTGACTCACCATCATCACGATCATGTCGGCGGCGTACAAGCTCTGCGGGAAAAATTTCCCGGCATCGAGGTTTTCGGTCCACAGGAAACCGAAGATAAAGGCGCGACAACGGTAGTAAGTGAAGGCGATACGGTGTCGCTGCTGGGTATGAACTTCAGCGTGATCCATACGCCTGGTCATACTTTAGGACATATCTCATATTACAGTTCACCTTATCTTTTCTGTGGCGACACGATGTTTTCCGGCGGCTGCGGGCGGCTTTTTGAGGGCACAGCCGAACAAATGTATGAATCATTTCAGAAGCTTGATCAGCTTCCCGGCGACACTCTGATTTGCTGCGCGCATGAGTACACTTTATCTAATTTGAAGTTTGCTGCGGCTATTCTGCCCCATGATCCGCAAATTACGGCCGAATATCAGAAAATTAAGGACTTACGCGCCAAAAATGGCATTACTTTACCCACAAAACTGGCGCACGAACGGCAAATAAATTTATTTTTGCGTACGCAAGATCCTGATTTACAAAGAGCATTGAACATAAATTTAACACCCGACCACATATGGGACACATTTGCCCTTCTACGGGAGAAGAAAGACCAGTTTTGATTTTTCGGGTTGTGTTGTGACAGGGCGTCACGTATAGTTGCTCGTCTTTTAAGCGAACTATTGACACACACATGAAGGCTAAAGCGATATTACTCGCCTCGGTCTTGCTGGTGGGATGTCAGGCATCACGGAATGACGCCAATATCCCCGAACAGCATGCCCAGAGTCTGTCTTCAGCTGGTCAAGGTGAAAATGGAAAGTACGGTGATCGAATGTTGTCGCCGCGATGGCAGGAAGATGGAACTGGCCTCGCAGAAGATACCGATCTCTGGAGTTTCATTAGTGACGAGTTGAAGATGGGGATTCCGGAAAACAGCCGGATCCGCGAACAAAAACAAAAGTACTTAAAAAATAAGAGCTATCTCCACGATGTAACATTACGGGCAGAGCCGTACATGTACTGGATAGTCGAGCAGATACATAAACGTAAGATGCCGATGGAACTGGTACTGCTACCCATAGTGGAGAGCGCTTTTGACCCCCATGCAACCTCATCAGCCAATGCCGCCGGCATCTGGCAGATTGTTGCGACAACGGGCAAAAACTATGGTTTGAAACAAAACCAGTGGTACGACGGACGCCGCGATGTGGTGGCCTCGACCAAGGTTGCGCTGGATATGATGCAGCGTCTGAACAAGATGTTTGACGGCGACTGGTTGCTGACCGTTGCTGCTTATAACAGCGGTGAAGGACGTGTGTTAAAGGCGATTAAACAGAATAAGGCGCGCGGAAAGCCTACCGACTTCTGGAATTTGTCGCTGCCACGCGAGACCACGGTCTACGTACCGAAAATGTTGGCCTTGAGCGATCTGCTTAAGAACAACAAGCGCTACGGTATTAAACTGCCGACGCCTGACGAAAGCCGCGCGCTGGCGCGTGTTGAAGTCGGTCAGCAGATGCAGTTGACGCAGGCTGCCGAAATGGCGGGTATGTCGCTCAGCAAGCTCAAGAGCTTCAATACCGGCTATAAAAAAGGCGCTACCGCGCCCAACGGACCGCAGTACATTTTAGTACCGAAGTCCCACGTGGCGAAGCTGCGTAGCTCGCTGGCTTCCGGCGACATCGCAGCGGTACAGCCGACGCAGCTGGCGAAAAACAGCGCGTCTGGCAGCAGCTATAAAGTGCGTCGCGGCGATACGCTTTCCGGCATCGCCATCAAACTGGGCGTCAGCGTTGCGTCGCTGAAGCAGCAGAATAATTTGCGGGGCGCCAATGTTCGTATCGGTCAGACGCTGACCGTCGGCGATAGCGGCACAAGCCTGGCTGATAATAGCAACAGCATCACCTATCGCGTGCGTAAAGGTGATTCTCTTGCCAGTATTGCAAGGCGCCACGGCGTCGATATCAAAGATGTGATGCGCTGGAATACGGTCCTGAGCAGCACGAAAGATATCCAGCCTGGTGACAGGCTAACGCTCTACGTCAATAATAGCGCATCGCCTGATACCTGATGCGTTGAAAAGGCCAACATTTGTTGGCCTTTTTTCATTTCTGCACGCTTTTCTCTCCCCTTTTCAATCTCTTGATAGTCGTGCGTAAAACACGCCTTCCTCTCACATGCGGACTGAAATGCTATGCGCGGCAAAAATAAAAGCTGAGGATGCGAGAATGGCATTCAGGCGAGAAATTCGCCTTCTCGCGTTATTACGAGGGAGAAGGCGAACAGGCGCGTGCTGGCGTTAGCGTGCGGCGTTAAACTCGACCAGTAAGGGGTTATGGTCTGAGGCGCGCGTAACCAGTACAGAGGCCCTGCTGACGTTCATATCGCGATAGAAGACGAAGTCCAGAGGGCGGCCAAAGGCCTTACGTCGGTGATCGTCCGTAAACCTCACCTCTTTCAGCGTCATTTCGCGCGCGAACCGATAGAGCGCGTGGATGCGCTGGCGGCTCCATGCGTTGAAATCGCCCGCCATGATAACCGGGCCTTTGTGATGCAGGATCTGTTCGCCTATCGGCCCCAGCTGCTTGCTGTACACATCGATGCCGAGGCTGAAATTAACTGCGTGGATATTGACGACCATTAGCATTTCACCGGTCGGCAGCGGATAGGCGGTGACCAGCGCCGACTTAGCCAGCCGCAGCAGCGGCTCTCGCTCACGCAGCGGGCAGCAGTAGACTGGATGTGCAGAAGCGAGCGTCATCACGCCAGAAGGATGCTGAGGCAGCACAAAGGCAGGAACCTGATCGGCGGCCAGATAGTTACTGGTCGCAAACTTTACCAGTTCAGGCGTGGTTTGTGCCTCCTGCAACAATACCAGGTGCGCGTCTTTGCCAAATCCCTGTAGTACGGACATCCAGTCGGCGCGCTGCTGTTTGAAAATATTCCACACCAGTACTTTCAGATGGGCGTCAGGCGACAGCGGCGCCCCTGGCGGAAGCGCCTGGCCAAGATGTAGCATGGCGCCCGGCGGAAAGATCTGTTCGACCGGCTGACCCGCGACATAGCGCATTGCATAAGTTTTTTTTCGCACGTTATTGCCCAATTCCTTCCGTACCCGTTGCACCTGTCAGTTATAGGGATTTTAGTCGGGGGTTTCAATTGGTGTTGGTAATTGTCGGAATCATCGTGTGCGAATGAGGTTTTTTAACGCAAAAGAAAAAGCCCTGACTTTGCAGTCAGGGCTTATCTGTTAGGTGGCGGTGCGGACGGGACTCGAACCCGCGACCCCCGGCGTGACAGGCCGGTATTCTAACCGACTGAACTACCGCACCACCGAATACTGCTGCTACCAGCGGGGTCTCGCTGATAACCGGTGTCACCCTCGCGGGTGGATACCAATTTGGATGCCTGGCAGTTCCCTACTCTCGCATGGGGAGACCCCACACTACCATCGGCGCTACGGCGTTTCACTTCTGAGTTCGGCATGGGGTCAGGTGGGACCGCCGCGCTAAGGCCGCCAGGCAAAT